>Ga0302320_10009389_pt1 | contig 21045 bp, 16 predicted proteins | sample Bog_T0_3_FD_202130 | JGI IMG/M metagenome (GOLD analysis project Ga0302320, IMG submission 202130) | Peat permafrost microbial communities from Stordalen Mire near Abisko, Sweden - Bog_T0_3 | ecosystem: Environmental > Terrestrial > Soil > Wetlands > Peat | place: Sweden: Abisko, Stordalen Mire...
AAAACTGCATTTATTGGGGAAGTTTGCGCAAGTGTGCGGAGACAACAGGACCAAACTGATTGCCGTAGGCTGCGTCCCAATTGGTGGACCAGTCCATGACACCCCGGAGCGTGGGGGTACGCTCAGGCTGAGGGCCGTGTGTGCCCGCTATGGGGAACTGGACGGCACCAGCTGGATATAGTTGACCCCCCATATGAAGTTGTCGTTGTCGCGGGTGAAGGTGAAACAGAGATCATGTCGGCCACTCATCGCTGGAAATGCGGAACGCAGCGTGGTAAGGGCGTTGTTGTCTAGCGCAGGTTCCAGAGGCATACGCAGAATTGGCTTGCCGGTGCATCTGTTCAGGAAAACCTCCAATTCGCCGCCGGGCACAGTCGGCGGAAGCAGAATGACCTTGGCTGTCTTGCCGACTATCAGATTCATCGGGATCTGCCCGACGCCGGCCTCAATACGAGTGATCGAGTTCAGGTCTGCTGCCTTGTATATCCAGCAGGGGTTCATGTAATTGAGAAGGAAAATGGCGCGTGGACCCTTTATGGGAGCATCGTCCTCCATCTGGACATCGGCGCTGTTGGGTGAACAGAGCTGCAATTCTCGACTGTCGCGGCGGCGGACACTGAGTTCATTAAGCTTGCGGTCGATTGGCGTGGTAATCGCAGACCCATCGGCAAAGGCCGCGGCATGTATCTCGGACGGCAGCGAAAGTGTGAGCGGGTCGACATACGCTGGTGACTGGTCCGTCGGTGCCATGCCATTGAGCGTGTAACGAATAACGCCATAACCCACCTGGTTCGACAGCTCAACCCGCACTTTATGCGCTGCGCTGTCCAGCGTCTCCGTTGTGCGCACTTCAAACGCACTCTCTGCCGCTGACAGTCCGAGAGCGCGATAGCGATAAAACTGGGGCACCATGCGCGCTAGAAAGCTCCGCCAGTCGTGACGCTCGGGCGACCATCCTACTTCCGCCAGCGCCGCCGCACGCGGAAACAGCATGTGGTCGATGCGATCCTGAGTTCGTACGTACTCCAGCCAGATATTTGCCTGCACACCGATGATGTGCTTCTGCTCATCTGGTGTGAGTTTGTCCGATGGCGCAGGGGCAAAATCGTAGACGTCCTGTAGTGAACTGATCGGTGCACGGCTGGGCGGTTCATCTGTCCCATCACTTTGCCGGTAGTTGAAATAGAGCGGATGGCGCGGCGAGAGCACCGTATCGTGTCCGGATTTGGCCGCAGTAATGCCACCTTCTACTCCACGCCATGACATTACCGTGGCATTCGGCGCGAGTCCTCCCTGCAAAATCTCATCCCATCCAATCAGCCGACGGCCATGCGCGTTCAGAAACTTTTCAATCCGCTGGATGAAGTAACTTTGCAGAGCATCTTCACTGGGGACGCCAAGCGTCCGCATCTTCGCCTGAATCTCTGCATTGTCCTTCCATTGGTCTTTGATCGCCTCGTCTCCGCCGACGTGGACGTATTGACTGGGGAAGATCGACATCACTTCGGTCAGCACATTCTCCAGAAAAGTGAAAGTGCTGTCATTCACGTTATAAATGTTGGGACTTATCCCCCACATGTTCGTTGGACTAGTGGGCGGAGCGTTCGTTGATCCTAGCATGGGATACGCAGCGATGGCAGCTGTGGAATGGCCGGGCATCTCGATCTCGGGAACAATGGTGATATTGCGCTGTGCCGCATAAGCCACCAGATGTCGCGCTTGATCCTGAGTATAGAAGCCGCCGTAGAGAAGGGGCTTGCCGGTTTTCGGATCGATATCTGCCGCAGCCACAGGGCCAAAAGGAACTCTATATGCGCCTACTGACGTAAGCCGCGGATACTGCTTTATCTCGATGCGCCAACCCTGGTCATCGACCAGATGCCAGTGCAGCACGTCTAGCTTGTGGAGCGCCATCTGGTCAATGAGCTGTTCAATAAATATGACCGATTGATAGTGGCGCGCTGAATCCAGCATGATTCCCCGCCATGCAAACCTGGGCTCATCCTCTATCTGCATCGCGTGCAGCTCCGCCGGAACGTTGTGCTCCTGCGTTTGCGTGAGAAGCTGCCAGAGGGTAACGCCACCGTAAAAAAGTCCTGCGCGATTGCCTGCAGTGACGGTGACACCGTGAGGTGAGACCACCAACGCGTAGGCCTCTTTGTTGCCGGCTGCATCGGCATCAGTTACCAGATGCAGAATAATCGCAGGGTGCGCATCGGTTGACTTGCACGCGCCAGAATGCACAGTGAGCGCAATGCCACGCGTACGCTTCACCAGATCTGCAACGTAGCCTGCGACGAAACTCTCATCCACACTCTTGCCATCAATACAGACAAGAGTTCCACTGGCGATCCTGACAGTGCCTGCATGCATGATTACGGATTTTGGTTGGGGAATAATCGAAGGCTGCTGAGCACTCTCAGCGGAGGCGGTTACGGCAAGACACGCGGCCAGCAGAAATGAAGCTGGAAGTCGCAGGAGTGGGGATCGCACGTATAGACCTCGTATGGATTGACTACTCTAAACATCTCACAAGGCAACGACAATCCATGCACAACAGCATATCATGCGACCGGTTGCACCATTCGCCGGACGTTCCTATACTTTGATGAGAATGTGGCGGCGATATAGCACCCACATGGGCAAGAAGCATATGGACACAAAGAACACTGGGTAGCATAGTGAAGCTAGTTCCGGATTGGGCACCACATGCTGAATCGGCGCAAAGAGCAGATAGCGCAGCGACGATGTATGGCCCCCAACATGGATGTGAATCGCATTCAGTGATGCGGCCAAAACCTCAGAGAGAATATAGGCGGCTAGCGCGTTGGTGCCGAAGACCAGCGCCGGCCACACCCTTTGCTTTTGTTCTCGACGAAGATCGAGCAGCCAGTAAAAGAGAGCAAAGAGCGCCAGCGTAAGACCGCCCGCCAGCAACACATAGCTACTCGTCCAGATGCGCTTGTTGATGGGAAACCATGGGCTCCACAGCAGACCTGCAGCGATGCAAGCTACCGCAGCAGCAACGATGCCCTGAAGCTTTCGCAGCGATGTGTGCGCGGTTAACAACCACTTACCGGTAAGCACTCCCAACAGAGTGGATGCGATGGATGGCAGCGTACCCAGCAGTCCGCAAGGATCGTAGACGCCGTGGTGGTAGAGACGCGTGGCGGGAAAAATTGCGCGGTCTGTCCATGAAACGATGTTGGCATAGGGATCGAGCATGGGTAGATCGCGCACCGGCATTCCCAGTTCAGGTACGGGCACGAATCGCAGAAGAATCCAGAAACCAAGCAAGAGCGCCGTACTGGTGAAGACGATTGTGCGAGTGCGGGTGTAAAGCGCCAGAAGACTAGACGCGAGAAAGCAAAGAGCAATGCGCTGTAGCACGCCATAGATGCGCAGTGTGTGCAAATTGTAGAACGGGAATCCGCTGATCATGAGACCAAACGCAAAGATCAGCGCGGAACGGCGCAGGATTGGCAATACAAGCGCCGCTTTCGCGGCGCCCTTAGCCACGCGCGAGCGCAGCGAGAACTCAATCGATATGCCGACCATGAAAAGGAATGCAGGAAATACGGAGTCCGCCAAGGTAAAGCCATTCCACGGGGCGTGTTCAAAAAAAGGCCACGTGTGTGCGCTATCTCCATTGTTGTTAACGAGGATCATGACAGCAACCGTCAGCCCGCGCAACACGTCAAGCGTGATGAGCCGGCCTGACGGCGCTGTGGTTGAGTTCATGCTGATTGTTTATCATGCTACCGGTTGCATTGCAAGCAGTTTTGGATCAAAGAAATCGAAATCTCTTCTTCTTAGGCTCATACGGATGATTTGGTTCTGCGCAATACGAGAGCAGGGCGTCGGCATGGAACTCTTTTGAAACGAGGCACTTTGAGGAGGCATGCTTTCGGATACACTACATTTATGCCTCAAAAACGTCGTAACCGCGCGCCGACTATCAGTGATGTAGCAGACGTTTTAGGTGTTTCACGGTCGACGGTGTCGCGAGCATACAGCCGACCGGAACTCCTGAGCGAGGCCACGGTGAAGTCAATTCATGCTACAGCTGCAAAGCTGGGTTACAAGCCCAACCAGGTAGCGCGTGCGCTCAGCACGGGGCGACACGGCAATATAGCGATCGTCGTACCCGACATCGCGAATCCGTTCTTCCCTCCCCTGCTTCGTGCAGCCCAGGTGGCGGCGGATGGCGGCGGATTCAGCCTGTTTCTCGGAGATTCCGATGAAGATCCGGTGCGTGAAAGTATTCTATTGGAGCGGCTTGTGATGCAGACCGAAGGCTTTGTGCTAGCTGCATCGCGTATGACGGATCAGAAGATCCAGGAACTAGCTGCGCGACACCCGCTGGTACTGGTGAACCGAGATACACCAGGGATACCTCGCGTCCTGATCGATACAGCATCGGGAATTGATGCGGCGGTAATGCATCTTGCAGGGTTGGGCCACAAGCGGCTAGTGTACGTTAGCGGACCAGCGGCCTCATGGTCCGATCAGCAGCGCCGGCAGGCGGTCCGGCGGGCGGCAACGCGCCAGAAATTAGCGATGCAACCGATTGCTGCGGAGAGACCGACCTTCGATGCAGGTAAGGCGGTGACAATGTCAGTTTTGAAGACCAAAGCAACAGCGGCGATCACGTTTGACGATTTCGTTGCACAGGGGTTGCTGGCAGGAATGGCAGAGCAGGGGGTGACTGTGCCACAAGACTTCAGCGTAATCGGCTGTGATGACGTGCTTGGCGCATCCACCCATCCTGCCCTGACCAGCGTTTCCGCACGCTGTAGTGAGGCGGGACGAATGGCTGTGGAGATGCTGCTGAGCATCTTGCAAAGCGGCAAAATGACGGACCTGCGCTGCGTTCTGGATACACAACTGGTAGTGCGCGCTACTACGGCACCGCGACCGACGGCAATCAGCCGCAGGTAGCAGCGATATTTGCGCTCACACCGGTCCCGCCACACATATCAAAGCCGCGTAGATCGGCAGCGTCTGAAACACCTCCTCTGCATTCCCCCTTTACCGGTCCTTTTGTAGGCTCAGCCGATGCAGCTCCGACCCTGCCAGCAAAAATGCGCCCACTCCGTATACATAGCTGGAGTTCTCCCGAAATACTCCCGGCGCAGCTCCCACTGGCTGCACACACCCCAGCCGACCATCCACATAGACGTGCGCCAGTAGCCCGCCCCAGCCCTTCGCAATCACCGGAAGATAGGTCACCCGGTCTAGCACACCTGTGCGCACACCCCACGCTAAACCATAGACAAAGAAGCCAGAACCTGAGGTCTCCGGCAGCTCACCCGGTTCGTGATGCAGCATGTTCGAGCGCCACAAACCATCCGCATCCTGACGCGCCGCAACACTCGCTGCCATCTCACGAAACTGCTGAACATAGCGTCCTCGACGAGGATCGGAGACCGGTATCTCTTCGAGAACCCGCGCCAGACCTGCAAGCACCCAGCCATTCCCTCGCGACCAGAAGATCTTCCGTCCGGCAGCATCGCGCTTATCCAAAAAGCTCGCATCGCGCGCAAACAGATGCTCCTGGCGGTCGTAAAGCAACTGCGAAGTGATCCACCATTCCCGGTCCATATAGTTCAGATACGCCGGATTTCCCGTAACCCGTGCCAACTTTGCCCACACCGGCGGAGCCATGAACAACGCATCCGCCCAGTACCAGACCGGCTTATTCGGATCATCGGGCAACAACATCAGCCGGTCAAACTGGGCCCTGGTCGGCTCAATCTCCTTCGGTTCGGCATGCTGTGTATATAGCTCCAAGTACGTTTGCCCGATCGCCTGGTCGTCCGCAAGCGTCAGTCTCGGCCCCAGAGTCCACACGTATTTGTTTCCTACGCTCTCCATAGTTCGTCTGTACCGTGGCTCCGGCAAGACCCGCGAGGCAGCCATAAGACCGGTGTAGAGCGCTGCATAAGTCCAATCCTGATTGAAGTATGCCTCCGACTGCACGAGCTGCCAGTCCGCCACCTTGAGCATTGCCCGATCCACCGCAGCCGGCGTCAGCGCGGGAGAAAGGTCCTTCGCAATCGGCAATACCTGCTCCGGGGCATCCCCAATTCCCTTCCAGCGATCCGGCACCGTCTGGGTCATCCCCGTCGAGATCAGCACTCCGCTCCACAGCACAGCCTGGATTCGTCGCCACTTCTGTATCATCGCCATTCGTCTCCTCGTATCGATGCAGGCGATACCGTCTTCATCCGCACCAGACCGCCCTTACACAGGCTACGAGAGAGTCGCAAAATCATGGCGCCGCCCGCAGTAATGAAGTCGCTAACCGCCTTGACCTTAGCCCTCGCCCAAAGGCCCATGCCGAGTATGACCAGGAAGTAGGCATACAAAACAAAATCCAGAAAACTCATCCCGGCCTTCCGATGTATTATTGGGATTATTTCATGCAACCGCTTGCATGAAAAGTTCTCTCCCAAGAGGAGGGAGGAGATCAACGCACTGCCCAATGGAGGGGACACTCTGAACCAGACACTTTTTACAATGTTGGACACATTTTGCGTACGAAAGTCCGCCTGGGGACTTCTGTTACTAGCCACGCCGCTGCATAGTTTAACTCTGCGCTCGCCATGGGATGACACGCGGGTCACAGCGACAAAGGCTGCCTATGTGTGCCCAATCATGCCAGCGCTTCCTCGCGACTTGGCGATGGATCCTTATTACAGCGATGCCCAGTATTCTAAGGCCGACCCAGCGAAAAAGACTAAATATGAGGCTGCTGCCGCTGCACTGGAACAGTTTGGACGACGGGTGACGGAAGCTGCGGATGCGTATCGCGAACGTGGAAGTATAGAGGCTTCGACGTGTGTGGCGGGTATGCTAGCTATCGCTGCAACGGAACAAGCATATACGGGACAAATGTCTTCCCGACAGGCGAACTATGCGCAGAACTGGCTGCTCGGCGGAGTATCAATGGCCTGGTTGAAGGTGCGGGACGAAAAGCCGGCATCGGCTGCAGAAGAGAAAATAATATTTGCGTGGCTAGAGACGATGGCGCGACAGGTCGAGACGTTTTACGGCGCGTGCGCCGCGGACCATGAATCGGATGCGCGCAATAATCTTGCGTACTGGGAAGGAATGTCCGTGGCGGCGGTAGGCATTGCGGCAAATGATACTGCCATGTTTGCGTGGGGCGTGGCACGGTATCGCGATGGAATAGCACAGATAACACCAGAAGGGACACTGCCTCTGGAGATGACGCGAGGAGTGCGATCCTTGCATTACCATCTGTTTGCCGCGGCACCGCTTGTAATGCTGGCGGAGATGGGCGAGGCTAACGATCTCGATCTTTATGCGGAGAAGGATGAAGCATTGCATCGTCTGGTGCAGCGTGCGTTAAGCGGAATCATGAAGCCTGAGTATTTTGATCGCGCTGCTGGCGTGCGACAGGAAAGAATCGAACCGGTTCAGTCTGCCGACATAGGCTGGGCAGCGTCGTATGAGCGACGATTTCCATCCCGTGCAATAAGCGACGCGCTACAACGAGTTTCGAACACGGCATTCTGGCAGTGGGGCGGCCTGCCTCCGCCTTAGATGCATGAGAACCAGGCTATTTATGGTGAACTAAGGACCTCTTCATTGGATCTTCCCTAGCACTATGGTCTTCTCGATTTGCAGTGTGGATGAGCCCTGCTCCCAGTGAAAGCGGATTAAGTCCACATCCGCGCCGACGCGGAGTGTGCCTCGATTGTCCAAAAAACGGCCGGGGTTTTCAGTAGCCATCTGCACGGCATCACCCAGGGTAAATTCGGTCTGCGAAGCAACGTATGCGATGGCATCAGCAAGTGTAGCGGTAGCTCCGGCAAGATACTTTGTACCAGCGACATTGAGGCGGCCGCCAATGTGCAACTCGACAGCACCTCCAACAGGCGTGTTGTACGTTCCTGCAGGCAGACCAGCCAGCATGACCAGGTCTGACACCAGCACAGCGCGCGCGATGGTCTTAGCGCGAAGCATTACGGTAAGTGTGTCGGGCGGAAGATGATGACCGTCTGCGATGAATGTAGCGGTGAGGCGATCATCCGCAAGTTGCGCCCATATGAGGTTGGGATGGCGCGGAAGTGAATCGCTAACACCGTTGCCCAGATGTGTCGAGAGTTGCGCACCCGCGGCTGCAGCTGCGTGTATCTGTTCTGAGGTAGCACTGGAGTGACCCAGCGAAACGCGAACGCAGCGCTGGGTGAGGGCATGGATATATTCCGCTGCGGTTGTATAGTGCGGCGACAATGTGACGAAGCCAACGAGATTACCAGAGGCGGCTTGCCAGCGGTCGAACTCGGCAAGGGACGGTGGACGGACATGCTCTCGCGGGTGCGCACCGCGTGGACCATCTTCCATGGCGATGTGCGGGCCTTCGACATGAACACACGGAATCATGTGCTGGAGCAGGGGATCCGATTTGCGCGCTGCGGCGATGATGCGAAGGTTCTGCGTGATTTTTTCTTCGGGAGCGGTGATGAGCGTGGGAAGAAACGTAGTGACGCCGGTGGCGAGCATATGGCCTGCAAGACGCTGCAACATTTCTATAGAAAGATCGTCTGCGTTGCAGTCTTCATTGTGAAAACCGTTCACCTGAAGATCGATGAGGCCGGGGGCGAGCCACGCAGTCTCATTCTCCGGACCATCAGTGATGTCAATAATGCATCCATCGACAATCTCCACGGCGAGAGATTTTCCGGAACGAGGATCGCGGCCAGTCAGTGTATGCGCCATTAGGGAAATCGTACTCGCTTTTGAAAATGATCAGCACGTGACGGGCCAGCGGTGAAATAGTCTGAGAGCACGGCCGCATCGGGCCGAAGCAAGGCTAGCCAACGTCGCTGGCCGATTCATGGTCGAGGTAGAGAGTGCAATTGGGATGCTGGCGCAGTATAGTCGCCGGACACATGGAATTAATGGGCTCAGAGATGGTGCGGCGCACGGCTTCTCTCTTAAGCGCACCGGGAACACAACAGAAGACCGCGTGACCGCTGAGCAGGCCTGGGATAGTAATGGTGAGCGCGCGAGTGGGCACATTGTGCAATGCAGTAAAACAACCATCGTCTACCTGTTGCTGGCGGCAGGCGGTGTCGAGATCGACAACTTTGACGGTAAGTGGATCGTCGAAAACCGCGGGTGGATCGTTGAAGGCTAAGTGGCCGTTAGAGCCTATACCGCAACAAACAATATCAATGGGTGCTGCGTTGAGTTTGGCGGCATAGAGCGCGGCGGTTTTTTCGGGGTTGTCACCGGGCTCAAGCAGGTTTACCTCCCCAAAGGGCAGATGGTCAAAGATGTAATGGCGGAGCCAGAGTCCGAAACGCTGCGGCGCGTCAGCAGGCAAGCCGAGGTACTCATCCATGTGGAAGGCAAGAACGCGTGACCAATCGATTCCCTGTTGCTGGCGGAGAGCCGTAAGCATCTCTACCTGGCTGGGCGCGGCGGCGAAGACGATGCGCACAATGGACTGGCGTGCGAGACAGGCACGTAGCTCCTTAGCTACATCGTCTGCAGCGCGTGTGCCCATAGCGGCGCGTGAATCTGCGATGTAGATGTTGAAAGCTTTTGACGGGGCTTTTTCCAAAATTGTCATGATATTCCTTATTTTCCAGCGTGCTGCAAAGATTTCAAGTGAAGCTCCTGCTCAGGAGTGAAGTCAATATTGATGCTTCTCAATAGTTGGTCAGACGCTGGCTTGGACATTCGTGTGAAAAGACCCACGAGGATATACAGAACCAAGGCCGTAATAACAGGGCCGCCGACGCTGACGGCCGTTGCGGTGTCCCCTGCGACGCCGGCAACCTGACGGAGAAAAACAAATTTGAGCAGGATAAAGGCTACGACGCCGCCTCCCCATGCAGTGAGCGCCGCAGCGGGCCCACTGCGACGGAATGGAAGCAGCATGCCAAGCAGCATAGGGATCGCAATAGGACCAATGAGCGCCGCAAACCAGAGAATTAGCAGGCCGAGGACACCACCGAAGTCGTTCGCAAATATGGCGATTACCATGCTGAGTGCGAGAAAGAGGAAGGTACAAATACGACCGGCGCGCAACTGCACGCTATCGCTTGGGCGCAAATGATCGCGGCGCAGGGCGGGGAGAATATCGCGGACAACAACGGCAGAGATGGCATTGGCGTCAGAGGATGTCATGGCCATGGTGTGCGCGAAGAGACCGGCTAGCACGAGGCCTATAAGTCCATGCGGGAGAAGCATGTGCGCCATGAGTCCGTAGGAACCTGCAGGATCGGCGAGGTTCGGCAGAAGAAGCGGTGCTGCCCACATGGGAAAAAGCAGAACGAATGGCCAGACCAGATAGAGTGAGGCGGAGAGCAACGCAGCCTTTCGGGCGTCGTTTCCCGTAGGTGCTGCGATAAAACGCTGCGCGAGGTTCCAGGTGCCCCCGTTGTAGGAAAGTGTGTTGATGAGCAGAAAGACGATGGCAAACAGTGGGGTATAGGGCGCGACAAAGGCATGACGATGCGACGCTGGAAGGTGATGCCAGACGGTCCAGAGCCCGGAGATGCCACCGAGGTGGCCGAGGACTGCGATGAGCATCGCGGCTCCGGCGACAAGCTGAATGCAGAACTGGCTGAAGTCAGTAAGTGCGTCTGCCCAGAGGCCACCGACGACGGCGTAGACGAGCGTTACGCTACCGGTAAGCAGGACGCCCAGAACCGGCGGAACGTTCGCAAAGACGTTGAGCAGGATGGCGGTGGCAGTCCACTTTGCTCCGACATCAAAGATCTTGAGGAGAGCACCGCTCCAGGCGAGCACTTGTTGTGTGGGAAGGTTATAGCGGACGACAAGGTACTCGAGCGGAGAGATCATCCCGGTACGTTGGCGAAGCCGCGCCCAACGTGGAGGAAAGACGCGATAGCCGATAAGCAGAGCGAGACAGATGGTACAGGCCCACCAGATATAGATGGTGAAGCCCGTGGTATAAGCGATGGCGGCATAGGCGACGAATACAGCGGAACTGTATCCCGACATATGATGCGAGACGCCTGAAAGCCACCAAGGCATTGCTCCGCCGGCGGTGAAGTAATCGTTGGCATTCTTAACTTTGGTACGCGCCCAAAGCCCCATAACGAGCATCAAAATGAAGTAGACGCTGAGCACAGTCCAGTCCAGAGAGCTCATACCTATCGGCGCGTGCGGCATAGATTTATCCTTTCATGCGACCGGTTGCAATACAAGCGTAAAATTCAACATAAAGGGGCGAACCTAGCTATATTTGCTTTTCAGGCAAAACTTCACAGCGATGCAACGGCTCGGCCAGCAGCCCGTCAGCTTTCTCTCAAAAGAAAGGCTTTCGCTTATGTTGTCAGCAGGTCTTCGATGCGCACAGGAAGAGAGCGGACCCGGACGCCGGTTGCATGGTAGACCGCCGCCGTGATCGCCGGGGCGACGCCGGCGAGGCCGATTTCTCCAATGCCGCGAGCACCGTAGTGGCCCATCTTGGGGTCGGGGATATCAAGGAAGTGTACGTCGATCTGCGGCGCGTCGGCGCTGGTAGGGACGATGTAGTCGGCGAAGTTGTCGTTGATGGCGTGGCCGTTGCGCGGGTCATAGATGGTCTCTTCAAAGAGCGCCATGCCGACGCCCATGACCACCGCGCCGGCGATCTGGTTGGTGGCAGGAAGCTTGTTGAGGATGCGGCCGCCGTCGATGACGGTGACCACGCGGCTGACGCGCAGGTGGGCGATGCCGGGGTCCCACTCGACCTCGACAAACTGTGCGCCGAAGCTGTGGTTGGAGAAGCTTCTACCGTCGGTGTCCGAGCCATAACCGCCGGACTTGCCTTCACCGTCGGCCCCTGCGAGCTTCGCGAGCTTTAGAATCTGCTCGAATGGCACTCCACTGTCGGGAGATTGATCTCTGATATGAACGTGCGCGGCAGTAAGAGCCAGCGTGGCGAGGTCTTTGCCGAAGAAGGGCGAGCCCTTTGTAGAGATCGCGGCACCGAGCAGAACCTTGATGGCAGCATCGGCAGCGTCCATCACCGAGGGGATCACGGTCGCGGTCGCTGTCGAACCGCCGGACATGGGGCCCGGCGGCAGCGAGCTGTCGCCGAGGACGACATCGATCTTGTCGATGGGGATGCCGGTGCGGTCGCTGACGATCTGCGCGACGATGGTGTAGGTGCCGGTGCCAATGTCCTGCGTGGCGGAGCCAGCGCGGGCGGTACCGTCGTCGCGCAGTGTGACGGCGGCCTGGCTGACGCCACGGCCCGCGCCCCAGGAGGCGCACGCCACGCCCCAGCCGAGGATCAGGTCGCCGTCACGCATCGACCCGACCGCAGGATTGCGTTTGGCCCAACCGAACTTCTCCGCGCCGATTTGTAGACATTCCTTTAGATGGCGCGATGAGAAGGGCTTACCGTTGGACTCGTCGGTAATGGTGTCGAGGCCGAGGCGGAGCTGGACGGGATCCATTTTGAGCGCGATGGCGAGCTCGTCCATGGCGGACTCCAGCGCGAAGAGGCCGGGGACGGCGCCGGGGCCGCGCATCGGCGTGGGCGAGCCGATGTTGCGCTTCACCAGACCGGAGCTGACGCGCAGGTTCGCCGTGCTGTAAAGGAAGGGCGTGGCCTCGCCGCAGTTCTCGGTGATGTTGTCGACCAGCGATGTGCTGTTGCGGTAGTCGTGCTGCAGCGCGAGGAGCTTGCCGTCTGGCGTGGCGCCGAGACGTAGGCGCTGCTGGGTGCGCGGACGGTGGCCGGAGTTGGAGAACATCATGTTGCGCGCGAGCGTGAGCTTGACAGGGCGGTTGAGCTGGCGCGCGGCCACGGCGCACAGCGCGGAGTGCGGCCACGGAAAGAGTTTGCCGCCGAAGCCGGAGCCGATGAAGCGCGAGATAATCTGTATGTTTTCCTTGGGTAAGCCGAGCACCTGCGCCATGACGTTCAGGTGGTTGACCACGCCCTGCGAACTCTCATAGAGCGTGACCTTGTCGCCCTTCCAGACAGCGACGGTGGCGTGCATCTCCATGGGATTGTGGGTCTCGGCCGGCGTGCTGTAAACTTGGTCGACTTTCACTGGAGCCCCAGCGAAGGCTGCGTCGCTGTCGCCGCGATGGCTGACGACGCGCGGGCCGCCTTCGGCGCCGATGGCGGGCATGGGGTCATCGAGCGAGGTCGCCACGTTGGCTTTGGACGCTGCGTAGGAGACGCGCACGGCGGAGGCTGCGGCGTTGGCCTGCTCAAAGGTCTCGGCGACGACCAGCGCGACGTACTGACCCCAGTAGTAGACGGTGTCATCGGAGAGCGGCGGGCGGCTCTCACTGATGCGGCCGCCTGCTCCGCTCTTGAAGATCGCGGGGACGTTGCTGTGGTCGAGCACCAGCAGTACACCGGGCAGCTTCTTCGCGGCGGCGCTGTCGACGGAGAGAATCTTTCCGGCAGCTATGGTGGAGCGCACGGGAACGGCGTAGACCATGCGCGGGAAGTTATAGTCCGAGGCGTACATGGCGGAGCCGGTGGTCTTGAGGGGGCCGTCGATGCGCGGCAGCGATGCGCCGATGATGGCGCTGGGTGGTGCCAGCGGCTCACTGGACGCGGATGCGGGTGCAACGGCGTTGGACTGGATGAAGTCGAGGTACTCGCTGAACGTCATGGTGCGGATCTCCTACGATTGCGTAGCTAGACGCTTTGTGTCGCTGTGGTAAGGGCGCGGATGATGCAGCGGTGCGCGAGTTCGACTTTGTATCCGTTCTCGCTCTGCGGATGCGCATCCTTCAGCGCGGCTTCCGCGGCACGACGGAAAGTGACCGGATCGGCGGGGGCGCCATGCAGCACAGCCTCGGCTTCGAGCGAGCGCCACGGCTTGGTGCCGACGCCGCCGAGCGCGACGCGGGCATAGTCGATGCGCTTGCCGTTGAGCTTGATCACGACCGCAGCCGAGGCCAGAGCGAACTCATACGCGGCGCGGTCGCGGAGCTTCAGATAAATGGACTTGCCTGCAACAGGCGGAGGCAGCGTGACGCTGGTGATCAGTTCGCCGGGCTGGAGGACGGTCTCAATGTGCGGCGTTACGCCTGGAACGCTATAGAAGCTGTGGATGGGAACGGTCCGATTGCCGCCGGCGCCCTGAATCTGGATAGTGGCTTCGAGAGCGGTGAGCGCGACGTTCTGGTCAGAGGGGTTAGTTGCAATGCAGTGCTCGCTGGTGCCGAGGACCGCCAGCATGCGGTTATGGCCGCCGATCGCCGAGCAGCCCGTGCCGGACTCGCGCTTATTGCAGGCGTGCGCGGTGTCTCGAAAGTAGGGACAGCGTGTACGTTGCAGCAGGTTTCCGCCGGTGGTGGCCATGTTGCGCAACTGCGGCGACGCCCCAGAGAGCAGAGCCTGCGAGAGTACAGCATAATCGCGCTGCACGGCAGGATGGTGGGCTACGTCAGCGTTGCGGGCTAGTGCCCCCAGCACAAGCCCACCGTTCGAAGCGACGGTAATCTTGTCGATCGGAAGACCATTGATGTCGATGACAACCTTGGGGCGCTCGACGTCGAGCTTCATCATATCGATGAGGTTGGTGCCACCGGCAACGAACTTAGCGCCCACACCATATTTCGTGGCGCTGTTGAGCGATTCGGCGCGAATAAATTGAAAAGCGTCCATCTTCACTCCTCAAAAAAAGCTATGCGCTGCGGCGAACGCTCTGGACCGCTGCAACGATGTTGGGATATGCGCCACATCGGCAGATGTTGCCATACATTGCGTTCTTCACGTCGTCGTCGCTGGGGCCGACCGGCTCCTTGAGCACGGCGACGGCGGACATAATCTGGCCAGAGGTGCAGTAACCACATTGGTAGCCATCGTGCTCCACAAAGGCGGCCTGCATCGGGTGCAGATGGCCCGGCTGGCCCAGGCCCTCAATGGTAGTAATCTCGTCTCCCGCGTGCATCACCGCGAACGACAGGCAGGAGTTCACGCGGCGTCCGTTTACATGGACGGTGCAGGCTCCGCACTGGCCATGGTCACAACCCTTCTTGGTACCGGGCAGATCGAGGTTCTCGCGCAGGCAGTCCAGCAGCGTAGTGCGCGGATCGAGGTGCAGCGTGTGGGCCTTGCCATTGACACGCAGGGTGAGCGGGACTGTTCCGGCAGCTGCTGCGGCGGCGGGCTCCTGCGCTGCGATAGCGGGCGCGGCAGCCAGTAGGGGAGGCGCGGTGGCAACGATGCCCGCTGCTCCGAGCTGCGAGAGAAACGAACGCCGGCTGAAATGGCCGGACGCCGGCTTCGTCTCAGCAGTTGATTCTGGGTCCGAGTCGAGTGGCAGCTTGGCCATAAGAATTCCTCCTTGAGACGCTTGTCCCGAATATCGTACAACGCGTAGTCAGGGGCCAGTTTTGATGAGACAAACATTCATGCCCTACTTGGATGAAGTGTCTGGGCAGGCAGGGCCTTCGGGCTGGTAGCTGCTGCGGTTGGCGATGAAGCACTGCGTGACGGCGTCTTCGCCGTACAGCTTGCGCGTGGCGGCGGGGACGTCCGAGAGCTGTACGTCGTGGAACGTGAAGGTGACGTGACCGCTGGAGTCAACGGCGCCGATCAGATAGCCGTAGACATCGGTCTGAGCGAAGGAGGATCCGGCGGTGGACTTAGGCAGAGCATACCGAATAGCACCGGCGCTACCGACGATCCAGCCCGGCAGCACGTCCTCCGGCTTGCGGCAGCTGGTGTTGTACGCATCGGCCAGCACAAAATGCGAGTGGCTGGCGATGACCTGGACCTCTTTTCCGGTGGTCTTGCGGAAGTCGAGCAACTCGGCGTAGACCTTGCGGCCGGTGATGGTCTCCACGGGGTTCTCATTCATGCTGTGGCCGGCGGCGAGGCTGTCGGGCAGCGCCTCATGCATTCCGAGGACGATGGTGCGGACGGCCGGATCGGCGGCGTCGTGCTGGAGCAGGGCTTCGATCCACTTCATCTGCGCGGGGTCGAACATCTCGGCGGAGGCGTTGTCGAGGGTGATGAAGTCAACGTTCTGCTCGCGCCAGTGGTAGTAGCTGTGGATAGTGTGGTCGGTGGGATCATCGGCGAGCCGCTGCACACGGATGACCGTTGCATCGAACCAGTCGGCTAGCTGTAGCAGCGTCTCGGCGCGGGTGTGAGCGTACGTCTCATGGTTGCCGAGGCCAAGGAAGACCGGCGTGCTTCCGAAGGGCGCGAGCTGCTGGTTGGCGAAGTCCAGCAGGGCATGCGACTGGTACTCCGTGACGCTAACTTTGCCGCCGTGCGCGGCGAGCATGTCCTGATCTATGTCCGAACCAAGGCGGAAGTCACCCAGGTGCCAGTAGAATTCGGCATCGTCGGCCAGCGCCTTCTTCGCGATGGCTGGCATCACGATGTCACCGCAGTTGCGCGAGTCGCCAGAGACAGCGAAGCGCCAGGGAGCAGCGGGCTGCTGTGCTGCAACCAGCGAAGAGAGAGCAACGACCATGACTATTCCTACAGGGCGAACCATCATGCGGATCAAATTTCTTGTCCTCTTGAGAGACATCATAATGGCTGGCTACCCCGCTCTTGACAGGCCGGGGAGATTTATACAGAGTTCACAGCGAATGATGCCGAGACTCGCACCTTGAATATACGAAACGAAGACATTTGCTGAACGGAAGCGCACAACTCACAGCAACTGACAACAGGACGGGAAATGACCTGGGCAGGATGCTAGGCCGGAAGCGCCTTGTCAAGAAAAAGCAGCTGGAGTGATGTAAATTGTGCTGGAAGTAGTGCAGGATTGCGGACGGGAGCTCGATGTATTCTGCCCAAGGACGCCCGGCTGGGGCGGTAGGAGACCCTTGAGACGACGGGCCGCCATAGCGACGGCGCTGGTGCTGCTGGCAGTGTGCGCGGCCTACGCCAACTCGTTGGACGACGGGTTTCACTTCGACGACTTTCACACCATCGTCGACAACCCGGCCGTGCGCAGTCTGCACAACCTGCCGCGCTTCTTCAGCGACGCCACGACCTTCAGCGTGCTGCCGCCGAACCGCACCTACCGGCCGGTGGTGAGCGCGTCGCTGGGGCTGGACTATGCCCTGGGCGGGGGCTATCAGCCGTTCTGGTTCCACCTGAGTACGCTGCTGTGGTTCCTGTTGCTGGTGTGGCTGCTGAGCGTGTTCTACCGGCTGCTGCTGGACCGAACCGAGCCGGGGCCGGAGAATGCGTGGCTGGCGCTGTTTGCCGCCGCGTGGTTCGGGCTGCATCCGGCGATGGCCGAGACCGTCGACTATGTGATTCAGCGCGGCGATCTCTACTGCACGCTGGGCTGCGTGGCGGCGCTGCTAGTCTATGCGCGCTATCCGCGGCTGCGCCGCAGCGGAGTGTACCTGCTGCCGTTCGTGCTGGCCATGCTCTCCAAGCCGCCGGCCGCGGTCTTTCCGGTGCTGCTGCTGCTCTATTGCTACTTCTTTGAGGATCTAGGTGCGCGTCCGCTGCTGCGGCTGCGGCGCGGCGCGGAGGCGGCGATTCCGGCCGCGGTGGTAACAGCGCTGCTTCTGTGGCTGCAGGCGGCGATGACGCCCAAGTCCTTTCAGCCTTCGATCCTGTCGCCGTGGGAGTACCGGCTGACGGAGCCGTTTGTCTGGCTGCGCTACACCGCGGAGCTCCTGCTGCCGCTGCATCTGAATGTCGATACCGACCTGACGACCTTCAGCGGCCTGAACCTGGAGGCCTGCGCCGGGTTGCTGTTCCTGGCGGCGCTGCTGGCCGCGATCTGGTTCACGGCGCAGCGGCGGCGGCTGTACCCCATTGCGTTTGGGCTGCTGTGGTTCGTGGTGACGCAGTTGCCGACCTCGTTGTATCCGCTCTCCGAGGTGGAGAACGACCACCGCATGTTCTTCTCGTTTGTGGGACTTGTCTTGGCGGCGGTGTGGGGCGCGTGGCTGCTGTTGCAACGGCTCTTCGGAGAATCTGCTCTCGAAAAGATGCGCCCCGCGCTGGCGGCGCTGGCGGTGGTGGTGCTTGCGGGCTATGGATATGGAGTGCATGTGCGCAACACCGTCTGGCATGACGAGGAGTCGCTGTGGCTGGACGATGTGCAGAAGTCGCCGCACAACGGGCGCGGCCTGATGAACTACGGCCTGACGCAGATGAACAAGGGAGCGTATCCGGTGGCGCTGGACTACTTAACCCGCGCGCTGATCTATACGCCGGACTACGCCACGCTGGAGATCAATCTGGGCGTGGTGAACGGCGCGATGGGCCAGAGCGCAGAAGCGGAGCGGCACTTCCTGCGCGCCATCTCGCTCGCTCCGGGCGATGACAGTACCCATGCCTACTATGGCCGCTGGCTGGAACAGCAGGGCCGCACCTCCGAGGCCATTGCGCAACTGCGTACCGCCGTCGCGCTGGACCCGCCGCGGCTGATGCAGCACGATCTGCTGATCCAGGCGGAGCTCCGCGCCGGTGACCTGACCGCCGCGCGGCAGGCGGCCGCAGAGACGCTGGCCGTGGCCCCGGAGGACAGCGCCGCGCTGCAAGCACTCCAGCAACCGGCGACACCGCCCGCGCCTGCGCCCGCCGCACCAGACGCCGACTACTGGGTAAATGAATCGCTGCGTCTCTACCAGGCTGCACAGTATGAGCAGAGCATCGTTGCCGCGCACAACGCGCTGAAGCTGAACCCCGGCTACGCCGCGGCGTGGAACAACATCGCCGCCGCCAACGCCTCGCTGCGCCGTTGGGACGCGGCCATCACCGCCGCGCAGAGGGCCATCGCGCTGCAGCCCGACTTCCAGTTGGCGAAGAACAACCTCGCGTGGGCAGAGTCGCAGAAGAAGCTGGCCAAACGCTGAGCCCAGCATTGCGGTTTTTTTTGTAGTAGCTCAGAATCCAGACAGAGGTGCGCTGGCGTGCAAGAGGAATCCATACCCACCGAATCTGTCGAGTCCGAGACCGTTCCCGAGCAGGCCCCGACCGGCCCCTTGCCGGGGGTACGCCGCACTACGGCTGTCCTCACCGCCTGCGCGGTCCTCGCACTGCCGGTAGGCTACCTGCTGCTGCATCACTCCACCGTCAACGCCGGCACACCGGCCCCGGGATCGGTCCCGCCGGCGCAGAGCATCGCCATGCTGGAGGCCCAGGTCCGCGCCCAGCCCACGGCCGCCAACCGCATCAATCTTTCGCTCGCCTACATCAACGGCGGCGAGGCCGCCCGCGCGGTCCCGGTGCTGAATGCCGTGCTGGCCGAGAACAGCAACAACGCCATCGCGTGGAACAACCTGTGCGTCGCGCATACGCTGCAGCAGGACTACGCGACCGGGATTGACGACTGCCACCATGCACTGGCCGCGCAGCCCGGCTTCCAACTGGCGCAGAACAACCTGAAGTGGGCCAGCGACGAACGCGACGCCACGATCAAGACGATCACCGCGCAGGAGCAGACCGACACCAGCAAGCGCGATGCCGCGTTCTACCTCGACGAGGGCATGAACTTTCTGCACGTCGGAAACTACGATGAGGCCGTCCACGCGTGGCGCCGGGCACTGGATATGGATCCGCGGAACGCCGCCGCGGCCAACGACATCGGCATCGCCATCATGTTCCAGAAGCACCCGGCGGCCGCGATTCCGTGGTTCCAAAAGGCGATCGCGCTCGACCCCAGCCTGCAGCTTGCGAAGAATAACCTCGCCTGGGCCCGGCAGCAAGAGGCCAAGGCAGCGAAGTAGACCGCCGCGCGGCCCGTGTTCTTTACTGACGTCTCTGCCCGCGTCACTCGGTGTCCGCCCGGCGAAAGACGAAGGTCCGCTGCGCGGAGAAGCTCACCAGGCTCAGCAGCACATCCACCACTACCTTGGAGGCAAAGACGTTCCAGTGCAGATAGCCGCATGCGGTCCGTATTAAGAGATAGCTCAGGCCCGCGATCGCCGTAGCCAGCAGGTAGTAGCGCCAAAGCGCGCCCGCTACCGAACGCCGGCTGTTGAAGACAAACCGCTTGTTCAGGGCGAAGTTCACCACCGAGCTGAGCCGCCCCACGGCAACGCTGAGCGGCAGGCTGTGGGTGGCCGCAAAGACCAGCGAGAAGCCTGCGAAGTCAATGCCTGCGGCCAGCAACGACGAAGAATAAAACCGCAGCAGCACGAAGTAGATGCGCATCGAGTCGCGAATAGGCTCGAAGTGAGACGCGCGGTTGCCGTCCAGGTACACGGTCGTAATCGGCACCTCCAACGGACGGTGGCCGTGGCGGCACAGGTGCGCCAGCATGGTCATCTCGTACTCATAGCGCTCGCCGGGCAGCACCATCAGCTCCGGCAGCAGCGCACGCGGTATACCGCGCAGCCCGGTCTGGGTGTCGCTGACGGCGGTGCCGGTGACGAAGCGGAAGACCACCCGGGTGAGGGCGTTGCCGATCTTGCTGCGCAGCGGCACGCCGCGGGGGAACGCCCGCACTCCCAACACCACCCTGTCGCCAGATGCGCCCTCCGTGGCCAGCGCCACGGCCACGATGTCGTCCGCGAGGTGTTGCCCATCTCCATCCGCCGTCACCACCGCGGATACGGATGCCAGCTCCGTCAGCAGATGGTTGAAGCCGGTCTTCAGCGCGCGACCTTTGCCGAGGTTCAAGGCATGGCGCAGCAACGTCACCCCAGGAAGCGCAGCGACAGCTTGAAACAGCGCCGCGGATTCCGGGCCGCTGCCGTCGTCCACGACCACCAGCGCGCCGAACCCCCGCCCACACAGGGACTCCACCAATGGGAGCAACTCTGCATCGGGCTCCCAGGAGGGCAACAGTACTGCGACAGTGCCCAAGTCTGCTGGCGCCGCCGGCTCCATCTTCGACATGGCTTAGAGCTTAGCCGAAACGAAAGGAGTACCAAGTCAAGAGAGTATCGAAGGCGGGGAAGGCGGCCACCACTCCGGCGGGAGAGATGGCGGGGACGACGGGGCTCGAACCCGCGACCTCTGCCGTGACAGGGCAGCGCTCTAACCAACTGAGCTACGTCCCCAGATTGTTTTTCAACAACTTGGTTATATGTCACATAGAATCAAGCGTTTCGCAGCTTTCGCTATTTTCGCTCTTTTCT
>Ga0302320_10009390_pt1 | contig 21044 bp, 12 predicted proteins | sample Bog_T0_3_FD_202130 | JGI IMG/M metagenome (GOLD analysis project Ga0302320, IMG submission 202130) | Peat permafrost microbial communities from Stordalen Mire near Abisko, Sweden - Bog_T0_3 | ecosystem: Environmental > Terrestrial > Soil > Wetlands > Peat | place: Sweden: Abisko, Stordalen Mire...
GCTCGGCCAGTTCGGCCAAAGTCTTCTCGCCCCGGATCGCCGCCAAAGCCACCTTGGCCTTGAACGTCGCCGAATGGTTCCTGCGTGGACGTCTGCTCATCGGTTCTCCTCTTCTCAGCCATCTTAGGCTGCCAAAGAACAGAACCTCCACTTAAACCCCTGTCCGAATTTGCTGAGCCGGCTCTGTTTTCGGTGGTTGATCTTTCGTAAGCAGGTAAAACGAGATACATCAACTTGTTAAGAGGTTCGAAAGACGGAATGCACTCATCCGGTTGATCGGGCTTCTCCCTCGCACCAGTGATAGCGCGAGGGAAGAAGCCGCATTTTATGCGATTTGGATCAGTACTTGGTTCCGCCGCTGTAGTCGGAAGCTATGTCGGCATTCACCGCCGACATGCTGGCCGAGTCGCTGAAGATCAGCCCCAATTCCCGGTTATTGTTCAGAGAATTTGTAGAGAAGTTCTCCGAGCCGACAAACATTTTGGCGTACGAGGTTCCGTAATCGGCAAGAACGACCTTGGCATGGATGTAATAGCCGGTCGAGGAAGTGTAGACGGCGATCTTTGCCCCGTCATTCTTCAGGGTTGTGAGGATGGTGTTATAGTCGCTGCTCTCGTTCTCCTGCACGAGCGTAATAGTCACGCCGCGCGCCAGAGCCGATTCCAGAGCGGACTCGATGCCGGTGTCGGCCATCTCCTCCTGCTCGATCTGCAAAGAAGTGGATGCCCCGTTGATGAGGGCGAGCAGGGCGCTGCGGGAGTTGGTCGGACTCCAGACGAGGTTGTCGCCATCGGGAGGAGTGATGGTTCCGTTGACGAAATCGGCGGCAAAGGTGGTTTCGATCGCCGCGACATCGGACGGATCGTTGGTGATGACGGCGTAATCGCGAGAGGTGGAGTAGTAATTCGGAGTGAGGTTGAGCGTCATGATGGCAGACGTGGTCTGATCCACCGTGATGGTCTTCTGATGAGTGTAGGTGTAGGCCGGGTTTGCCCAATGCACGGAGGCATTGTGCGCCGTCAGGTAGTTGTAGGCGGTGGTGTTACTGCTCTTCTCGCTGTTCTGGTCGAGAATGACGCGAACCGTCACGCCGTCGGCCGCGGCCGTGGCCAGCAGCGAGGTGACCGTGGTGTCGGTCAGTTCGTACATGGTCATGTCGATGGTCGTCTTGGCGGAGGAGATCAGGTTGTAGATCGACGTAAGCCCCGCCGTCGGCTCTGCAATCAGGGTGTAGGTGTTCGAGGAGGCGGCGCTGACGGTCAGCGTGAGAGTGGTTGTTTCGGCTGTGCCGCTGGCCGGGGTCCCGGTTACAGTGATGGTGTAAGTTCCAGCCGTGGCCGTGGAGGCTGCGGTGAAGGTCAGCGTGGAGGTGCCGGCGCCGGTGATCGAAGCCGGGCTAAAGGCAGCGGTGACGCCAGTAGGCAGGCCGCTGGCGGAGAGCGTGACGGCGGAGCTGAAGCCGTTGGAGATGGTCTCGGTGACATTGGAAGTTCCGGTGCTGCCATCTGTAACCGAGGCGGCCGTGGCGCTCAACGAGAAGCTCGGTGTCCCGGCGGATGCCACTGCAAAGATCAGATCGTCGTGGTCGTCGTATGAGCCGGTGGTGCATACGGCAGCCGATCCCCCAGAGCGGAAGTTGGCCCGCACCGCCTGCAAGCTGCCGGCGGGCAGGGTGTAAGTGGTTGATAAGGTCTGCGCTCCGGTCGTGGTTGGCGCGATGGTTTTCGCGAGTACCCATGAGGGGCTGCTGGCGTTGGCCGTGTAATAAATATCCAGATAGTCTTTGGTGCTACCACTGGTGCTATAGGTCCATACGGTAGCCGTGACGGTGACCGTGTTTCCCTGGGTCAGCGCGCCGCCGTTGGTCGATGCCACTACGATACGGTCGTTGGACTCGGAGGAGTGGAAGGTTCCCGACTTGCCATCGGCACAGGAGTTGTTGATGGTGTTGGGTTGATTGGGTTCCGCGCCGCCCGACATGCTGTCGCGTCCCAGCAGCAAGCTGGGGCCGGAGTCGCACGATGAGCCAACGGTCGCGCATTCCGGCGCCTTCAGCGTCGAGCTGTAGACCGCCGTCTCGGATTGAGCGGAAAGGGTGGAAGTGCCGGCAAATGCGGCGATAGCAACGGTGAGGCACACAAATAGAATCGAGTGAACTTTCATGACTTTCTCCTTTTTGAGGTGGATACAGTTGTGGTTTTGCCAGGCTTGCAAGGAGACTTCGGCGGAGAGGGTGCCCCGGCGGCGCGGAAATCGGCTCCAGCATCCACCGGGGCGGGCTTTGCAGCGCTTATTGCACGGCGAAGACGAGATCGTCATGATCGTCATAGCCGCTGTTCGCCCGGCAAGCGGACGGACTGGTTACCAGACTGGTTGCATAGCGGAACTGCGCGCGCACCGCATACGTTCCGGATGTCGGCGGCGTAAACGTGGACGACAAGGTGTTCTCCGCTCCAGCCGTGGTGGGCAAAATATTCGACTTGATCAGGACCCACGATGGGCTGGTTACGCTCGCCGTGTAGTAAAGATCAAGATAGTCTTGCGTTGTGCTGTACGCCCAGACCGAGGCCGTTACCGTCACCGAGGTTCCGTGCGTCAAGTTGCCACTGCTGGACGTAACCACGAGCCGGTCGTTGGATTCGTCGGAGTGGAAGGTTCCTGACGAGCCGTCGGCGCAAGAACTGGCTTTGAGGGTGTTGGGTTGGTTGGGTTCAGCGCCGCCCGACATGTTGCCATTACCCAGCAGCAGGGTCGGGCCAGAGTCGCACGAGAGGCCGGCAGTCAAGCAGGCCGGAGCCGTGTAGGTGGAGTTATAGGTTGCGATTTGCGCTCCGCCCGCCGTTGTAATCGTGAGAGCAATCGTTGACTGTGCGCTCAGGCTGCCCGAGGTTCCAGTTATGGTTACTGTGTAGGTCCCGACAGCCGCCGTTGATGCAGCAGTCAGCGTCAGAGTCGAAGTCACGTTGCCGTTCGCCGGCGGTGTGACCGGGTTGGTGGCGAACGCAGCCGTCACGCCCGTGGGCAGGCCGCTAGCGCTCAGTGTAACTGCGGAGTTGAAGCTGTTGGTGCTGGTGATGGTGATAGTGCTGTTCGCGGCGCTGCTCTGAGCGACGCCCAGAGTTGCAGGCGAGGCAGCAGTGGTGAAGCCCGGGGTTCCGACGCTCCCGGCGCCCACGGCGAAGACGAGATCGTCGTGATCGTCATAACCGCTGTTCGCCTGGCAAGCGGACGGACTGGCTACCAGACTGGTTGCATAGCGGAACTGCGCGCGCACCGCATACGTTCCGGACGTCGGCGGCGTAAACGAGGACGACAAGGTGTTCTCCGCTCCAGCCGTGGTGGGCAAAATATTCGACTTGATCAGAACCCACGATGGGCTGGTTACGCTCGCCGTGTAGTAAAGATCAAGATAGTCTTGCGTTTTGCTGTACGCCCAGACCGAGGCCGTTACCGTCACCGGCGTGCCAGCCGTTATGTTGCCACTGCTGGACGTAACCACGAGCCGGTCGTTGGATTCGTCGGAGTGGAAGGTTCCTGACGAGCCGTCGGCGCAAGAACTGGCTTTGAGGGTGTTGGGTTGGTTGGGTTCAGCGCCGCCCGACATGGCGCCATTACCCAGCAGCAGGGTCGGGCCAGAGTCGCACGATAGGCCGGCAGTCAAGCAGGCCGGAGCCGTGTAGGTGGAGTTATAGGTTGCGATTTGCGCTCCGCCGCCGCCGCCCGATGCGGTGATCGTCAGCGTGAGGGTGGTCGTCTTGGCGGCGCCGCTGGCCGGCGTTCCGGTCACGGTGATGGTCGAGGTGCTGGCCGCCTGATTCGCTGGCACGGTGAAGGTCAGCGTGGAGGTGCCTGCGCCGGTGATCGACGTCGGGCTGAAGGCAGCGGTAACGCCGCTCGGCATACCGCTTGCGGTCAGTGTCACCGCGGAACTGAAGCCGTTGGTGATGGTCTCGGTGACGGTCGAGGTGGCAGTGGTGGTTGTGGTGCTGCTGGCCGTGACCGAAGCGTTCGTGGCGCTGAGCGAGAAGCTCGGCGTCGCGGCGGCGGTGATGGTCAGCGTGAGGGTGGTCGTCTTGGCGGCGCCGCTGGCCGGAGTTCCGGTCACGGTGATCGTCGAGGTGCTGGCCGCCTGATTCGCTGGCACGGTGAAGGTCAGCGTGGAGGCGCCTGCGCCGGTGATCGACGCCGGGCTGAAGGCAGCGGTAACGCCGCTCGGCATGCCGCTGGCCGTCAGTGTCACCGGGGAACTGAAGCCGTTGATGATGGTCTCGGTGACGGTGGAAGTGCCAGCTGTGGTTGTAGTGCTGCTAGCCGTCACAGCAACGTTCGTGGCGCTGAGCGAGAAGCTCGCCGCAGTGGCCGGAGCCAGGGCGTTAATCAGCCCAGTACCTTTCGGGGATCCCCAACCAGTGACCAGATCGAAGCCGGTGTTTGCCGAATAGCTGCCGGAGGTGCCGCTGGTGATGTCGTGGAAGTCGGTGCCATACGCCGAAGTCAAAGCGAGCGGATAGATGATCGGGTTGATGAAACCGACGCTCTTGACGGTGGCGGTGGGATTGTTGGCCGCATACTGCTGGTTGACCAGGGCCATGTAACCAGCCCACATGGGAGCGGCGAAGCTGGTGCCGCCGTACACGTTGGCTTGGCAGGTGGTCTGGTCGGCGCAGGTGTAGAAGGTGAAGTTGGCGTTGGCCGAGACATCCGGGCCATTGCGCAGGGTCGTGGAACCCTTGTTGGTGGAGGTGATCACGCCCGCGAGCTTCTGCCACGAGGGGATAGCGATCGAGTCCGGCGAGATGCCATCGCCCGAGTCTACCCACGCGGTTTCAGAGGACCAGGGGCCAGCCGCGCTGGAGGTGACCAGATCGGTGCCACCGACGGATACGACATACGCATCGTCCGCGGGCCATGCTTCGTTGCTCGACGACCACGTGGAGCTGTCGCCGGAGGCCGCGAAGAAGTTCTGGCCCTGAGCAGCCATGATCTCGAAGTAGGTGTCCAGGGTGCTGGGATCGGCGGGCGTCCATCCCCACGAGCAGCCGATTGCGCTGGGAAGCGGGCCATCAGCGGTCGTGGTCATGGCGCTGATGATGGCCGTGTCCGTTCCGCCGACGTACATCGTCAGGCCTGCCAGACCGGGAGCCATGCTCATCGCCTGGGTCATGTCCAGGTTCTGCTCGCCGTCGTCGCAGCTAGTGGTTGTGGTGCCATTTTCGCAGGTTGTCATGTTCTTCGAGGAACATGTGCAGGTGAGGCTGGTACCATCCACGGAAACCAGCTTGGGCGTAAAGGGTTCGGTCTGGCCGACGTTGTTGTAATAGGTGGTGAGGTCGGCGAGATCGGTGCCTACATACTCGAAGAGGCCGATAGTCTGGCCGGTTCCGGTCAGAGCCGTGCCGCCGTAGTAGGCCGCGCGCATATCGCTGCCCAGGAAGGAAGCCGAGGGGCCGCTGCCCGTGGTGGCATGAGAAACGACTGCATCCTCGCTGATGCCGTGAGCCGCAGCGTAGTCGCTCCGCTTGACCAGCCGGGGATGCGGAATCGAGTAGTTGTCCAGGCCGGAGATATGCTCGATCTGGAAGGGCAGACTCATGTTCGGTTCGCGGTCCACCGCGTAGAATACGCGGCTCTCAGTGGGATGCTGATAGGTCCGCATCTGCACATTGAAGGCGGACTCGATGGCCGAGACGGTTCCGGTGAGAACCAAATCCCTCTTTCCGAGGCTGCCGCTCACGATGGTGAAACCATGCGACTTGGCAAAGTTGATCAGGGCGTCCCAATCTTCCTGAATGGGACCAAATCTTTCCGAGGTCTCTTCCGGGGTCAGGAAGTGGTGATAGTTGGGGCTGTTCAGATCATAGACATCGGCCACGAAAGCATCCAGGCCGGCCTTGTCGCGCAGCGGCAGAACGATGTCAAACTTCATGGTTTGTGTTGCGGGAAGGCGCCCGACTGGCTGTGCTTGCCCGTTGAGCACCACGTCGCGCACATGGCGTGTCATCAGCGATTGCGCGTGGGAGTTCATGGCGACGACCGTAAGAACGGCAACGATCGAGAACGTAACGAGGTTAATTCTCCGAAGCATGATTTTCTCCTTTTGGTTGGGGGTCGTTGAAAGAAGTGGAGTATCCGTCTCGTAATCACAAAGACAGACAATCCTATTACTGATTTGCAGTATATGACGTTACTGTTTTGTGCGCAATTGCGTTACTAATAGGGAGCCTACAAAGCAATGATGAAACTCTGGTAATTTTGGCGTTAAAATTAAGCACTGCTATAACCTGTCATTTAATCAACGAGATGAGAGCGGCGGCGAAGGAGATTGCTGTTGAAAACAGGCCTTGCCACCATCAATCCGCTTACATGTTCCCGAAACGACGATAACGAAAGTTGGCGGAATTAAGAACGACAAGTCGCCTTGTCGCCCTCGATGAATTCAACCTGGCGAGAATCTAATCGGCGACCTAACCCTGAGGGCGCGGCGAGATCAGTACTGTTGAACGTGTGACAAAAGCCTATGTGAGGCCAAACGCGGGAAAGCCCCCAAGGAAACACAAAAGCACTGCCCGACGCGGGAGGGATGGCATTCTTAGATTTTGGACGTGCAGAATCGACCTTCACCCCGGTATCAAGGAATTGTTATTCCCTGATACCGGGGTGATAATTCCCTGTTCCGTCTTGCGCCATAATCATGCGTCTGTCCTCAGAAATCGCTTGGAATCATTGCCTTATCGTGTCAGCCCGATAATATGTGGTCGAGAATTCGCAAAATTCCCCGTATTTTTCCCTGTTAGCAGGGAATTTGGCCAAGAGAAGGGTTCGCTCTAGACTGCTTTCACCGCCATCTATATATAGATTCAACAACTTACAGGATATAGACCTGCAATACCGTTAATATTCCCCGCAAATCTGCAGGTTTCCTGATCGTGATGGAAATGGAGATCCGTCTCCATTTGGAGCTATAGTCCGCAAGTTATCGACACTTCTCTGATCGCGATTTCGACACTTCCATTAGCACGCGAAGTGGAACTGGAGAGAGTCTGCGCTCCTGTGTCAATGATGCTTTCTGTTGGCGTAGCTTACGTAATTGAAGTAGAGAGAAATAGCTAGCATCTCTGCTTTAGTCCAGTGTTTCCGCCGGCTTTAGAGTGATCTCGCGAGTGCTGAGTTTGCATTGCGTCGCATGCAGGAACCCACATCTGGAAATAAGTCAGGAAATCAAACTCGCTTTGTTGCACGCACCTTCCGCCGCCCGCCTTGGTATGTTCCCATTGAGTAACGTCCGCACATTGTCCTGGGTATCGCGATCAACGATGGCTGTGTGCTCGCCTGCGTAAGTCGCCTTCTTGTGCTTGATCAAACCAAGTAGTTTGGCAGACTACGCTTAGCTTTGTGCGCAGGGCATAAACTTTTCGCTAAAAAGCAGTGATAGTGATACCGAGAAGGATGTAACGCTATAGAACCCTCATACTTCGGTACAAATGAATGACAATTCGGTAACAAATCCAATGAAGCGAAATTTTACAATTAGATCCAATGCAAGATACCTTGCTTGGAGGTAGTTATTTGAGATACAACTATATCAAGACCGGTTCGCTGCGACACTATATAGCTGTATGGATCATACTTACTCTTGTTACAACAGGCATGTTATCCGGGCAGACGCCAGGGACGGGTGCGATCTCCGGTGTGGTGTATGACCCTTCCAATCGAGTGATTGGCAAGGCCGAGGTTCTGACGATTAACGAAGCGACAAATGTTTCGCGCTCAGCTATCACCACGGCGGAGGGCGTCTTTCGCGTGCCGCTTCTACCCCCAGGGAGCTACACAGTAACAGTGAAGGCAGCGGGCTTTGCCGAGCACATATCGCAATCGATTCTCGTGACGGCGAGCGAGACAAGTTCTTTGAATGTGACGTTGACGGTTGCGGGGGTGAGCGCGAGCATACGGGTGACTGGCAATGCAGAGATTGCCGAGTTGGAAAGCTCGACGCTGGGACGCGCCGTCGAACAAGAATCGATCCAGGCGCTTCCCTTGTCCAGCCGCAACTATACGCAGATTCTCGCGCTCTCACCGGGTGTGGTTGTGGCCCTGCCGGATGCCACGTCTCTAGGCAGCGGAACACAGAATGTTACCTCCAATGGCGCCAAGACCACCTCGAACAACATCCAGTTCAACGGCATCGACGCTAACAACCTCTCACAGAACTCCGCCAGGAATGATGGAGAAGAAGTTGGCACGGCCATTCCCGCGCCGGACGCCATCATGGAGTTCAAGGTGCAGACCGCCAATTACGACGCCTCCTATGGAAGGGGCGCAGGAGCAAACGTCGACCTGGTAAGCAAGAGCGGGACAAACCGGTTTCACGGAAGCGCATGGGAATTTTTGCGCAATAATATCTTTAATGCAAACGACTTCTTCCTGAAACTGGACGGTCAACCGCGCCCCAGACTGAAACAGAACCAGTTCGGCGTATCGTTCGGAGGGCCGATCCGGAGAGACAGGACCTTCCTTTTCATCGCCTATCAGGGACAAACAGAAATCAATGGCGAGGCATCCGGAGCCAAACAAACTGCGATTCTGCCGCAACTTACCTCCGACCGCTCCGCTGCGACGCTGGGCGCCCAGTTTTGTCCCGCCAATCACCTGAATGCCGCTGGCTATCTGACCAACGCGGGCGGAACCCAGGTGGCCTGCGACGGCTCCAACATCAATCCCGTTGCCTTGGCTCTGCTCAACTTCAAGCTGAGCAACGGCCAGTACGCCATTCCCAATCCGCAGGTGAACCTGCCCACTACCGATCCCACGCAGCTTCCAGTCGGCCAGTCAACCTTCGCCATCCCCGCCAGTTACAAAGACAACCAGTTCAGCGTAAACATCGACCAAGTCATGACTGAGAAGAACACGCTCTCGGGAAGGTTCTTCTACTCGCGGGCGCCAACCAGTGAAGCCTTTTCGCCGAATGCAGCCAATGTTCCCGGCTGGGGTACCGATGAACTCGATCAGAACACGATGTTCGTTCTGACGGACACTCGCGTCTTCAACTCCAACCTCATCAACCTGGCGCGCTTCGGTTATATGCGCTTCAATGGTCTCTCGGCGGTCGGGAACCCGATCCAGGCCTCGGACCTCGGCATAAGTACGCCCACCGGTATCGCAGGCGTGGCGCCGGGCGTGAGCATCAGCGGCCTGTTTACCACCGGAGATGCAGGCACGCCATCGCAGTGGCAGAACACCAACAGCTTCATCTGGCAGGACACCGTCTCCCACACGCGCAATCGCCATAACATGCGCTTTGGCGTGGAGGTGAAGCGTCACGAAGTGGACGTACTTGCGCCCTACAGTTCCGATGGACTGCTGCAGATCAACACGTTCGACGACTTTCTGCTGGGGCAGAGCGCAACGCAAAATGGCAGCCCCATTGGCGTGAGCAATGTGACAAACAGCATGGGCAGTTCTGGACTTTTCCGCAAGGACGAGCGCTATACCGATCTGGCGGCATTCATTCAGGACGACATTAAGTTGACGTCGAGGCTGACCGTGAACGCCGGTATGCGCTATGAGATCTTCGGTCCGCCGGTGGAGATTCACGGCTTGCTTCCGAGCTTCGACCCCTCGATTGCAGTTGGGCAGGTGCCGGCTGCGGGGTCGCTCAGCGGCTATACACTGCCGGCGAATTATCCTGGCCCGGTTCCCGTTGGCGTAACCCAGACCTCGATTGCCGGTCTGTGGTCGACCGACTATCACGATGTCTCGCCGCGGCTGGGCTTTGCACTGCAGTTGACTCAAAAGCCGGTCATCCTGCTGCGCGGCGGCTACGGCATCTATTATGATCGCCCCTCGGGCGATTTCGCCGAATCCCAGTTGGGTCAGCAGCCGTTTTCACTGCAACAGCTCTCCTTCGGCGCGCAGAATGCGGGCGCGACGCTCGCAAATCCTTTCAATCCGTTGTTGCCGCCGACTTCAAGCTTCCCCGTTTATCAGCTGCGCCTTGCCGGCGGGGGAGCGTTTACCTCCGGTATATCGCCACACGTCATCGACCCATACACCCAGGAATACAACCTGAACCTCCAGTACGCCTTTGCATGGGACTTCCTTGTGGAAGTCGGCTACGTGGGCGCACACACCACTCATTCGCCGGGAAGTGTCGAGTTCAACCAGGCCCTGTTGGCGAGTTCACAAAACCGGGTTAACGGGACCACCATGAACACCGCGGCCAATGTCATCCAGCGGCTGCCCTTCGCGGGCATTGCCACGGGATCGCTCTTCTCCGAAACAGAGTTCGAAGCAAACTATAACTCGCTGCAGAGCAGCATCACCAAGCGGCTGGGTCATGGACTCCAGTTTCTCGGCAGTTACACTTGGTCGAAGATACTGGACGAGACCAGCGGCTCGGGGGGCAGTGATGTCTTCGAGCTGTGGCTCGTGAGCAACAACCAGAACAAGCCGCGGCAGGCATACGGGTTGACGGATTTCGACCGCGACCAGAGGGCCGTCGTGAACTTCACCTGGACTTCGCCGAAGTTCCAACATGTGCCGATGCTGGCCCGGCGGGCGCTCTCCGACTGGGAGTTCTCAGGCATCGCGGTGATCCAGTCAGGCAGCCCCATCACGGTGCTCGACTACAACGCCGGCTCGGTCTACGGCAACTTTGAGAACAGGGCGCAACGCACGGGATCGAATCCCTCCACGCAGGGTTCGCTTTATTCCCGAGTGCTCAATAGTTATCTCGACCCGAGCGCATTTACCATCGCTCAGGAGGCTCCGAACGGGAGCGGGCCCGGAGATACGGACTTCGGCAACAGCGGCGTCGGCATTGTGCGCGGTCCAGGCCAGCACAATATGGACCTGGCCGTCGAGCGCATCTTCCCTGTGACCGAATCGAGCAGCTTCCGCTTCCGGGCTGAGTTTTTCAACCTAACGAACACGCCTCAATTCGCCAATCCGAATAACAGCCTCGATTTCGTCGAGGGACCCGACGGGCCCGCCAACGTGATCTCTTCGTTCGGCACGATCAACTCGACTGCGGCGAATCCCCGCATTATCCAGTTCGCGGCGAAGTATCTGTTCTGATGAACCGCGCCGCGGTGTCCGCATACCGCCGGAAAGGTAACCTAGCGATGACGATTGAAGAGATGGAGTTTGCGTGCGATGCGGGAAATCCACTCGACTTTCCCAGGCACTCGCATGAGGTTCCTGAAGCCTTGCATCGAGAGATGTTTTTTCCTCTCGGGTTTCCGACGGAGTTGAGCACGAATTCGCCCGAGATTCTTTCGCAAGCCCGCAACCTTTGGTCCATCTTCGGGAAGCAATTCGATACGGAACTTATCCGCGTGGACGTACATGTGGTGGAGAGCGACTCGACGGAGTGTCCTCCAACACCGGTCTGCCGGATCATGTATCCGCTACTGATTAGCGTAGCGGATGCAGACAACTACAGCATCGCCCATCTTGACCGGAACAGGACACAGATTACGGTCTCGCGGGCCACCGAGAAACACAGTAGCTATATGGGATATTTTTTTCTGGGATACGCGCCGCATAGTCACATCGTAGCCCAGTATGCAACACCTATCCATGCGGGATGTGTTGCGTCCCACGGCAGTGGAATACTGCTGTGCGGCGATTCAGGCGCAGGCAAGTCGACCTTGTCGTATGCTTGCGCGCGTGCAGGATGGACTTATGTTTCGGATGACGCGAGTTACCTGCTCAACGGCGGCAACGATCGTCTGGTGACAGGCAACTGTCATCAGGTACGTTTTCGGCCGTCATCGGCGGAGTTATTCCCCGAACTGGAGGGGTTAGAGGTTACGCCGCGCGCTGCGGGTAAGCCGTCCGTCGAGCTTCCTACGGCGGCGATGACTGGGATGATCTGTGCTCCTACTGCGCAGGTGGACTTTCTTGTGTTCCTCAACCGGCGCGTCCCTGGCCCTCCGCAGCTTGTGCCCTATCGCAAAGATGTGGCGCGTTACTTTATGCGGCAAGTGCTGTACGGGTCGGCTGAATCGCTTGCTGCACAGTATGCCGCATTGGAGCGATTGCTGACCGCGGAAGTTTTTGAAATGCGATACAGCGACTTGGATTGGGCGGTGAGCCGGCTGGAAACGCTGGCACGAGAGGGGCGCTAGTGGGGCAGTTGCTTGAGGCTGAGCGAACCGAGGCCAGCGGCATCTCCACCTGGCGGAGGCCGGCTAGGTGGCTGCTGGAGAAAAAGCTGAGCCGGAGCTTCTGGGTATTTTTTGCGGTCGCGTTCTTTTTCGACTTCGGGTTCTCGGTCTACTTTTTCCTGTTCAACCTGTACCTGCTTGACTTTGACTTCAATGAGAGAGCAATCGGCCTGGTAGGCGGCGCACTGACATTGGGGTCGGTCATCGGAACCCTGCCGGCCGGCTGGCTTGCGCGCCGGACCGGTTTGCGCCCGCTGCTGACGTTGTGCTTAATCGCCGCACCCTTGCTGGGGGTAGTCCGCGCGACGGTCATGCTGGAGTGGACGCAGATCGCACTTGCGTTTCTGGCCGGGCTGGCGATGTGCATATGGGGAGTCTGCTTCCTGCCGGCGTTGGCAAGGCTTACGACGGAGGAGAACCGCGCATTTGCATTCAGCCTGATTTTTTCGGTGAGCATAGGCACCAGCGCGCTGGGCGGGTTGGTATGCGGCTATCTGCAGCAGTGGCTGAAGCTGGCCGGGTATGCGATGCAGGATGCGGATGTCAAGCGGCTCATTCTCATGGCTGCGTGCGGTATCGCAGGGATGGGGTTGATTCCTTTGATGCTCCTGCGATTACCGTCGCCAGAGAACGAGCCTCAGGCCCAGAACAAGACCAGGAATCAGCCTTGGAAGATGAATCCATTCCTGCTTCGGTTTTTGCCGTCGATGGCGTTGTGGACGGCTGTGCTGGCATCGTTTACGCCATTTGCCAATGTGTATCTGTCGAAGGATCTCCATATTTCCTTCGCGCAGATTGGGCTGATCTATTCAACAGCGCAGGTGGTTCAACTGTGTGTGGGATTGCTGACACCGGTGGTCTTTCGCTGGTTGGGCCTTGTGAATGGGATTGTTGCAACACAGGTTGCCACAGCGGCGGCTATTGGGTGCCTGGCAGGAACTCACGACCGAAGGCTGGCGGTGGCACTCTACCTGAGCTTTTCCGCAACGCAATGGATGAGCTCTCCGGGGCTGTACAACTTGCTGATGAGCAAGGTTCCGGACAAGGATCGCAGCTCGGCGGCGGCAATGACGCTGTTCTGCAATGCTCTGCTCCAGTCCTGCGCTACGGCGTGTGCGGGGATACTTTTTGTTCAATTTGGATATCCACGCGTGCTTTTGGGGATTGCCGCGCTGGCACTGACAGCGGCGCTTCTTTTCGGAACATTGGTTGCGCCGGAAGGAAGTCGCGCGCCGGCGCAACCATAGTCGGACGCTGAGCGCGGACGAACCGTATTGTTGCAAGGAAAAATGCCCTGAGTTCCAGGGAGTCGCGTTGGGAGTTACAATCTTGTCTGGCGATTGTCATTAGATTGTTATTTTCCATATCCTTCCGTTTCAGCGAGATAACAATGGGGTGACAATGAAGGTATGTTGCAAAGCGAGAAGGTTGTGATGAATTTCGGTGGAATGGACGCGCAGGTTCACGCTGCGCGGACGCAGATTCTGGTTATTGAAGACGACCCACACATGCAGAAGATCCTACATAGGACCTTCCGCGAGCAGGGCTATGGCGTGACCGTGTGCGGCGATGGCCAGGCGGGGCTGGACGCATTCCGCTCGGGTAGACCGTCCGCAGTGATACTGGATCTGCTGCTGCCCAACATCTTTGGACGCGACCTTTGCAAGATCATGAAGGCTGAGCAGCCTGGTGTGCCGGTCATCGTGGTAAGCGCGATCAGCGAGGTAGCGGATAAGGTGCTGCTGCTGGAACTGGGCGCGGACGATTATATGACCAAGCCGTTCAGTCCACGGGAGCTGATGGCACGATTGCAAGCAGCCCTGCGCAGGCCGCAGAAGCAAGTAGCCACCACTGCCACATGCAGTTTTGGCGAGTGCGAAATCGATTTTCACAAAATGAGTGCGCGACGGGCCGGCAAGCCGATTACACTCACGGCACACGAGTTCAAGCTGCTGAAGTATTTTGTCGAAAACCCAGAGCGCGTCCTGGGCCGCGAGGAACTGCTGAACGAGGTGTGGGGATATAACTCCTATCCGACGACGAGAACGGTCGATAACCAGATACTGAAGTTACGACAGAAGCTGGAGCCGGACTTGGCTGATCCGCGCTATCTGCTGACCGTTTATGGTGCGGGATACAAATTTATCCCTTGAGAGGAAGGATTCTGTGTCAATTGAGAAACACGGGCCAGGTATCCGGACACGCGTCCTGTTGTTGACCTCTCTGGTGCTTATCATCGCCGGCACGACCGCTGCCAGCCTGTACATCATTCGCAGCCGGTTGCGCCAGCAGGTGCATTCAAACCTCGAGGCGGACCTGATGCACTCCGTGGAAACTTTCCAGGACCTGGAGGCGGCGCGTTTGGCTGCGCTTGAACGCGAAAATGCCCTGATGGCTGCTCTGTCGAGCCTGAAGGCGCTGATGACGACGAACGATCCGCGGACCATTGCGGATGATGCCGTGGATTTTTGGAAGACCAGCGGCAACGACCTCTTCGCTCTGGCGGACGGTGATCACCACGTGCAGGCTGTATTCGCGCAGGGCGCAGAGAATAAAGATATTCTGAAGCACGACCTCCAATCGGTGATCGCGGACCCCTCCAGACATTATCTTTTGAGCGACGGCCGGCTTTTTGAGTATTCCATGCGGCCGCTTTATTTCGGCAGCCCGGCGAACGGGGCGCTGCTGGGATACGTGATCAACGGGTACGCGATCGACCGAGGATTCCTACGTGAAGTGGGGCGCGGCGCAGGTGCAGAGGCTGCTTTTATTTCGGGGGATGCAGTCGCCGTGAGTACGCTGTCAAATGAAAAGCAGCACTCACTGCAAGAGGTTGCGGGTTTGCTGCAACAGGACGGCAGCTCGGGCATTGCAACGGTCGGCCAGGAGCGATATCTGACGGCAAGTAAAGACCTGACTAGCGGAGCGGGCACGCCTCTGCGGCTCGTGGTCATGAAGTCCTTCGATGCTGCGGACCGCGCGGAGCGGGAGATTAACCGGTTGGTCTTTTTGGGGAGCCTGCTGGCGATGGCTGTCGGCTCGGTGTTGATGTTGTTGCTGGCACGAATGGTAACGCGTCCTTTGGAACTGCTCACGGCTGGCGTGAGGGCTTTCGGCGAGGGCGACCGGCAGCATTCGCTGCCCGCGGATGGCACGCAGGAGGTGCGATACCTGAGCCGCGTATTCGCGCAGATGCGTGATGAGATTCAGAAGAAGAATAGTGCCTTGCTGGAATCCGAACGGTTGGCAACAATCGGACGCATGGCGAGCTCGGTTTCGCATGATCTACGGCATTATCTTGCTGCAGTCTATGCGAATGCGGAGTTTCTGGCGTCGCCGGTGCTCCCGGCAAGCGAGCGAGCAGAACTGTTTGAGGAGATCCGGCTTGCGGTGAATGGGACAACAGACATGCTGGACTCCTTGCTGATATTCAGCCGCACGGGAGTTCCACTCCAGCGTATCCCGACTGCTATATCCTCGCTGGTGGATCGGGCGATGGCGATGGTAAAGGCGCATCCGGATGCAGATCGAGTAATGGTGCTGTTTGAAAGGATCGACGCTGACACGACAGCAGCGGTGGACACAAAGCAGGTGGAGCGCGCCGTCTACAACCTGCTGCTCAATGCCTGCCAGTCAGCGAGGAAGAGTGAAGGGCTGCGCGAGGTGAAAATCTTCTTGGATGCCGGGAACGAGACCGTAGGTGTAACCATTGTCGACAGTGGTCCCGGCGTGGCTGAAGGTATTCGCGAGAGCCTGTTCGACCCGTTTGTGAGCCAAGGGAAGCAAAAGGGCACAGGTTTGGGTCTGACGCTGGCTTGGAGCGTGGCGCGCGAGCATGACGGCGACGTAAAGCTGGTGAGTAGCCGGGAGGGCGAGACAATCTTTCGCCTGACCGTATCGCGCCATTTACCGGAATCAATGAGGAATGCCAACCCTCCACGGAGCACGGTGCTGACGTCATGAAACTCAATCCAAAACACAATGAGGAAACGCGCTTCTTCGCAAACTTTCTGCAGGGAGCGCCTTTGGTGTTTGCTGTGGTGTTCCTGCCTCTTTGTTGCCAGAGCAGTCTTTTGCGGGCGCAAAATAATGCCGGCCAAACTACCGCAACGGAAACGACAGAGCAGAAAATAGAGCATCTGACAGCCGCCGTTGCGCAGGCTCAAATACAGATGGAGGCTTACCAGAAACAACTGCTCGAACTACGCCAGCAACTAGCAGCGCTACAGCAGCAAATGGCGGCAGAAAAAGCGGTTTCACCACCCGCAACACAGTCGGCAACTGCGGATGCCGGCGCCGCCGAAGCTTACGCCGTCAATACCGCATCGCTAGAGGAAATTCGAGAGCGGCAGACGGTCGAGGAGTCACAGATCGCAACACATGACTTGACTAAAGTGGAATCGGAATCCAAGTATCCGCTAAGGGTGACTGGATTGCTTCTGTTCAATGCTTTCGTGAACACCAGGCAGCTAGACATCTCCGCCTCGCCGGCCTATGCAATTCCTGGCTCGGGAAGCACGGGGCTATCGTTGCGGCAAACCGTGCTTGGCTTGGATGCACGTGGGCCGCATTTGTTTGGCGCGAGCAGCCGAGCCGATCTTCGCGTGGATTTCTTCGCGAACGGCACGCAGTCGAACTATGCAGCCAGTGGTCTCCTGCGGCTGCGCACTGCGCATGCAGCATTGAATTGGCGGAATACGGAGGCTTTTGTTGAGCTGGACCGAAGCATACTTGAGCCCAACCAACCGTCCTCTCTGGTCGCCATTGCACAACCGGAGTTGGCGTGGGCGGGCAACCTTTGGAGCTGGAGTCCGCAGATCGGCGTGTCCCATTGGTTTGCACTTTCGGACTCTTCGCGTATCAAGGCACAGGCGGCTCTGATCGATTCCTCCGATCCGCAACTGCCGGGATCAACTTCAAGTGCCTCGCCTGTGACGCAAACGGAGCGCAGCCGCTGGCCGGGAACGGAGGCACGAATAGCATTCCTGCATGGCGAGAACGGCATTGGGCCGGAGATTGGCGCCGGAGGCTACTTCAGCCCGCACCAGACTGCGGGCGGAGATTCATTCAATGCATGGGCTGGTGCGATGGACCTGCGATTTCCTTTGAACAGATATTTTGAGATGACGGCCAACGCATACCGCGGGCAGGCGCTGGCCGGACTTGGCGGTGGTGGCTATGTGAACTACTACTATGAATACGCCGGCACAACTGAGATCGTGCGTGCGCTGGACGATGTGGGCGGGTGGGCACAACTGAAGGCAAGGGCGGGTCATCGAGTTGAGATGAACGCAGGCTACGGCGCCGACAACCCGTTTGCCAAAGAGATTCAGGCAGCCATCTCATCCTCGGGCACGATGTATTACGCAGGGCTGGCTCGAAACCGTTCCTTCTTCTCGAACGTGATCTACAGCCCGAGCGCATATCTGCTATTCTCGCTTGAGTACAAGCGGCTTTGGACCAACTACGGCACTGGTCCCCCAGCTTACAGCGATGTAGTTGGAATTGGAGCGGGGTACAAATTCTGATGTTGAGCGCAAGTTGCAGGCGACTGCTTTGGCCGGCGCTCCTGGCGGGATGCGCCACGCTGTTGGGCGCACAGGAGCCGGTTGCGACAGTGCGTCACGCCCAGGTGACCGCCAGGCTGGCGCCGGCGCGGCGCGAACCGGCGCATAATGCATTGAAGACTCCACCGGCGGTGATTTGGTTGAACCCGTTGCATGCCGCCGCTGCGCGGCCCCTAACACCGGGCAGCTTCACCCTGCTTCAGAAAAACAAGATGTTCACGCCACACTTGCTGGTTGTACCCGTGGGCAGCAGCGTCGCATTTCCAAATGCCGATCCCTTTTTTCACAATGTATTTTCGCTCTTCAATGGAAGGCGTTTCGACCTCGGTCTGTATGAGGCGGGATCGACGCGCAGCGTGGTTTTTTCGCGCGAGGGTGTCTCCTATATTTTTTGTGACATCCATTCGGAGATGAGTGCCGTAGTGATCGCGCTGGCGACGCCGTATTACGGCATCCTCGATCTAAAAGACGTGTTTCATGTGAAGGACGTTCCTGACGGCGACTACGACTTGCACGTGTGGATAGAAGGGCAGGGGCAGAGTTCGCTGGATCGGCTCACGCAGCGAGTCCATATTGCCGGGGCCATTGCTGATCTCGGCGAGATACGCGCCGATCACCCGGAACAGCCAGAGCATCTGAACAAGTTCGGCCGGCCGTACGAGCCCAATACTCACCCCACCTACTGACATAACGATTTCCTCAATCCGATCGCGCGGCCGGCAAGCATCGCATCCCCTATAGACTGCGACACTATGGATTGAAAAAGCGCAGCAGTTGCTCCTCGTCGTGTTGGCTGAGCGAGGCGCGAACGCGCATGTGGCGCAGGATGGCGCCGGATATTCGCGGAGAAAATCCTTCAGGTGCGTTGTGACAGCGTGCGCAGTTTTGCTGAAAGATGCGCTCGCCCTCATTTTGCGGTTGAGCAGCCTGCTTATGAGCGGCGGAGTGCTTGGTTGGCTGGGTTGCCGGCGTGCTGCTCTGCTGAGCGGCAAGCGCCAGTGCGGAAACCACCGCCAGGACAAGGGCTACATATAAGAAATGCCTCGAGTTCATGGTTGCTTTCCTTTCCAGGCTGGGAAGAGGAAGCGATAGACGATCCCTGTCTCCCAGATATTGTAATTGCCACTCGCGGAAAACTGCCGCGCGTAGCTGGTGAGAATCCTTGTGTTGTGCGGCAGGTTGTAATCGAGGCCAAAGTCGGCTCGCTGTGTATTCACCCTCGGCAGTCCATCGCTGGCGATGGTATCAAGGCGGAAGGTCTGCTGCATGCGGAAGAGAGGCTCTATGCGGCCAATCGGGCTGTCGAGTCCGCCGAAGGCCTTGGTGCGATAGTCGGCCTCGACCCAGTAGCCCTGGGCATGTTGACCGCGGGCGAACTCGGAACGCAGGCGAAAAGCAGTGTCCTTGGGTTCCCACCAGACGTGGGCGCCGTAGAAGTTTTCATGTGTCCTTTGCAGGAGACGGTCGTAGGAGAATCCAACTTCAAGGCGCTGCTCGGGCAAGTAGAGACAGGCGCGCCCTCCGGAGCCCCGAGACGCGCTGAACTGTTCGTTAGCGCTGCGGGTGGAATAGTAATAGTTGTAGTCGATGGAGTATTTGCTGCGTTGGATGGCGTTGCCGCGAAGCATGCCGCCGAGGCCACTGCCGCTTGAAGAGAAGTTGAGATTGGCGATGAGTGGACCATCCTGAAAGTTGCCAATCCAGACCGGTGAGAGACGGTCGTTGTAGGTGTTGAAGGGAATGAGATAGTCGCCGGCCACGATGGTGAAGTGACGCGAGGCAACATAATCACCCTGCAGGTAGGTGAGGCCAATGAAGTGGCTATGGTCGTAGCCGGACTGATTGCCGCCTTTGGGCGAGTAGAACTCCAGGAAAGCGGCGCGTGACTCGACGAGAACATGCTGGCCGAGGGGAGCGGCAAGCAGCGGCTCGATAATGGGATAAAACGAGGTGCTGCCGGCATAGGTGCTCGAGAAGAAGGCGACGCCTCCAGAGATGAGAGGTGTGTTTTGCGCGGAGCCGTGATGCGCAATCGCCATGGCGGCCAGCACGAATAAGAAAAGACCGATTGTGTGTGCCGATGGGCGACGTGTTAGATGGAGATCCGTACGGAACATACGATCAATATTGGCGGATTGCGCCAGGCCATGTGTCACTCGATCTACAGTTAGTTGTAACTATGTTGTCACTTTCACTGGCGTGTCCCGAGCCCAGCTCGGTCGCGTCTCACAATCGCTGTCTAAGAGAGCCTGTCGGCGTCTCTGTGACGGCTTCCCGGCAAAATACAATCCGCAACAATGCAGTGACATTCAGTTTACTGTCACATGACAACCCGTTGCCGAGACCTGTGATAAAGTCGGAGCAACTTGTAGACCTGCCTCGATGATGGGCCTGCCGGTTGCATTCCGGCGCGCACGAAGACAGCAGGGCAATGAACGAAATGACACGAAATAATGCCACCTAAGACTCCTGTCGAGGATCTTCGAATGAATCTGAAGTCCGCGTTGCCCGCTGTTTTTGCCGCAATGCTGGTTGCGGCGCAATTGTTCGCTTCCGCAACTTCCGCCGAGCGCGCTCCGCGCCGTATTGAGGTGACCGCGAAGCGATTCGAATTCACGCCGGCGGAGATTACCTTGAAAAAAGGTGAACCGGTCGTGCTGGTGCTGCAGAGCGTCGATGTGCCGCACGGCATCCGCTTCAAGGAGCTCGGAATCGAGGCCAAGATTGGCAAAGGCCAAGCGAGCGAACTCTCCTTCACTCCTGACAAGACCGGTACCTTTGTCGGCCACTGCTTTGTATTCTGCGGATCTGGCCACGGCGTGATGACGCTTACACTGCACGTTGTGGAGTAAACGCATGTTGCGGACCTTCTTTTCCATCGTCGGCGTGTCACTGCTCGCCATCCTGCTCGTGGGCTGCAAGGCCGATCCTCCGGGCAAGGGTGAGACTGCGGTCATGAGCTGGGCCAAGCACAAAATATTGGTGCATAACAAGGCGCAAAAGAACCCGCTCAAGGACAACCCCGCGGGAGTTGCCAACGGCAAGGAGGCGTTTTCGCACTACTGCATTGCATGTCACGGGCTGGATGGGCAGAACACCGGCGTTCCATTCGCTGATCGCATGTCGCCGCCGGTGCCGTCGCTGGCTGGAAAGGACATACAGTCCTATACCGACGGGCAGTTAAAGCGGATCATCGACAACGGCATCTGGCCCTCCGGCATGCCAGGCTCGAAGAACACACTGAGCGACGACGAGATCTGGTCGATTGTTCTCTATTTGCGCCACTTGCCGCCGGCAGGCAGCCTGGGCG
>Ga0302320_10009391_pt1 | contig 21044 bp, 19 predicted proteins | sample Bog_T0_3_FD_202130 | JGI IMG/M metagenome (GOLD analysis project Ga0302320, IMG submission 202130) | Peat permafrost microbial communities from Stordalen Mire near Abisko, Sweden - Bog_T0_3 | ecosystem: Environmental > Terrestrial > Soil > Wetlands > Peat | place: Sweden: Abisko, Stordalen Mire...
CGAGTTCAGTTTTTTGTGGCAACCCCAGCACCGGGCTTCATTTTGGCGAAGGCTGGGAATGAACATGGCCATTTAATCAACGGTTGGCAGGATAGCTCAGTTGGTAGAGCAGAGGACTGAAAATCCAAAAACGCAATTTTTGCTATCTTTAGCTGCGGGCAGCAATCGTTTATTTCGCCAATGTTCACAATGGTTTTGTGACGTTCTTTTCGCATTCACCTTTTGCTATGAATGGCTAATTTTGGCTTCAAAAAATCGTTCAGGGATACAATGAGGGGATACAATGGATAAAAAAAGAACGCTTCAAATCCTCACGCCGTGACTGTGCTTTTGCTCGTGATTGTGCGTAAGTTCGTGCTTTTGGGAGACTGCTTGCGTCGTGCATTTATGGATGAATGCGTCGGCCACACGGCTCAAGTCGTGGCCGGGAAATTGTTCCGATAAAAATTCCCGCACCTGCGCGCTTACGTCCTCCGTCCAGACCTGCAACGTCTGTCGCAGCCCTTGCGTAAACGCTTTCAAAACCTCCGTGGCATTCCAGCCCCGGTTCAAAATTTCATTCGCGCCGTGCGCCGGGAAATGCTCCACCACCGCATATTCCGCCCCGTAGGAGATTGGCCGATGGCAAAAGCGGATGTTTTCCATAAGATCAAGGCTCTTGTGCCATTGCCTGCCGTCGTCGGCTTGAATGATGTTCTCTTTGGGTGTTGGCTTCGATGCGGCTCGGTTCGCCGCCAGCGCGATTTTGTCAGCGTCCCGCTCCAGCCGTTCAACCGCTTCGCGGCTGGCCGGGAATTGCTTCAGGTGTCCGGCAAAGTGCCGGACGGCCTCGGCGTGGGCCTTGTCCTCCAGTTCGGTTGGGCGGCGGTGTTCAAATGGATTATTCATAGATGCCTCATTCGGTTGCCAGCAGCTTCAACAGTTCGGTGCGCGGGACGAGCAGCTTGCCACGCAATGCCCGGCAGGGTTTGAGTTTGCCACGCTGGATGAGCCGGTAAACACTGAAATAATTCACGCCGAGCATGTCGGCGGCTTCCTGAATTGAATACGCCAGCCGTTCGGGTGGCGGTGGGTTGGGCGGTGTTTCGGTTTTTGGAATGGTTTCCATGCGGTTCTCCTTTGGTCAAGATTCAGGGGCGAGGTCGTGCAGTTCCTGGGGAATGTGTTTGTGGACGGTTTCATCCATTGGGCGTTTCCAGTCAATCGGGGGAAACAAATTAACGAAGTGAACGCGCAGGGCGGCGGCGATGAACAACAGGTCGTATTCGGCGACACCCATCGAGCCGCCTTCGATCTTGGAAACGGTGCTGCGCGTGGCGTTGTGCCAGCCGGCGAGTTGCAATTTGACGGCAAATCTCTCCTGCGACCAGCCGTTACGCTGGCGCAGTTTCCTGACTTGCTGTCGAATCAAGTTCAGCTTTTTCATTGCAACCGAATCAGAATCTCATGCAATTCGTTCTGCGTTGTTTCACATTGAAACAAAATGCAGCCTCTGTTTTTACCGCAAATCCGCCGGGCAGGTTGCGCCGAAATCATCACAGCTTTTGCCCGGCATGAATTTGGTTTCGCGATGAAATCAAATTTCCATTGCGGGTTGCCATGCTCATGGATTCGCTCCCAGCAACCCATGAACGCGCGCCACGGTCGCCGTTGGCGCAGTTCGATGACCTGCCGTCGAATCAAGTTCAGCTTCTTCATGGCACCCGAATCAGTATCTCAAGCAATTCGATCTGCGTTGTTCGTTAAACGAACAAAGCGCAGTCTTTGTTTTTACCGCAAATTCGTTGGGCAGGTTGTAATGATTTCATTACAACTTTTGCCCGGCCTGAATTTGCGGCCTGAATTTGGTTTCACGATGAAATCAAATGCCCATTGCCGGTTGGCAGGCTGGTGGGCTTGCTCCCGGCAACCCATGAACGGGGGAATCGGTCGCCGCTGGCGCAGCGTGACGACGGGGCGTTGGTTCAAAGTCAGCCTGTTCATTTTCACTTCTCCGGTTTTACCGCAAATTTGTCATTGGCCAGTGCGGAAATCGCACAGCTTTGTGGCCGCGATTTTCTTCGGCACACTGATGGCCAATCTCGGAACGCACGACGGCCAAGGCCGGAACAAAGTGCGTTTCGACAAATTTCCCCAAGGCGGAAAAAGTCCGCACTTGGGGAAGTATTTTTGTGGGGTCATCAAGCCGACCGCAGACCGGCGGTCAAACTCTCACCAATGAAGCCTCAATTGAGGGGCGCTTTCGCTTTGCAGGCAAAAAACCTGGCCTATGATAGGCGAAGATTTGACAGGACGACGGCATGGGCGTTCATCAAAAAATGAAACGGCAGGGCAACGCGCTCAAAACCATGCAACTCGCGTGACGGAAAAACAGCAGGCGATGCGCGGAGCATCGCCACGCTGCCCGGCGCGGCAGCCAGAGCGCCCAATCAGCAAGACAGCGACGTTCGACCGCGCGGCGCGGCAACAAAGGTTCGGACACCCTTCCGTCAAACCAGAGCCGCCACCCTAAAAGCCGCCTTTGCTTTTAGCGAACAACCTGTGACCGTGGCACGCGGCAATGAACCAACCAACCAACGGCACATGACCGGCGCGATTACGTTCTTTTTCCGGTTGGTGACGACGAGCGGCACGACGTTCGGAGCGGACACCCAATAAAATTCGTTCGCGTCCGCTTCGGTCGGCGGGACGGTCGGCGTTACGAACCGGCTGACTTTGGATGCAGCGACACAGGCGGGTTGCAGGCAGGGTGCTTGCCGATTCAGCAACGCACCATGACGGCAACCGGCCTGCGAGCGTCCATTGGTGGGAAGTGCGACTCGCACCGCCGTCACCTTCAGACGCAACTGCGTTCAACCCTGCGTCAGTCCAAGTTTCGGCTGGCCGTCGCCGGCTGCGCTCTTGCTCCGTCCACTTGGAGTTGCCGCCGCTGGCGGCGTGGTGGGTGCGACGGCACGTTTGCTTTGGCTGGCTCCGCGCCGCTTGGCGGCTCCCTTGCCGCCCGCTGTCCAGCGGTTCAAGCATTCGCGCACCCGCGCCGGATTCACCGGCACTCCGGCGGCCTTCAATTCTTCCGCAAGCTGCTGGCTGCTCCAGCCTTTGCGGTGCAATGCGATTATTCGTTCACGCAACGGTTCCAACAGGTCAACGGCGGTCTTCCGATTTTTCGGCGGCTCGCGTTGCACCAGTTGTTCCAGTTTTTTATCCAGCGTCGGATAATCTAATTTCGCGGCGATTTGTCCGTAATCAATGCGTTTGCTCATAATGTTTTTCCTGTTCCTTTCATGGCCGATGATTCGGCGTCGCAGTGTTCAAGCCTCGCGGCGGTTGCCGGTTTATCCACCGGCAACTTGACGGTTTTACTTTGTCCACGGCGATTACGTTTCATCCGATTGCGTTTAGCTCGCCGGTTGGTTTTCCGTCCGGCTTGGCGACGAGCGGCCAAGCGAGTCGGTTTCCGGCACCGCGCCCACTGGCGCGAGGCGGGGTAAGTGTCATGGCAGATATTCCGGTTTCCACTGTCAGAAACCGCCGGTTTATTTCATTCACCATTGGCATTCGATGTTTCGATTTAGACGGCATTTCATTTCGTCCAAACCCTAGCATGAACATGGCTGACGATTGCGCTCCGTGGGGTGCAATCCGCTTTGAACTTGGTGCTACCGTTTCAACCATGATGATAGGAATTTTAACTGAAACCGGATATGCAGGTTGTTATGAACTCATAACAACCTGTCGGCGGATTTTCCCGTAACGTGGTGATTTATGTTTAGCGGCATACCACAGAAAAATCGGGCGGGGGCGGAGTCTTATTTTGACGAGCATCTTTCCCAGAACGATTATTACACGCAGGAACAAACGAAACATGGTCAATGGTTGGGCATTGGGGCAGAACGATTGGGGCTGCAAACGGGTGGCGTGGTGACTCGTGAAGCATTCCTCCACCTCTGCGATAACCAGCATCCAACGACGGGTGAACAACTGACGCCACAGAAATTCAAGGAGCGCAGGGTTTATTTTGACTTCGTGTGTTCGCCGCCCAAATCGGTTTCAATTCTGGCCGTCACCATGAACGACCGGCGTATCATCGAGGCGCACAAGGAAGCCTCACAGTTGGCGATGCGTGAACTCGAATCGTTCGCCGCCGCCAGAGTCCGCAAGGGTGGCATTCAGGAGCAGGATCGCACCACCGGCAACCTCGTCGGCGCGGCCTTCCTGCATACCACATCCCGCGCGCTTGATCCGCAGTTGCATACGCACTTCGTCCTGTTCAACTGCACTTGGGACAAGCAAGAGGGGCGTTGGAAGGCATTGCAAACTGGCGATATGTTCGGCGCAATCAACTACGGCACGGAAGTCTATCGCAACGAACTCGCCAAGCGTCTGCACCAAATTGGTTATGTCACCCGTCGCACCGGCTCGGCGTTTGAAATTGACGGTGTTGACACAAAATTGATTGAACGATTTTCCAAACGGTCACAGCAACGGGACATGGCCGTGAAGCGTCAGGAAGACAAGCTCGGTCGCAAGCTCACCAAAAAGGAGATTGCCCATGTCGTCCACCAGTCGCGGCCAAAAAAGCTCAAGGGGGTGTCCGATGAACAGGTGCGTGACCAGCAACTCGGCGAGATCGGGTTTTTCGAGAAACGGACATTGCGGCAAGTGGTCGCCGCCGCCGATGGTAAGCCCAAAGCTTTCGCCCAATACGTCAGGACGGATGATGCCCTCGCGCACGGCCTCGCCCATGTCTTTGAACGCCGCTCGGTCGCTCCGCAGCACAAGATTTTGGAAGCTGCTCTCATCAAGGGCTGCGGTCAACTGAACTTGGGACGGCTGAAGGATCAACTGGCCGCTGACGACAAATTGGTGCGCGTTGGTTCGGAGTTTTCCACGCGGGAAATTTTGTCCAAAGAGCTTTACCTGATTCGCGCTGTCAATGCCGGGGTCGAGGCAGTCGCGCCGTTTGTCCACCGTTACGAACCATCCGCCCGTCTCGGCCTCGACCAGCGCAAGGCACTGGCGCACGTCCTCACCAGTCCTGACCGTTTCACCGGCTTTCGTGGCCTCGCTGGTTCCGGCAAAAGCACGACCTTGGTGGAACTGGCGGGCATTATCCGCCGTGAGGGTTTTAAGCCGCTCTTTTGCGCGCCGACAGCCTCCGCTGCCGACACGCTCCGCAAAGACGGCATGGATGCCATGACACTCCAAAGACTGCATGGCAGCTTGGCGGCAGGCGGCAGACTTTCCCCTGGGGTCGTGATTGTCCTCGATGAAGCCGGGGCGGTTGGCCTTGATGACATGGTGAAACTGTTTGAACTCGCCCGCCGCGACGATTGCCGGGTAATTCTATCCGGCGACACCGGGCAACATTCGTCTGTTCCGCGCGGCGATGCACTCCGCATCATCGAGCAGTATTCGTCTTACCGTTTTGGCGAGCTGACGACCATCCGCCGCCAGAAACCGGAAGCGTTCCGGCAGGTCGTTGAACTCGCCGCCGCCAAGCAAACGGACAAGGCATTTGCCAAGCTCGTCGAACTCGGCGCGGTCAGCGAAATAGCAAATGATGACGGACAGCTTTACCAACGCGCCGCCGATGCGTATGTGTCCACCACGAAGCAGGGCAAATCCGCGCTGCTCGTCTCGCCGACGTGGGCGGAAATTGATGCCGTCACCGAAAAGGTGCGAGAGACGCTAAAGGCCAGTGGCGCAATCAGCCCGCAGGATGAATCCGTCGCCGTCTTCGATTCGCTTTCATGGACGGTTGCCCAAAAGAAAAATACCCGCGAATTTGAACCCGGCCAGCGTCTGCGTTTCGTCCGGCATACCAAAAAGTTTGAGCGCGGTGAAACGGTGGAAGTGGTCGCCACAGTTGAAAACGGTTTGCGTGTCCGTCGTCCTGACGGCACGGAAGTGGATTTTATCCCCGCCAGCGCCGCCGCGTCCTTCGACGTGGGCGAGTCCCGTGAATTGAAAGTGGCCGCTGGCGACTGGCTGCTGCTCCAAGCCAACCACGGCAGGGAATTCATCAACGGCGAACGGGTGCAAGTGAAAACGCTTCAGGATGGTCGCATCACGCTCGGCGATGGCCGCACGATGCCCGTCGGTTTCAACACGTTCACGCATGGCTACGCCGTCACGTCGCATTCATCGCAGGGCAAAACCGTGGATGAGGTGCTGCTGGTCGCGTCCTCAAAATCCTTTCCTGCCGTCAACCGCGAACAATTTTACGTTTCGATTTCGCGTGGCCGCGAGCGCGTCCACATTTTCACCGATGATTCGGAATTGCTTGCCCGGCGGGTCGCTGATTCGCACGAGCGCAAGGCCGCGATTGAGTTGCAGGCGTTGCGCGATGACCTGGCCAAGCTCGGTTTCAACCGCACCGAGCAGGAAAAAACCGCGCCGCTGCCGTCAACCGTTGCCCGCCAGCATCGTCCGGCGCGGCATTTCCGAGTCACCCGGCTCTCGGCCATTCAAAAGCTTGCCCAAATCGTCGAGGACGTGCGCCGCTGGCTTGGCCTCGAACGCACGGAAGCCGTCGCCAAAGAGCAGGTCGCTAAAACTGAAACAACCGAGGCCATGAAACCGGCTGAAAAAATTTCACCTGTGGCAAAAGAAACGCCACGGGTGCGCCCGAACATCCAACTAAACGTGCCGCCGCCCCGCCGCTCGCGTGGCATCGGCATCTAACCATCAACTCCAAAACATCATGTCCACGTTCCTGCAAGATAAATGTTACGAAACCGCCAACACCTATGCGGCCTACATTGAGTTCCAATTCGACGAACATCATCGCCGCGCCTTCAACGCCAGCCAGTTGATTGAATTTTCACTTGAACCAAACGCCGATGCCGACGCTGACAAAAATGAACCACCGCAAAAAATAACGCTCGTGTTTTCAACCGCCGATGTCGTCATTCTTGGCTGGCGGCTCGGCCTTATCGCCAACTACCTGCGAGGGAACACACTTGCTGCCGTTTGTATTCTGCCAAAACGCTATGCCGAACTTGAACGCAACGCGATTTATGTTTCGTCCATTAAAATCACCAAGCTGGCTGACAAAAGTTAATTGTAAAACGGCGATTTAATATAGAAGTAAAGGAAAAATTAGAACGACTTGACTATTGTCAACGTGATAAGATTGCCTTGCGGATGATCCATAGCGGAAAATTCGTAAGCGTAACGCAGTGAACCGCTCAATCCCCACTTTTCAGAATTTGCTCTGATTTCTGGACCGATGCCTGCCACATGAATCTTCTCATTTTTCCATGTTGGCCCGTTGAATGTTGGCCCTTCGGTATCGGTGACTTGCTGTTGATAGTATCCTGTGACACCAATATCTAGGCACTTAACAACTGTTTTACTGACAGCCCATTCAAGAGTGTAAACATCGCCGAGTGTCGTGTCCTCGGATGCGATGCCCAATGGATGTGCAGGTGACACAGGGACGACCACCAATGAGTTATATTGCGCCGTGTTAATGTCGTAGTGATTCAGCAACGAAATCGCCCATGTTTTTTCTGAATCAGGATACCATGTAATTCCGAGCATAAACGAGTGCGTCCAATAGCCTTGACCAAGATTGTAATTTATCTCGTTATTTTTGTTGTATTCACCAGTCGGAGCCCAAAACGAATAGCCGGTGCTGAAATCAATCTGATTCAGATGCCATGACAATAAAACTGGTTGCACTTCAATGTCAGACAACCCAAATTGGCTGACTGTAACCGACCTTGGTGGTGATCCGGGTGGAAGTCCCGGAAAGGTTCCACTGCCCGGTGCAAGTGGCGAACCGGCGGAAGCATTATGCGTGAGTTGCATATATTCTATTGGCACTCTTACAGCCATACCGAAATTGGCGTCTAAAATTTTCCAATCACTCATCCAAGTTAAACTTGGTGTTTGCATATAATTAAATCCAGACAGCACATTCAACTGTCCTCCAAAGCCAGGCGTATGATCATAAAAGTAAAATGAGTTTTCGTCCTTGAAAGTAAATCCTGACGATGGCAGTGAGCCACATTTGATGCCTTCACTTCCGGCGGGATAATGTTGCGCGCGAAGTTGAAAAACCGTGGTGGATAAAATACTAATTATTAAAAGGCATCGCATCGAACTAATTGTAATTTTCATTTTTAGTTGGCTCGTTATTTAATCTGTTAAGTTGAGACGAAAAATAAGGTCGTTAAAATCGTCGTCCGCCACTCCATCATTACACAAATAACGCCTGCCGTTGACAATATCTTCAACTATCATTGCGGCTCCATTATGCCAAGAATGAACAACTCCGTCGCCAGTGTCCCATACATTCTTTATTTGCAATTCACCCCTTTTTGTGGCGATTTTTATTTGAACCGTCTTGGGTGCTGTGTCATACCAAAGTATAATTGATTTATTTATAGTTTGATTATTTACAATGAATCCGCCATCAGTTGTTAAGCAGACTCCTTGACGCCAATCGCCATTTGCGCCCTCAAAAGTTATTTCTAACTTCTGGCCATCCTGCATAGGTAATCGGTCAACCATTTGAATTGTTTTATTATTAAAAACAACTGGTTTGCCCTTTGACTTCAAGAAAAGTTCTTCAAATGATGGCATATTAGTTAGTTTCCTTAGTTTCCTGTTTGCCGAAATGGGTCAACTGCGGCGTGTTCATCTGGCCATACTGGCTGAACATCAAATAAGCCGCCATTTCGTTGCGCTGGAGTATGATGAAGCTCCATGCTTTCTACATCTCCCGTTGTCGGATTTACCCGTTGAGGCGCCAGCCCCTGCTTCATGCGATCTAAATTTGCGTCACTGTAGTTTCCTGCATTGTTTTGAGCCTCATTTTTCCAATAGCGTTGGCGAACACTATCCCACGAAGGAACATTTCCTTTTGATGTTAGATTATTGATTGGATCGCCAGTTTTCCAGCCGCGCGTTGCATTTGGCCTTGTTGCGGCAGTTGGGCACGGAGTTGAACTTGGTTTTGATGTTATGGGAGCGGAACCTTTTCCGGGTGGGCGCAATCCGACCGGCGAATCTCCAAACGGAGCCTTCGCAGACGGCACACCCTCTAGTCCTGCGGACAAGACGCCTGCTGCCGTGGAAACATCTCGCGCTACTCCAGCGGCGTTTTCCCATGATGGATCAGCCGAGAATGTTCCTGAACCTTCTCCTAAATGGCCTATGGCCGCTGGCGTTGATGCCAAACCGCTGCCAAGATCAACTGCGGTGTCCACCGCCGCAGCAGCGGCGGGCGGCAACGAGTTGTTAATTATGTCCTTTGCTCGGCCTGCGCTATTGGCAACGTAACTTGCTAAATCGTCATACCAAATGAACCCGAAAGGGTCAATATAAAGCATTGGGGAATTGAGCGCATAAGCGTAAAGGTTCATGCCGCCTAGTTCTGCCAGCGGGTCGCGATTGACGAAGCGTTGAAGATTCGGGTCGTAAAACCGCCCGCCAAAATAGTAGAGTCCTGAAAGCGGGAGAAACTCCTTGGACGAAAAACGGTAGTGGTTGACATCCGCATAGCCGCCCCATTTTCCAATGGTGTTTCCGTAAGGATCGTAAAGGTATCTGGCTTCAAGCGTTTGGTATCTATCCACCAGCATTGTGACGTTTCCTAAAGCATCGCTGTGGTAATATACTGTCCCCTTGATGTCCGTCCGCGCCAGCAGTCCACCGATGCCGCCCGCATCTTGCAATGTGCCGCTCAAGTCCAACCCACGATCATAATATGCCAGAGCATTGTTGTTCGTGTCCCGCTCCTGAATCACCAATTTGCCGTCGTAAAGGTAATGGACTTCGCTCGTCAGAATCCATGAACTATTCCAAGTGTAGTCGCGGGTAATGCGCCGTCTGCCTAAACCGTCATACACAAAATCAGATTTTGACTGACCTGAAATCGTTACGTTTACCAACTGGTTTTCGTCGTCATAGCTCAAACTCCGCAGTCCGTCGTTTGTCAAATTACCGTTGGCGTCGTATTGATAGGTAACGGGGGTCGGCAGTTGGGAAACATTGACTTTTGTAATGCTATTTGAAGGAAACTGCACGACTGTTGTGAACGTATTTGTGCCATTAGCAAGGGTCAATCCCGCTGTTGTTGCAAAAGTTTTGTCTCCGTAGAGAGCCGCGTTCTGGCCGTTCACGGTAACGCTTGTTACAGCTTGCGCTGTATTGCCTGCGACTGTCAGTGTGCCGGTGCGGGTTACGTTGGTTAGCTGATTGACTGAATTGGCGCTGAAATTTTGTGTCAGTGTGTTGTTCGTCCGTGCCAACAAATTCCCCGCCGCATCGTAGGCGTAACCAAACTGCTCATTCAGGCGTGTGGTGCTGCCGGATTCTTTGGCACTGGCCGTCTTCAACTGGCCGATAGGGTTGTAAGTATAGGTGACGGTGCTGTTATCATAGCGCGTTTGGCTTGTCCGCCGATTGTCTGCGTCATAAACATATTTTTCTGAATCAAGGGCGACAAGATTAGAACTTAATAACACCGTGCCTGTCAGCCTTCCCCCAATGTCATAACCATTTGTGATAGACATCCCATAGGGCAAAGTAATGGTTTTGACCAGCGGTGAGCTATAACCGCCAGAATTGTAGGTGTAGCCGAATGACCCACCAGCACCTATCAAAGAATACAGCCTATGAGCCGCATCAAAGCCATAGGCAGTGGTCATGGAATTCAGCGTCAATGTGGAGCGAAGCCGATTGTTGTAAGTGCGACTTACGGTGTCGTTCGGCCAAAGACCGCCTTCGCTTTGCAACTGTCCCGCCGGGGAATAAGTAAATACAGTTGAACCGATACCATCCACCATGTTGGTTAATCTGCCATCATTATCGTAGGAAAAAGTAATTTGAGGATTTAGTGGATAGCTGTTCGTTCTGACACGGCCAACCGAATCGCGACCAAAAGTTGTTGTGCCTTTCTCCGGCGTCCAGCGGGTTGTAATCTGGCTGTTGGCATCATAGGTCAACTTCAGAACAGAGGCCAGTGTGTTGTCCAACTTGTTTGTTAATCGGCCAAACAAATCGAATTGGAACAGCGTCTTCTGCAATTTGCCGTCCACAAGGTTTGTCAGGTTGCCGGACGAATCATATTGAAATTGTGTCACCTCGTTATTGGCGTTGGTGCGTAACAGCACACGACCAAGAACATCGTTCTGGAGACGGGTCAAGTTGGTGCGTAATCCATCAGCGACTTGGGTAAGCCCATTGGCGGAATAGACAAAACTATTCGTTCCAACACCGACAACCACATTGGTCAGCACACGGTCAATTGCGTCATAGGCTAGGCTGGTAACGACGCCACGGCTATCGGTGACTGATTGCGGGCGGTCTAAAATATCGTAGCTGTTGGAACGAATGACGCCGACTGAATTTGCCGCTACGGTGACTAACCCTTGTAAGTCGAAACTATTTGTAATGTAGGCAACTGAATCCGCTGTTCTTACCAACTGACTTATCGCATTGTAATAATTAGTTACAGTGTATCCATCTGGATACTGCACGCTAGTCAATCTCCCGGCCAAATCGTAATTGTAATAGGTATAGTATCCCATTGGGTCACGAGACCAGTTTAACGCGCCACAGGTGCAATAAGAGGCGAGCGTAACTTCCTGATTGGCGTTCGTGATGGCTACAAGGTGTTGAAGCGGGTCATACCCATAATATGTCCAGTTGCCAAGCTTGTCACATGAAGCAGTCAAATCAAGTCTGTTATATACATTGGAAACATATCCTTCTGAATCGCTTTGCAACACAAGGCGATTTAGCTTGTCCCAGGCATAAGTGGTGGTGACGCCACGTTCGTTTTGCCATGTGTAAACCAACCCATTGGTATAGGCAAAAGTGTTAGTGCGGCCAATTTCAACATCCGTGACTTTTATCAGGAATCCTGTTGAATCGTAATTGTTCGTGGTGGTCAACCCCGCCGGAGAGTGGACGCTTGAGATTCGATTATTACTATTGTAATTGATAGAAGTCACATAGCCAACTGCATTTGTCATTTTAGTTGGCAGAGGAACCGTGTAAGTGTTGATTATTTCCTGATTCCACGGATTATCTATCCATAAATTCAAATCCCATTGCCATGCCGTGTAGGTGTTCCCTGCTATAACTTTTGAAATAGTGGAATACTTATAGCTGTTTGTAGCCCCCGATTCATCAATAGAAGCTACAAGCAGATTCGCGTAGTTCATGGCCGATGTGCCTGCCGGTGGAACTAATGACCAAGCACCGCAAGTGTTTGTTGTAGATTCCGCAAAATCAATCAGGGGATGATTTGGATAAGTTGGGCCAGATAAAACATTTCCGCTACCATCGTTAAGATCATAAATAAGGCTGTATTCACTTGCAATGCAGCTATTGCTTAATACAAAAGAAATTGTATTTGTCGCGTAAATAAAGGTATTTGTTCTCGTTCTAACGACGCCATCGGCAAGCGTGTATGTGGATATATCTTTTGTAACATATCCGTCTGAATTAAATTGTTTCCAATCATATTCAGTATTGCCGGATGGTTGGCGGCGAGCGATTACGGCAACCTGCGAGTTTGTGCCTTGAAGATAATTTAGGGTCTTGCCGTAATAATCGTAAAATGTCAATTGCCCCGGCGTGGTTCCATCGGGCGAAGGTTCTTGTTCTACTGAAATAAGGTCGGTTTGACTGACATTGTTGGCATCACCAAGCCAATGTTGCATCCGGCCTTTCAAATAATCACTAGCCGTAAAATTTGTAACTGCCAGAGTTGAAAGTGCGGCGCTTTGGCGGGTGTCCCAATGAAAACTATTGCGCCAAGATGCGGCTGCATAATCATGGCTGATCTCATTTGCCCCTGCATCCAAAGTTCCCAGAGGCGTTGATTGCGGAACTACACCGCTAGGAAATTGTTCGTTGGCAACTACGGCAGACGAATTAAAGCTATAACCGTAGATATTTATACCGCCATTTGGGTCAGTGACCGTCACTGCTCGGTTTAGCGTATAAGAATCGCCGTTTAACGTCGAATCATTCGTGCCGGGAAGATCTTGGTCGTAATAACTAAAGCTAGTGGTTCCATAAGGTGTATTTAGTGCATACACGCGACCGTTTGAATCCCAACTTATCCCGCTACTATTTGTGACGGCATCCGTGATGTTGGTCAAGTTTCCAGACCCATCGTAGGCAAATGTTGCGGTTTGGTTATAGGGAGTCGTTATTGTTTGCACTAAACCTGAAATTGGAGTGCTTGAAAAATATGCAAACTTGTTAGTTTTGTTATCGTAGTCAACAACTTGTTTAAGCCGAAAGAAAATTCCTATCGTGTTTGTGTAAAGTTCGTAGCTCAAGCTGGAAGAGTTTCCAATCGGATCGGTGCGCTGCGTAAGCAAGGCTTCACAATCATAGTAACCGGAAGTAGTGTTTGCTCGCCAATAAATAAGGCCGTAACGATCAACACTACCATCAGGATGAAAGATACGGAATCCGCTGGCTGCATCGTTCCAATAGATGTTGTCGTATTCGCTTGAAGTGCCGGCTGGCGGTGTGATGTTGAAATCAGGAGCTACGCCAGTCCCGCCAAATGGGTAGCCCGGAATTGAATATTGCGTTCCATCACCCACAACGCCGTAAGCTGGCTGGAGCGTCGTTTTGGTTTCTTCATCGTATGCCGAGCTTGAATTTGAACTTGAATTATAGGTCACTTGCCCGCCGGTTGGCAAATCCACCGTAGCCGTCCAAGTTGCAAAGCTATTGGTTTCGGCCACAGGAACATTGGTCGTCGTTACAACATGAGTTATGCTGTTTGTTATGTATTGCGTTAGTGTCAATGGCATACCTTGAATGTAAATGCGCGAATACCAGTTGTGCAGAAGTCCTGGGCGTGGATAGGCAAACAAGGTTCCTGTTGAATCGCGTTGTTTAATGGTGACGCGAAAAGCCATGTCCTCACCGCGCGATGTCGTGTAGCTCACTGGTTCGTCCGCAAGAAATACATTGATATATGGTTCCGTTACCCACCACGTCGGCATTCCCTTACAAGTCGGGCATTTCGCATTGGGACTGGTTGGATTTACTTTGCAGCCCTTGTCCTTGCTGTCATTGATGGTGTAAATGTAGCTGCGCCCCAATACTTGGGCGCATTCCTCATCGGAGACCAGTGGCCAAGACGCTGGCCGCTGGTATGCCGGAATGAGAAAATAGCCGCTTGCTTCGCTGTCAATGTCAGGCGCAGACATCCAATTTGGTTCGCCGAAAATCACACGGTAAGCGCCGAGATTTTGGCGGTATTCCAGCAACGCACCATAGTGATTTTGCGCCCAATGAACGATACACGGAACAGGCAAAGGCGTCCTGTCGGTGCGTTTCACCGCTACCATTCCCAAATCATATTGACGGCTCAACTGGACAAGCCGCAGCAATGAAATACCTTCTTTCGGCGATGGGTCTTCAATTAAAGCATTGATGACGGACGCGGGCTTGCCCTGCATTCGCGCGATTTCCGCCAGAACCAATGTGCCGCAGCGATAATTCAGGCTTGGATTTTGCCGCATGGTGATATAGCCCTCTTTTGCCGCCTCAATGCGACGGCGATCTTCGGGGTCGGTGATGGTGCGGTTCTGTGCAGCTTTCAACAAATCATGCAAGGTCTCGACACGGCCAAGACTTGTCAGCAATTCAAGTTGCCCCGCGAGTGCGTGGCTTGCCTCGCCATACGTTTCCGCGTTGGTGGCCGTCTTTAATTCCTGCCAAGTCGTTGACCAGTCGTTCAAGGCAGGCGTGATACGTCCGGCCTGTCGGTAGCCGGATGCAAGGGCGTTCCGCATCTGCGGCGCATATATTGAATTAGGATTGGTGGTGACGTATTGTTCCATCTGCTTTGGATCAGCGACGATGGTTTTCAATTCGTCAGGAACATTCGCAAGGTTCGCCGGTAAATTATTTTGCCAGCCTGGAACCTTTTCTTGGTTGGCGGGAAACTGGCTGGGCGTAGGCAAAGGGTTCTGGCCAGCCGTCGCCTTGACAATCAAAAGTCCTGACAGCAAAAAAAGTCCAATTGAATTTTTCATAGCTCTAATGAGTTCCATTTTTCCAAGTTGAGGGTTACGGCAGATTCAAGTTAAGTTTGGGTTCGGTCACTAGGACACCGAAATTGTCCGGCACTTTCGGATTTGTCCCGGCCATGTATTCCTGATAATTGGTCATGCCGTCGCCGTCGGGATCGGCATTAGGGTCAACTCCGATGTGGCCGAAATAGAAGATTTCCCAACCATCGGCCATGCCAGTGCCGTCTGTTGAATACATGGTGGGGTCGGTGATGCCGGTTAGGTGTTCATACGCATCTGTAAGTCCATCTCCATCAGTATCTTGTGGTGTTCCGAGTTGCAGAAAACAGGCCGTGTTCGGCAATCCTGTAAGGGTGTAGCGGTTGCAATGATAACCCTGTCCTTGCCACGACCACGGAAAGCCTTTAGAAAGCGTCGAATTTGCAAAAACATCGTAAGCGAGTCCGTCATAACCACCTCCTATCGTGAATGTTAAATTCATGCTTCCGTTAGCTGCCGCAGTCACTACCACATTTGTAATCCAGACATTGCTGCTGGTAACGCAATCGGACACATTCGTCACATATATCAGGTTGCCGGGGCCGGAAAAAACAGGAGTATAGGGCGCGAAGGCAACGGCTGACGAGACTCCCGAAGCAATGAGGTTATCATTTGCCCAATTTGCGGGATTCATCCAATAGGGAAACTTTTGCCCGTTGAAGTAATTGTTAATGGTGTCCGAATCCACAACCGCATTGTAAGTGCGTAGGTCATCAAACATACCGTGGGCTTGTAAAACGCCGTTGCTGTCGCTGCCAAGAAAAAAACCATTCGTGAGAACATCCTGTGAAGGCCAGACGGTCAGGCCGGTCGGATCATTGGTTGCCAGCGCGCCGTCAACGTAGAGGCTGACGTTCGTGCTGGAATAAGTCAGGGCGATGAAGTGCCAGCGATTTGTCGTCCAGTCAATCGGCGTAGAAAGGGTGTAACAATTTGATGAGCTGTCGTTCGTCTGCGCGGAGAAATAAAGATTTGCCCCCACATCGTCCACATAGATGCTCCACCAGCCGTAGCTTGAATCCTGCGTGTAGCCGCCCACTTCCAGCAAGCGTCCATAGACGCCTGATCCAGAGCCGGGATAGTATGCGTCGTTGGTGCTTGCCCAATTCGGCGCAAACCAAAACATCACGCTGCCTGAATCAACCGTTAGGTTGGTCGTTCCATCCGCCTCGTAAGTGTTGTATTGAAGCCACGCCGGATCGGTGCTGTCCACCACAACCGCCGTGTCGTCACCAAGACATGACGACGAGAGATTGGTGAAAGAAATCGGGTCGAAACCGTAGGCGTTCGGCCAAGCGTTCGTGTCCTCGAAATACCAAGCCTCCAACGGCGTATAGCTCGGCCCGCTGCCGCCACCACCGCCACCCGGATCAAGTTGTGTCCACCCCTTTTGCGCCAGAAATAAAAATCCCGCAACAACGAGTGCGCGGGTTAAAGCGACGGCAAGCCATCGTGAACCACCATTCCCCTTTTTTGTTGTTTTCATAAACTCGTTAAACTTTCAACATCATTTGATTATTTTTCACAGTTGTCATGTTCGGGCGCAAGCAAAATTAAATTTTTCACGATATATGTATCGTTCATTTCGAGGGTGGAAAAGCGATGTAATATGTCGTGGCAATTTCCAAGAAAGAATGGAAGCGAATCAGTGTCTTCGGCGCGAACGTGCGCCGGGAGCGGGTTCGCAAGGGCATGACGCAGGATGAACTGGCCGAGCGCGCCGAAATCGCCACGCGAAATCTTCAAAAAATTGAAGCGGGGGAAATCAACATCCTGCTCACCACCGCGTTCAGGATTCAACTGGCATTGGGGTGTCCATGTAGGCGGTTGTTGCCAGCCGAGTGACAAAATCCCGCGATTGCTTGAAGATTTCTTCAAGCGGTTTTCGCCGGAAACGGAATGAAATTCGTTTTCAATTTTGTATCGAGGTCGTCTCATGTGATTGTGATTTTCTGGCGTGTGTGGCGATGCGGAAAATGAAATCGCTCATCTCGAAAGGCTTCTCAATGTAATCCACCGCGCCGAGTTCAAGAGCGCGCTGCCGATTTTCTTCATGCGGCTGGCCGGTGACAAAAATGATGGGCGTGTTTCTGGAGATATGCCGTCGTTTGAGTTCACGGCAGATTTCAAATCCTTTGATGTCGGGCAAATCCATATCGAGCGTGATGACATCAAATCTGGTCGCGCTCGCCAACTCAATCCCCTTCTTGCCGTTGTGCGCGGTCGTCACGTCGTAGCCTACGCGTGACAGCAGAAATACCATCATCAGTGCCACCGGCATTTCGTCTTCAACCACCAGAATTTTCAGCTTGTCGCTCATAAATTATTTCCGATTACTACCGGCATTGTCCGTAGCGTCACCGGCATGGCGTGATTTTCTAAACGCTTCCCGAAAGGAGCGCAAGCATAAATACACAGTATAATGTGTGGTCGCTTGGCGGACTTTTTGGTTTCGTGACGATAGATGCCATCCAAACCATTTCATCGGCGCGTGTTGGGCGACAAGATGCGCGCCTACCGCAAGCAGGCCGGTCTCTCGCAAGAGAAGCTGGCGGAGAAGGCCGATTTGCACCACAACTTCATCGGCGAGGTCGAGCGCGGGAACATGGAGATTTCGCTCACTTCCATGCTGAAAATTGCCAAAGCCCTGAAAGTGAAAGTGCGCGACTTGGTGGACGCATTGTGAACGTCGCGCATCCTGTGGATCGCTTTTACTGGCGTCAATAATTGATCGCCTTCCGACTGGCATCCCCTGATTCATGTTGTCCGTTTGAAGGACTTGTAACTGACGGACGGACAAATGCAAGAATATATTCTTATGCGGTCGGCGGCTTCGCTCGTTGCAGCGTTAAGCAATGCGCCGCCGCCGTATGGAATTTTCAGATGCCTTTGCCCTGGTGTTGCAACGACACCGGGCAGCCAAGGAATTGAGCAAGCAGACCCTCGCGCAAAAAGCGGGACTCCATCAAACGTATATCGGAAAAATTGAAAACGGATTGAGTAATCCGAGTCTGGACGCTGCCAATGCGATTGCCGAGGCGTTGGGAGTTTCGTTTGCGACTTTGGTTGCTGAAGCCGAAATCGAAAGGCGGCGAGGGGAGTCCGCGCCTAATTGAATGCAATCAAGCGCGCCGGGCGACCGTGCTTGTCATGCCCGCCGCGACCAGCGCGCGTTGGTCGCGGCGGGTATCTCGTCATGGAGAAATCTGGCTGCCATTGCTGGCTCCGAATGTCACTTTCATTGCCATTGCTTGCGAGTGTTCTGCCTGCAAGTGTGAATAAACTTTCAGAAGCAATTTCCCGTTGTCGCGGTGTCCAACCCATTTTGCCAGCGTGAAAACGTCAATGCCGGCTTGCAGGCATTTTGTAACGAAGTAGTGCCGCAGGTCGTGATGAGTGAGTCGTTTGCACTCTGCCAGCTTACAGGCCCGGTCAAGGCTACGCTGGCATTCAGAAATCTTGCAGATACGGTCTGCGGATTTCGGGTTTTGTTTTTGTTGAAGCCGTTCTAGTAATTGTTTCAACGCAGGATTCAGCGGTATTTTCCGCGTCACGTTTTGGTCGTGTCCGCTTCTCACTTTGACAGAATGAATTTCGAGCGTGTTCTCCTGCCAGTCCACGTCCGCCCACACAGCCTGTTTTGCTTCACTGATTCTCGTGCCGGTGAACGCCAGAAATCGGACGAGGTTCGCGCAATCTTTCGCCTGTGCTGCGCCGGAAGTTTCGACCAGAGTGATGATGCGGTCAAATTGTTCAGGACTTGGCAAGCGGATCGGTTTCTCAAGAATGTCCATGCGCCCGATTTTGTATGTGGGATTATCGTCGTGTGGAAGTCCGGCCAATTCAAGAACACGGCGGAAGGTGTTCACAGTATTGTTAAAAACAGACGGCGAATACTGATCTGAATAGCGGGCTTGCCATGCCTCGCAATGTGCCTTCACGAAATCGCTGGCCTTCATTGCGTCCAGTTTGGCGAACGCATCCTGCCGAGCTTGCTCGCTTAATTCCTTCCACGTCTTGTTTGGATAGAACAAGCATTCAACCAAAGAACGTCTCAAACATTCGAGGCATCGCAGCCGATACGCGATGCTCAAGGGCGCGAGTTTTACCAGTCTGTTTTTGCGTGACGTGTAGCCGTTGCGCGTTTCGGTTTCGTATTTAATCCGTCCGTCCGCAAACGTGCCGATTTGCGTTTTGGGTTTTCGCAGTTCTTTGAGCTTGTCCGGCAGGCGGAGCTTGGCGGTGGTGAAAACATCTGTTTCGAGCGAAGCACGAACGGGCTTGCCATTCACTTTGCAACGTGCATAGTATGTCCCTGCAACGACGTATTGCAGCAGGTTTGGAACTTTCGGAAACGATCTCCATTTGCCGTCTGTGGACAAGTTGTCGTTGCGTTTTGTTTTCGGGATGCTTTTAGCTCCCGCCGTTGTGGTTTCAGATAGTGCATTCATGACAGAAACACTATAAGGGATACAATGGCGGGATGCAATAGCAAAAACGAAGGTTGTAAAACCTAATAAAACGCAATGTTTTAAGTGGTTTGGCAGGATAGCTCAGTTGGTAGAGCAGAGGACTGAAAATCCTTGTGTCGCCGGTTCAATTCCGGCTCCTGCCACCACTTCAATTTCTTCTTCTGAAAATTCCCCTTTCCCATGGTTGTGTTTGATGACCAACCAAAAAATGCCTAACATTGGACAATGGATGGTTAGTCCAAATTTACCATTTGGGCGAACCTGTCTTCGTAACCGGTGCTACGGCACCACAACCACAACCAACCGGAGAACAACGACTATGAAAAAAACGATTCTGTTAGCTGCAATGTTTGGCCTGACCGCCGCCCTGACCGCCAAGGGCGCCGAGGCCAAGGACAACTGGGACACGCTGTGCGCCAAGTGCCACGGTGCCGATGGCAAGGGCGACACCAAGATGGGCACGCGCCTGGGGTGCAAAGATTTCACCGACGCCAAGGTGCAGGCCGACATCAAGGATGACGCCGCAATCAAGGCCATCACGGACGGTCTGAAATCCGACGACGATAAGACGCTGATGAAGCCCTTCGTGACCGGCGCGGATACGCCGTTGTCAGCCGATGAGGTCAAGGCGCTGGTCGCCTACGTCCGCACCCTGAAGAAATAATTGTCTAGGTTGCCGGCTGGCGGGAATCCGCCGGTCGGAGAATACAGCATGAGCACTCCGGTGGCAGTTCACCGGCCGGCAACCTTTTTTTCGCCGCCTGATTTGACCTGATTTTTCCGCGCCCATGAATTCTGAAAACAAAATTTCATCGCCGACCCGGCTCTCGCTGTTCCGCAACTGGATCAGCTTCATCGGCGTGATGGTGGCCGTTGGCGCGCTGTTTTCATTCCTGCTGCTCTTTGTCCTCGACGCAATCGCCAAATTTTCCAATCCCTACGTCAGCATCCTGACCTACATCGTCGTGCCGCAATTTTTGATCGGTGGCATTGCCCTCACTTTTGGCGGCGCGTGGCTGGAACGCCGCCGCCGCGCACGCGGCAGCGGGCCGACGTCGCTGCAGATTGACTTGAACCGGCCGCGCGACCGGCGCGTGCTGGTGACGTTCATCGCGGGCAGCGTGGCGTTCCTGCTGCTCTCGGCCATCGGATCTTACAACGCGTTTAATTTTACCGAGTCCGTGACGTTCTGCGGCGAGACCTGCCACAAGGTGATGAAGCCGGAACTCACCACGCACAACCTCGGTCCGCACGCGCGCGTGGCCTGCGTGGAATGTCACGTCGGCAAGGGGGTCTCGTGGTTTGTGAAGTCGAAAATTTCCGGCTCGTATCAGATGTATGCCGTCGCGTTCAACAAGTATCCGAGGCCCATCGGCACGCCGATAAAAAATTTGCGCCCGGCGCGCGACACCTGCGAGGAATGCCACTGGCCGCAGTCGTTCGTCGGCAACCTGGACCGCACGTTCAATTATTTTCAAAGCGACGCGTCCAATTCGCCTTACTC
>Ga0302320_10009393_pt1 | contig 21043 bp, 16 predicted proteins | sample Bog_T0_3_FD_202130 | JGI IMG/M metagenome (GOLD analysis project Ga0302320, IMG submission 202130) | Peat permafrost microbial communities from Stordalen Mire near Abisko, Sweden - Bog_T0_3 | ecosystem: Environmental > Terrestrial > Soil > Wetlands > Peat | place: Sweden: Abisko, Stordalen Mire...
TGTCCGGGATCAGCGCCGCAAGCCGGTCGCCGGAGATGCGCGCCGACAGCGCCTTCGGAGGCAATTCCTTCGCCATGCACTCGGCGACGCTGACGATCACGTCATCCCCCACGTGCATGCCGAAGGTTTCGTTGATCACGTGCAGGCGGTCGATGTCCAGATAGAGAATGGAATGCGCGGCCGACTCGGTCGCCGCCGAGAGCAGCGACTTGGCCTGGCGTTCGAAGGCATGGCGGGTCATGAGACCGGTGCCGGCATCGTACTGAGCCTGGATGATGACGGTCACTTTTTTCGCCAGCAGCTCGGCAACGCGGGTTTGATGGGAATCGAAATCGTGGGCGCTCGCGGGATTGAAGAGCGCCATCACGCCCATCACCCGTTCGGAGGGGTGGCGCACCGGGCATGCCAGGATCTTGTAGGGGGCGGCCACATCGCTCGCCACCTTGGAGATGTGGTTGACGACGATGGTGCGCTGCTGCAGCTGCATCCAAGCCATCAGATGCTGTTGTGCGCGGAGCAGCGATTCGGGGGACATCGGGTTTCCGCTGCGGGTCATCGACAGGCCGATGTTCTTGTCGGGGACCCAGAGCGCAACCAGCGCGCAGTCCATGTGCTCCATGGCCGTCTTGAGGATCAGGTCAAACTCGTCCGCCTCACCCGTCGCGGATTGAGTCGACGACATTTCGAGCATGAGCGACAAATCACGCTCGCGCACGTCGAGATCGCGCTCGCGCGATCCTAGCTTGGAACGCAGCGCCAATTCGCGGCGCAGGCATTCGAGGGCCGGTTGCACGAGCTGGCGTATGTAAGAGAGCGGACGCGCTTCCGTGCGCCGCGCGCCCGAGAGACGCACGAGCAGGCTGACGACTCCCAGCGAATCCACGTGCTCGCCGCGCAGGGCGAACGAATACACCGCGCTGTCCGCATCGTGGCGGACGACGCCCGGGAATTCGTGCGGGTCGGTGATCGCGCCGGCGATCGCCTCCTTCACGACATCGGGCTCATCGCCGAGATCCCAGTCCTCCGAGGCCCACGCGACGTTGCCGAGAGCATCGTGGACCAACACCCCCTTGAGGCTCGGCATGAGCATCCGCAGCAGTCGGCCGTACGGCTCGAATGAAGCCGAGGCCGAATCCGGTTCGGCGTCGAATGGTTTGATATCCAGCACTGGTGGCGCCGCTCTCAGGGTAATGGACGAATATGATTCTCCCTGCGCGAATGTGAGGGAATTGGCGCTTCCCGGCCGCGACCCGCGTCGCAGTTCCCGGCGTAACTTAATGGGGAATCGCAGGGTCGGCGCGGGGGATTTACAAAATGCGCCGGGGCCTGTGATGCAGTTCGCCGTTCGGGCTACTTTGCGCCTCCGGATCGTCGCGCCACCAGACCGAGAAGACGGCGGCCGCCCGGAATGCGCACCAACCAGAACACACGGCGCCAGAATCGTCGGGCCGCATCGTCCAGCCGGACCAGGGGCAGCCCATCGTAGAGCAGCGTCCTGGACTCGTGCAGGATCACGGTGCGCGCGCGCAGTTGGCGGGTGCCGCCCGCCGTGGTCAGCGTCACGGTGGCGCCGTGCCGGTTCCCGGTGCCATTCCACACGATCAGCGCCCTGCTCGCGCGAAGGCCGGTCAGGTCGGCGCGCGCATCCGGGTCCGTTCCGCGCAGGATGATGTCGACCCCTGCCTGCCCGATGCTCGACAATTGCCAGGCCCCGCCCGGCAGCTCGCGCGCCGTCAGGGTTGCGTTGATGGTGCGTTCTACATTCTTGCTCATGCCTGGTAACCTCGCCGGCTCGCCGCAGGGAATACATCAGTGGACTCGATCGACGCGCCGTCGCCTCCGCCATCGACAGAACTCGCGCCGGGTCAGCGGCTGAGCTCGAGCGGGCGCGTGCGCCTGGACTACGTGGCGGTTGCCGGACTCGCGCTCCCCTTCATGCTCAACAGTGCCGTGCAAGCGGTGCTGAATGCAACCGATACCTGGTTCGTCGGGCGCCTGTCCCCGGCGGCGACCTCGGCGATGGGGGCGGTCTACTGGCCGGTCCTCGTCTTGATCCTGCTCTTCGGCGGCGTGGGTTTGTCCGTGCAGACTCTCGTGGCCCAGTCCTACGGCGCGCAGCGCCTGGCGCGCGCCTCGCAAGCCACGTGGACCGCTCTTTGGGCCGCGCTCTTCACCATGCCCGTGTTTGCCGCGCTGGCGTGGAGCGGCAGGGCCATCTTCTCGCCCTTCGGCATTGCGCCAGCCACGCTGGATCTTGCGCTCCAATACTGGTTCCCGAGAATCCTCTGCGCGCCCCTGGGGATCGCGCTCTACTCGGTTCTCGGCTTCTTCAACGGGATCGGGCGGCCGACCATCACGCTGCGCGTCACGTTGGCCGTTGCGGTGATCAATGCAGCGTTCAACCAGTTGTTCATCTTCGGGATCGGACTCGGCGTCGCCGGTTCCGCCTGGGCAACCGGCGCGGCGCAGCTCGTGGGCCTGATCGCCGCGCTCGCCGGCTTTCTCGGCGGCCGGACCCGCCGGCGCTACCGCTCGAGTCGGACCTACCCGCTCGACTTGCGGGCGCTCGTGACGCAGTTCCAGCTGGGATTTCCCATGGGGCTCCTGTATGCGGCCGACATCCTGGGATTCGCTCTGTTTCAGCTCATGCAGGTGCGTCTGGGCAACGTCGACGGCGCCTCGACCCAGATCGTGCTCGTGCTCACCTCCTTTTGCTACATGCCCGCCGTGGGAATCGCGATGGCGGGCACGACCCTGGTGGGCCAGGCCATCGGCGCCGGCAGATTGGATTGGGCGTACAAAGTCGGCAACGGCATCATCGCCCTCGCCGTCGCCTACATGGGTTTGATCGGCGTGATCGTGGCGGCGGCGGGAAGATGGCTGATGCCCTGGTTCACCAACGCGGCCGATCCGCAGGCCGCGGAAGTGGCCGGGAAGGGCTACGTGCTGCTCTGGATCGCCGCCGGGTATCAGTTGTTCGACGGCTTCAACATAGCGAGCGGCGCGTGCCTGCGCGGGGCCGGCGACGTCCGCGTGCCGTCGATCATGGTGCTCGCGCTGTCGTGGGCGCTGTTCGTGCCGCTGGCGCACGCGCTCTCGTTTCAATCGGGCGACGGGTGGGTGCATTGGCTGCCGCAGTACGGGCTCGGAGCGGTCGGCGGATGGATCGCCGCGCTGGTTTATGTATGTTGCTTGGGAATGATGTTGTTTCTGCGCTGGAGATCGGGAGCGTGGCGAAGCGTGGTGTTGCGATGATGAAGCATGCGGTTCATCGGCTATTGGCCTGTTGCGCGGCAGGGCTGCTGGCGGCGTCCGCGGCCTCCGCCTCGACGGGGGTCATACCCGCCCCGGTAGCCCACGCGCTCGCCACCGGTCGGCTTGCACCGACTTCGGCGAGTTTCGCGGTGCTCGACATGGATTCGGGGCGCATGGTCGCGAGCTTGAATGCGGAGACGCTCCGCAGTCCCGCATCCACCATGAAGCTCGTGACGACTTTCGCGGGCTTGGATCTTCTGGGACCCGCTTACACCTGGCATACGGACGCGCTGGTGCGCGGCACCCTGGAGGAGGGCGTGTTACGGGGGGATCTCATCCTCAAGGGCGGCGGAGACCCGTACATGACCCTGGAGCGCTGGTGGAGTTTCGTGCATGCATTGCGCGCGAAGGGGATCCGCACCATCGGCGGCGATATCGTGGTCGACGACACGGCGTTTGCGCTGCCGCCGGAAGATCCCGGGGCGTTCGACGGCCGCCCCAACCGCTCGTATAACGTCGAGCCGGATGCGCTCATGGTGAATTTCCAGTCCGTGGAGTTCCGCATGGCTCCGAATGCCGCCACGCGCAGCGTCGACATCGTCGCGACGCCGGCGCCGGTCAATCTCGCCATCGATAACCGGATCGCTTTCGTGGCGGGACGCTGCAGCGGAGCCGCGGCCCGGGTGGACTTCGAGGTGTCCTCGGCGGAATCGGATCGCGCCGTATTCTCCGGTGACCTGTCGGGGGAGTGCCTCGATCGCGCCATCACGCGGGTGATGCTCAAAGCTCCGAGCTACGCCTTCGGCACCTTCGTCGAGCTGTGGCGCGAATCCGGCGGCGAGTTCTCAGGCGCGATGCGCATCGCGGCGGCGCCCCCGGACGCGCAGTCCTTGTTGAGCTTCGAATCCCTGACCCTCGGCGAAGTGATACGCCTGACGAACAAATACAGCAACAATCTCATGGCGCGTCATGTCTTCCTGACCATCGGCGCGGATCGCTACGGTGCTCCGGCCACGCTCGACAAGGGCGCGCGGGCCATTGCGGATTGGTCGCAAGACCGCGGCCTGCCGCTCGCCGATGTGGTGGTCGACAACGGCTCCGGCCTTTCGCGCAACGCCCGGATCTCCGCGCTTGAGATGGCGACGCTGCTGCGTTTTGCGTATCGCAGCCGCTGGGCCCCCGAATTCCTCGCCTCGCTGCCGCTCGCGGGGGTCGACGGCACCCTGCGAAATCGAATGCAGAAGACCGCCCCGGGCTCGGTGCGGCTGAAAACCGGTCATCTGGATGGCGTCACCGCAGTCGCCGGCTACGTGACCGCTGCATCGGGAAAGACCTACGTCCTGGTATCGTTCATCAACGACGCCCGCAGCGACCTGGGTGTGGGCGAGCCGGTCCACGCCGCCCTGGTCGATTGGATCCAGGCAGCGCTCTGAGCGGTTAACGCCTCTCCATATCCCACAGGATCGCGGTCACGTCCTTGCGAAGCCAGACGCCGAAGCCGAGATAGCGGAAGTCCCGGGCGAGCCGCCGTCGATACCAATCACCGGCGCGCAGGTGCACCGCGCGATCCGTCAGGGTGCGATCGCAATGCTCACGCCAATCCTCGCGGGTCAAGGCGGAGACATAGAGCGCCGCGCGGGTAAGGCGCTTGAAATTGGCGATCGCGCGCGCGGCCTCGCGGTCGTCGAGGTATTGCAGCACATCGTAGCAGACGACCAGGTCGCTCGGCCGCGCGGGAGCATGGTCGGCAACCGAGCCCCTCACCCATCCATAGCGCTCGCAAAGATATTCGCTCGCGTCGAGCCCGGTATACCGGGCGCGCGGCAACTCCTGGGCGAAGGGCGCGCGCAGAAGCCCGATGCCGCAACCGGCGTCGAGAATGCTGCGCACCGGGATCGCGGCCTGCGCCAGCACGGCGGCGATCAGGCGGGCCCGGGTGCGCATCTCGCCGGCATCGGTGACCCGGGTGGCCGGGCTCAGGTAGAACCTCTTGAAATATGCGGCGCCGAATGCAGCGGGGGCGGCTCGCCGGTTTGGCCGCTTCGCGCGCTTGCGCGCCGGCCGTTTCGAACGGGCGATATGCACATTGATCTCCTTGGCTTGAATCTGGATCATATCGACTGTAGGCCCGAATTATCGAGCACGGAGTCATGACTCATGATCGACCACACCGGAGTGAGCGTCAGCGATTATCCCCGTAGCAGGCGATTCTACCTGGAGGCGCTGGGGTCCATCGGCTATCGCCTGCTGGCCGAGTTTCCGGCGGCGGTCACCGGCAGCACGGATGTTGCGGGGTTCGGCGAGCCGCCCAAGCCCGACTTTTGGATCGCCAAGGGTAACCCGAATGTTCCTGCCGTCCACGTGGCGTTTCGCGTGCCCAGCCGCAAGCTGGTCGACGCGTTTTATCATGCCGCGCTTGCGGCGGGCGGCCGCGATAATGGACCGCCCGGATTGAGACCGCACTACCACGAGAACTACTACGGCGCATTCGTTCTCGATCCCGATGGGCACAACATGGAAGCCGTCTGCCACGACCCGCCATAGCCGCGGGGAAACCCCTAGGAAAGCGTATCGCCACGGGTTGGGTACGGTAACGAACAGACGATGCCTCCACGGCCGGGTGTAGGCTGCTGCCACGTTAGCCTGCACGGAGGGACCCATGGCAGTTCACGTGTTGTTGATCCAAGCCGATGTTCAAGGCGCCGGATCGGTCCGCGATGCATTGTCGGAACACAAGCGCTACGAAATCGAATGGGTGCAAACCTGCGCGCTCGGGCTGGAGCGATTGCGCTCGGGTCGGCAATTGAGTCCTGCTTCGGACGGCATCGCCGTCATTCTCGTTGACCTCTGCATGCCTGACGGGACCGGCATGGAAATTGTCGATCGGCTTTATCTGGCCTCCCCGGTCATTCCCATCGTCATTCTGAGTGCGGCTTGCGACCAGGCGGTCGCAAAGGCGGCTCTCCTGAAGGGCGCCCAGGATTTCATCTTGAAGGAGCGTGTGGACGATTATGTGTTGCCGAAGACCCTGGCCGCGGTCCTCGATCGGGCCAATGTCGCCGACGCGCTGTTCAACGAAAGAGAGCGCGCGCAGATAACCCTCAATTCCATCGGCGATGGGGTGGTTTGCACGGATGTCTCGGGAAACGTGTCGTATCTCAACATCGTCGCGGAACGGCTGACCGGCTGGCCCCGTGCCGAGGCGCTTGGCCAACCCTTCGAGATCGTGCTCAGGATCATTGATTCCGCAACGGGGGCGGGGATCTTGAACCCGATGAAGGCGGCCGCGCTTTATGACACCACCATCGCGCTGCCAAGCTCATGCATCTTGGTTCGGCGCGACGGCGAAGAGCTCCCCATCGAGGATTCCTCGGCACCGATTCATGATCGAGGCGGCGCCATCGTGGGGGCCGTGATGGTCTTCCACGATGTCAGCACGACCCGGGCGCTCACCCATCGGCTGGCCTATTTCGCCCAGCACGACAGCTTGACCAATCTGCCGAACAGATTGCTGCTGAACGACTTGTTCACGCAGGCGTTGCTGGCGGCGAAGCGGCACAGCACGGTGCTCGCGGTGCTGTATCTGGACCTCGACCGGTTCAAGCACATCAACGATTCGCTGGGCCACGCGGTGGGCGATCGCCTGTTGCAGCTGGTCGCCAAGCGGTTGATCGAATGCGTTCGGGCGTCTGACACGGTATGCCGTCTGGGTGGCGACGAATTCGTGATCGTATTGTCGGAGGTTGCGCATGCCGAGGATGCGGCCATTTCCGCGGACAAGATTCTCAATAGCCTGCGGGTCCCGAGCGTCATCGATGGACAGGAAATGCATATATCGTCGAGCATCGGTATCGCCATTTTCCCCGGTGACGGCGCCGAGGTGGAGGTGCTGTTGAGGAACGCCGATTCTGCGATGTATGAAGCCAAGGGCCTGGGCAGGGACAATTTTCAGTTTTACCGCCAGGAGCTGAACTCGGGTGCGAACGAGCGCCAGCTGCTCGAGACGGGGCTGCGCTACGCCGTCGCGCGGCGCGAGCTCGAGTTGCACTACCAACCGATCATGAATCTGGCGACCGGCGTCTGGTCGGGTGTGGAGGCGCTGCTGCGGTGGCATCACACGACCCGCGGGCTGCTGCTGCCGTCCGAATTCATGGCCATCGCGGAGGAATCCCGATTGATCGTCCCGATCGGCCGGTGGGTGCTGCGCGAGGCCTGCAGGCAGGCGAGCTCATGGCAGAAGCCGGGCGCGATGCCGTTGAGGCTTTGTGTGAACGTGTCGGCCGTCGAGTTGCGGTCGAAGGAATTCGTCGCCGGGGTTGCCGAAATATTGGCGGATACCGGTTTTGATCCGAGATTTCTCGAGTTGGAGCTCACCGAGACGTTCCTCATGCAGGAGTCGAGGACAACCGATCTCGTTCTCAGGTCTCTGAAGCAACTCGGCGTCAAGATCGCGTTGGACGACTTTGGGACTGGATATTCGAGTTTGAGCTACATGAGGCGCTTCCCGGTCGATACCTTGAAAGTGGACAAATCCTTCGTACACGATCTCATCACGGACGCGGCGGATGCCGGCGTCGTCAGCGCCATCATCCAAATGGGCAGGAGCTTGAAAATGCGGGTGGTGGCGGAAGGGGTCGAGAGCAAGGATCAGGTGTCGGTTCTGCGACAAATGGTTTGTACCGAGGCGCAGGGCTACTACTTCGGTCGCCCCATGAGCCCGGCAGACCTCGCGGACTTGATGGCCCGCAGGATGGCGGTCACGACCGTATGATTGCGTGACTGTCGAAATGGACCTTATGTGGGATACCGAACGGTCGGCCTGCGCTCCGTGCCGCAAACTTCAAGGGGTTCGATCAGTGGAAGCTCCATCGATGCTGCTGCAGGATCTGCCCTCCAAAGTCGGTCAACGCGTTCTCAGGAGCGTTTCTTGGACGGAGGTTGCCGTTGCGGCGCCGAGGCGCAGCCGCCTTCGCAAGGCGCTTGCCCGAGTCCTCCCTGGAAAATCGACGGCCTTGGCTCTCGCCGCGGCCGTCACGCGCCTCCGTAAGCGTAGCTAGGAGCGCCATGAACAAGATGATGGTGCATCTGCCTCTCGGATCGGAGCATCGCTGGGGCGAGAGGGTCCGCGTCGATCTCCCTGTGGAGGTGCTGGAGGAGGGGCGCGCCGAGGTCGACGGCCATCTCAAGAATATCAGCTTGAGCGGCGCACTCCTGCAATCCGGCGTCGACCTCCATCTTCACGCGTTGATCGCAGTTCGCATCGCGCCCACCTCGTCATCCGCGGGCTCTTATGTGGTCAAGGCGCGGGTGTCCCGCAAGCCGTCGCACGGTGTCGGCATCGAATGGTGCGAGTTCGCGCCTCCGGTCGTGAAGGATTTGCTGCGGCTGCCCTCGGGGCGGTATCCGCTCTGATTCAGCCGGCGCGGCTGACGAATCCCCTCACTCGACCGTCACGCTCTTCGCCAGGTTCCGCGGCTGATCGACATCGGTCCCCTTGAGCACCGCCACGTGATAGGCGAGCAGCTGCATCGGCACCGCGAACACCACGGGCGCCTGCAGAATGCTCGCCGGCGCCGGCATCTGGATGACGTTCACACCCTCCGCGCTTTGCATGTGCGCCTGGGGGTCGGCAAACACATAGAGCTGGCCGCCGCGGGCGCGCACCTCGTGCAGGTTTGACTTGAGCTTCTCCAGAAGCTCGTTGTTCGGCGCCACCGTGATCACCGGCATGTGCTCGTCGACCAGCGCCAGCGGACCGTGTTTGAGCTCGGCGGCCGCGTAGGCCTCGGCGTGGATATAGGAGATCTCCTTGAGCTTCAGCGCCCCTTCCATCGCGATGGCGTGCAGCGGTCCGCGCCCAAGGAACAGCGCGTGGTGCTTTTCCGCGAAGACCTCGGCCAGGGCGCGGATTTGATCGTCCAGCGCCAGCGTCTTCTCGACCAATCCTGGCAATTGCAGCAATTGCACCATCAGCTCACGCTCGAGCTCGGCTCCGTTCGCGCGGTTTTTCGCGAGAGCCACCACCAGCATGCCGAGCGCCGTCAGCTGCGTGGTGAACGCCTTGGTGGACGCGACGCCGATCTCCGGGCCCGCCCGCGTCAGGAGAACCAGCTCCGAGTCGCGCACCATGGAGCTCTCGGCGACGTTGCAGATGGTGAGCGTGGATAGATAATCCGCGCGCTTCGCGTTGCGCAAGGCCGCGAGGGTATCGGCGGTTTCGCCGGACTGGGAGAGGGTGACGAACAGCGTGTCCGGCAGCACCACGGGATTGCGGTAGCGGTATTCGCTTGCGATCTCCACGCGGGCGGGGATGCGGCAAACCTGCTCCAGGAAGTAGGCGGCCACGAGGCCGGCGTGATAGCTCGTGCCGCAGGCGGCGATGTGCACGGCCTTCACCCGCTTGAATACGGCCGCCGCGGTCGGCCCGAATGCCGCCTCGAGCAATCGCGCCCCGGATACGCGCTCTTCGAGCGTCTGGGCGATGGCGCGCGGCTGCTCGTGGATCTCCTTGAGCATGAAATGCCGGTATTGACCTCGCTCCACCGCATCGGCCGGCAATTCGCTTTCCAGCACCGGACGCGTCACCGGGTTTCCTGCCGGGTCGACGATATTGATGGATTTGCGCCGGATCTCCGCGACGTCGCCCTCTTCCAGGAACATGAAGCGCCGGGTGACGGGCAGAAGCGCGGCCACGTCCGAAGCCATGAAGTTCTCGTCGATGCCGAGGCCGATGACCGCGGGACAACCCTCGCATGCGAGCACGATGGCGTCCGGATCCGCCGCCGAGATGACGGCGAGCGCATAGGCGCCGTCGAGTTCCGCGACCGTCCTGCGCACCGCCTCGAACAGGCCCGAGGAATCCGCCGCGTGGTGGTGAATGCGATGGGCGATGACTTCGGTATCCGTCTCGGAGGTGAATTCGTAGCCGAGATCGATGAGCCCGGCGCGCAGTGCCTCGTGATTTTCGATGATGCCGTTATGCACGATGGCGATGCCATCGCGTGATATGTGCGGATGAGCGTTGCGGGTGGTCGGCAGGCCGTGGGTTGCCCACCGCGTATGCGCAATGCCGACATGTCCCGCGACCGGATCGGCGTCCAGGCTGTCCTGCAGCGCCTTCACCTTCCCGAGAGCGCGACGGCGCTCCAATTGGTGGTCGGCGCTGAGAACCGCCACGCCGGCTGAGTCGTAACCCCGATATTCGAGGCGTCGCAAGCCCTCCATGAGAATGGGTACGGCATTTCGCTCCGCCACCACACCGACGATTCCGCACATAGGGTTTGGGCTCCGCCCAGGTTGAAGAGGGTGCCTAGTGTGCCCGAGCCGATTTGAAAATCCACTTGCGCCAGATGACGTGGAGGCCGGTAATCGATACTCACTAATACTGGTTGCTTAGCTGTATTGTACAATCCATAATATTAGCCAATGGATGATAGTCAGGCGAAGAAGTTCCAAAAGGATCTCAACGGAGGCCTGGTGAGCTTGGTGCTGCTTGCGGTGCTCGAGCGCAGTCCCGAGGATCTGTACGGTTACGAAATCACCAGGCGATTGGCTGCGGCCCATGACGGCGCGCCTGTCTTCAAGGAAGGCACCATTTACCCGGTCCTGCGCGCCCTGTCTGCAGGCGGACTGCTCAGCAGTCGCATCGTTCCCTCCTATTCCGGACCCCCTCGCCGGTATTACCGGATCACCGAACAGGGTCGCGCCGTCCTTGCCCGAAGGAAGGCCATCTGGGAGAGCACCCGCGGTTTCGTCGACCACTTTCTTGCCTGAGGCGTTCGATTCCCCTGACGTGGCGGCCGCCAGTTGACAAGAATGCACACGCCCTCTCATTGAAGCGCGTCCCGACGGCGCGCGAAGAAGGACTCGCCATCGCGGCGGAGAGGCTGGAGCGGGCTTACGCGTGGCTCGAAGGGGGGCTTGCCGGCAGGATCTGGGCAGCCGGCGCGGACTTTACGCTGGCGGACTGCGCGGCCGCGCCGTCGTTGTTTTACGCGGACTGGATCCATCGGATCGCTGACGGGTACCCGCTGCTGCGCGCCTATCGTTCGCGATTGCTGGCGCGATCTTCCTTCGCCCGCGCGGTGGAGGAGGCGCGGCCGTACCGGCCGCTCTTCCCTCTGGGAGCGCCCGATCGCGACTGACTCAGAACATTGGCAGCCGGCTTGCGGGACGCCCGCCCCGTGCTGTCGCAGGGCTAGTCTGGATACGCTACGGCGTGCGCCTCCGTGACGGCCTCCTCGAGCGGGCGCCCGGCGCGATAGCCGTCGAGATTGCGCGGCCGATCGACGCCGGGTAGCACTCGCGGACAGGCTTCCGGTGCCCCGATCACGGTCCGCACGGGCAAGCGCTCGGCGTAGATGGGCAATGCGTAGTCCTCGTCGTCATCGGCAACTCCCTTGGCGCGGATCTTCGCCGATGCCCGCTCGATTTCCATCATGACGACCGTGGTCGCATTGATTTCCTTCTGCGTGCTCGCACGCAGCTGTGCGGTGCGTCCGGGGAAGAAGCGGTCCACCATCATGACGAGCGCGCGCCGCTTCTCCGCCGGTTCTTCGACGATGCGGGCATGTCCGAAAGCCATCACCGACCGATAGTCGGCGGAGTGATTGAAACCACAGCGCGCCAGGACGAGGGAATCGAGGTGTGTAACCGTGAGGCACGTGGGCTGGCCTTCCGAAAGATTTCGCAACATCCGGCTCGAATTGCTGCCGTGCCAGTACAGGCGGCTCCCCTCGCGCCAGAACAGCGTGGGCGTGCAGAACGGATTCCCATCCACGACGTAGGCGACGTGGCACATGGCCGCCGCGTCCAGCACCGCGTGCACGGTCGCGTGATCGTAGAAGCCGCGGTCAGGCCGCCGCTTCACGCGGTTCACGCCATCGACGGGGTAACTGGTTGCCATCTTCTCCGACATGGGTGCACTCCCTGATAGGAAAATCGGTCTTGCTGCTTTGAGTCTTCTAACATGCCAAGACGCGGGTGCGATGCCCTGAGTTTACAGTTCGGGCTGACACGGCACTCGGCGAGACCTCGCCGCCTGGGCTAGAGTGCTGCCCCATGGAGGCGCTAGCGTCCGCCGTCCTTTCGCGGAGCGAAAAAGCCTTCCACGCGCTTCGCCGCATCCGGCGCCAGTCCCTCGTTCTTGAACAGCTCCAGTCCATGCGATTCGCGCAGGCCCAACCCATCGATGGCGATGAGCGAGCGCTTGTTTACCTGGTTGGCGTACCAGGAGTTGGCAAGTATGTCGTCCGCGAGCTGCGCCAGTTCCGCCTCGAAGCGCTCTTCGGGGAAGCAGAAGTTCGCGAGATGCATGGCCATCGCCTCCGCACCCGTGTAGCTCCTGCAGGTGAGCATCATCTCGCTCGCCTTTGCCCGGCCGATGCGATGCGGGAGCCTGAGGGAAAGCCCCCACACCGGCGTGAGCCCCCAGCGCGCGTACACGTCCGAGAAACGCGCGGACTCCGCGGCGACGATCAGGTCCGCGGCCAGCGCGAGCTCCAGAGCCCCCGTGGAGCAGTGCCCCTGCACCGCGGAGATCACCGGCTGCGGCAGATCCGAGAGCTTCTGGATGACTTCCGAGTGAAAGTGGGGCTTGGCGTGCGCGCGGACGTGCGCGAGCACTTCATGCATGTCGTAACCAGCCGAGAAAGTTGCACCGGCGCCGCGCAGGATCACGAGTCCGATGGTGCGGGTTTCCCGCGCGATGGTGTCGACGTGCTCCTCGAGATCCTCGAACAGGTCCTTGGAGAGTGCGTTGAATTTCTCCGGACGGTTCAACGTCAGGATCGCGGTGCCGCTCTTATTTTCCCGCAGGACCAGGTTGTTCATAATGAGGTTCCTCCCGTCGATTCCACCATCCGCCGCCGAGGGACTGAAACAGTCCGACGGTGTCTGAAAACCGGTTGGCTTGCGCCTGACTCACCGCCAATTCAGCCTGGGCGAGGGTCAGCTCCGCGTTGAATACGGCCACCGGGCTGATGGTGCCGAGCTGGCGCTGACGCTGCGCCAGCTCCCAGGTGCGCCGCGCCGCGCTCTCTGCGTCGACACTCGCGCGCAGTGCATCTGCATCCGCAGCCAGCGCCCGCAACGTATCGGCGACATTCTGACATGCGAGGATGACGGCGGCGCGATACTGCGCTCCGGCCTGATCGAGCGCCGCGTCGGCCGCGCGCTTTTTGTGCAGCAGCGCGCCGGCGTCGAACAAGGTCTGGGTCAACGAGGCGCCGGCGTCCCAGAACCCGGTGTACGGCGAGAACAAGCGGCCTACCGTCAAGGCGCTCGAGCCCACGTCGGCGTTGATCGCGAACTGCGGCAGCATGTCGGCGATCGCGACGCCCACGGCAGCGGACGCGGCATGCAAATTTTCCTCCGCCTGCCGCACGTCGGGGCGCTGCTCGATGAGCTTGGAGGGGATGCTCACCGGCAGATCCGCGGGGAGGGTCAGCCGGTCGAGGGTGAAGGTCTCGGAAGGTTCCTCCGCCGGGAGCCTTCCGAGCAGTGCCGTCAGCGCATCGCGGGTCTGCCCCAACTGCTTCTGCAGCGGCGGCAGCGTCTGCGCCATCAGCGCTTCCGCGGATTGTTGCGCAAGCACGTCCAGGTCGCTCGTGGTGCCGAGTGCACGCTGCCTCTGCGCGACGTCGGTGAGGTGATGCTGCAATTCGAGCAGCCGCTCGGTGCTCTTGATCTGGCCCCGAAGCGATGCCTCGGTGATGGCCGTCACCGCGACATTGCTGGTCAAGGTCAGGTAGATGGCTTCGAGCTGAAAGCGGGTGCTCTGTTCCTGCGCCTTGGCCATTTCAACCGCGCGCCGCGTGGCGCCGAACACGTCGGGCATGTAGGTCAGGGTGAGCTGCGCGGTGTACAGGCTGTAGGTCGAATTCGCCGAGTTCGCGGGCGCGGTCAGCGTGCCCACCGGATACTCGGAGCGATCCCCGCCGAGGCTTCCCTGCACGTTGGGGAAGAAACTGGTCTTCTGCACGAGATACAGCTCGTGCGCCTGTTTGAGCGCCGCCTGCGCGGCTCCCACGTTGGGGTTGCCCTTGAGCGCCCGCTCGATCAGCAGGTCGAGCGGCGGCGACTGGAACAGCGTCCACCACTTGGCGGGAATATCCATTGCGGCGACGAATTGCTGGGCGTCGCCGGCGGGCCCCTCGGCCGCATGGGTCGCGCCGGCTGACGGCGCCGTTCCATAGCCGGAGTCCGCCGGCGGCGTAGGCCGCTGGTAGTTCGGCCCGACGGCACAGGCGCTGAGCCCCAAGGCAACCGCGGCCCCCACCCCCATTGCGCGGGGAAAGCTCATTGGCCCCACCGCGCCTGTCCGTGGCGCCGCTCGGCCCAGTGCTCGATGACGTGATACATCGAAGGCAGTACGAATAGCGTGAGTATGGTGGAAATTGCGAGACCGCCGACCACGACGGTCGCAATGCCGCGTTGAACGTCGCTCCCCACGCCGGTGTGGATGGCTGCCGGCAACATGCCGAGCGTCGCGACCGTGGCCGTCATCAGCACCGGGCGCAGCCGTTCGGTCGCGCCCTGCATGATGGCTTCGTGCAGGTCCAGGCCGGACTTACGCATGCGGTTGAGATTCGACACCATGATGATGCCGTTCTGCACGGCGACGCCGAACAGGGCGATGAATCCCACGCCGCTCGCGACGTTGAGATTCTGGCCGGTGAGGTGCAGGGAGATGAGACCGCCCAATGTCGCGAGCGGCACCACGCCGAGAATCAGCAGCGCCTGCCTGAACGATTTGAGGCCCACGGTGAGGAAGATCAGCATCATGCCCATCACCAGGCCGAGGATCACCAGCAGCCGCGCCTCCGCCCGGCGCTGGTTCTCGAACTGACCACCCCATTCCAGGCGGATCTTGTTCCGGTCGAAGTGCACGCGTGCATCGATTTTCTTCTGCGCCTCCTCGAGATACGAGGTGAGATCCCGATCGCGGTTGTCGATGCGGATGGTCAGATTCCTCTGGCCGTTCTCGCGCGTCACCGTGCTTTCCCCCGAGCGCTCGCGGATGTCGGCCAGTTGGGACAGCGGTATCTGAGCACCCCCCGAGGTCTTCACCAGAAGGTTTCCGAGCGCATCCGGCGAATTGCGCGTGTCCGCCGTGTACCGGATCGTCAACGGATAGGTGCGCTCGCCGACGTAGACCGTCGAAACGGGCGCCTGGCCAACTCCCGTCTGGATGACGTTCTGCACGTCGATCATGTTCACACCGTAACGCGCGGCCTTCGCGTGATCCAGCTTGACCTCGATCTGGGGAATCGGCGGCTCCTGGAACACCGATGCGCTCGAGGTTCCCTGGATGGAATAGAGCACGTTCACGATCTCCCCGCCGATGCGGCGCAGCTCGTTGAGATCGTCGCCATAGATCTTGATGACCAGCGGGCTGTGCGCGCCGCCGATCATGTCGTTCACGCCATCGATGATGGGCTGGCTGATGCCGATCGAGAAGCCCGGCAGGTCGCGGGCAAGGTTCGCTGCCATCTTGTCGACGAATTGCTTCTTGGACTCACCCGCGGGCCAGGTGTCGTAGGGCTTCAGGCCCACCGGCGACTCGATGTGGGACATGGTCCAGGGGTCCGTGCCATCGTCGTTGCGCCCGGTTTGGGTCACGACATAGGACACCTCCGGGTATTTCAATACGGCGCGACGCAGTTCGCTCGCCATGTCGCTCGCATTGTTCAGGGCGAGTCCTGTGGGCATCTGTACCTGCAGCCAGAGGGCGCCTTCGTCGAGGTCGGGCAGAAAATCGCGACCGACGGTCGCACCGAGTCCGACCACCGCGAGCAGCGTGAAAATCACCACTCCGTAAATGATCTGCGGCTGATCGAGACACTTCGCAAGAATCCGGTCGTACCGCACCGTCAACCGCCCGAGCCAGCGGTTGTGGTAAACACGGCCGGGTTTGCGGAATGCGATGTAGGCAAGCCCCGGCACGAGCGCGAGCGCCGTCAGCAACGCGCCAAACAGCGCATAGCCCATGGTGTAGGCCATCGGCGTGAACAGCTTGGCCTCGGCGCGCTCGAACGAGAATAGCGGCAGGTAGGCGGTGATGATGATGAGGCTCGCAAAGAAGATCGGGCGGGTGACCTGGAGCGTGGCGGCCTTGGCCTCGCTCTCACTCAGCTCCTCGTTGGGCATCGCCTCGCGCCGGCGCAGTACCGCCTCGGTCACGACGATGGCGCCGTCGACCAGGATGCCGAAGTCGATGGCGCCGAGCGACAGGAGGTTCGCCGACACGTGGGTGAGATTCAACAGCGAAAATACCGACACCAACGCGAGAGGAATGCTGACCGCGACGACCACGGCGCTCTTCGGGCTGCCGAGGAACAGGATCAAGATCAGGAAGACGAGCGTGATCCCTTCGAGGATGGTTTGACCGACCTTGTGGATGGTGGCGTGCACCAGATCGTCCCGGTCGATGTACGGCACGATCCGTACGTCGCTCGCCGCGAGCTTGGCATTCAGCGCTTTGACCTTCTCGTGGACGCCGCGCAGGGTCTGCGAGGGATTCTGGTACTTGAGCATCAGCACGATGCCCTCGATCGTGTCGGGATTCGAATCTTTTCCGAGGATGCCTTCGCGCTCCTGATGGCTCAGCGTGGTGCGGCCGAGATCGCGCACCAGCACCGGCGCGCCGTTCACCTGTGTGATGACGATCGAGCCGATCTCTTCGAGATTGTGGATCAGGCCGACCCCGCGGATCACGTAGCTCTGGTCGCCCCGCGACACGCGGCCGCCGCCCGCGTTCGTATTGTTGTTGTTGATGGCGTTGATCACGTCGGTGATGCCGAGGGAGTAGTGGGTCAGCTGTTTCGGATCGAGGTTGAGCTGATACTCCGTGGTGAAGCCGCCGAAGTTCGTGTCATCGACCACACCCGGGACCGACTTGAGCGCCGGAATCACGATCCAGCGCTGGATCTCGGATAGTTCCTGCAGGTTCTTGGTGTTGGACTCGAGTGTGTATCGGTAGATCTCGCCGCCGGGTCCCGCCACGGGATCGAGCGAGGGCGTGGCGCCGGCGGGCAGCACCGCCTGATTGATGCGTTCCGTCAACCGCTGCCGAGCCCAGTAGTCTTCGTAGCCGTCGCGAAACAGCACCGTGATCAGCGACAGGCCGAAGGTGCTGGAGGAGCGCATCAGCAGGAGCCCGGGCGTGCCATTGATTTGGCGCTCGAGCGGCACGGTAACGAGCTGTTCCACCTCTTCGGCGGCGAGCCCCGGGATTTGCGTCGTCACCTGCGCCGCCACGTCGCCGAGCTCGGGATAGGCCTCGACCGAGAGAGTCTCCCAGGCATACACGCCGAACGCCGAGAGCAGCAACGCGATGATGATGATCGCGACGCGCCGATGCAGGCAGAAACCGACGAACTGATCAATCATTGAGGAGGATTCCGCCCTTGACGACGACCTGGTCGCCGGCGGCGAGGCCGGAGCGGATGGCGACGGTCGCCCCATCGCCGAGATCGGGATCGACGGTGCGGCGCTCGAAGGTCCAAGGGGCCGTCGCGACGAACACGCTGGTGCGGTCGTTGTTCATGAGGAGCGCGGAGCTCGGCACCACGATTTCGGTGCGATCCGGGCCTGTGACGGTGACTGTCGCGAACATGTTCGGCTTCAGCAGGGTGTCGCCGTTCGAGAAAGCGATGCGCAGCTTGTTGCGCCTGGAGTCGGCCTCGATCACGTCCGAGACGAATAACACCTTGCCGCGAAGCACCTTGTCCGGATAGGCGGACAAGGTTACCTCGGCGCTCTGATCCTTGTGGACGGCCTTCACGTCCTTTTCCGGGACCAGGGCGGTGACCCAGACCGTGCTCAAGTCGGCTATGGTCATGAGCGCCTGAGTCGGGTCATTGATCATGTCGCCGGGCGCAACCGACAGTGCGGTGATGCTGCCGCTCATGGTGGCGGCCACCACCAGAAGATGTGATCTGTCGGCGGAAGCGCCCAACATCTTCAGCCGCGCCTGCGTGCGGGTGTATTCGGCCAGCGCCTGGGCGCGGTCGCTTTTCGCCTGGTCCAGATCCTTGTCGGAGGACGCTCCGATTCCGTGCTGCCCCACCTGGCGCTCCAGGTTCTTATCGGCCAGCTTCAAGGTGTCCGCTGCCTTGGCGTCATCGTCGTAGGCCTGCCCGAGATCGGGGGAATCGATGACGGCCAGCACCTGGCCCTTCTTGACCCGATCGCCCAAAGCGATCTTGAGGGAGACCAACCGCCCGGAGAGCGGCGTCAGCACCGCCGCGGTGCGTGCGGGATCGGATTCTACGACCGCCGGCAGCGCCAGCTGGGCGTTCACCGGCCGCGCCGTTGCCGGCTCCACGGTCAAAGCCTTGCGCAGGGCAGACCCTTCCGGCACGACGATCCGGTCGCCTTGGCGCACCATCAGCGCGGGCACCTCCTCGGTCTTGCCGGGGCCGCTGAACAGGCCAAACCCATGGGTGAGCATCCCGGCCAGAAACAGGGCGCCCAGCGCTATGCCGCCCCACAGGAAGGCCTTGCCTTGGAACGACGGCTCGTGATCGTGAATCGGCATGAAATCCCCCCTCGACGGCGCTCGCGATCCTAAGCGGTCTGGGTTATCCTGTCTAGGGGGATAGGATATATGACGGAGTTGTTACAGATGCACAAGTTTCCCGAGATCGCGACACGTTTGAAGCGGGCCCAAGGGCACCTGGCCGGCGTGATCGAAATGATGGAAGCGGGGCGGCCTTGTATGGAACTCACGCAGCAGCTGCACGCGGTCGAGAAGGCGATCGCGAACGCCAAGAAGGAGCTGATCAAGGATCACATCCACCATTGCGTGGAGGAGACCTCGGAATCGATGCCGCGGGAAATCAGAGCCTTGATCAAGGAATTTCAGGGGGTCACGAAATACCTGTAGGCCGCCCGGGCGACCGCCAATCAGCTCGTGTGCACGCGGCCGGTGAGGCTCATGACCATATGACTCATTATAGTGCCGCCTGCAACTTGTCGGGGGATGCGGTGTTCTAGCTACGAATGAAAGGGAGTGTGCACCATGACTCTGAGTGATGAGCTGACCAAGCTCGCGGAACTGCGCTCGTCCGGGAGCCTCACGGAGGAAGAGTTCGTGAGGGCCAAGGAACGCCTTCTGCAGGCCGGGCCGGCTCATCCGAACGACCCGCTGGTGTCCACCGTCAATTCCTTCCGGCGCAGCCGCAGCGACCGGTTGTTCGGTGGCGTATGCGGCGGCATGGCGCGGTCGACCGGTATGGCTTCCTGGGTTTGGCGGCTGATCTTTGCGGCGCTGTTCATCTGCGCCGGCGCGGGCCTGCTCTTGTACTTGCTGCTGTGGATCTTCGTCCCGAGCGAGTGACCGGCCTGCGGTCTTGAAGCCGGCGCACTGCCGGGGCCGGCGCGTTATTTTTTGGGGGCTCCAAGTCCCCGCGCCGCCGCCGCCGCATGCTCTTCGGGGGACTGCTTGGCGGGCCGCGTCCAGGTGTCGGACGTGATCTGCGCGGCGCGCGTCAGCGTGAGCTTGCCCTCGGGCGCCGGGGCGGTGATGGTGGATCCCGCTCCGATGGTGGCACCGGCGCCGATGCGGACGGGCGCGACGAGCATGCTGCCCGAGCCGATGAAGGCGCCGTCCTCGATGACCGTGGGCCATTTGTTGACGCCGTCGTAGTTGCAGGTGATGCTGCCCGCGCCGATGTTCACGTCGCTTCCCACGCGCGTGTCGCCGACATAGGCGAGGTGATTGGCCTTGCTGCCCGGGCCCATCTCGCTCTTCTTGATCTCGACGAAATTTCCGATGTGCACGCCGCGATGCAGGACGGTCTCCGGCCGCAGGCGCGCGAAGGGCCCGATGCGGCAGTGCTCGCCGACCACTGCGTTGTCGATCATGGTGTTCGCGAACACCTCGGTATCGGCGCCGATGCGGGCGTTCTGGATGACGCAATTCGGTCCTATCTTGACGCGCGTCCCGAGATGCACCTTGCCGATCAACACCGTATTCACGTCGATGTACACGTCGCGTTCGACTTCGATATCTCCGCGGATGTCGATGCGCGAGGGGTCCGCGAGCGTCGCCCCTGCAAGCATCAGATTGCGGGCGCACGCCTTGCGGTAGTGCGCCTCCACCTCGGCGAGCTGCACCTTGTCGTTGACGCCCAGGACCTCGTCGGGGTTTGCGCCGGGCAGCGCCTCGACGCGATGCTTGTCCCGCACGGCCAAGGCGACCACATCGGTCAGATAGTATTCGCGCTGCGAGTTGTCTCTGCCGAGTCCAAGCAGCCACTCCCGCAACAGCCCGGCCGGGGCGGCCATCAGGCCGGTATTCGCCTCGCGGACAGCGAGCTGCGCGGCGCTTGCGTCCTTGTGCTCGACGATGGCGCTGACCTGGCCGCGGGCATCCCGCACGATGCGCCCGTAGCCCATGGCGTCGTCGAGATCGACCGAGAGCACGGCGAGAGCGCCGCCGGCCGCGAGATCGATGAGCTTCTTGAGCGACGCGGCGCCAATGAGGGGCACGTCGCCGTATAGCACGAGCACCGTGTGCTCGTCGGGGATCAGGGACATGGCCTGCATCACCGCATGGCCGGTGCCGAGCTGCTCGGCCTGCAGCACCCAGTCCACGTCCTCGTGCTTGAGCGCATCCTGGACCTGGGCGCCGCCGTAACCGTACACGACGCAGATGTTGGCGGGGGTGAGCAAGCGCGCGGTGCGGATCACGTGCTGGAGCAGCGGCTGTCCGGCCAAGGGCTGCAGGACCTTGGGCAGCTCGGAATTCATGCGCTTGCCCTGTCCCGCTGCGAGTATGACG
>Ga0302320_10009394_pt1 | contig 21042 bp, 12 predicted proteins | sample Bog_T0_3_FD_202130 | JGI IMG/M metagenome (GOLD analysis project Ga0302320, IMG submission 202130) | Peat permafrost microbial communities from Stordalen Mire near Abisko, Sweden - Bog_T0_3 | ecosystem: Environmental > Terrestrial > Soil > Wetlands > Peat | place: Sweden: Abisko, Stordalen Mire...
ATTGCTGGTCACGCGCAGTTCTTCGGCCCCGCTCAGTTCCAGGATGGCCTTGAGGTAATCGTCGACGGATTCACTGTTCTCCACCACTCAGTTGTAGTTTAGACTACACCGCCGAATCGCAAGGGTTCGATGAGATATATTTAGGAATGCCTAAATTATTGATTGGCGCCCTGATCCTGATGTGCCTGCTGGCTCCGGGGCATCTGCTTGCCCAGGGTGAAACCACCAGCGCGATTGCCGGTCTGGTAGCCGACGAAACCGGATTGGCCATCGCCGGCGCCAGGGTGACGCTGGCGAGCGAAGACAACGGGCAGAGACGAACCCTCGAAACCGATAAGGCCGGTCGATTCAACTTCCCGCAACTCAAACCGGGAATATACGCCGTCGAGGTCTCAGCCGCACAATTCGAGACACAGCGGAAAAGCCCGGTGACGGCGGCTCTCGGGCGCACCGAGACAGTCGATTTCACACTCCGAATTCAGGCTATCGAGCAGAACGTCACGGTTACCACCGAGAGCGCCCCTCTCAATACGCAGAACCCGAACACGTCCAGCGTTCTCACGGCCCGTGCGCTCGAGGATTTGCCCAACCCCGGCGGCGATCTGACCTACCCTCTGCAGTTTGCCGCCGGCGCGTTGATTAATACCGCGGGGAGCGGCAACGATTTCGTCGGTGGTTCGAACGGTTACGGCAACGTGGAATTCAACGGCCTGCCCGCGCTGGCCAACGGATACATCGTGGACGGTCTCGAGACCAACGACCCTCTGACGAACCTGAACAGCGGCCTTTCGACGAACCTGGTGCTGGGCCTCAACTCGATCGCCGAGGTGACGGTCAACACGCTGTCCTATGCTGTCGATCAGGGCCGCTATGGCGCCTCTCAGGTTAACTATGTCACCAGGTCGGGGAGCAACCAATTCCACGGCAACCTGTATGAGCTGTGGAACGGCGCGCGCCTGAACGCGGCGGATTTTTTTACTAATGCCACACCCGGAAACCGGAAGCCGCGCTCGACGGTGAATCATTTCGGGGGCAGCGTGGGCGGACCGATCCGGCGTAATAAGCTGTTCTTCTTCTTCGACTCGGAGTGGGTCAGGATTGCTTTGCCGATCGTCTCAACGATCACTGTCCCGACGCCGCAATTGGAAAGCTATATCCTCCAGCAACTGCCGATGGGAGGCCGCGATGCCCTGACAGGCGCCGTGTATCCTGCCCAGCCTCAGTTAATTCCCTTCTACGAAAAGCTTTTTTCGCTCTACGGTTCGGCATTGGGCACGACGGGCGGCACGCCGATACCCGTCCTGGGATGCCCGCTAGAGGACGAGTGTGCGCTCCGGAGAGTGGTCTCGCAGTCGAGCGCCGACCACGAGCAGGTACAGACCGCGCGCATCGATTACAACATCGATAACAACAATATCGCCTGGCTCCGTTTCCAGGCCGATACCGGATTGCAGGCGGCATATACCGATCCCATCAATCCTGTATTCAACGCCATTTCCCCGCAGCCCCTGTATTCTTTCGCGGCGGGATACACGCACGTTTTCTCGGCGCATCTGGTCAACTATTTCAATCCGGCCTTCTCCTGGTATGAGAGTCTTTTTGGACCGCCTAATCTCCAGCAGACGCTGGCCGCGTTCCCCATCGTCCTGCAGGGAACCGGAGGCAGTGCGCCGTTCTTCACACTCGGCGGGTTGGATAACACGTGGATTCAGGGCAGGCGGGCATCACGCTTCTTCATCAACGACAATCTGGCGTGGAGCGCCGGCGCGCATGAACTTCGTTTCGGCACCAACACGCGCATCTTCCGGCTGAACGATTACGATTTCGGCGAGGGCACGGTGCCGACGGTGCAGTACACCGATCTACCGCAGTTCATCTACGGCGTAGCCTCGACTGCCACCACCACGTTTCCCCTGGCCGACTCCCAGCCTTTCAACTTCCTCAACGTGGATCTCTACGCGCAGGATACGTGGAAGGTGACCGGCAAAATCACCTGGACGTTCGGTGTGCGGGCGACGGATAACTCAAATCCGCTGAATCCTCATCTCGCTCTGGCTCGCTTACCGGCCGCCTTCGATTCCATCTCTCACAATGTCGACCAGCCGCTCAACGCCTTGATCGAAACGCACGTGGGCAACCTCTTCGATTCGACGCCGGCGGCGATCTGGCAGCCGCGCACCGCCGTCGCATGGGAGATCCGGCCGGGGACTGTGCTTCGGTCCGGATTCGGTCTGTTCAGCGATCTGCTGCCGGGAAGCATTGCCGATCTGATCGGCGTGAATCCGCCTTATGTGAACACGTTCCGGGGCGGCCTTCTCGGAAATGTGGGGGGCATCGGGATTGCGCCGGGAGAGCCGGGCAGCGCGGTAGATGCCACGGCGGCCGCCAACCGGAGTTTCCTCAACGGATTCGCCTCCGGGGAGTTATCCTGCGCCGCGAAGAACGCGAATTCGTCAGCCTGTTTGCCGGCTGTTTCGATCACCGCGGTTCCGACGGGCAAACTTCGCGCCCCGTATTTCATGCAGTGGAGTCTGGCACTCGAACATCAGTTCGGCTCCACTACCGACGTTCGCGCGCAGTACGTGGGGACACGCGCGGTAGACCAGCCGTACACCACGCAAGTCAACGGATACCAGAATATTTGTGCGGGATGTTTTGCGCCTTTCGCCTATGGCGCGCCGCCAGACCCGCGCTTTGGCGCCGTGACCCAGCTGAACACGGGCGCCAACAGCCACTACAACGGCTTGCAGCTGACCGGCGAGAAGCGTCTCAGTCACGGCGTGCAGGTGCAGATCAATTACACGTGGAGCCATTGCATCGACACGGTGTCGAACGGCGGCTTCCTGCAGTTTTCCTCGGCCGGGATTCTGTCGCCGATTCCCGGCGATCTGGCGCGCGAGCGCGGACCGTGCGATTACGACATTCGCCACAATCTGACGGGCAACTATGTGTATCAGCTTCCGTGGAAAGTTCGCAATCCTCTGCTGGCCCGCGCGTTGAATGGATGGCAGGTCTCGGGAACCGCCTTTTTTCATAGCGGTGTGCCTTTCTCAGTGCTGAGCGCCCCTTATTCGGCTAACGGCAACGGCATTGTGAACGGCAGCGGGCCTCAATTCGCCAGCGTCGTGCCCGGCGTGCCGCTCTACTCGCACAGCGCTATTCCAGGGGTGACGCAGGCGGGAACCGTTCAATGGCTGAATCCAGACGCCTTCGTTTCCGCGGTTGATCCGAGCACCGGCGCCTGTACAGGAGGCGATAGCGCGCAGACATGCCAGTTCGGCAATCTGGGACGCAACGCCCTCAGGGGGCCGGATTTCGTGTGGAGCGATTTGTATCTCACGAAGTGGTTTCAGCTGCGCGAGCACGTGAAGCTACGCATCGATGGGCAGTTCTTCAACGTGTTCAACCATCCCAACTTCAGCCTGCCCTCGGATGTGATTGCCGGCGTGCCTGGTAACCGCTCCACGCAGACAGGTTTTGGCGCGCTCACCAGCACTACATCGCCGCCGACCGGACTGCTCGGCGTCGGGCTGGGCGGGGACAGTTCGCCGCGCATGGTCGCATTTCAGGCGCGGGTCGAATTCTGAAGGCGGATCCTGGCGATCGACAACGTCGAGAGACCCACGGCGAATCAGCTTTTTTCGAAGTTCAGGATGAAGTTCTGGCGGGGGTGCTGGCGCGGACTCATGACGTAGGATTTAGCTTCGGCGAGCGCCTGGTCGTTGGTCCAGTGATCGTGGGCGATTCGCCAGGAGGCGATTACCACTCCAGTCCGATCTTTGCCTTCGCGGCAGTGAACGAAAACCGGCCCGCTGTCGGCGGCATTCAGGACAGCGAGGATGTTGGCGATTTCCTGATCGGTAGGCGCCGTCAAGCCTGACATCGGTACATTGATATAACGCAGGCCGAGCTTTTCCGCAGCCTGTTGCTCGCCGTCAGCATGCTCCTTGCCATGGCGAAGATCGATGATCGTCTTCACACCCAGACGGGCGAGCGTTTTCAGTCCCGCGGCGGTGGGCTGAGCACCTCGATAGATGTTCTGGTCGACCTGATGGAAATTCTCCACGCCGATGTTATTGGGACTTGCCGACGCAGCGCAGGAGACCGCAAAAACTATACCCGACAACCGTAAAAGCTTCATCAAGTATTTGGATGCCGAAGGCTGAATTAAGTTTCCCGCCCATGGACCGGGCCAGCCCGTTTTATATAAATCGGCGAACCACAATGAAGATCACCAGCCAGATGAGGAGAAACACGAAGAAAAGAATCTTGGCGATCCCCATGGCAGCTCCGGCTATGCCGGTGAAACCCAAAAAGCCCGCGATCAGCGCTATAACCAGAAATATAAGTGACCAATGCAACATGCCAGGGGCAGATGCAATTCAGCCGCCACGCAGACTCGGCAGAACGATTGTTGCAAGGTTTTTCATTCTGTTATACTAATGTTGACGGACGGAAAAGATGAGTGGGCGAAAGCCCACTTTTTTATTGGCCGCCGTTTTTGTTCAGATGAATCGCAATGAAGCTATCTCAAAGATCGGACAACTCGCCGAGAAGGTGGTCCCCGGCGAACTGGAGATCGTTGAAGTGGAGCTTAAAGGATCGGGACGTAACCAATTGGTGCGCATAGTAATCGATAAACCCGGCGGAGTAACCCACGCGGATTGCGAGGCGGTTTCGCATAGCATGAGCGCCGTGCTGGACACCGAGGACGTGATCCCGGATTCCTACCAGCTGGAGGTCAGTTCGCCCGGCGTCGAACGCAAGTTGAAGAAGTGGCAGGATTGGGAACGTTTCCAGGGACAGAAGGCGAAAGTTGTGCTCAAACAGCCTTTGGAGGGCGATCCCGGGCACGCCGCATTGAAACACTTCGAGGGCGTAATCTCGCGCGCCGCCGTCGACCCGGACGGCCGGCACACCATTGCCGTTGAACTCGCCGACGGCCGGCAGGTCGCCTTTCCTCTGGAAGAGGTTGACCGGGCCAATCTGAAGTTCGAGTGGTAGCGCGATCTTCTTGGTAAACGACTCTTTCGCACAATTTTCAGGATCGAGGCAAATTTAGTGGACAGCATTTATCAGTCGATTGAGATTCTCAGTAAAGAAAAGGGCATTGACTCCCAAATCGTTCTCGACGCGGTGAAAGACGCCATGTTGATTGCGGCGCGGAAACATTTCCGCACCACCGAGAACTATGAGGCCGTCTTCGATGAGAACTCGGGCGGCATCAAGTTGTATGCCGTGAAGACCGCGGCCGAAACAGTGACGGACCCGTCTATCGAGATGACGCTGGCCGAGGCGAGGCGCGTCGATCCGCAGGCGGAAGTCGGATCCATTATCCGCATTCCCAAGCCGACCGATGCGCTGGGACGCATCTCGGCGCAGACCGCGAAGCAGGTTATTTTCCAGAAAGTCCGCGAGGCTGAACGCGAGACTATTTACCGCGAATATGCCGATCGTGTGGGCGAACTGGTCAATACCACCATCAAGCGCGTGGAAGGTCTGGACCTGGTAGTCGACCTGGGAAAGACGGAAGCGCGTTTGCCCAAGCGGGAGCAGTCGCGCCTCGAAAGTTACAGTGTGGGCGACCGTGTGCGCTGTGTCATCCGCATCGTCGACAAGTCGTCGAAGGGGCCTGCCGTAGTGGTATCGCGCGCGGACGGCGAACTGGTGAAGCGCCTCTTCGAGCAGGAAGTGCCGGAAATTTACGACGGCACGGTGCTGATAAAAGGGTGTGCCCGGGAGGCCGGTGAGCGCACCAAGATCGCAGTGTGGAGCCGCGACCGCGATGTGGACAGCGTGGGCGCCTGCGTGGGCATGAAGGGGATGCGTGTGCAGTCGATTATTCGGGAATTGCGCGGCGAAAAGATCGACATTATCGAATTTTCCGACGATCCCGTGCAGTTTGCCACGCACGCTTTGAGTCCGGCCAAGATCAGCCGCGTGACGATTCTCGATCCCGTGGAGCATCACATGGAAGTGATCGTGGACGATTCGCAGCTCTCGCTGGCCATCGGCAAGAAGGGGCAGAACGTGCGGCTGGCGGCGAAGTTGCTTGGCTGGAAGGTCGACATCAAGAGCGAAGAAGAGAAGCGCCAGGAGGTGCAGAACGCCATCAACCAGCTTTCTACCGGAGCTCCAGTTTCGGCGTTGATCGAGTACGGGCTGGCGGAAGCGACGGTGGATGCGCTGGTGAAGGGCGACATCGGAACCGTGGAGAAGCTGGGCGCTATGACGCCTGAAGAGCTGGAAGCGATTCCGGGGATCGACGCGGACGCGGTCAACCGAATCCAGCAGGCGATTAATGGCTATTACGGGCAGGAATATAGCGAGCAGCCGGCGGAATATGGCGAGCCGGCGGCGGCTGAAGACGGCGTAAGCGCTCCCGAAGAAACTGTCGAACAGGCAATGGAAGGCGCTGGCGAAACGACGCCGGCCAGCGCGGAAAATGCGGGCGATAATCCGCCGGTGGATGAAACCGGGGCCGCAGCCGGTGGCCATATCGATGAAATTGTTGGGGATTCCGCCTCTGATACCATAGATGAATCGGTGGAGAAGGCTCCGGAAGCGCCCCCTTCAGTTGGCGAGTAGCGTGCGACGGCAAGGTTTAACGGGCAAGGCAGTAAGGGCAGGCAGGTAAAAAATCACTTGACTATGAGTAAGATTCGAATCAATGAACTGGCGCGACAGCTGGAAGTAAAGTCGCGCGAGGTCATCGAGAAATTGCAGGAACTCGGCATCGCCGAGAAGGTGACCCACTCCAGTTCGATCGACGACGACATGGCCGACCGTCTGCGCCGCTATTACTCCGGCGAGATTGCGGCGGGCCGCCCTTACGCGCGAAAAAGTCCGAGTGACGATGGTGACGAAGAGCGGGAGGAAGCTGCCGCCGAGCGCGAATCCGCGCCCCATGCGCACCCCATTGCCGCGCCGATCCCCGAAGCCGTCGTGACCCACGCGCCCACGCACGCGCCTGCCGCAAGCCCGACTGTCGAAGCGAGGACCGGAGACGGCGCCGGGGCTGCTGCCGAATCGCAACAGAAAGACAAGGAAGAAGAAGAGCAGATGCGCCGGGCTATCCCGTTGCGTCCGCCATTGCTCGGCCGCGGGAGCCCGATACATCCTCCGGTGGGCGTGCGTCCTGCATCGCCGCCGCCAACAGCACCAGCTGCGCCAGCGGCAACGCCGGCTTCGCCCACGGCATTGAGTCCGAGCGCGCCTGGCCGACCGATCCCACCTGCGGCGCGTCCTATTCCTTCGGCAAGTCCGCGTCCTGGCCAGGTTCTTTCAGGTCCGCGTCAACCGCTTCCGCCGAGCGCTGGTCCCGCCTATCCGCGATCGGCGCCGCCAGCTGACCGCACGATGCAGGATCGCGCGGCGACGCCCGAGCGCCCCGTACAGACACAGGAGCGTCCCGCCACGCAGGAGCGCCCGCCTTTCGATCGTGGAAGCCAGGGCGCGCGCCCCGGTGTACCCATCGCGCCTCCGCCACGCCCGGCGAATCCGAACTATGCGGGGCAACCCGCTTCACATCAGCCTGGCGCGTTCCAGCAAGGTCAGCAAAGCCAGCCGCCGCGGACGCAGATGCCGCAGGGGAGCCGTCCCCTGGCTGGACAGCCCGCCGCGCGGCCCATCGTACCTCCGCGTCCCGATCTGGTTGCCAAGCTGGGCCAGCAACAACAGCAGCGCGCGCCCATGCCGGGGCAGGCGCCGCCGCGCCCCAGCGTGCCCATGCGCCCGCAGGTGCCGCGCCCTGGACAACCGCTCTATCAGGGACCGGCTACCCGTCCCGGGCAGCCTCCCACACAGCAGCGCACTGGACGCCCGGCTCCAGGAACCGGTGGTTTTGTACGTCCCGGTGGCGGTCCGCGCCCGATGCATCCGACCTCTCGCGGAGGCTTGATCGGACCCGGCGCTCCTCCGCCCCCGCCCGATCAGGCGGCGCGGCGTCCCCAGCAGTATCAGCAGCGCGGGCGCCCGGTACAGGGCCGCCGCAGAGAAGCCGAAGAAAAAATCCTGCGTCCGCAGACGCGCCGCGAAAGCGCTCTGCCGCCGCCCATCAATCGCGATATCACCATCTCGGAAGGCATCACGGTGAAGGAGCTTTCGGAAAAGCTCGACGTGAAGGCCAATCTGCTGGTCAAGAAGCTGGTGGATCGCGGCATCTTCGCGACCATCAACCAGACTCTCGACGCCAAGCTCGCGACCGATCTTTCGCGCGAGTTCGGCGCCTCCACTTCGACGGTTACTTACGAAGAAGAGGCGATGCAGGATATCGAGATCGCCGAGGAATCGACGGATCTGTCGCGCCGTCCTCCCGTGGTCACCATCATGGGCCACGTCGATCATGGTAAGACTTCGCTGCTCGATGCCATTCGCGTCGCCAACGTGGCGGGCCGGGAAGCGGGTGGAATCACCCAGCATATCGGCGCGTACCATGTGGAGAAGAACGGGCAGAAGATCGTTTTCATCGATACGCCGGGCCACGAAGCGTTCACACGCATGCGTGCCCGCGGGGCGAAGGTTACCGATATCGTGGTGCTGGTGGTAGCGGCCGACGACGGCGTTATGCCGCAAACGCTCGAAGCCATCGACCACGCGCGCGCGGCCAAAGTGCCCATCGTGGTGGCCATCAATAAAATCGACAAAGCCGACGCTCAGGTGGATCGCATCAAGCAGCAGCTTTCCGATCGCGGCTTGCTGGCGGAAGACTGGGGCGGCGATGTGGTGATGGTCCCGGTTTCGGCGCGCACCAAAGAGAATCTGGATCTGTTGCTCGAGATGATTCTGCTGGTGGCCGAAATTCAGGATTTGAAAGCCAACCCGGCGCGTCCGGCGATGGCCACTGTGCTCGAAGCCAAGCTCGATCGCGGCCGTGGTCCGGTGGCGACGGTGCTGGTTCGCAACGGCACGCTGCGTGTGGGCGATTACTTTATCTGCGGAACCGTATTCGGACGCGTGCGCGCTATGCTGGACGATCGCGGCGAGCAGGTGCGCGAAGTGGGGCCGTCGATGCCTGTCGAGGTGTTGGGCCTCGATGAATTGCCGGAAGCGGGAGACAGCTTCCAGGCCGTCACCGATACCGGCAAGGCGAAGCAGATCGTGATGTACCGCGCCGATAAGGAGCGCACGGCCAATCTGGCTAAGACGGGCCGCATCACGCTCGAGCAGTTCCACAAGAAGATGGCGGCGGGCGAAGTGGAGGAACTGCCCATCATCCTCAAGACCGACGTGGGCGGTTCGGCGGAAGTGCTGCGCGACACCTTGGAAAAACTTTCGAACGACAAGGTGCTGATCCGCGTGATTCGTTCCGGCGTGGGCGCCATCAGCGAATCGGACGTGCAATTGGCGGCGGCTTCGAATGCCATCGTCGTAGGCTTCAATGTGCGGCCCGAACGCAATGCGGCGGCGGCGGCCGAGCAGGAGAAGGTCGACATCCGCCTGCATACGATCATCTACGAGCTGATCGATGAAATGAAGAAGGCGATGGCGGGTCTTCTCGCTCCGGTCTACAAAGAAATCTACCGGGGCAAGGCCGAGATTCGCGAGGTGTTCCGCGTGTCGAAGGTGGGCGCGGTGGCCGGATGCCTGGTGATCGACGGCAACATTCCCCGCGATTCGCAGCTACGCGTGCTACGCGACAACGTTGTGGTTCACACCGGCAAGATCGGATCGCTGCGCCGCTTCAAGGACGATGTCAGCGAAGTGCGCAGCGGTATGGAGTGCGGTATTACCATCGAGAACTTCAACGATGTGAAACAGGGCGATGTGATTGAAGCGTTCGCGATGCAGCGGGTAGCGAACGAAGCGGCCTGATGGCCGTGGTGGGAGTATTGACGCTCGAGTTGCGCATCGAGCACGCGCATTCGCTGAAGGAGAAGCGCCACGTGGTGAAGAGCCTGAAGGACCGGCTGCGCCATAAATTCAACGTTTCGGTGGCGGAGATCGACGATCAGGATCTGCATAACAGCGCGGTGATCGCGGCGGCTACCGTTTCTTCCAGCAAGGATTTCGCGGCGAAGATTCTGCAGGCGGTGGAAGACGAATCGGCGAACGCACTGGGGCCTATGCTGATCCGGGCCGATACGGAGTGGCTGTGAGGGAAGGCGGGCAGATGGGAAATCTGCCCCACCAGCATCATGGATGAACACCGTGCGCGGCGCGTCTCCGAAGCCGTAAAAGAAGAACTGGCGGAACTGATCGGTTTCGAGATGGACGATCCTCGTCTCGGCGACGTATCGGTCACGAGCGCCGAAGTCTCGCCCGATAACCGGCATGCGCATGTGAAGGTCGCGGTCGAAACCGGCGAAGAGAAGAAGGCGCTGGCGGCGCTCGAACACGCGGCCGGTTTCCTGCGTCACGAACTTGCCGCGCGGTTGAATCTGCGCCGCATTCCCGAATTGCATTTTTCCGTCGATTCGCATCCCGACGCGGATGGCCGCATTGACTTTCTGCTGCGCCGGGCGAAACGGCTGCGCTCTCGGGAGTAGGGCCTACTCTACAGACTTGTCGAGGCCTTTCTTCTTCGCCCGCCTTGGCCTTTGATGGGATAGCTCAACCACGCTCCTTGCCTGGGCATTCGCACCCGCCCCGGCAACATTGATAGTCGCTTCCTGAGTGTAGGCATCGGGAGTAGAGATATCGACGGTCACATTGCCCGAACTGGTGCCACTGGGGATGGTGACGTTCATCTGGTAGAGCCCGGCCAGGCCAGGCGTAAGTCCCGCGAACAGAAGGTTACCCGGGTCGTTGGGGTTGGAGAAATCCACGTAATCGGTATCCGTGTTTTGACTGGGCGGATTCGATGGCGCGGGCGCTCCATCCCCTACCGCCGGCGACACGGCGCCCAGACCGACCGCATAGACCACAATCGTTTCCCCCACGGTCGCTGGATCCGACGAAGTAATGAGCGCATAACCCGCATGCTGAGCCAGTGCCGGACCGATCCCGTTGGCGGTGGCCGAAGGCACTCCTGGCGCGGTGTAATTCACGCGCACAGTTACCGGATTTGATTTCACCCCATTGTTGACCACCTGAACGGTGGCGTAGTTCACCCCGTTATAAGGGGTGATTGCCTGCGGCACGAAAGCCGCGATCTGAGTGGGAGTGACGTAGTACAAGGGCGCAGCCGTGCCGTTGATAGTCACCTGCGTATTCCCCAAAGTAGTGGGCAGAGGGACGCTCGGGGCGTTCACGTTCGAAGCCGCGAGGCCGGAACCGAACAGCGTGATCACTTCGCCCGGCGCGATCGGATTGGTGATGGGAGCAAAGCTGGCCGCGTTCACTACCCCGAGCGGATTCAGATAAACCCCGGAGGCGGAAAACTGCGGCGCGCCAAACCCCACCATCAGAGAGTAGAGCCCGTTGATGCCGGTGGCGACGAACGCCTGGCCATTAACGCCGAGGCTGTATTGGTAAAAAGCGCCGTCGTTATAGGTGCCGTTGCTGAGCACGTTATAGGTGTTGTCGTAGGTGTAATCGTAGACATCGTACAGGAACGTCTGGAAGCGATTATGCGTAATGGACGCGCCCTGGCCCGTAGCGTTGAGCGATCCATAGAAGCCGTCGATGGTGTTGGCAGGGGACGCTCCGGTGAGCTGGTTTTCAATTGCGGCTACATAATATTCACCGCTGGAGGTGGCATTCGATGCAGGGGCCGTGAGCCCGCGTATCCCCACCATCAGATCGAACCCCGCGGGATTGCCGCCTATGACGATATTTCCATCTGCGGAGATGTAGAGAGTTTTCGAGCCGCTGATCAATTGGGCGGAAGAAGCGCTGCCGAAGTTGACCATGCCGCTGCCGGTGGAGTTCAGCGTGTAAGTCACGGCAGAGACCGTTTGATTGGTCGGGGTGGCGCCCAGATTGGCCGCGGTGCCCGAGACAGCGACGCTGCCGAAGTTCCCGGCCCCGTCCGCATTCAGGCTCATAGTGGCCTCGCGGACCATGGTGACGTCGGCGTTGAGGAAATCGATGAAGCCCGTCGAATAAGGTCCTTTGAGCGATGCCGCGGACGCATTCGAGCCGGCGGGAATGGCGACCATAATGTCCACGCTGGTGCCTTCCGTGGCGCTGGCTACAAAGGCGGAGGGTCCGATGGCGGAAACGCCCCCATAGCTGGTTTGGGTCGGGTCTGCGAGGCTCTGAATGCCCAGCAAGCCATTCGAGCCGACTTCATATGTGCCGGTGAAAACCTGCGGAGTGGAGGTGCCGGGAGAGGCGGTGCTCGCAGTCGTCCCGCTGAAAGAATAATTGCCCGAGCCATTGAAAGTGACGACTCCCATCACGCTCGCGGCCGAGGTGATCGTGCCGTTGGCGTCGTCATTCTGCCCGGCGATTAGAATTTCCCGTACGAAGTATTGCCCTTTCAGCATGCTGTCGCCGCTGGTATCGAAGTTCTGGGCGGCGGCGCCGAGGGTGAGGGATAGTGCGATAAGAAGAGTGTAGAAAAATTGGCGGCTCATGTATCTCAGAGAGATAAAGCATTGGAACTGCCAAAAGTTGCGGATGGGGTGGATGAGAGCGTCGATTTCTATACAAAAGAAGGCAGACGCGGCTATCGCCGCATGTCCATTCAGGCGCGGAGGTCTAGGCTTCCGGTGGAGTCGCCAAAGGTTTCGAGGTTCACTCCCGCGCCATTCAATAGCGTTACGAACAGATTGGCCACCGGCGTCGGTTTCTCGCAGTGTAGGTGGCGGCCGCCGTCACGCCCCGCCAGCAACAGCGGCAGATTGGAGTTCGAGTGGGCGTTGCCGTCGCTGAGCGCGCCTCCATACAGAATCGCCGAGTGATCGAGCAGCGTGCCATCGCCATCCTGGGTGGCCTTCAGCTTCGCCACGAAATGCGCGAACAGCTCCACATGGAAGCAGTTGATCTTCGTTACTTTTTCGATAAAATCCGGATGCCCGCGGTGGTGCGTCAGCGGATGGTGCGGATCGGGCACGTCGATCTCAGGATAAGTGCGCACGCTGCCTTCGCGACCGATCATCATGGTGCTGACGCGCGACAGGTCCGATTGAAAGGCGATAGCCTGCAGGTCGAACATCAGCTTCACGTATTCGGAGAATTGAAACGGAATCCCCGAAGGCTTGTCGACCGGTGCAACGCGCGTATCTTTCTCCGCCGCGGCCATGCGCTGTTCCACTTCACGTACCGAAGTGAGGTATTCGTCCATCTTGCGGCGGTCGGCCGCGCCCAGATCCTGTTCCAGCTTGCGCGTGCTCTCCTGCGTCAGATCGAGCATGCTTTTTCGATACAGAGCGCGGCGCGCGCGAACGGCGGGTGAGAGGCTCGGATCAACGTTGCCGAAGAGACGTTCGAAGACGGATCGCGGATTCACGTCGACGGCCAGCGGCGTATCGGGATTCTTCCACGAGAGCGTGTTGGTGTAGGCGCAACTGGAGCCGGTGTCGCAGTTGCCCACCATGCGCGAATCCTCGCAGCCCAACTGCAGCGAAGAAACGCGGGTTTCGGATGCCCACTGTTTGGCAGCCACCTGATCGAACGTGGTCCCCGCATGCACGTCGGCGCCGGCCGTATATTTGGGCTGCGCGCTGGAAAGAAAACTACCCGAGGCCTTGGCATGCCCGCCGCCCTGAGCTTTATCCGCCGATTTATTCTGCAGGCCCGAGATCACTGTTATGTCGCCGCGGAAAGGCTCGAGCGGCTTCAGAATACGCGTGAACTCGAAGCCGGCGCCGATCTCCGCGGGCGTCCACTGATTCATGATGATGCCGTTGGGCACGTAGATCACGGCCAGCCTGCGGACCGGCTTCACAGGCCCTGCAAAAGCAGGATGCATGGCGTCGAGAAACGGCAGCGCGATAGCGGCGCCCGAACCACGCAGAAGCGCTCGCCTCGAAAGATGCCTGCCGGTGATGAAATTCATTTGCTTCCTTCCAGTTTATTCGATGCCACTGCCGAGAGCGGAGCCGCCTCGCGCACGCGTTTCATTTCAAAGGGGAGGCTCTCGACGACTCCGATCACCAGCTGCGAGAAACGGTAATCATGCGCCGCCGTATTGGCCTCGATGGATTGGAGCGCTGGCTTGTCGTAGCGCTCGAGACCCCTGCCCAGCGCGTAGATCATTAACTTTTCCGTGAGGCCGGCGACGAACGCATCGCGGTCCTTCATCAAGAGCGCCTTCAATTCCTTCGGTCCATTGAATGTTCTTCCGCCGGGCAGCATACCGGACGAATCCACCGGGAATTTGCCGTCCACGTCGCGCCATGCGCCGATGGCGTTCAGGTTCTCGAGGCCGAATCCCAAAGGATCCATCTTCGAATGGCAGGAGGCACAGACGGCGCTCTGCCGATGCGCTTCCATCTGCTGCCGCAAGGACGCCGATTGGCCCACCTTAGTATCGTCGAGCGCGGGGACAGAAGGCGGCGGGGGCGGAGGCGGCGCGTTGAGAAGATTCTCCAGAATCCACTTGCCGCGCAGCACCGGCGAAGTTCGCGTCGCGTAGGAGGAAATGGTCAGGATGCTGGCCTGCGCGAGGATGCCGCCGCCGCGCTCGGTGCCGCTCATATCCACTTTGCGGAACTCCGGCCCGGTGACTCCCTGGACGCCGTAGAACCGCGCGAGGCGCTCGTCGAGGAAAGAATAATCGGCATCGAGGAAATCGAGCACGCTGCCATCCTGCCGGACGATATTTTCCACGAACAATTCGGTTTCGCGCTTCATCGAGTAGCGCAGGCTCTCATCGAAATCGGGGAAGCGCTGGCCGTCGGGACGCACTACATCGATGTTGCGGAACTGCAGCCATTCGCCGGCAAAATTCTCCACTATCGCGCGCGCTTTCTCGTCCTTCAGCATGCGCCGCACCTGCGCTTCGAGCACCGCAGGCTGGCGCAAACGATGTTCCCCGGCCAGGCGAAGCAGTTCCGCATCCGGCATGCTGCTCCAGATGAAATAGGAAAGCCGCGACGCCATTTCGTAGTCCGTGACGGGGACGGCATCGGATTTTGTTGTCACGGGTCTGTCCCGCTCGATGCGGTAGAGGAAATTGGGCGACACCATGACGCCTTCGAGTGCGGCCGCAATGCCTTCCTCAAAGGAATCGCCCTGCTTGCGAGCCAACGCGTACAGGCTCACGTAGGGGTCGGCTTCTTTGGCTTCAAGCGGACGGCGAAACGCGCGCTCGGCAAAGCTCGTGACGATCTGTTTCGCGCAGGCCGCGTTTTGCTGTGCGGCAGTCCGTCCGCAGGTAAATATGCGGCGAATGCTCTCGGGCGAAGGCCCTGTGGTCTGGTCGAACGGCCCACCCACATCGATCGATTCGAAGCGATTGTCGATGCGCGACTCGATGCCATCCGTCTTGATGGTGGTGCCGAGGCGGCGCAGGGTTTCGATGTCTTTTTGCGTGAGGGCGCCGCGCGGGTTGATCAGCGGCTCGGGCGGACGCGTGGACGGCTCCGGGCCCTTATAGCTCGGAGGGAGGCCGTGGAACTGCTTTATATAAGAAGCCGAGAGCAGGTGTTCGCCCGCCGTGACTTTGGTGCGCACTTCCCGCACCTGGCCTTCGAGATCGGTCGCGTCCACATCGATTTCCTGAATCAGCTTGCCATCGATCCAGAAACCCACCTGCGCAGGCATGGATTGATTGGGGCGATGTCCATTCAGCACCAGACGGAAGCTGTACGTCGCATCGACCGGAAAGTCGTGGATGGCGTGGGCGGCGTGCAGGGTACTCAAACCTGTCAGATCGTAGTGGGCGGCATCGGGAATCTGAGTCTTCGTGCCGCGAGCATCGTTGAGGCGCACCGGGAGCGGATAATGCGTCATCGACGGCTTCAATTTGGGCGCCCCGAAGATGGCGGTGCGCACCGAAAGCTCCGCCGCGTCGGCATATTTTTCCAGCAGCACCGACGACATATTGAGAGCATCGCTGATGTCGTCGAAACCGAACGCGGCCTGATCGGCCGGAAAATCGTCGGCAGGATGAATATTTACGCCCAGCAGATCGCGCACGGTGTTGTTGTATTCGGCGCGATTCAGACGGCGCGCCGCCACACGCCCCGCATCCGGTTTGACGGCGGCGTCTTGGCGGGCAAATTCAGATTCCAGCCAGCTGCTGACCGCGGCAATGTCGGCAGCGGGAGGCTTGGGCATGCCGGGAGGCGGCATCTCGCCTGCCTTGACTTTCGCCAGCACGCGCTCCCAAATGGCGCGATTATCGCTGAAGGTCTTCGTGTCCGAGTACGCGGAGAAGTTGATGCCCGCCGAACTGACCTTTTCGTTATGGCAGCCATTGCAGTTGGCGCTGACGAAGGAGCGCAGACCGGCTTCATCGGCGAAGGCCTCGTTGGCAAAAAAAGCCGTTGCACAGGCCGACAAGAACAGAATTATCGGCAGGCTGCCGAACCGCGGGGTCACAATTCTATTCTAATCGAAAGGTTGGACCTTCGGAGCCTCTGATCATTATCGCCAGTCTCTATCATTAACAAATGCGCCTCTCCGTGAAGATTTCCACGGCCATTGTTCTGGCCGGGGCAACCTGCCTCGCCTTCTGGCTGCACGTTTACCCAGCATGGAACGTTGTTTTCACAGCGGACGGCATTAATTTCCAGGAACGGATGCGTGGTTTCGCATGCGGGCTATCCACAACCTGGCGGCGCGTTTTCCCTGGCCGAGCGGCTTCGACTCGTACGCGTTTTATCCTGGCGGCGCAAAGGCCGCGTCCCACGCCTGGGATTATTTGGCAGGTTGATCGCATGGCCGGCGGGCTGGGGCGCGCGGTCAGACGCTTTGGTGGACGAGGTGCGAGCATGGCTTCCGCTTGGGTGCCAGCTAACCCCTTTGAAACGGCGTTTCTGGCATGTGCCGATCCAATCGAACGCGTGATTAAATAGAGTTCGAATCCTTTAGTGTCTCAGACTCATCTTTTATGACAAAGAGGTAATTAAGATGACCGAACAATCCCAAATCCTTCCCGTAGTCCCCATCAAGAACACCGTTCTCTTTCCTAACCTCTTGATGCCATTGTCGGTAGGGCGTCGAAAATCTGTGGCGGCTATCCAGGCAGCGTTGTCGACTGAAGCCAAGGAAGTTTTGATCGTCACCCAGCGCGACTCCTCAGTTGAGGTTCCCTCCCCCACCGATCTGTTCCCGACCGGGACCAAAGCGGTAATCAAGCGGTCCGGGCGCACTGGAGACAAGTTCGAGATCCTCGTTTTAGGCGTGGAGCGGGTGGCTTTGGCCAGTTTTACGGACGAAGATTATCTGCGTGCCAGCTTTCGACCGATTCCGATTCCCGATCTGAATGTCGACACTGGCAATCCCGAGATCGAAGCCCTGCACCGGGAAGTGGTCGAACTGGCGGTAAGCGTTCTGAAGCACGCCAATATCGAGCTGCCGAGCGAATTTGCCCGCGCCATAACCGGTCAGGACGATCCGCTGCAGATGGCTTGGATGCTGGCGAGCGTCCTCAGTATGGATGTCGCGCTGGAGCACTCCCTGCTCGCCGCCGAAAGCCGTGCGGAGGCCCTGCGGCTCATCCATGCGCACCTCTCAAACGAGCTGCAAATCCTTGAAATCAGGGGTAAAATCGCCAGTAGAGCGCAGAACGAAATGGGCAAGGAACAGCGCGAATATGTGCTTCGCCAGCAGCTCCGCGCCATCCAGCAGGAGTTGGGAGGCAAAGAAGGCGAATCCAAACTGGAGCTTCTGCGGGAACGCCTGAAGGCGGCTGAACTGCCCGAAGAAGTCCGTAAGGAAGCTGAGCGGGAGATGTCGCGCCTTGACCGGCTGTCGGCCCAGGCGCCCGATTACAACGTGGGACGCACCTGGATCGAATTGATTCTGGAATTGCCGTGGATGAAAGCCAGCGATTCAACGATTGACATCGCGGCCGCGCGCCAGATCCTGGCCGACGATCACTATGGCCTGAAAGATGTTAAAGAGCGCATTCTGGAGCACTTAGGTGTGCTGAAGCTGAATCCGGGCGCCAAAGCGCCGATTCTGTGCTTCGTTGGACCTCCCGGCGTAGGCAAAACGTCGCTTGGACAATCGATTGCACGGGCATTGGGCCGGAAGTTTGAGCGCCTCAGCCTGGGCGGCATGCACGACGAAGCGGAGCTGCGTGGGCATCGCCGGACTTATATCGGCGCCATGGCGGGACGGATTATCCAGAGCATCCGCCGCGCCGGGGTGAACAATCCGGTGCTGATGCTCGACGAAGTGGATAAACTGGGGCGCGATTTCCGGGGCGATCCGGCTGCCGCGCTGCTTGAAATCCTCGATCCCGAGCAGAATAAGACGTTTCGCGACAACTATCTCGATCTGCCGTTCGATATCTCGAAGGTCTTCTTCGTGATGACGGCCAATACGCTCGACACCATTCCGCAGCCTCTGCTGGATCGTATGGAAGTGGTGCGGCTGGCAGGGTACAGCGAGGAGGAAAAGCTCGAAATTGCGCGCCGCTACCAAGTGCCGAAACAGTTGAAGGAAGCGGGCTTATCCGCCGACGTTTGCGTGCTGAGCGATGAAGCGCTGCGCGTGGTCATTTCGCGCTACACGCGCGAGGCCGGCGTTCGACAGCTGGAGCGCGCTATCGGCCGTGTGATGCGCAAGGTGGCCCTGAAGGTCGCCGAGGGCAATCCAGGGTCGGTCGAAATCAAGAAGGAAGAACTGACCGAACTGCTGGGTCCCGAGCGTTTCTCACCCGAACAGGCGCGTAAGGACGTGCCGGCCGGAGTGGCCACGGGCCTCGCCTGGACCGAGGCCGGCGGTGACGTACTCTATATCGAAGCCGCGCTGTTGAAAGACGGCAAAGGGTTGTCGCTCACCGGGCAATTGGGCGACGTGATGCAGGAATCGGCGAAGACGGCTCAGAGCTATATCTGGTCGCATGCGGGCGAGTTTTCGATCGACCAATCCTTGTTCCGGCGTTACGGTGTGCACGTTCACGTTCCGGCGGGGGCCATTCCAAAAGACGGACCCTCGGCGGGCGTCACCATGACCACAGCGCTCACGTCACTCTATACCGGGTTGCCGGTTCGCAGCGACACCGCCATGACCGGCGAAGTAACGCTCTCCGGCCTCGTGCTGGCGGTGGGAGGGGTCAAGGAAAAGATGCTGGCCGCGCGCCGGCTGGGCATCAAGCGCGTCATTATTCCGAAACAGAACGAGAAAGATCTGCGGGATTTGCCGAGCGATGCCAGGGAAGAAATGGAGTTTATTCTGGCCGAACACGTGCATGAAGTATTACGAGCCGCCATACCGGGAATCAGCGAGAAGAATCTGCTGCGGGTAGCGGCATAAGACGACGCGGCTATCGCCGCATGTCCAGGGAACAGGAACGATTTATGGATATCAACCGCTTAACCGAGAAAACTCAGGATGCGCTGCAGGCAGCGCAAAGCGAAGCTCTCCGCCGCGGTAATCAACAGGTCGACGTAGAGCATCTACTGATCGCCCTCCTTCAACAGGAGGGCGGTCTGGCCGCGTCGATTCTCAAACGCGCCGGGGCTAACATCGAAGCTCTGACCGCGCGGCTCGACCAGGATCTGGATCGGCTGCCGAAAGTCAGCGGGCCGACAGGTGCGCCGGAACAAATTTACGTCACTGCGCGCCTCAACAAGCTTTTCACCAAAGCCGAAGACGAGGCGAAGCATCTCAAGGACGATTTCATTTCCGTGGAGCATTTCCTGCTCGCCGCCGCCGACGACTCGAAGGCTTTCAAAGAGCTCGGGATCAATCGCGACCGACTGATGCAGGCGTTGCGCGAAGTGCGCGGAAGCCAGCGCGTCACGAGCAAAAATCCCGAGGCCACCTATGAGGCTTTGGAAAAATACGGTCGCGATCTGACGAAGAGCGCTGCCGCGGGCAAGCTCGATCCGGTGATCGGCCGCGACGACGAAATTCGCCGTGTGATCCAGGTTCTCTCACGCCGCACCAAGAACAATCCGGTGCTGATCGGCGAGCCTGGCGTCGGCAAAACCGCCATCGTGGAAGGGCTCGCGCAACGCATTGTGCGTGGCGACGTTACCGAAGGATTAAAAGACAAGCGCATCGTCTCGCTCGACATGGGCGCGCTGGTGGCGGGCGCCAAGTTCCGCGGCGAGTTCGAGGAGCGCTTGAAGGCGGTCCTCAAAGAAGTGCTCGATTCGAATGGCGAGATTATTCTGTTCATCGACGAATTGCATACCGTGGTCGGCGCGGGCAAGGCCGAAGGCTCCATGGATGCGGGCAATTTGCTGAAGCCCATGCTGGCGCGCGGCGAACTGCACTGCATCGGCGCCACCACGCTCGACGAATATCGCAAGTACATCGAAAAAGACGCCGCCCTGGAACGCCGTTTTCAACCCGTGATGGTGGATCAGCCGACAGTCGAAGACACTATTTCCATCCTGCGCGGCTTGAAGGACCGTTACGAACTGCACCATGGCGTGCGCATTAAGGACGCGGCACTGGTGAGTGCGGCTATTCTTTCGGATCGTTACATCTCCGACCGCTTCCTGCCCGACAAAGCTATCGACCTGGTGGATGAAGCGGCGGCGAAACTGCGCGTCGAGATCGACTCCATGCCCGCCGAGCTCGACGAGATTCTGCGCCGGACGATGCAACTTGAAATCGAGCGCCAGGCTTTGAAGAAAGAAAAAGATGCCGCTTCGCGCGAGCGTCTGAGCAAGATTGAAGCCGAGGTGGCCAATCTGCGCGCCGAGGGCGATGCCCTGAAGGCTCGCTGGCAGCTGGAAAAAGAATCCGTGCAGGGTTTGCGGACTTTGCGCGAGCAGATCGATCAGGTGAAGACGGAGATCGATCAAGCGGAGCGCGCTTACGATCTGAATCGCGCCGCCGAACTGAAATACGGCAAGATGCGCGAGCTCACCGCTAAGCTGGCAGCCGCCGAGTCGGTTGCCGCCAGCCCGCGGAAGCTTCTCAAGGAAGAAGTGGGCGAGGAAGATATCGCCGCTGTGGTGAGCCGCTGGACCGGCGTTCCGGTTTCACGCCTGCTTGAAGGCGAAATGCAGAAGTTGCTGCATCTCGAAGAAGAGCTGCATAAACGCGTGATCGGTCAGGATGAAGCCGTGACCGCGGTGT
>Ga0302320_10009397_pt1 | contig 21035 bp, 18 predicted proteins | sample Bog_T0_3_FD_202130 | JGI IMG/M metagenome (GOLD analysis project Ga0302320, IMG submission 202130) | Peat permafrost microbial communities from Stordalen Mire near Abisko, Sweden - Bog_T0_3 | ecosystem: Environmental > Terrestrial > Soil > Wetlands > Peat | place: Sweden: Abisko, Stordalen Mire...
AGGAATTTTTTGGCGGAATTAACGGAATAACGGACTTTTTTTTGGAAGGTTTTTTGGACGGGATTAACGAGATTTACAAGATGGGAAGCAGCCGACTTAAGACAGGAGAAACATGAGGCATAAGAGCAGAAAGCCTAGTTGCAATCTGTTTCTCTCTCCTTCCTGTTCTTCTTGTCAAAATCCTTTCTCCAATCGTGTTAATCTTGTTAATCGTGTCAAAATTGCCTTTCAGAATTCCGTTAATTCCGTAATTCCGTCACTATTTCCCCATGGACGCGACGATCATTGACGGACGTTATTTGCTACTGGAAGTCCTCGGGGCCGGCGGCGAGGCCAATGTCTACCGCGCGCACGACACCGCGGATGACTCGGAGGTCGCGCTGCGCCTTTCGCTCTATTTGGGAACACTGCCCGAGGCCATTGACATCAAGCCGCCGGAGACTCTCCACGACGGCTGGGTTCGGCTCCTCAGGTCCGGCACGGACCAGATCAACGGCGACTATCAGGTCTTCGAACTGCTTGAGGGCGCAACTCTCTCCAATCTAATCAAAACCGCGCCGCTTACCGTCGAAGCCTGGCGGCTGTTTGTGGATCAATCGCTCGACGCCCTCGACGCGCTCCACGCTTCCGGCTGGGTGCATGGCGATCTCAACGCCGATAATTTTTTTCACACCACGGCGGGCTGGAAATTGCTTGAGCTTCCCTTTTACCGGCTGACACCGCCCGAGGAGCGGTCGCCGATTTTCGGCAGCATTCACACCATCGCCCCCGAGCAGATCGACGGGGCGGAGGCCGACGTGCTCTCCGATTTATATTCCCTCGGCTGCCTCTATTATTATGCCGCCTCGGGCGCGTATCCGCATCCGGGTGCCAACGCCCAGGAGGTCGCGATCCACTGTCTCCTCTTTCCACCCGAGCCTCTCGCCGAAAAAGCGCCGCACCTGCCCGAGGCGTGGGCCGACTGGGTGATGACTCTTCTCGCGCGCAAACCGGCGGAACGTTTTGCCACAGCAAAACAGGCATGTCAGTTGCTCGGGGTTGCATAAAAGCATCTTCCTGTTTTACTCGCTGACGCATGTTGCCCGAATTTCGCCGTGATCCCCTCAACAACACCTGGGTCGTTTTTGCCCCGGAACGGCAGCGCCGTCCGCAGGATTACCAGCCCGCCGTCTTGCAGGCAGGTGCCCTCGATCCCTTTGCCGAGGGCAACGAGCGCCTGACCCCGCCCGAGGTCTACGCCATCCGCAAGGAGAAGACCAAGCCCAACGAACCGGGCTGGCGCGTGCGGGTCGTCCCCAATCGTTATCCCGCCATGCGGGTCGAGGGTAAACTCGATCCCAATCCGGTCGGGCTCTATGACCGCCTCACCGGCGTTGGCGCGCACGAGGTCATCATCGAAACGCCGGACGCGGGCCTGGCACTGGAAGATCTCAAGGTCAACGCCATCGCCGAGATTTTCGCCAGCTACCGCGAGCGGATCATCGACCTGGACAAGGACATTCGCTTTCAGCACATCTACGTCTTCAAGAATGTCGGCCCCAGCGCGGGCGCATCGCTCGCCCACGCCCACTCGCAGCTTGTCGCGCTGCCGATGGTGCCGCCGCTGGTCGAAGGCAAACTGAACCGCGCGCGCGAGCATTACGCCGCCAAGCAGCGCAGCCTCTTCAGCGATATCATCCATACCGAGCGGGCGGACGGCTCTCGGTTGGTCGCGGAAAATGACGCTTACGTTCTTTTCTGCCCCTACGCCAGCAGGTTCCCGTTTGAGCTGGCCATCTACCCCAAGCGGCATCATTCGCAATTTATTTCCTGCACCACCAATGAGCTGAAGGATCTGGCCGAGGTGCTCCGCTTTGCGCTGCAGCGCCTCAACGTGGTGCTGGAAAAGCCGGGCTATAACATGCTGCTGCACATGGCCCCACTGCAGCGTCTCCACACCGAACGTTTTGCCAGCGCGCGCTACGATTATTGCTGGCACGTCGAAATCGTGCCCCGGTTCAACGCGCTGGCCGGATTTGAAATCGGGCTGGGCAGCTACATCAACACGGTTTATCCCGAGGAAGCCGCGCAATTTCTGCGCGGGGAGGTGTCCGCATGAATGTGGTCATTCTCTGGCACATGCACCAGCCCTACTACGTCAACCCGTTGACGAAGAAGGCCAAGATGCCCTGGGTCCGGCTTCACGCCGCGAAGGGTTATCTCGACATGATCGACCTCGTCACGGCCCAGCCAGGGTTGCAGGTCAACTTCAACTTCACGCCTGTTCTCGTCCGCCAGATCCTTGAGCTCGTCAGCGGCGAGGTCGAGGACGAGTGGGAAACGATCAGCCGCAAACCGGCGAGCCAGCTCGACAACGAAGACAAGCGCCACATCCTCGAGAATTTCTTCAAGATCAATTGGGAAACGCTCGTCCATCCCGTCCCGCGCTACGCCGAGCTGCTGGCCAAGCGCGGCCCGAATTACACGCTGGAGCGCCTCGACGCCATCGTCCGCCTTTTCAACGACGCCGACTTCCGCGATCTCCAGACGCTGTATAATCTTCAATGGTGCGGCTTCTCCGCCGTGCGCCGCTTTCCCATTCTGCAACAGCTCAAGGAAAAAGGCCGCGACTTCACCGAGGAGGAAAAAAACGCGGTGCTCGATATCCACCGGGGCATCCTGAAAATCGTCCTGCCCGAATACCGCGCCGCGGCCGAGCGGGGCCAGATTGAGCTGACCACGACGCCCTATTTTCACCCCATCATGCCGCTGGTCTACGACACGCATATAGCCCGGCGTTGCCAGCCCCAGTCGCCCCTGCCCTCGGCCTTCTCTGCGCCGGAGGACGTGCGCGCGCAGCTCCGGCTGGCGCAGGAACTGCACGAGAAGGTTTTCGGGAAACGCGCGCGCGGGCTCTGGCCCTCGGAAGGCTCGATTGCGCCGGAAATCGTCCCGCTCATGGTCGAGGCCGGGTTCGAATACTTTTGCTCCGACGAGGGAAATCTTTTCAAGAGCCTCAGGAATGATCCGGCGTGGAACAACCGCAACGTCGAGCACACCGCGCTGTTCCAGGGCTGGCGCATCTACGCCTACGATAAGACAATCCAGGCGCTCTTTCGCGATCGGCCGCTGTCGGACTTCATCGGCTTCGATGCGGCGCGCAACGAGACGGACAAAGCCGTCTCGCACCTCATCGACAATCTCAAGAATATTGCGAAGGTCGCCCCGGGCGATTACGGCGTTGCGCCGCTGATTCTCGACGGCGAAAATGCCTGGGAAGCCTTCCACGACGGCGGCGAGGCGTTCCTGACTTCGTTCTACCGCGCCCTGCGCGAAACGCCCGAATTGCGCACCCGCCGCATCGGCGACTACTTCGACCAATACCCCTCCCAAGTCTCGACCTGCTATCTCCATTCCGGCTCCTGGATCCGCAGCGACTTCGACATTTGGATCGGCGATCCCGAGGAAAACAAAGGGTGGGAATGGCTCAAGGAAACGCGCCACTTTCTCGTTGAACGCCTCGCCCAGGGCAACGTCACCCCCGAACGCGCCATCGAAGCCTGGTGGGAAATCTACGCCGCCGAAGGCAGCGACTGGTTCTGGTGGTACGGCCCCGACTTCACCATCGACACCGACTTTCTCTTCGATGAGCTCTTCCGGCTCCATCTCCAGAACGTCTACCGCATTCTCGGTGTCGAGCCCCCGGCGCACCTCGACGTCCCCATCTGCCTGCCCAGCGCCGATCTGGGCTACACGCAGCCGTTGCGCCTGCTCGCGCCCAATATTTCCGACGAGACCGAGCACTATTTCAACTGGCTCGGCGCCGGGCAGCTCGATCTCACCAAACAGCAGACGGCGATGTTCCAGGGCGACCGCATTGGTCGGAAACTCTTCTTCGGCTTCGGCACGAGCGACTTTTATCTGCGGCTCGACCTCAGCCGGCACCCGGAAGCCATCATCATCCGCTTCCTGCTGCCGCACCCGGCGCGCGCGACCTTCCGGCAGACCAGCCCGAGCACGCTCACCACGCATTTCGAAACCAGCGTGGACGGCATCGTCTTCGAAACCACCCCAGCAACCGACCTGCGGGCGGTATGGGGACGGTCCCTGGTCATGGCCATTCCGCGAGCGCTCTTGCGCGTCGAGCCCGGCCACGAATTCGCGTTCTTTGTCCAGCTACTCGAAGGCGGCCTGCAGCGCGAGCGGTATCCCGAACGCGGCGCCATCGAGCTCTCCGCCCCCGGCAAGGATTTCGAGTCGGAGCAGTGGTTTGTCTGATTCTGAATTTCTTGACGGAACTCCTGCGGAGGGCAGCAACGGAATTACGGAATTTTTGAGAGGGAAAATTCGGGTAAGTTTCCCTCGTTCCCAGACTCCGTCTGGGAACGCCCTTGTCAGCCGCAACTCCGTTGCCCTCCCCTGCCTTTCTCCGTAAATTCGCTTTCCATCCTGGAAATTTTCCTGCCTTTTCCCTCCATTCCGTTCATTCCGTCCATTCCGTCAAAATTCAGCCCCAAAATAGCGGTTGCTGAGGCCTGTTTTTTGTGAGATGAAAGGAGCTATATGAAGAAACTTTTGGGTGTCGCAGCCTTGATCGGTACCATCGTCGTCGTCGGCTGCTCGCATAATTCAGGGACAGATGACAACGGCACGCCCGCTCCGCTGCCGCAAACCAATACGACCACCAATCCTGCCCCGCCCAACGGCACCGATGCGACCTCCACGAATACGGTCGAGACGCCTACCCCCCCTGCTCCTACCACGGATACCACTGCCTCCACGCCTCCGGCGCCCAAGCCATCCACCAATTACCCGATGGGCATCGTCATTCCGGGCAAGAAAGGCTTTGTGAAGAGCCCCTACGCCGAGTACGCCGAGCCGGTTGATGTCCGCGGCTATCCTCCCGGCACCGCCGTCCGCTGCCCCTATACCAACAAGATTTTCATCGTCCCCCAGACCTGAGCAGCAGTCGATGTCGGGCGGTCGATTTTCTTACAGCGGTGGTCTGTGACTGCCGCTGAGGTCAGCGCGCGTGGTTGACTTGCAACGGGCTGAGGTGGGGCGGGCAGTTTCCCGCCGTTCTTCCTTTTTTCCTCTCTTCCCGTTTAGGCCGCCCATTCAGGGCTTCATCTGATTCTTCGCTTAACCCAGAGCGTTGCCCTGGGCTGGCGTTAGGTCGCCCCGTTGGGGCTCACGATGTTCCGATCGTTGATTCTCGATTTAGTGTGAATACGCCCTGACGCGTGGTAGGTTTCAGGGATGAAGTGTCCCCTCTGTCAGGGTCGGATCAGCTTCACCGACGGGATCATAACGTTGCCGCTGGCGCGGGTCGATTGCCGCAAATGCGAGACGACCTTTCACATCACGGCACCGGGACAAACGGCTTTTTTGAGCGGGATGCTGGCGGTGTTTTTAGTCGGCGCAGTCGGGCTGGGCGTAGTCTTCGCTACGAATTTCTGGGCGGGCATTATCGGCATTGCCTGCCTTGTGGCGCTGCTGGTTTTGCTGGAATTCCTGACGTATCGTTATTATTCGCTGCACGGGCGGTTGCATCCGATTGAGGGGTGAAATGAAGGGAGGACTTCGCGCGGAGGAGACCGGAGGCTGACCCGCCAGGAGATCAGGTCTCCCCTCCCCGACCGAAGAGATCAAGTTCGCGGAGGACTTCCTTGGCCTTCTCTTTTTTCTGTTTTGCCTTGGCGAGTTTGGGGAGGCCTTTGTCGTCGATCTGGTCTTCTTCGAGCTGGCGGAGAACTTCCTTGGCGCGTTTGAGGACGGTGGCGGGAAGGCCGGCGAGGCGGGCAACCTGGATGCCGTAGCTTTTGTCGGTGCCTCCGGGGACGATCTTGCGCAGGAAAACGATGTGGTCGCCCCATTCGCGCACGGCGACGTTGTAGTTTTTGGTGGCGGGAAGCAGGCGGGCGAGCTCGGTGAGCTCGTGGTAATGGGTGGCGAAAAGGGTGCGGGCGCGCAACTCGGTATTGAGGTATTCGGCGACGGACCAGGCGATGCTGAGGCCGTCGAAGGTGCTGGTGCCGCGTCCGATCTCGTCGAGGATGACGAGGCTGCGGCTGGTGGCGTGGTTGAGGATGTTGGCGGTTTCGTTCATTTCGACCATGAAGGTGCTCTGGCCGCGGCCGAGGTCGTCACTGGCGCCGACGCGGGTGAAGATGCGGTCGAGCAGCCCGACCACTGCGCGCTTGGCGGGAATGAAGCAGCCGCAGTGGGCGAGGAGCGCGAGGACGGCGACCTGGCGGATGTAGGTGCTTTTGCCGGCCATGTTGGGGCCGGTGAGGATGATGAGGCGCTCGGTGTCGAGGTCGAGGCGGACGTCGTTGGGGACGAATTTTTCGCCGGAGGGAAGTTGCTCGAGGACGGGATGGCGGGCTTCCTCGAGCAGGAGCAGGCCGCCGTCGTTCATCTCGGGCTGGAAGTAATCGCGTTCCTGCGCGAGCGCGCCCCAGCCGAGGAGGACGTCGATTTCGTGCAGCGCTCGGGCGGTGTCCTGGATGGTGCGCAGATGCGGGACTGCGGCGGAGCGAAGATCGAGGAAGAGTTCGTATTCGAGCTGGCGCGAGCGTTCCTGTGCGCCGAGGATTTTGGACTCCATCTCTTTCAGCTCAGGCGTGACGAAGCGCTCGGCGTTGGCGAGGGTCTGCTTGCGTGTGTAGTCGCCGGGGACGGCGGCGAGATTGGCGGTGCTGATCTCGATGTAGTAGCCGAAGACCTGGTTGTAGCGGACTTTGAGCGACTTGATGCCGGTGCGTTCCTGCTCGCGTTTTTGCAGGGCGGCGAGCCATTCCTGGCCTTCGACAGAGGCGGCGCGAAGTTCCTCCAGCGCGGCGTGGTATCCGGCGCGGATGAGGCCGCCTTCCTTGAGGAGGATGGGCGGGTCGTCGGCGAGCGCGTTACTGTAGAGCAGAGCCAGCTCGGGCAGCGGGGTGATTTTCTGGCCGAGTTCGCGCAGGGGCGCGACGGGGTGATGGTCGAGTGCCTCGCGGACGCCGGGAAGCTGCTCGAGGGAGACGCGGAGCGCGATGAGGTCGCGCGCATTGCCGCTGCCCTGGACGAGCCGGGCGACGAGGCGTTCGACGTCGCGTATTTGGCGCAAACGTTCCTGGAGGATATTGCGCTCGTGCTGATTCGCCTTGGCCCAGGCAACGACGCTCTGGCGGCGCTCGATGGCGGTCAGATCGCGCAGCGGAGCGAGAAGCCATTGGCGCAGGAGACGTCCGCCCCCGGAGGTGACGGTGCGGTCGACGGCGGAGAGGAGCGTGGTCTGGACGGCGCCGGGGGCGGTGGTGGGGCGAAGAGAGTCGACGAGTTCGAGGTTGCGGCGGGTGGCGGCGTCGAGGATGAGGACGTCGTCGCGTTGCCAGAGGCGGAGCGTGTGGACGTGGCCGAGATTGCGGCGCAGTTCGTGGCCGAGGTAATGAAGCAGGCCGCCCGCAGCGCTGAGCGCGCCAGTGGTGGTGTTATCCTTGGCTGCGGTCGTCACGAAACCGAAGCCGTCGAGAGAGGCGGTCTTGAAATGGTCGCGCAGGGTGTGCTCGGCAGCGTCGGGGGAGAAACTCCAGGCGTCGTGCTCGACGAGGAGGTAGGCGAGGCGCTCGCCGCTGATGTTGGAAAGCGCGGCGGTTTCGAGGTCGATCTTGTGGCCCTGGGCGACGACGACTTCGGCGGGGTTGAGGCGGCCGAGGGCGTCCCGCAGCGCCTCGGGGGTGGGGAATTCGCCTGCGAAGAATTCGCCGGTGGTGAGGTCAATGGCAGCCACTCCAAAACCACCCGCTGCGGACTTACCGCCCTCCGCAGGAGCGATGGCGGCGAGGAAGTTGTTCTGCTTGGGTTCGAGCTGGCCGGCGTCAAGGATGCTGCCCGGGGTGAGGATTTGGGTGATTTCGCGGCGTACGACCTGGCCGGCACGCGGGGCTTCCATCTGGTCGCAGATGGCGACGCGGCGGCCGGTCTTGAGGAGCTGGGCAATGTATCCCTCGGCGGCGTGATAGGGCATCCCGCACATGGGCGTGCCCTGGCGCTGGGTGAGCGTGAGGTCGAGCAGGCGGGAGCCTTCCTCGGCGTCGGCGAAGAACATTTCGTAGAAATCGCCGAGCCGGAAAAGGAGCATGGCGTCGGGCGGGATCTCGCGCTTGAGCCGATGATACTGTTGCATCATGGGCGTGAGGGCGTCGGACATGAAGGCCGATGCTAGAGGCTGTCCGAAAAGTAGGCAAGGGTCACGCCGAAAGGGTTTATCGCCAAACAAGGTCAAGGTGACGGTCTTGGGCTTTCGTTTTCACGCCATCACGAAACGACCGCACCGTTCGCGGATACACCATTGTAACCTAAAAAAATCGAAGACGTCTTATCAGTGGGCCTCGAAATGCCGATATAATAGGTGAAATACAGGATATAATTCTAATTTGGAGCTGGAACACTCTCTTTACGATTTAGGGAGATTCCACCCTTGCAGGGCGGGTGCTTCCAGATATGATTTTAGCCCTCAGACGAAGATAAAGAAATAACGTTGCACACAGCTTTCGTGAGCGTGCGAGAGCGGTTGATATATTTATGAATTTTACGACACAGGCGGCCGAGGACATTCTTGGGAAAATTGAGCGCGACCCGGCGGAAGTACGGCATTGGCGGCAGCTTCTGATTCTTTGCTTCGATCAGAAATCGATCGAGACGCTGCAAACATTACAGGTGATTCTGGCCGCGATTGAGCAGATCTGGAATTCCAAGCGGCAGAAGGCGAAGGACGCCTATGAAGAGGCGAAGCAGAAGCAGCGTTCCACGGGCAGCAAGGAGCCGTTGCCGTCAACGACGGTCCATTCGGTGACGCTGAACGTGCGGCAGAAGGAGAATTTCATCAAGCTGGCGAAGGCGCCGCAAAACACGGCGTTGCTCTACCGCTTCGGGCTCTTCCTGGAGGAGGATTTCGACCTTCCGCAATCGGCCCGGGCCATCTATGAGCGCGCGCTGGCGCTCGGTCCGGAGGACACCACAGTGGAACAAAAGATCGAGGCCGCGATCGCGCGGCTCAGCGGGGGCAACCTCGAGTCGACTCTGGTGGAGAAAACCGAGCCGGTGGACCTTGGCGCGGTGATCACACCGGAGACCATGGGCGTGAAGAGTCCGTCGCATCACCGTCCGAGCGCGGCCGCACTGATCAAACGCAGCGGGCGGCTTTCGGTGGATCGCGGTCGGATCAAGGCGAGCACGACGGCGACGATCAACCATGACTGGCCGGATATTCAGAAGAAACTCGACGAGAAGATGGCGGAACTGCTGACGAAGGCGGAAGGCGTATGCGAAACGCCGCCCCGGCCCATGCGGCTGCCGCGCTCCATTGCGCCGTCGCAGTGGCTGGAGTTTCTCGAGAGCCACCTCACGCTTTTTCTCGCCACGCTGGAGGCGCAGGGGATCAATATCCGCACCTCCGTGAATGTGGAGGACGCGCCGAGAAACGATGTCTCGGAGCGCACGAAGCTGGTCACTTCGCTGATGGATGAGATCAGCACGGGCCTGACGAATTTCAGCCCGGCGGCCAAGCCTTCGCCGACGAAAACGACCGCCGACATGTCCCCGGCGCGCCTGGAGGACATCTTTGAAATGATCGAAGCGGGCAACCTGAAGGAAGCCGAGTCGAGCCTGAACGGCGTCTCCGCGGATGCGTTCCCGAGGGAGCAAATCAGCGAGGTCTGGTCGCATCTCGGGCTGGCTTTCCAAAATAATCACGAGAGTAAGCGGGCGATGGTCGCCTACCAGCGCGCGCGCGAGCTTAACCCGGAGAATTTACAGGCGTGGTTTAACGGCGGAATGATCCAGCACGAGGAAGGGATGCTGCATCCGGCGCTGCAATGTTATCTGCGCGCGATCGAGCTGGACCCGGAGCAGTCGAAGATCTGGTGCAACCTGGGCGCGCTGCAATTTCAACTCGGGGAGTTCCAGCATTCGGTCGATTCGCTGAACCGCGCGGTGGGCCTGAAACCCGATTATGCGCGGGCGTGGGACAACCTGGCCGGTTCCTTGTGCGCGCTGGACCAACTGGATGAAGCGGAGCGGTGTTGTCATCGCGCGCTAAATTACAAGGCTGACTACGCGGACCCGTCGTTCAAGCTGGGCACGATTTATTTCCAAGAAGGACGGATGGAGGACGCGGAGAAGGCATTCCGCAAGGTGCTCGACGTCAATCCGGGCTATCCGCTGGCGGGACATTACCTTGCGATGGTGCTGGCGCGGACGAATCGCCTGAAGGAGGCACTGGAGATCTGCGAAATGGCCGCGACGCCTCCCGGCGAAACGGAATTGCCGTCGCTGGCCTGGAACGAAATGGCGTTTCACCGCTACGAGCGGGGCGAGTACGCAGAGGCGATTCGCGCCTACGAAAAGGCGCTAACGTTCACGCCGGAACGGGCGGTGATCTGGCTCGACGCGGGCGTGGCGCATCAGCAACTCGGCGAGTTGGACCAGGCGCGGCGTCACTACGAGCAGGCGGTGGAGCTGGACCCGGAACTGGCGCGCGCATGGCATAATCTCGGCGCGGTCCGGCAGGAGCTGGGCGACGTCAAGGGCGGCGCGGAAGCGATTGAAGAGGCGGAGCGGTTGCTGGCCAGGGGAAGATAAGAGAATTTAGGGAATCACCTTGATTTCGCCGGGATTCAGCTTTCGAGCCGTCTCACTCAATAAATCAAAAAGGGGAAAGTAGGAATCGATCATGTTATTGGGCACCGAGACGAAAAGGATCGCAAACGTGAGGCCGGCAAGATTCTGCTGATGTCGTCTATTTTGATCGATAGTCAAAAAGACGTCGAATTGCCCTGCAATAAGGGCTAGTAATTTACCGTTTTTGATTCCGCTCCATCCTACCTCTGGAACTGTTTTCACCACCGCATCAGGAAAGGCCCGCTTGATCCCGGCATGAACGCATTCGTCTAAGAGGATACGCTTCGGACGAGTTGATCCTTGGCCAGTTCGAGAAACGCGACGGCTTGTTCCCGCTTTACAGTGGGAAAACCCTCAAGAAAGTCGTTCAGGGTTGAGCCACCTTCAATATGGTCTAAAAGCGCCTGAACAGGCACACGGGTTCCGGCGAAGCAGGGCAGGCCGCTCATGCGTTCCGGATCAATCCAAACCACTTCGCCAAGTGTGATGTCTCCAAGAACAGCCATGCCGTTAACATATCTTGTTGGCTAAAAAAGTCGAGATGAGAGCCATCGCCTGGCTACACCACGGCGTGGACGCCCTGGTTGACTTTGGCGACGGCGTCGGAGCCGCGGAGCTGGCGGACGATTTCGAAGGCAAATTCCATGGCGCTGCCGGCGGCGAGGCTGGTGATGAGTTTGCCGTCGACAACGACGCGCTGGTCGCTTTGAATTTGCCCGGCGGGGAATTGGGCCTGAACGCTGGGATGGCTGATGACTTGTTGTTCGGGCCGTAGCCAGCCGTGGATCATCAAGGCGGTGGGTGCGGCGCAGATGGCGGCGACCCATTGGTTGCGTTCGCGCTGGCGGAAGAGCCAGTCGCGGACAAGTTTGCTTTCGCTGAGATGTTTCGCGCCTTCCGCGCCGCCGGGCAGCACGACGACTTCGAATTCGCGCCCGGTATCGACATCGGCGAGATGGACATCGGCCAAATGACGTGTCTGGCGGGCCGCCGGGATGGGATTGGTGGTCAGACCGGCAACGACGGTTTCGAGCTCGGCGCGGCGGAGGATGTCGATGACTGTGATGGCTTCGATTTCCTCGAAACCGGGGGCGAGAAAAACCAGCGCGCTCATGTGGTGCGAGGGGTCAAATTTGGGGTGGTGATTTTCGGCAGATGTGCGGTCGTCGAGGACGAGACGGAGACGGTGGCGACGGCAGCGAGAATGCGGCTGCGGCGGGTGGCGAATTCGTCGGTGCGGACGACGTGGGCGGCGATGTCGTGCTCCCATGCGACCGGGACGTCGATCCACGATTTGCAGCCTTCGTATTCAGGCGCAGGCACGAGTTTGTGCGGGAGGTTGATGCGCGAGATGCGGACAATGAGGAGGTGGAGGCCAACGTCCATGCCGGGCCGGTCCTTGTACTCGAAGCGTTCGCGGAGAATTTCCTCGCTCCAGAAATGGGCGTCGGCGAGGCGCTCAACCTGCTCCCACGAGGTGAGATAGATGGCATCGGTGATTTCAGCGAGGTATTGCAGCGTGATTTCCTTTCCGGCCTGGGCGGAACTACCGGTGAGGAAGCGGCGCAGTTCGGGTTTGGTTTTTTCCCATTGCTGATGGTGGGTCGTTGGGAAGAGCCAGAATTTGACGTGTTTCGGGTTGAATCCGGTCCGGCCCTCGGCAACGCCGCCCTTGCGCAGAATGACGATTTGCGCACCCCGGCCAAGTGCCTCGACGATGGCTTCCCATTCCTTGAAAGCGGGCGTTTCCGGTTTCACCTCCAGGGCAATGGCTTCGGGCCTGGGGGCTTGCTCGACAGCGGCAAGTGCAGGGGCAACGGTGGTTTCAGCGGGAGTGAGCTTGCCAGATTCGAGCGAGGCGGTAACGACAGCGGCGTTTTTCCAGAAGTAGATTGCGCCGGACCAGACGGTGATAATGAGCGCGATCCAGTAGAACCAGATCTGCGACACGGCGAGAAAGCGGGCGAGCGGCGAGTCCTGCAAACCGAACTCGCCGAGGCTGAGGCAGGCGAGCGAGACGAGAATGGCGACGATCTGGGAGATGGTTTTGTGCTTGCCGATGCGTTCGGCGGCGAGGATTTGCTGCTTGGCGGCGGCGAGTTGGCGAAGGCCGCTGATGAGAAATTCCCGGGTCATGATGACGACGACCATCCACATTGGCGCGGAGTGGTGCTGTTCCACCGCCAGCGCGATAAGCGTGCCGATAACGAGGACTTTGTCGGCGAGCGGGTCGAGCAGCTTGCCGAGGTCGGTGACGAGGTTATGGGCGCGTGCGATGGAACCGTCGAGCCAGTCGGTGATGCTGGCGAGCGTGAAGATGAAGAAGGCGGTCGTGGCCGCGTAGGGCCACGTGATCGACATGGAGACGAGCAGCAGCGCGCACATGCCAAGCCGCAGGACGGTGAGCTGGTTCGGCAGGTTAAGGGTGGGCACGCGGCGGTAGGACATGAAGGTGTGGAACTTTTCCACGTTATAACCATGCTCCAAGTTGGGGATTTCTCAATCCGTCAATTTTAGTACGAAGCGGGCCCGGGAGTTTCGTTGCCGGTTTCTGATTCGGGATTGGGCGCGGTGCGGAGGGGGCGTTCGGGGAGGAAGAGGACGATGGTGAAGGCGAGCGCCGCCACGCCCGCGCCGGTAAGGAAGGTGGTGGCAACGGCGTGACGGTAGCCGTCGAGCAAAAGGGTATGCTGGGCCGCAGGCAAGGCTGCGATTTGCTGCACGCCGAGTTCGAGAAGGCTGTTGCCGGAATTCTGCGGCTGAGTCCACGAGGCGGGAAGATAGCTGCGGAGCCGCAACGCGACGACGGTGCCGGCGATGGCCACGCCCAGCGCGCCGCCGAGCGAGCGGATGAAGCCCGAGACCGAGGTGGCTGCGCCCATGTCGGTACGCTCGACCGAATTCTGGATGGCGACGGTGAGATTGGGCATGACCAGGCCGAGGCCGCAACCGAGGCTGACCAAGGCAGTTTCGATCAGCGGGAGGGATTGTCCCGTGAAAGCGCACCATGCCAGGGTGAGGAAGCTGACAGTACCGACCAGCAGCCCGAGGACGGGAAAAATCTTGTAGCGCCCGAAGGCGGAGACGAGGCGTCCGCCCGTGACCGCGGCGACGATGACGCCGCCCATCATGGGGGCCATCATGAGGCCGGCGCGGGAGGGCGAGGCACCGAGGACGACCTGAAAGAAGAGGGGCAGAAAAACGAGACTGCCCATGAGCGCCATGGTGTTGAGCCCGATGACGCTGACGCCGATAAGAAAAACGGGGTTCGTGAAAAGATGAGGCGGGAAGATGGGTTCGCTGGCGCGACGCTCCTGGCCGATGAGCACCGTGTAAAATACGGCGGCAAGAACAGCGAGGGCGAGAATGACGGGAGAGAGCCAGGGATAGACCGTTCCGCCCCAACTCAGGAGTAGGAGGAGCGCAACGGTGCCGCAGGTGAGAAAGGCCGCGCCGGTGTAGTCAATGCGGTGCCGGTGCCGGTTGCATTTGGTGCGCAAGCCGATGGCGATGAGGAAAAGCGCAGCGGCGCCGACGGGCAGGTTGACGTAAAAAATCCAGCGCCAGGAGAGCGCGTCGGTGATGAAGCCGCCGAGGATCGGGCCGGCCACGCTGCAGGCGGCGAAGACGGCGCCGAAGATGCCCTGGTACTTGCCGCGTTCGCGCGGGACGATGAGGTCGCCGATGGTGGTCTGGGCCAGGGTGATGAGTCCGCCCGCGCCGAGGCCCTGGAGCGCGCGGAAAAGGATGAGCTGGAACATGGTCTCGGCGAGGCCGCAGAGAATCGAGCCGATGAGGAAGATGATGATGGCGGTAAAGAAGAGGGGCTTGCGGCCGTACATGTCGCTCAGCTTGCCGTAGAGGGGCGTGGTGACGGTGGAGGTGACGAGAAAGGCGGTGACGACCCAGGAAAGGTGCGCGATGCCGCCGAGGTCGCTGACGATGCGGGGCAACGCGGTGCTGACGATATTCTGGTCGAGCGAGGCGAGCGTGAGGGCGAGCATGAGACCGGCGAAGACGAGGTAGAGTTCCCGCCTGGAAACGGGAGCCTGGGGATGGGGAAGTACGCTCATGGACGCGAAAAACGAATTGTAGCCCATGTCTTTCCTGATGGCGAGTGGGGCAATCAAGGACGGGTTTCACCCGCGCGGATAGATCAAAATAAACTGGTCTTCGTAACTCGATTATTCAGAGTCGGCGGATGTCCGAACTGTGCACGTGGATTGTGTTCAATGCCCATCCGGGCAAATTTACCAAGGATGAAGATGTGCATCCCGATTTCTTCGGCATTTTTGTTTGCCCGGTTTCCCGGCGGGAACCGGAGCGTTTGCTGGAGGAGATTCTGGGCAATCGAAAGTTGTTCCTGACGCGGATCAACGATCAGAAGTCGGTGAAGCCATCGGCTGACTGGGGAGTGAATGAACGGCTGAAGAGCCAGGTTGAGGAGCACGGCTACGGAATGGCCCTGACGAAGATTCACCAAGGGCTGATCCCGCCGGATTGAGGTCCGCATCGTTTGCACGTCTTACTTTGCCCGTGATCGCATACCCATGACGACTCCCTCCCTGATGCCATTCGTGGCGCCCTTTTTTCTCTTCATGCTTTTCCTGAGCATACAGGGATTTTTTCCAGACCAGCACTATGTGCTTTACCCGGTGATCACCGTTCTGGTCGCCACAGTCCTCTTGGTTTATTGGCGGCAGCTTCCACCGCTGAGACCCGCCGCGCCACTGGCAAGTGTTCTCGTGGGCGTGGTTGGCGTGGTGTTGTGGGTGGGCCTCGATCCTTTTCTCGTCCACTATGATCAACCGCTAATTGGCCGGAACCCTTTTCAGCTTTATCCGGTGGATGAGGCGTGGGTGCTTTTCGGCTTTCGCCTCGCCGGAATCTCGATCTGCGTGCCGATCATGGAAGAGTTGTTCTGGAGGGGATTCCTGATGCGCTGGCTGATCAAGGAGGATTTTACCACGGTGCCGCTCGGGACTTACCGGCCTGTTTCCTTTTGGGCGACAACGGCGTGCTTTGCCTCGGTGCACGGGCCGGAATGGCCTCTGGCCGCGATGGTCGGGGTGATCTACGGGGCCTGGTTCGTCCGCACAAAGAGTCTGGGCAGCATCATGCTGGCTCACGGCGTGACGAATTTTCTGCTGGCCCTTTACTGCCTGATGACCAACGACTGGCATTTTCTTTCCATTGTATGCGCAGCGGCCAAGCAACATTAAGCCTCTGATTTGTCCGCAGAAGCCTCTCTCAAAAATTAAAATACGCCAAAGGCTGCCAATTTTGACGCATCTCTTGTCATCCTGCGGCATATCGGCTAATAAAACCGAATGGATCGTGTTGATTTTAGGACTCAGGTCATTCCCGAAAACGCCAAAAAGCATATTCTTCATATTGAGGATGATGCCGAGGTAGCCGGCTCGATTGCCGAATTATTGGAATCGAACGGCTACGAAGTCACCCATGCCGCGGACGGACTTTCCGGCCTGCTGGCTTTCAATGCATCTCCCGACCAATGGTCGGCGGTGCTGGTAGATCTGACCTTGCCGCATGTGTCGGGCAACTCGTTGCTCAAGGAAATGCACCAAGCCCGGCCCGATCTGCCTTTGATCGTGCTGACCGGAGCGCCTCCCGGAACCAATCTGGATGTTTACGAGCAAGGAGCGGTGATCCTGTGGCACAAGCCTGTTTCCTCCATCGAGCTCTTGGAGAATCTGAAAGCCGTTATCGTACGGTAACCGACTCAAGCGTGGCTCGGACTCGCCAACCTACGAGAGCAGGTTGTGCACGTCCTTCAACTTCGCCACGATGTTGATGTCAGCCTGGCAAGTGGGCATGCAGTCTCCACAGGCGATGCAGGCCGTTCCATCCTTGGTCAGCGTTTTGTATTCGGCGCGGGCCCGGGACAGGTCGTGGTAGTCGAGCGCGTAACGCTCGTAACGCAGGATGTCGGAGATGGCGATGTGCTCGGGACAGTGCGAGATGCAGTCGGAGCACAAAAGGCAGGTCATTCCCTTGTTGAACGCCGCCAGGAGATCGATGGTCTCATGGTCGTTGACCGTCATCGCGCTCTGTTTCGCGGCGGTGAAATTCTCCTGTAACTGATCGAAGTTCTGCGTGGCGATAACGGCGGCCGTGAGGTCCGGGTTGGCCATCAGCCATTTCACCATGGCGGCGGCGGGCGTGCTGCCGCTGAAGCGCGGCTCGGCCAGCATGGCCTGGAACCTTGCATCCTGACCGGCCCGACCAACGCCGCCCATGGTCTTCATGGCGATCACGCCGAAATCCTTCTGCCTGGCCAGGGTGATGAGATCGCTCACTTCCTTCTTGTCGCCGTAGGTGTAAAAAAACTGGGCGGCTTCGTACGGCAGATTATCCATCAGATAGGGCAAAATTTCGTAAGCCATGTCGCCGCCGATGTTCTTGTAATGGTGCTGGGAAATGGCCAGGTGTTTCACCAATCCCTCTTTTTTAAGCCGTTCGTAAGCGTTGACCATTCCGAGATCGGTTTTCGCCTCGGCCAACGAATGGTAGCCGAAGTGGAATTTCATCACGTCGTAGTAGCCGACGCCCGAGGCCGCCACGCGACTTTTGACGAATTGATAGTGCTGCTCCTCGTCGATGCGCCCATGCGCGTTGTCGCCATCGACGCGGTCGACCACGACTTCGAGGTAATAGGACTCCCGAGGCTGGCTCTTGATCGCATCGGGCATGTTCTGGGCAGTCCAGCGATGGGCCTTGTGCCAGTAGTTGACGCCCGATTCCACCGCGAGCGGGATGACATCGGCATTCCAATCGGAGGCACCGACCAGCGCACTGATTTGCAGCCCGGTTTTCCCATAGCGACGGGTGGGTAACTTGCTCGGGGCTGGCGGGGCTGGTGGCGCTGCCTGTTGTGCCGAAGCGGCCAACGTACCCAGGCCAGTGATGGCGACCCCGGCGGCGCCGGTTGAGCCAAGCCGGAGGAAATCCCGGCGATTGAGTCCCTTTGCGTGGTGGTGGTGATCATTCATCGGGATTATCTCCTTATTAAGACTACGACCGTGGCGACGCTTGCCAGACAAGAAAACTGTGCGCTCGCCCGGCCAAAAAGCAAGCCCTTCCAGCGTGACAGAAAGCGAGACCTCAGGCACTCTGCGAGGATGATTGCCGCCGAGGCCGCTGAATTGCTGGAACGGTTTCGTGCCGGGAAAATCTCTCTGGAAAAAGTCCTCCGTGCCTTTCAGGCTGCGCCCTCGGCCGACCTCAGCTTTGCCCAGGTGGACACGCACCGCGCGCTGCGCAAAAATTTTCCCGAAGTTATTTTTGGTGCGGGCAAGACTTCGGCGCAGGTTGTCCAAATCGCGACAAAACTTTTCGAATTCGGGCAGCAGGTGCTTGTCACCCGCGTCACCGATGAACAGAGCCGGGCGCTCAAGAAAAAATTCAAGCTGGCGGTCCATCATCCCCTCGCTCGCTGTGTGACCATTGAGAAAAAGCCGCTACCCAAGCGGCCGGGATTCATCGCCGTGGTCTGCGCCGGCACGAGTGATTTACCCGTGGCGGAGGAAGCCGCGGTCACTGCGGAAATCATGGGAAACCGGGTGAAGAAAATCAACGATGTGGGCGTCGCGGGCCTGCACCGGATGCTGGCGCGGATGGAGCATCTCCAGAGCGCAAACGTCATTGTAGCGGTGGCCGGAATGGAAGGCGCGTTGCCAAGCGTTCTGGCGGGCCTGGTCGCCCAGCCGGTCATCGCCGTGCCAACGAGTGTTGGTTACGGCGCGAGTTTCGGAGGCATCGCCGCCCTGCTGGCCATGCTGAACAGTTGCGCCAGCGGCGTGACGGTGGTGAATATCGACAACGGTTTTGGCGCGGGCTATGCCGCAAGCCAGATGAACGCGCTCGCTTCGAAATCATGAAAGTCCTTTACCTCGATCTCTTCAGCGGCATCTCCGGGGACATGTTCCTCGCCGCCCTGCTTGACCTTGGCGTCGACCTGCAGGAACTCGAACACGAGTTGAAAAAGCTCAAGGTCGATGGCTATCGCCTCCACGTTTCGAGGCAGCAAAAATCGTCGATTTCAGGAGTGAAATTTGATGTTCATCTGGAACACGAGCATTCGCACGATCACAAACACGGCCATCATCATGATCATGAGCACTCGCATTCGCACGATCACGAACACGTGCACTCGCACGGCAACGGGCGCAATTTCTCGAAGATCAAGAATCTGATTTCCGACAGCGCACTTTCACCCTGGGTGAAACAAAAATCAATCGCCGTGTTCCAGCGGATCGCCGTGGCCGAGGGCAAAATTCACGGCCTGCCGCCGGGCGACGTTCCCTTTCACGAAGTCGGCGCGGTCGATTCCATTGTGGACATTGTTGGCGCGGCGATCGGGCTCGAATTGCTCGGTAAGCCGAGAATCCTCGCGTCGCGGGTGATCGAAGGAACCGGCTGGATCGATTGCGCGCACGGACGCTTCCCGGTTCCCGCGCCGGCTACGCTGGCGATTCTCGGCGAGCGCGGCATCGGCCTCACGCAATGCGAGGAACCCAATGAACTGGTCACGCCCACCGGCGCGGCGCTGCTGGCTGAGTTCGCGGAGGGTTTCGGCCCGATGCAAAATCTGGTGGCGGAGAAAATCGGCTTCGGCCTTGGTACCCGCGAAAATAAAACGCGCCCGAATGTCTTGCGCGCCATCCTGGGCGAGGAAGCCACGGCGTCCGCTGCCGATTCGTCGGCACCATCATTGGATTGGGAAACGGACCGCGTGGCTGTGCTTGAAACAAACCTCGACGACTGCACCGGCGAAGTCCTCGGCCACTTTTTGGAAACCGCCATGGCCGCCGGCGCGCTGGATGTTTTTTACCTGCCGGTGCAGATGAAAAAAAACCGGCCCGGTTTTTTGCTCACCGTTTTGTGCGCGGAAGCGGACGCGGACAAGTTCCATGAATCGATTCTGCGCGAAACCACGGCGTTCGGCGTGCGGCAGACCCTGGCCGACCGGCGCAAACTGCGCCGCGAATTGATTCAGGTCAACACGCCTTCGGGCGACGTCCAGGTGAAAATCGGCCGGCTTGGTGGTAAGGTAATCCAACATGCGCCTGAATTTGAATCGGCGAAAAAACTCGCCGCCCAGACGGGAGAGCCTCTCAAAGTCATCTACGAAGCAGCCATCCAACGAGCAAAAGAACTGAAATGATCTCGGACGCGCAGAAAAAGCTGAGGAAGTTGCGGAGCCTGTTGAAGGGCTACGGCTCCTGTCTCGTGGCCTATTCCGGCGGCGGCGACTCGGTTTTTCTCGCCCGGGTGGCCCACGACGTTCTTCGCGATCGCGCGCTGGCGGTGATTGCGGACTCACCCAGCCTGCCTCGGCGCGAATTGGAGGAAGCGCTGGAGATCGCGCGGAAATTCTTGTTTCCGGTCCGCGTGATCCATACCGGGGAATTTGCCGACGAGAATTACACCACCAATCCGGCAAATCGCTGTTATTTCTGCAAACACGCGTTGTTCGAGGAGTTGACTCCCCTGGCGGAGGCGGAGGGTTTTGCGGTGATTGCCTACGGCGAAAACGCCAGCGACAGCGCCGATTTCCGTCCGGGCGCGCAGGCGGCGGCCAAATTTCAGGTGCGCGCGCCATTGAAGGAGGCGGGCCTGACGAAGCCGGAAATCCGCGAGCTTTCAGCCCAATTCGGATTGCCCACGGCGGAGAAGCCGCAGATGGCGTGCCTGAGTTCCCGCATACCCTACGGCGAGCCGGTGACGCCGGAAAAATTACGGATGATCGAGCAGGCTGAATATGCGCTGCGAGATCTCGGTTTCCACGAGTTGCGCGTCCGGCACCACGAGTTGCAGAACCAGCATTTGGCCCGTATCGAGCTGGCACCGGAAGAAATTCCGGCGCTGCTGGCCCATGATCGATTTGCCCTCGTGGCCGAAAAGCTGAAGCTCATCGGCTACGCGCATGTCACCCTCGATTTGCAAGGCTATCGTCGTGGCAGCACGAACGAGGTGCTGGCGCAAAAAGAGCGCGGCTGATTTTACTCGTGCGGAGGGCAGTAGGGGTCAATGCTCCGTCGCTTGCGGCGTTAATCTTCGCCTATTCTGCAATACCCGGCTGCTTGCGGCGGGGTTCTTTATTCCCGGGCGTCCAATTTTGCCGGCCGATTTCGGAGCTGATGCTCCAACTGGGCCACGCGGGTGCTCAGGCGTTCCAGCGCCTTGCGGGTCTCCGCTGGAATCGCGACGCAGTTGTCGCAATGATGGCGCGTCGCGTCGCTGCCCTTGACCGGGTATTCGAATTTTTTGCCGCAGGCGCGACAGGTGTGCGGGCGCTGGCCGGATGTGGGCTTGTCCATGTCAACTCAGCGGTCGCGCTTCTCCAGGTCGGGAGTGGCGCCAGTCAC
>Ga0302320_10009398_pt1 | contig 21034 bp, 14 predicted proteins | sample Bog_T0_3_FD_202130 | JGI IMG/M metagenome (GOLD analysis project Ga0302320, IMG submission 202130) | Peat permafrost microbial communities from Stordalen Mire near Abisko, Sweden - Bog_T0_3 | ecosystem: Environmental > Terrestrial > Soil > Wetlands > Peat | place: Sweden: Abisko, Stordalen Mire...
CGGATCCATCAACCTGCGCGCCACCCTCCAAGCCCACGCAGCACGCCCCAACGTCGCTCTCCGCCTCCTCTTCTCCCGTGACTTTACTGCCTAATAGCGGCCCAAACCAGAAAGCCCTACGGACGCCGCCGCCACGCCCCCTAGACGGGCTCGACCAGGATGTGGCTTGCGGCCGCGTCGCTCAGGGCGATGCGCGTCTTGCACAACACGCAGATCAGCATCCTGGTCCCGGCGATCTTGTCGATGACCGCGGATTCACAGAAACCCATCTCGCGCAGTCGCACGCAAAACGAGGGCTCGCCGGCCAGCTCGCACACGCGGCCTGAAGTCCCGGCGGGCAGCTCGGTGAGCGGCATCCTGCGGAGCACGGGGGTCGGCGGCTCGTTGCACGTCATGGCGTTGTGTCAGTAAGGGGATCCAGGGTGCGGCTCACGATCGGGCGGCCGTTGAGGCCGTGCTTGGTGAGGACCGAATCTGCATGGGAACAGCCTGGGGCCGCCGCTGGGTGTGCCAACACCCTTTGATGCGCATCCCTTGCGGAAAGCTGGGCGTTCTTTGCCGCTGGTGCCCCCGCCACGCGTTGCGGGCCGCCGCAGGCGCCGTCGACCGGATTTTAATTTGTGTTTCTTAGCGAGCAAAACATTGTTTGCCGGCATAGCCACCCCAGCCCCACAGCCCTTAATTCATCCCACACCCTCGGCGAATGAAAAGGAGGACTCCTCGGGCCTCTTTTCCGCCAAACGGTTGAGCAACCACAACCGGGCCGAGATGCGGGAGATCTTTGACCGCGCGATCAAGCTCGCGGAGGAGAACCGGTTGCGCCTGCGCGTCCCCAACGAGGTGAAGCAGGTGCTCAACCTCAGGGGCATGCACTACCACTACCGGCCGGAGTTCTTCGTCCAGCTTCAGGGCCGGACGCATTTCCAGTTCCCGAAGGACGCCTTCACCCTCAGCCCGGACGAGATCTGCGTCATTCCCGCGGGCGTGCCCCACGGTGAGCGCGTCGAGCCCGAGGAGGGCAAGCCGTTCCGCAATCTGGTCGCCGGCTTCTACAACAACACCCTCAGCCTGCATTTTGCCTACGAAGCCCGGCCTCACCACCCCGACATCGACGTCATCGAGTTCTTCGACGCCCCCAACCTCGACGTCTTCCTGACGCTGGCTAACAGCCTGACGCAGACCTTCCACTCGCAGGGCCCCGCCCGGGCGGCGGTGCTCAAGGGGTTCACCATCGCGCTCCTCGGGCTCTTCCGCAACATTGTCGAGACGGGCACCGGCCAGCTTAACAGCGACATTGGCAAGGTATTCCGGGCGAAATGCCTCGTGCGCGAGCAGTTCGCAAACCCCGAGCTGAGCGTGCAGCACATCGCGGCCACGCTGGGCTGCTCCGCCGACTACCTCTCGCACCTGTTCCACACGGAGACGAAAGAGCGCCTCACGCACTACATCCAGCGCATCCGGATCCAGGGCGCGATTCTCGCGCTCGAATCGACCTCGCTCAACATCTCGGAGATTGCGTATGCGGGCGGCTTCGCCGATCCCGCCTATTTCGCCCGGATCTTCAAGCAGCACAGGGGCATGACACCCCAGGAATACCGCGCGCGGCTTGACGCCCGGCACAGCGAGGTTGAATCGCAGCCGAAAACCGTGTTCTTCGACCGCCTCGATTTCACCCACGGCCAGCCGAAGCCCATCGGCGCCGAGGAGCCGGCGGCGCCGGCCAAGCGTCCCGCCCGCCTAGGAGGGACTGGCGGCAGGCCGGGAAACAAACGATAGCGCCCCTGCGGCGACGAGGAGGGAGACGCCCCCGCTGATGACGGCGGGAAGCGCGCGGCCGTCGAAAAGGTGCTTGACCACGGGACCGAGGACCGCGGACGCCACGATCTGGGGGAGCACGATGAAGAAATTGAAGACCCCCATGTAGAACCCCATCTTCTCGGCGGGGATCGCGTCGGTCAGCATCGCGTAGGGCATGGAGAGGATCGTGGCCCATCCGATGCCGACACCCACCATCGAGATCAGGAGGTAATGGGGGTTCGTCCAGAGGCAGGTCGATATGAGGCCGAGGCCCGCGCAGACGAGCCCGGTCCGGTACATCGTCCGCGTCCCTATCCCGCCGCGCGAAAGCGCGACGAGGCCGAACGACACGATGAACGCGAAGAAGCTGTACGCGGACACGCACACCCCGCCCCATTCGACGCCGCTCTGGTAGGCCGCGGAACCGGGCTCCCCGTGGAAGATCTCCCTGCCCACGGCCGGCGCAAAATAGAGCCACATGCAGAAGAGCCCGAGCCAGGTGAAGAACTGGACCACGGCAAGCTGCCGCATCATGCGCGGCATCTGGAAGATGCCCCTGACGATCTCGGCGAACGCCGACCACCCCGAACCCGCGGCCGTCTTGTCGGAGGGGTCCGGCGGGATCTCGGGCGTCGTCACAATGGTGTAGAGCACGGAGCCGAGGAAGACTACGGCGCCCAGGTAGAACGCGAGATGGACCGAATGGGGGATCGCCCCCTTCGCGGTCGGGCCTCCGCCGTAACCCAGGTGCGTGATGACCCAAGGCAGCGACCCCGAGAGCACGGCGCCGAGCCCGATGAGGAGGCTCTGCATCGAGAAGCCGAGCTGGCGCTGCGACGGGGGGAGCAGGTCGCCCACGAAGGCGCGGAACGGCTCCATGCTGATGTTCACCGACGCGTCCAACACCCAGAGCAGGCCCGCCGCCATCCAGAGGGAGGAGGAGTTGGGCATGACCACGAGGGCCGTGCTGGCGAGGATCGCCCCCCCGAGGAAGTAGGGGCGCCGCCGGCCCAGGCGCGTCCAGGTGTGGTCGCTGTAGTACCCGATGATCGGCTGCACGATCAGCCCCGTTACCGGCGCGGCGAGCCAGAGGATGGCCAGGTCGCTCTCGCTCGCGCCCAGGTACTGGTAGATGGCGCTCATGTTGGCCATCTGCAGCCCCCAGCCGAACTGGATGCCGAAGAAGCCGAAGCTCATGTTCCAGATCGCGGCGAACGCCAGCGGACTGCGTGCGGAATTCATGGGTGGGCGCCGGGGTTGGGTGGGGGTTCGCTGTAGTCGCGCAGCATTCGATCCCCGGTGCGATCGTAAAGCGTGATCCAATGGCGAAGCACCTCGAGCTTCTCCCCGTTCAGGCGTTCCAGCTGGGCGTCCGTGCAGCGCCACCGCCAGTTGCCCTCGGCCGTTCCCGGCTGGTTCAGGGCGCTCTCCGCCGGCAGGTCCAGCAGGTCCTGGATGGGGATGACGGCGAGGCGCGATACCGTCGCAAGCGCCGCCCGGATCACGGGCCATGCCGAGAGCGTCTTTCCGATCTGGAAATACTCCCGGACCTGGGCGGAGGTTCCGTTCGACATGCCCTCAAGCCAGCCCCGAGCGGTGTTGTTGTCGTGGGTGCCCGTGTACACGACGCTGTCCCGCGGGTAGAAATGCGGCAGATTGACGTTGCCGGCGTCGTGCCCGTAGGCGAACTGCAGGATCTTCATCCCCGGCAGGCCCGCCGCCTGGCGCAGCGCCACGACCTCCTTGCCAATGTAGCCCAGATCCTCGGCGATGATCCTGGCCCCGGGGATCGCCTGGCTCACCGCCTTGAAGAAGCGCAGGCCCGGCCCCTTGCGCCACTTGCCGCCGCACGCATCGGTGGCGCCGGCGGGTATCTCCCAGTAGTTGTAGAACCCGCGGAAGTGGTCCAGCCGGATGATGTCGTAAAGCTCAAAGGCGGCCCGGATCCGGTCGATCCACCAGCCGTAACCGGTCCTGGCGAGGTGGTCCCAGTCGTAGAGGGGGTTGCCCCAGAGCTGGCCCTTGCTCGAGAAGTAGTCCGGCGGCACGCCGGCAACCGCAAGGGGAGCCCCCTTCTTGTCGAGGCGGAAGACCGCCCGGTTCTGCCACGTGTCCGCGCTGTCGAGCGCGACGAAGATCGGCACATCGCCGATGATGCCGACCCCCCGGGCGGCGGCGTAGCAGCGGAGCCGCTCCCACTGGCCGAAGAAGAGGTACTGGTAGAACACGTGCCTGTCGGCGTCGACGCGCACGGACTCAGGGAGGCTGGCCCTTAGGTCGCTGCTCCAGCTTCCGAAGGCCTCCGGCCACGTGGTCCAGGGACGGCCCCCGAAATGGTCCTTGAGGGCCATGAACGTCGCAAAGGGCTCGAGCCAGCCGGCCTGCGCCCTGCGGAAGGAGGCGAGCGATCCGAGGCCGTTGATCTCGTCCTTGCCCGACACGGCGAAGCGGTCAAAGGACCGCGCCAGGACGCGCCAGAAGTTCTCGTAGAGCTGGCCGTAGTCCACGTGGTCATCCGGGAGGAGGCACAGCGGCGCGAGGTCCTTGTCGTTGAGCAGGCCGGCGAGCGCGAGCTCGTCCAGGTCGATGAAGTACGGGTTGCCCGCCCGCCCCGAGAAGGTCTGGTAGGGCGAGTCGCCGAAGCCCGTGGGACCCACGGGGCAAATCTGCCAGTAGCGCACGCCCGCGCGACCGAGGAAGTCGACCAGGTTGCGGGTCCCGGCGCCGAGGTTGCCGATGCCGTAGCGCCCCGGAAGCGAGGAAATGTGCGCCAAGACGCCCGCGCTGCGGGTGTCGAGCCAGGTGGAAGGCTTTGATTCCATCTAAAGGGGTTGCCGATCGGGCGGACTGGGCGCCTTTTCGCAGGAAGTTGGATTAGCCGTGGGAGGTGGACGCCGCGCAGAACGCTGCGACCCGGAGGCGGCCTGCGCGGCGACTCCGCCCCCTAGAAAAGAGCGGCCACCAGAGTCAATCCGGTGGCCGCGTGGATTAGTTCTACAGACCAGACGCCCCCGTCTGGAAACGGTAAGAGTTAGAACCTGTAGGATATACCCGTGTTGTAGGCCGCGCCGTACTTCTGCCAATTGGCCAGCTGGCGCGAGTCTCCGTTGGTGTATGTGACGAGTGGGGCGTTGTTCAGGTTCGTGCCCTCGATGAAGACGGCCACGCCCTTTAACGCACCGGTCTTGAAGCCGTACTCAAGATGGGCGTCGATCTGGCGGTAGGGTATCTCGATCGAGTAGCCGTCTCCGGGTGTCCCCAGCGAGTTAAACGACGGAGGGCCGAATTGCACGATGTACTCCCTTGTCGCCCCCTGGTAGTGCTCCTGGACGCGGGCGGAGAAGCCGTAGCGCTCATAGTAGATGGTGAAGTTCGCGGTCTTCTTCGACAGGTCGGGGAGCGGCGCGCTGGGATTGTTCGGGCCCCAGGGCTGGACCTGACTGTCGATGACAGCGGCGTTCACCTGGATGCCGAATCCCTTGATCATCCCGCGGGTTAGGACCTCGCTGGTGATCTGCAGGTTGGCCTCGACGCCGCTCAGGGTGCCACCCGAGCCGTTCACATACTGCGAAGCAACACCGTAGTTAAGGATCGGCGGGACGCCGCCGGTGTACGGGTAGCCCGCGAAGCTCACCACCTGCTGCGCCTGGTAGATGTAGGTCAGGAGGTCCTTTTCGAAGACCGACACCGCAAAGTAGCCGCCGCCGTGCGCGAAGTAGTGCTCAAGCGAGAGGTCGACCGAGTCGGAGAGCCACGGACGGATGGACGGATTGCCCGACGTCGCGCCCCACGGACTGTTCACCGTCGAGAGGGCATTGGTAGCGTTGTAGCTATAGTCGCGTGCCGCCCTCATCTGGTACATGGTCGGCCGCATTTCCTGACGGCCCACGGAGAGCCGGATCAGGTCCTGGGACGTGAGGTGGAAGATCAGGTTGAGGCTCGGAAGGACGTTGCCGTAACTCCCTCCGCCGCTGACGGGAACAACGATGGGGCCGCCGTTGCCCGAGAATCCTTCGGAGTTCTGGTCAGCCCAGCTGTACATGATGCCAATGTTGCCATCGACCGGTATGCCAAACATGTTGGTCTTCAGGTCGAACATGACGAACGGACGGGTGACTTCCTCCCAGACCCTGTAGTTGTCGCCGTAGAAGCTGCCCGGGTTGGGGTTTGGCACGAACGCGAGGAGCCCACTGTTGTAGGCCTGATTCGGATCCCAAGCCACCGGCGTCAGGTTGCCGATGAAGGACAGGTTCGTGGTCCCTTCGAGGGGAGGCAGTGGGGCCGTCGACTGGCCGTCGGCGTTGACCAGGTAGCCGCTGGGATTCTGGCCATACTGCTTGAAGCGTTCGGTCCAGCTCGCACCGATTTCGACGTCCTTGACCAGCGCACTGTCAATCTCGTGCTTGGTGGTCAGCTTGTATGAATCCAAGATATCCTTCTCCTTGAAGTACTTGAGGTAACCTTCCATTCCGGAGGTCGGGAACACGCCCGTCCCGTAGCCATCCGGGTCGGTCAGATAGATCTGTCCGGCGTTGGCGAAGGTCGTGTCGGAGGTGACCTTCGGGGGGTTCGGGCCGGCCGGATCGCTCACGACAAACGTGGCTCCCTCGTTCGAAGGCTCCGAATTGGCGAAGTACATGCCCGCATAGGTCTCGAGAACCTCGTTGCTCTGCGTCGCCTGCGAGTAGCCCATTGTGAAATGCACCGGCCAGGCGGATTTCTCACCCAAATCCAGGTTCCACACCCCTGAGGCCAGATGGGACAGCCATCCCGTGTCCATGGCGCGGAGGACCGGATTAACGTGGGTGATCGTGCTTTGAGTGATAAGCCCGTTGGTGACCGTGTAGCCCGGTTGGAGAGTCGCGGGACCCCATTGAGACATCGGGACCTCCATGCCCCGCAGCAGCTGGTTCTCGTTCGTGCACGAGAGGAACAGGTCGATCTTGCTGTGGATAAAGTCATTCGGCTTGCTCTCGATCACAACGGTGCCCGAGTTGCTCTTCAGCAGGTCGTTCTGGTCGTAGATCTTCATGCCGCCGATGATGAGGTTGTTGTTCGGCCCCGTGGCGTCGCCCCATGACTGGAATTGCTGGCCCTCGTAGGGGTTCTCCCTATGGGCGAAACCCAAGTAGATTCCCTCCGTCCCATTGAGAAACTGGTCGATGTAGGAGGCCGAATAGCTCTCGCCGCTCACCTTCTGCCCGGGAGTGAGCTCACCGAGATGCGTCCACTTGTAGTACGCGTCGAGGGCGATTACCCGGCGGTCGAAGTTGAGGGGGGACACGGTCTCCAGGTCGATCGTGCCGCCGATGCCGCCCACCATGTCGGCCTCGCCGGTCTTGTAGACCGTCACGCCGCCGACGAGCGACGACGGATATTGGTCGTACTGGAAGTCGCGGTTGTCGCCCGTGGTGGCCTGCTCGACGCCGTCAAGCGTGCCGACGTTGAAGTCCGGATCAAGGCCGCGGATGGTGATCTCCTGATTGCGTCCGTTGACGCGTTGGCTGGTCAGGCCCGCCAGGCGCACGAGGTCGTCGGCGATGCTGACGTCAGGCAGCTTGCCGATGTCCTCGGGAGCGATGACCTCGACGACGGAACTCGAATTCTGCTTCAGGCCCGCCGCCATCTCGAGGCTGCCCGCATAGGACCCGTTGACGGTGAATTCGTTGAGGACGACGACCTCGTCGGCCTTCTTCGGCTCGGTGGTGGTCGTGGTGGTGGTGGTGACGACCGGCTGTGCGCCGTTGGCTGACGTCTGGTCGGTTGAGGTCGCCGGCGGGTTTGCCGTCTGAGCGAAGGCCGACATTGACGCGGCCAGCGAGATCAGGCCGACGGCGACGAGCCGGCAACGGCTCGCGCGTGAACTTAGGTTCGTATCTTCGGTGTGCATGGTAGGGTAATTGGATTTTGGCGACGCAACCGGTTCGGTATGCGAAGGGACTTCTATGGTAGGATTACGGCTATAGGGCGGGGTGAAGAGCCAGCTCATGCATGGCTCGGGTGCCTAGATCATCCGATGGGAGGCGCCGTTCGCTACACCCAATCCATTAAAAAAACCGAGATGACCCGGAAAAAACCTTGATAAGGGCCCCGGTGCGCCCCGCCCGGGGTCTCTTTCCTGCCGCGTGCGGCACCGGCACCGGGCGTAGGTGCGCGCATTTAGAGGCACTTGCGCAACCCGCCGCTCCGCGCACCCGGCCGGCCCCGCCGAGGTTTTGTCCGCCTACCCTATGTATTCTCCGGGGGCCACTTTTTGACTCCGGCACCCGTCGAACCACGCTCGCGGGCACAAGTCCCCGATCCATGACCCTCCCATCGAAATCCCGCCTGCGCTGGCACCGCCTCGGCTGCCTCGTTCTTGCCCTCACGCTCACCACCCTGCCCGCGGGACGGTCGCGGGCCGCCGGTGACGCGCCCATCGTGAGCGTACCGCGCTTCACCCACCCCGGATCCGGCCAGGTGACCTACTTCGTGCTGACGGACCGGTTCTCCAACGGCTCCCGGGCCAACGACACGGGCGGGATCGCGGGCGGCCCCGACGTGAGCGGCTTTGATCCCACGCGGATCTCGCACTTCCACGGCGGCGACTTTGCCGGGCTCACGTCGAAGCTCGATTACATCAAGGGAATCGGGGCCACGGCCGTCTGGATCACCCCCCCGTTCAAGAACAAGCCCTTCCAGGCCGGCTCGGCCGGCTACCACGGGTACTGGATCCTCGACTTCACGAAGGTCGACCCCCACCTGGGCACAAAGGCGGAGTTCCGGGAATTCGTGGCGCAGGCCCACGCCCGGGGCCTGCGCGTCTACCTGGACATCGTCGTCAACCACACCGCCGATGTCATCAAGTACAGGGATGGGGACGACTACCGCACGATGGACGAGGCTCCCTACCGGGACGCCTCCGGCATCCCCTTTGATCCGCACGCCGTCGCCTACAACGGCCTGGAGTCCTCGCCCGCCTTCCCGAGGCTGTCCGCGGACAGGAGCTTTGCGCACACGCCTTTCGTGCCGCCGGAGGAGGCGCACGCCAAGGGGCCCGAGTGGCTCAACGACGTGACGATGTACCACAACCGGGGCAACAGCACCTTCAGGGGGGAGAGTTCGCTGCACGGCGACTTCGGGGGGCTCGACGACGTGTTCACCGAGAATCCGGCCGTCGTGAAGGGATTCATAAAGATCTATGGCCGGTGGATGAAGGACTACGGGATCGACGGCTTCCGCATCGACACGGTCAAGCACGTGAACATGGAGTTCTGGCAGGCGTTTGCGCCGGCGATCCGCGCGTTGGCCCTTCGGCAGGGGCGGCCTGATTTCATCCAGTTCGGGGAGGTGGCCAACGACGACCAGGACGCGGCCCTGATGAGCGAGTTCGCGACGACCGGCACCCTGGACGCCATCATCGACTTCGGCTTCTATGAGGCCGCGCGCGACTTTGTCTCGAAGGGCGGCACAGCGGCGAAACTCGCCGGGCTGTTCGCAAAGGACGACTGGTACACGGACCACGACAGCAACGCCCAGGAAGCTGTGACGTTTGTCAGCAACCACGACGCCGGCCGGCTCGCCTTCTTTCTGAAAAGGGACAATCCGCAGGCGAGCCCGGCGCAGCTGTGCGATCTTGTCCTATTGGGCCATGAGTTGCTGCTGACGGCGCGGGGCGAGCCCGTCGTCTACTACGGGGACGAGCAGGGCATGGCCGGCATCGGCAACGACCAGGGCGCGCGCGAGGACATGTTCGCCTCGAAGTCCCCGAGGTTCCGGGAGCTCACGCTCCTCGGCACCCGGCGGACGGGGGCCGACGACAAGTTCGATGTCGACCACCCCTTCTACGGGGCCATCCGCCGGTTGGCCGGTCTGCGCACCGCCCACCCCGGCCTCGCGCACGGCGCCATGCTGCCGCGCGACAGCGGCAACCCGCACCTCTTCGCGTTCTCGCGCGTGGAGCGCGGGGAGCAGGTGGAGTACCTGGTCGCCCTGAACAACTCCCGCACCGACACGGCGGCCGCGAGCCTGGCCACCTGCCAGCCCGCGGGCGCCGGTCTGCGCGTGATCTTCGATTCCAGGAGCCCGGACCTTGCGGGCGGCCCCGCGCTTACGGCGGAAGCCGACGGACGGGTCGCTGTGTCGCTGGCCCCGCTCGAGTGCGTCGTCTGGCAGGCGAAGGCGCGGCTGCCCGCTCCGGCCTCCCCGCCCGGGGTCACCTTCGCCGCGCCCGCCGCCGGTTCGCTCATGACCTTCACCGCACGCAGCGTGGCTGGCCATGTGATCCCGGAGCGCCAGGAGCTTCGCGCCCAAGTCTCCGGCGGCGACGGTTTCGCTGAGGTGACCTTCGCAATGGCGAGGGCCTCGCGGCCCGGGCAGTACGAGCTCCTGGGCACGGCCGACGCCCCGTCCTACCGCGTATTCTGGCGCCCGCCGGCGGACCTGGCCCCGGGCGAGGAGCTTACCTTCATCGCGACCGTGGACGACTTGCGCGGGCACAGGGCGTCGGTCGAGACCGACCGGGTGCGGGTCGCACCCGGCCCGCTGTCCTTCGGGATCCGGGGGGCCATGGTCCCGGTGCTGACGCAGCAGCCCGCACCCGCCGTCAGCGCGAGGGCGGGCGCCGACCTGACGCTGTCAGTGTCCGCCAAAGGCACCGGGCCCATGGAATACCGGTGGCTCCACGACGGCAGCGAGATCCCGGGGGCCTCGCGGCCGGCGCTCCTCCTGAGGAACGTCACGACGCAATCCGCGGGGCGCTACGTCGCGCTCGTCCACGATCCCGAGGGCACAGCCGTGAGCGCCAGCACGCTCGTCCGGATCGACCCAAGATAGACCGGCAACGGGCCGACGGCGCCGGGTCGCGCGGGCCTCAGCGCGCAAGCCGGAGGGTCACGCTGCGTTCGTGGGAATGGAGCCGCAGGACGCCGATTGAGGGATCCCACGTCATCGTGGCCCCCTCCACCGCGGCCGGGGAAGAGGAGCCCAGCTTGAAGAGCTCTTCGGAATCCGCGTCGAACTTGTCGTACCGGATCCGGGACTTCCCGTACTCGATCGACCGGACGACCGAGGAGGTTCGCAGCAGGTGCTCCTGGTCGGCTGGCGCCAGGCCCGGATCCGAGGCCATCGCGCGCAGGAAGTGCCGCACGAAGTCCCCGTAGCCGTCGGTGAGCCAGTTGTCGTCGCGCGGGTACTGGTTCTTCCCGTCGTCATCCACCCAGTAGGTCGCCCAGTTCAGGCGCCGAACCGCCGCGTCCCTCGCCGACCAGTCCCCTGTCTTCTCGGCGAAGAGCAGCTCGACGGCCGCGTGGCGGGACGTGTGGCTGTTGCCCGGCACCGGGAACTGCGTCTGCTCGTTGATGACGACGACGCCCCAACGGTCCGCCTCATGGTTCGCAAACCTGCCGTAGGACCAGTCGAGGATCCCCCTCGCCTTCGCCTTCCACTGCGGATCCCACCCGGGATGCTCCAGGATGTAGGCCGCGAGCGTGTCCGCGTTGATCTCCGTGTCCGAGTAGTCCTTCGTGCTCACGTCCTCGAAGAAGGGCCCCCACCGGTTGTTCGCCAGGGGGTACTTCTTGAGCCAGTCCGAGACGAGGCGGGACGTCTCGCGGTACCTCTCCGGCTGGCCCCCGTTCAGGGCCGCCAGGTCGTCGAAGAGGCGGAGCGCCCCGGTCCAGTTGGTCGTGTAGGAGGCCCTGTAGAGGAGATGGTCGCTGTCGTTGCGCTCCTCGTGGACCTTGCCCGTGGCGCTGTTCACGCGGAAGGGCCAGGGCGAATCCGCCTCGTCCCCGGGCACCACGTTTCGCGCCAGCCTGTCCGCGATCCGGATCGCCCGGTCGAGGTAGCGCCTGTCGCCGGTCGCCTTGTACAGGACCACGAGCTCCGCGCCAAAGCTCGCCGCCTTGTCCGGCTGCAGGAAGCCGGGGCCCGCCCTCATGTCGCCGTCGTACGCACCCGAGCGCGGGTCGAGGTTGTAGGGATAGGGAAGGCCGCCCCACTTCTGGTCCTCCGGGGCGATCCCGTGGGCCATCCAGTAGTCGGCCATCATCCGCATGTTGTCGCGGATCGCGGGGTCGCCCAGGTACCCGTAGAGGAGGTTCCACGACGAGAGCGCCATGTTAATCTGGTCCCCCCCGAGGCCCCGTGGGTCGTCCTTGTCGGCCTTCCAGACCTGGTGGAGCAGGTAGTAAGGGACACCGTTCGGGCAGGCCCTCATGTGGATCCAGAAGCTCCAGACCTGCCGTACCACGTGGTCGTACGCCTCGGACGGCCCGTTTCCGTACCAGGGGACGATCCTGCCCTGCGGGTCCGTCCTCACGTCGTGGTAGCCGAGGCGCTCGGCGGCGCCGGAACGCGAGGGCACCACGAGCGCCGCCGCGAACGCCGCATAGAGGCGCAGGGCATGGCTTCCCGGACGCCAGAGGAGGGTCTTCATGGGGGGCCATCGTCCCGCGATTTGCGAGAGGATCATCCACAACCGAGCCTCGATGCGCGGGACGCCGCGTCAACGGGAAACCGAGCGTACCCCAGGGGGCCGCACTCCGATCGCGCCCCGTTACGGGCGTTCGAGGAACTCCAGCGGGATCGCGACCCGCTTCGCCCAGGAGATTTCCGAGTGGTCGGCGCCGGGATAGATGCGGCTCATGAAATTCTTGTCCGAATACCCCCTGTCGCGGACCACCAGGTCGGCGAACGCCTGGGACTCGCTGAACAACGCGTCGAGGGTGGCCGTCCCCTGGTCGAAGTAGATCCTGTGTGTCCCGGGGTCCGGAAGATGCCCCTGGAGGTAGTTGAAGGTGGCGAGCGGGAAGGTCGCGTTCTTGGGGAACGTCGCGATCCAGCCCGTCGACAGGCACCCCGCCCCGCCGAAGACCGCGGGATACTCGCAGATCGCGTAGAGGGAGATGATCCCCCCCATGCTTGAGCCCATCACGGTCGTGTGCGCCCGGTCCGGGTAGGTCGCGTACCTGGCGTCGATCGCGGGCTTAAGCTCCTCGACGATGAAGCGCAGGTAGTTGTCCGCCTGGGGTTTCCCGGAAAGGTCGGTGCGGACGAACTTGTCGCGAGGCTCCTGCGGCACGAAGGCCAGCGCCTTCTCGGGGAAATACTCGCTTTGGCGGGACACTCCGATCGACCAGATTCCGACGATGAGGGTCCGCGGGATCCTCCCCTCCCTCATCAGGGCGGCGGTGGTCTCCGCCATGTTCCAGGCCGTCTTGTTCCACGTAATGCGCCCGTCAAAGAGCATCTGGCCGTCATGCATGTAGACGACCGAGCACCGGTCCTTGGCGTTGTATCCCGGAGGCAGCCAGACGTCGACGTTGCGCGCCGAAACGAACTTCGAGGGAAACGCGCTCAGGTGCTCGATGCGGCCGACGGCCGCGACCGGCACCTGGTCAACGGGTTGGGCGCAAAGGCCTCCCGCGAGGGCGCAGAACAGGAAGGCGAGGGTTCTCATCACCTGGCATCCTGGTCCCGGGCCGCGGCGTCCGCCACGCGCCCGGCGGTCACGGAACCGCGAAGGCTCCCAAGAATCCTAGGATTCGCGACGATGCCGGCTGCGCCCGCACCTCGCCTGCCCGCTCGACAACACTCGCGCGACCGGGCTTACCTTAGGATCGGGATCCCATCCTCCTTTCCGGCCTCCCCCTCATCCAATCCAACACGAACCGACATGGACGCCACGCTCCCCGCAACCCAATCCGCGATCGACTGCCCTGCTCCGGCGTCGGGCACACGGTACTTCGACGTCGCCTCAATGGCCTTTGTCGCGGTCTATCTGATCTCGCAGGTCTCCAGCTCGAAGCTGTTTGTGATCGGCGGCCTCCAGCTGCCCGGGGCCGCGGTCGTGTTCCCTCTCTCGTACATCTTCGGCGACATCCTGACCGAGGTCTATGGCTACGCGCGGACGCGCCGGGTGATCTGGATGGGCTTTGCCTCGGCGGTCGTGATGGCGCTCGTCCTCTGGATCGTGCAGGCGCTTCCCCCCGCGCCCGACTGGCCCAACCAGGCCGCCTACGAGGCCATCCTCGGCGTGGTGCCGCGGATGGTCCTTGGCAGCATCGCGGCGTACTGGGCGGGCGAGTTCACCAATTCCTACATCATGGCGAAGATGAAGCTGCTGACCAACGGCCGCCATCTCTGGACGAGGACGGTGGGTTCCACCGTCATCGGCCAGGCGGTGGATTCGACGGTGTTCATCCTGATCGCCTTCGCCGGGCGGCTCTCCTGGGCAAGCCTGTTCCAGATCGCGGCGACACTCTACCTGTTCAAGGTCGCCTACGAGATCGCCGCGACCCCGCTCACCTATGCGATCGTCCGCTGGCTCAAGCGTGTCGAGGGCGTGGACGTCTACGACCGCGAGACCGACTTCACCCCGTTCAGGCTCTGATTTCGGGTCGGGGCGGCCCCGGACCGCGCCCCCTTAGCGGCGGTCGAGGAATTCCAGGGGGATCCCGGCCCGCCTCGCCCATGACGTCTCCGAATGGTCGTCACCCGGGAAGACGCGGCTCATGAAGCTTCCCTCGCCGTAGCCCTTATCCTGGAACAGCACATCCGCGAGCGCCTGCGCCTCGGGATAGAGCGCGTCCAGCGTGGCGGTCCCCCGGTCGAAATAGATCCTGTGGTCCTTCGCCGGGGGCACGTGGGTCTCAAGGTAGTCGAGTACCGCCAGAGGGAATGTCGCATTCTTCTCGAAGGTGCCGGGCCAGTGGGTTGAAAGGCATCCGGCGGCGCCAAAGACCTCGGGGTATTCGCATATGGCATACAGCGATATGATTCCGCCCATGCTCGAACCCATCACGATCGTGTGCGGCCCGTCCGGCAGCGTCGCATACTTGGCGTCTATCGCGGGCTTCAGCTCCCGGACGAGGAACCGCAGGTAGTTGTCCCCCTGGGGCTTGCCGGCGAGCGCGAGGCGGACGAACTTCTCGCGGATGTCCTGGGGCAGGGACGCCAGCGCCTTCTCCGGGAAATACTCGCTGTGCCGCTGCGAGCCATTTGACCAGATGCCCACGACGATCGTCTCCGGGATCTTCCCCTTCTCCATCAGCCCGGCCGCGGTCTCCGCAAGCCGCCACGAACGCTTGTTCCAGGTAATGTTATCGTCGAAGAGCATCTGCCCGTCGTGCATGTAGATGACCGGGCACCGCACCTTCCCGTCGTACCCGGGCGGAAGCCAAACGTCGATGTTGCGGGCCGCGACAAACTGGGAGTGAAACGCGCGCATGCGCTCGATCCGGCCGACGGCGACCGCCGGCATTGGGTCCGCAGTCTGCCCGCAAAGGATTCCCGCAAATGCGAAGAGCGCGAGGGACAGGGTTCTCATCTTGGACAGGCTGGCAATCGGTACCATGATCCGCCGAAGACCTCCAGGCGCCCGCTGGAACGCCGGGGAAGCTCAAGTTTCAGGGTGCTCATGGGAATCCGAAGGGCGCAGATCCGCCACCTTGGGCTCCAATCTGGACGAGGCAACGACTTGTTGCTTCAGCGGCTTCGGGAGTCTCGGCCCGCTTCCGTGACCGCCAGGAAGGCCGTGGCTTGCGGTTTGGCCGCCGCTCGCTTCAGATGCATCCCTCATCCACTCAACCCGAAGGAGTGACTCCCCTATGGCTACCGCAATCATTCTCCTGAAGATAGACCCCAAGAAGATCACCGGCACTGCGGAGAGGCTCTTGGAAATCCCTGCAGTCACCGACGTGTACTCAATATCGGGAAGATACGACCTGCTGGTGATCATCAAATGCGAGTCGAACGACATGATCGAGTGCGTGATCACCGACCACCTGTTGAAGACCGAGGGGATCACCAATAGCGAAACGATGTTTGCCTTTCGGAGCTACGACAAGAGGGAGGGAGGACGGGCGATTGACGTCGACTGAGCCCCCGCCGCGTCGGGGCCGGCCGGCCGGCCCGGTGGCGACGATATGCCTTTCGAAGGCGGCCAAGCCCCGCGCTTTTCTCCGGCAGAAATTGGGTCGCGTTGCCGGCGCCGCCCCTGGTAAGGTTTCCTGAGCCCCGACCCCCCATCCAACACCGCGTGTCCGCGCTTTGAGCAGACGCCGTCGGATCCCAAGTAAACCCAAAAAGCCAAACGCCAAATGGTCACCAGAATTATGCCCTTCCCGTTCATCCGCGCGTCCCTTGCGGTGCTGCTGACCCTGGTATCCGGTTTCGGCCTTGCGCCGCGGACCGGGGCCCAATCGCAGGACACGGCGGCCAATCCAAAGGTAACGACCCACGCCCCCACAGGCTGGTGGAAGAACGGAAGCAAACCCGCCGCTTACGTGGTGGGAGTAGATAGGGAAATAGAGCACGACAGCCTGCCGAGCGCGTATGCCAGGTCGATCGAACCGTCGATCGAGGGTTTCGGGGGAATGATGCAGATGTGTGACGCCCAAAGCCACCTCGGGAAGAGATTGCGGCTGAGCGCATGGATGAAGACGGAGAACGCCAATGACGGGGGCGCCCACCTCTGGTTCCGCATCGATGCCAAAGAGGGCGGCGCTACGCTGGGATTTGATAACATGGACGGCCGGCCGGCGAAAGGCACCACCGAATGGACGAATTACTCGATTGTCCTCGATGTTCCGGCAAATGCGGGGGCCCTCGCCTTCGGATTCTTCATTGACGGGACCGGTCATGCTTGGGTCAGTGGCGTCAAGCTTGAGGAGGTGGGCCGCGACGTGCCGACCACCGGCGCTCCGGAGAAGAAATGGCCCATCGCCCCTGTTAACCTCAACTTCGCCGACTGATCCGAGGCCGGCAATCCGGACCGGGTCTGGCCGACACCAGAAATGGGCCGCTTTCCCCAATATGCCCCACCCGGCCGCCAGCATCGTGTTTCCCGGGGCGCAGCCGGCTTCAATGGCGATCCCGGCAGACCAAGGCCGACCCCAAGGACGCCTTGATAACAGGGACCCGCTCAGGCTCGATACGGTAGGCCCACTTGACCCCTCAAGGACTCTGAACGCCCAACTGATGATCCATCGTCGCGCCCATCATTCCATGCTGGCAGGGGTGGGCGCGAAGGTCGCGTTGGTTTGCCTTACTCTCTCGCTGGCCGGAGTCTCCTTGCAGGGGGCCGAGACCACCAAGAGGCCTCGCGACCTTTTCGCCGAACTGCTCGGGAAACCCCAATCGGAGATCGACGCCAAGATCAGCATGGCCTGGAGCCGCCTCTTCGCGGGCGACGACCAGAATGAGCGGGTGTATTTTCCGGTGGGAGGCGACATGGCCTATGTCGCCGATATCGGCCACCAGGATGTCCGGACGGAAGGCATGTCCTACGCAATGACCATCTGCGTTGTGCTGGGGAAGCACCAGGAGTTTGACCGGATCTGGAGGTGGGCCAAAACGCACATGTATCATGAGAACGGGCGGTATGCGGGATACTTTGCCTGGGAGTGCTCCTTTGATGGAACGCAGATGGATCCGCAGCCCGCCCCGGACGGCGAGGAGTGGTTCGCCACCGCGCTCCTTTTTGCGGCGCGAAAGTGGGGAAATGGCCCCGGCGTGTTCAACTACCAAGCAGAGGCAGACCGCCTCCTGCGGGATATGCGCCGGCACAGGCCCGGTGTTCCCGAGAGCCTGTTCTCAGGGACTGAGAAACAAGTCGTGTATTCGGTCGATGGGGTGTCGGCCACTTTTACCGACCCCTCTTACCAGCTGCCCGGCTTTTACGAGATCTGGGCCCGTTGGGGTGATCCCGAGGGGCAGGCATTCTGGAGGGACGCGGCTGTCTCGAGCCGAAGGTTTTTTAGGAAGGTCGCCCATCCGCTGACCGGCCTGATGCCGGAATGCTGCGGGTTTGACGGGAAACCCCATCGCGGCGATCTCGGCGACTTTCGCTTCGATGCGTGCCGCACGCTGGCGAACGTTGCCCTGGATTGGGCGTGGTTTGGCCGTGACGATTGGAGCGTCGTCCAAAGCAACCGGGTGCTCGGTTTCCTCAAGACCCAGGGGCATCCCTGTCCGAATCAGTTCTCGTTGGCAGGGAAGCCGCTTTCCGACGTCGATTCGACCGGGCTGGATGCGATGGCCTCGGTCGCCGGCCTGGCTGCGGATCCGGCGATCGCCCGTCCTTTTGTGCAGTACTTCTGGGACCGGCCGATCCCCTCCGGAAAGTGGCGGTATTATGACGGCCTGCTGTATTTTCTTGCTCTGCTCGAAACAAGCGGCCGCTTTCACCCCGTCGTGAACTGATGCGATCCGGGCTATTTGTATCGCCTGAAGCACACGCCTTGGCAGGTCGCCGCATCCCCGAACTTGTCGCACCCCGGCTCGCCGCAATCTTCGTTTTCTCAGTCGATCATTAGCGGATCATCTGAATTCACGAATGGCGCCCAGGGTGACCGAAATCGTTTCTCCCATTTGGCTTGTTCATGAAACTACATGTTAATAATGAGGGCCTTGGGCTGACACCAAGCCGAACAGCAGGCGTCACATGAATCGGAGAACCTTTGGTAAGCTAACATTTTTCGGTGCGCTGGCAGCTTTGGCAAGAGGCGTCGAGGTTGAAACCGAGTCTGATTCGTCCGGACAGACTGAAAAGGGCGCGGCCATCTTCAAGCCGACCCTAAAGTCACTGAGGAGGCATTCGACACCCGAGTGGTTCCATGACGCCAAGTTCGGGATGTTCATCGATTACGGTCTCTACTCCGTCGCCGGCTATGCCCCCAAGAAGGAAACGGGACCGATGTATCCCGATTGGTACCTGTACAACATGTACCATGAGCCAGAGGTCGTGCAGTACCACAAAGCCAAATGGGGGGATGACTTTCAGCGCGATGACTTCATCCCGCTGTTTAAGGCTGAAAAATTCGACCCCGAGGGCCTCGCGGCATTGGCCGAGGAAGCCGGCATGCGGTACGTCGTGCCCTTCTGTAAGCACCACGACGGATTCTGTCTGTGGCCAAGCAGTTTCACCAAGAGGAACGTGATGGAAATGGGGCCCAATAGGGACCTGATCGGCCCTTTGAATGAAGCCTGCAAGAAACGCCGGTTGAAGTTCGGATTCTACTTCTCCCTTGAGGAATGGGAGTACCCGTTAATCCAGGGCGGCAAGAAGATGGTTCGTACATGGACAACTGTGGATGGGCAGCCAAACCGCATCGACCCCTTTGATGAGGTCAAATTGGCTGGGAAGATCTCCGGAAAGGCCCCCGTTCACGACTACGTTGCGGACTACATCATTCCCCAGGCCACGGAGTTCATTGACCGCTACGATCCCGACATCCTTTGGCTTGATGGCGAGTGGGAGGATGACGTCGAAGATTCAGGGTCCCGAGAGATCCTGTGCCATTTCTACAACAAAGCCGCCGGACGCAAGGCCGTGGCGTCGAACGACCGGCTGGGCCGGTTCATGCGCTTCAACGTTGGCGACTTCTTCACGAGCGAGTACGGATCCCGCAATACCGAGCGGATGTCGATCCTCCATAAATGGGAAGAGTGCAGGGGGATAAGCCAGTCTTTTGGATATAACTGGCAGGACACGGAGAAGAACGTGATCAGTGCCGAAGATCTCATCGACATGCTGGTGAGAATCGTGAGTGACAACGGAAACCTGTTGCTCGTTGTGAATCTCGACGGGGAGGGAGGAATGCCCGCTTACATTCGTACGAGGCTCCTTGATATTGGCCGGTGGTTGAAGGTAAACGGCGAAGCGATCTATGGTTCAAGGCCGTGGCTCGTGGCGAGCCAGGGCGAGAGGCTCAGATTCACCCAGAGCAAGGACGGCAGGTACCTCTATGCCGTTCACCGGGGCTGGCCGCAGGGAACAGTGAACATAAACGACCTCTGGCTGGATACTTCCTCAAGAGTCACGATGCTTGGCACCGATCAGACCCTCCGTTGGCGGAACATCCCGGAGGGAAGCTATGGAAGGGGCGGTAAAGTCGCCGTGGAAGTTCCGGAATCATTGAGGAGTGCCGTCGATTCCAACCACGCAATGACGTTAAGGATTGAGCTTTCTAATTGAAGACAGGGCTCAGATTCGTGCCCCTCCCTCTTCCTCCCAGCGACTTACAACCTGAGGATACCTTAAGACCCGTTCTAAACCACGGATAATGATCCGAGCTTTTCGGCGTCTATGCCCGACCAAGAAGCCAACGAATCCATTGATGGCCCCTCAAGCTTCTCTTCCGAATAGACCGTCAGAAATTGGTGCCCATGGGGGGGCCGAGCCCCCACGCCTTTCGGCGGCAGATTTTGAGTCACGCTGGAAACGCCATCACCAAGCAACGGGGTCGATATTGAGTTAGGTCAGTGATTGGCATCCGATTCAAGGACCTAAACCGGCCAGGCTCAATTGGCACAGGGTTCACCCCGTTCGGTTTGGACGTTTGACCTGGAGACCATATCCCCTTGAATTCCTATAGTGGAGTCCAAGAACAACATTGCACTAATTGAGGCTGAAAGGGCAGGCTTTGATCTAAGCCTTGTGGAAGCCAGCTTGATGGTTTCCCACGAAGAGCGGGCGAAACAGCACGACCAAGCGCTTTCTCTTGTGTTGGAATTCGACCGAATTCGCCAAGAACGGAATGAACAGCCTCAGCCAACTCCTCCAGCGGTTAGCTGATTCCCGCGTGGATTTTGTGGTAGTAGGAGGCTTTGCCGGAGTTCTCCATGGCTCGGCAATCGTCACGAGGGATCTCGATATTTGCGCGGTTCTCACTCCGGAGAACGTCGAACGCCTCAGGGATACGCTCAGGGATCTCAATCCACTTCATAGGATGACGCCCCAGCGTCTCTCATTCCTCAATGTGCCAAAGCCTGGAGAACCCGTAAGTAACCTCTACCTTCAGACGGACTGGGGTATCGTCGACATTCTCTCTTCGATATCAGGTTTAGGCGACTTCGCATCAATCAAGGCGAATTCTGAGACTTTTGAAATTTCAGGGAGAACATGTAGGGTCATATCACTTCCAGATCTGGTACTGGCCAAGGAGTACATGGGGCGTGAGAAGGATATTCTGGCCGCAAAGGAACTTCGGGCCATCGCAGAAATGCGGAAGAGGGCCAAGGAAGGTCCCGAGGTTGAGATTGACTGACCTTTTGGGGTGCGTCCTCCTCGAGTTGAGGGCTTCGTTGGTTGTGACTTAACCCATGGGATGGGACCCCTAACTCTAGCCCCTTCCACTCTAAGATTGGTGGCTCTTCATCGGGAAGTGGGGACATGGCGCCCGTAACGGGCTACCATGTCCCCGATGATAACTGAACTAACGCTTTCTGGATACCGTACCATCCAGGTAGAGCG
>Ga0302320_10009401_pt1 | contig 21032 bp, 18 predicted proteins | sample Bog_T0_3_FD_202130 | JGI IMG/M metagenome (GOLD analysis project Ga0302320, IMG submission 202130) | Peat permafrost microbial communities from Stordalen Mire near Abisko, Sweden - Bog_T0_3 | ecosystem: Environmental > Terrestrial > Soil > Wetlands > Peat | place: Sweden: Abisko, Stordalen Mire...
GTGCTCCACGAAGTGGGGCTGAGAAATACCCTAGAACCCGATCCGGATAATACCGGCGTGGGAAGTTTTCGAAGCCGCTTGGCCTTCTACCTTCCATTCCATTGAGTTCCCCTTGTTTCGCTGTCATGAGAAGGGGAAGTCGTGCCTAAAATTCTAACCACCTTGCGCGTTCGATCGCTGTTCTCCTTGGCGCTCAGCTTTTCCGGGAAAAGGATCCTCCTGCCGGTCTGCATTCTTGTTGCTACGGCCGCGGCCAGGTCACAAAATCCGCCTCAAATAGCGCCGAATCCACCCGCCGATACAACGAGTTCTGCAGCGGCGCAGACGAAGATTGCGCCGGTGACCACAACGATCACAGTCCACGGCGAGATCAAAGACGACTATCTTCCCGAGTCGGTAACAGTCGGCACACTGGATGGCGCAACCCTGCAACAGGCGCCCGTCTCCGCCACCGTGATGACCCGTGATCTGCTTAATGACCAGGTCTCACGACTGCTCTCCGATGTGGTGAAGAACGATGCGTCCATCGGCGAGGACTACGCGCCCGTCGGCTACTACGGTGACTACGAGATTCGCGGATTTCCCATCGATCTTGCGACGGGCCTCGAGATCAATGGACTCACCATCGCCGGCGAACAGGATGTGCCTCTCGAAAACAAGCAAAGCGTGGAGTTCCTCAAGGGCATTGCCGGTGTCGAGAGTGGCGTGGCCTCCGCGGGCGGCCTCATTGACTACGTAACCAAGCGCCCGGCCCTCATCAAGGCTCTCGATTTGGCCACCGACCATCGTGGCAGTGCATACGGCGCCGTGGACCTGGGCAGATTTTTCGGCGGCGACAAACAAGTGGGAACGCGCCTGAACCTGGCCGGAGAACATATCGACAGCTATGTGAACGGTGCCAATGGCTGGCGCGCCATGGCGGCTGGCGCAGTCGACTGGAAGATCTCACCAAAGGCAACACTCAAAAACGATCTTGAATTCCAACACAAGGTGGAACGCTCTGTCTGCGGGTATCAGCTTCTCGGCGGCGAGACCGTCCCTAACATGAGCCTCGTTCATCCCTCCACAATGCTCGGCTATCAATCGTGGGAGCGGCCCAACACCTTCGACACGTTCAACGCAGGAACGCGTCTCGATTACGATCTAGGGCATTCGTGGAGGGCCTTCGCGGCCGGCAGCTACAGTCATTCGCTTATCGACGACAACGTGGTGTACGCGTATGGGTGCTACTACGAGGCGGACTGCACCACGGGTTCGGCTCCGGAGCCATGGTTCTTCGCTCCCGATGGAACGTACGACATCTACGACTACCGCAACCCCGGCGAGCGCCGCATCGATGCTCAGGCAGAAGCCCTGGCGACCGGCCACGTGAAGACAGGCGTAATTTCACAGGACATCGCCGCCGGAGGCGAGCTTTTCGCGCGTAGCGTGCAGCAGCCGGGTTTCAACACCGTCGCCGAACCCTACTCATCCAATGGTGTCGTTCAGGATGGCGCGGTGTACACCTACGTCGGCTCGGAAAATATTTATCAGCCCATCGCTCCGGTCGATCTCGCTACGGCTGAATCGCCTTTTGAAGCCGCCGGTCCTGAGCGTCTTTGGGAAGACAGCCATCAGGCAGCGGCCATCGTGCAGGATCGTGTCCATCTGCCGGGCCGCGTTCAGCTGATCGCGGGAGGCCGATACGATTCGCTGCACGACCACAACTATTCCGCGTACGCTAGTTGCTCGGACTTTTCCGTGCCCGGCGATTGCGATCCCCAGCTAACCACGAAGCACTTCTGGCTGCCCACGTATGCGGCTACGTTCAATCCCATCGACAAGCTCACGCTCTATGGAAATTACGGAGTGCTCTTATCGCTTGGTCCGCAGGGACCCTTCTGGACCGACAACGGCAGCCAGTTCCTAGCGCCTTTTCTCTCACGGCAGGCAGAAATCGGAGCGAAATACGAGCCCAACCAGCGGCTCCTTATCACAACGGCAGTCTTCCGCATGCGCTCGCCATTCTTCTATCCCAAAACCCTTGCGGACCCTGACAGCTTTTGCCCCAGTGGCGGCGCGGGAGACCAGTGCTTTGAATCGGAAGGCCGCGAAACGCACGATGGCATCGAATTCAACGCGGAAGGGAAAGCTGCAAGCTGGATGCGGCTGACGGCGTCTCTGGCGGCAATCAGTGCTGTTTCAACCAACACGGGCACAGCCGCCTACGACAATAAGCAGGTCATCAACATGCCGCGTGTGCGCACCACGTTTTTTGCCGATCTCGCCCTTCCGCACTTGCGCGGATTGAGCCTGATGCCCGGATGGGGATACACAGACAGCAAGCAAGCCACGCGCGACGACGCGGTTCGCGTTGGCGGCTACAACCTGTTCAACCTGGGCGCCCGCTACACGCCCGGAGGCGAGCAGGGACACGTAACCCTCCGTGTATACGCAGACAACATCCTCGACAAGCGCTACTGGAAAGATACGGGCGCAAACTACGGGGATACATTCATTCACCTTGGCGCGCCAACGACAGTCCGCCTTTCCGCCCATTACACTTTCTAAGATCGTCGCCTTGAGGCAACAATGAGCGCAACAAACAAAGTGCATGGAATGGACGGAACGTTAGTCGCGCCTGACTGGCCGCCGCTGGCGCTCGACGAGCTGCGCCCGCTCCTCATCCAGTTCCCATCACTTGGCGCGTCGCTTGAGATCGTCTCCGCAAGCCCCCGTCCCCTTTCCGCGGCGGCCGTGATCCGCACAACCCATGGCCGCGTCTTCATCAAGCGCCATCACCATGCCGTGCGCGACGCCGAAGGTTTGCAAGAAGAGCACAGATTCCTCGCCCACTTGTTTCACGCAGGCGCTCCGGTTCCACGCGTCTACGCTTCAACGAGCGGAAAAACGGCCATTCAGATTGGCGAGTGGACGTACGAGATCCACGCGACGCCGGCAGGCATCGATCTCTACGGCGACGCCATTTCGTGGACGCCCTTCCGAAGCGCTGCCCATGCATACTCGGCGGGTAAAGCAATGGCGAGGCTTCATCGCGCTGCCGAAGACTACGTTGCACCGCGCCGCAAAATTCAACCGCTCGTTGCCAGCTTCACCATCTTCGCCGCACACGATCCGGCGCTCGAGTTGGAGCGCTATCTTACCGCGCGGCCCGCGCTTGCATCCGAACCCGCCGTCGAAGCAAACAGCCGCAAAGCCCTCGACCTGCTTACGCCTTTCCATGCTCGGCTTCAGCCTCTGCTGCCTTCGCTACCGTCGCTCTGGACACACAACGATCTTCACTCCTCCAATCTGTTCTGGAGCGATACAAGCGACGACGCCCAGGCGACAGCGATCATCGACTTCGGTCTCGCGGACCGCACCAACGCCGTTCACGACCTTGCCAACGCCATCGAGCGCAACATCGTCGAGTGGCTGGTGCTCGTCAACAATCCCGCGCATCCAGACGACGTGCCCGTGCATTTCGATCATTTAACGGCATTACTCGAAGGCTATGAATCGGTTCGTCCCCTCACCGCGGAAGAGGCAGCCGCTCTCGTGCCCATGACGGCCCTTTGTCATGCGGAGTTCGCCCTCTCCGAAGCGGACTATTTTCTTGGCGTGCTGCACTCCAGGGAAAAGGCTCAGATGGCGCATGACGGCTGGCTCGTCGGCCACGCGCATTGGTTCGAGAGCGCGGCTGGCCGCAAGCTGCTCGATGCAATTGCAGCGTGGGCCGCAAACCGAAATTCGCTTCTGCAAAAAGTAGTCGCCACTGGAGCTCGGGACTGATGCACTGGACAACAATAGCGAATTACCTTGTTGCAAATTGGCTTGAGAATCTTGCTGCCGTGATCACCCTCGCGGGCATCTGGCTTACCACGCGGCGCACACTAATTTGCTGGCCAGTCGTCCTGGTTTCAGATGTTCTCTACCTGATTGTCTTCCGTGATCAAAATCTGAAATCCGACGCTCTTCTCCAAGTATTTTTCATAGCCTTTACCCTCTATAGCTGGTGGAACTGGGCCCGCGGTGCGAGACAGGACGGAGAAGTGCGCGTAGTCCCCATGCACCTGAAAGATTGGGTGGCGGGTCTGGTTGTGGGCGCGGTGGGCAGCATCATCGTGGGATGGTGGATGGCTCGAATAGGCGCGGCGCTTCCCCACATGGATGCTACCCTCGCCGTATTCAGCCTCGTTGCCAGTTGGTGGGAGGCACGCAGGCACACAGCCAACTGGTGGTTGTGGATTGTCGTTGATGCGGTTTATGTCGGAGAGTATCTCTACAAATCCATGTGGACAACGGCTCTACTTTATGCTGCGTTCGTAGTACTCGCTGTACTGGGTCTCAGCAATTGGAAACGAGCTTCTGCGGGAAGTTCCAAAACGCTCTTAACGACGCCCAACGCTCCAGTAATTTCCTAAACAGCAGCCTGCACCACGTTCTCGAGCGGCTCGCCCTTCAAATATCGCCGCACTTCACCGGCAGCCGTCTGCATGGCCCGCACGGAAAACATCGGTGTCGAACCGCCAATGTGCGGCGTGATCATCATGTTCGGGCACGACCACAGCGGATGTCCTACCGTCAGCGGCTCCGGGTCCGTCACATCAATCGCCGCCCGAATTCGCCCTGCATGGAGCGCCTCAACCAGCGCATCCGTATTCACAATCGGCCCGCGCGCAGCGTTCACCAGCAGAGCGCCCTGCTTCATGAGTCCAAATTGCGGCGCGCTGATCAGACCCTTGGTCTCTTCCGTCGAGGGCAAGATCAGCACAACCACATCCGCCCGAGGCAGCATGCCGTCGAGCTCGCTCACGGGATGAACCTCAGGATCCGTCCGCGCGCTGCGAGCCACGCGCAAAATGTCCACACGGAACGGCGCCAGCATCCGCTCAATCTCCTGGCCGATCGAACCGTGACCCACAATCAGCACTGTCTTGCCGGTCAACTCTTCTTGCATGACGGGTGGATATACAGGCCGATGATCGCCGCTGATCTGCGCGTAGTGCTTGGGAATTTCGAAGCGGCGCTTCCACTCGCCGCTGCGTTGAATGTCGTAATACAGCGGGAAGTATTTCAGCATGGCCAGGATGGCGCTCAGAGTCCACTCTGCTGTACTGGTGCTGTGCGCGCCGCGCGCATTGCAAATGGTCACATGCGGCCCCACAACTGGTGGAATCCATTCGGTGCCTGCCAGGAGCGAAAGCACCAGTCGCACGCCCTTCAACCACGGCCACGCCAGGATCGCGCGATTGGAATACGGATTCGGAATCCAAACGTCTATCTCGATCACGTGATCCGGCGGATCGGGAATCGCAATCATCTCAGCACCTTCCGGAAAATCGCGAAGGAGCTCAACAGGCAGTATCTCTGGATATCCAATGCGTAACATAAGCGTCCGGCCTGGGAAAGTGGCCCTGCCTTCATGCTAGCGCAGCCGCCGTGGGGGCGCTCACAGAAAGGATCAAGCGGCTCCACTATGATGGAAACACTCCAGGTCGGGCTTATGCGCCTTAGCTTCAAAAGAACACACTCGCAACATCAGCTCGCAGTGAAGCTGCGCGTGGAGCCGGCACCAAGATCCGGCCTCATTTCCTGGGAGCATCGGCGCCTCCTTATCCATGCCGCCAAGACGGCGCTGGCCGCGGCACTCTGCTGGTGGCTTGCCATGCGCTTCGGCTTGCACGATGGCTACTGGGGCTCCATCAGCGCGATCATCGTCTTGCAATCCGATGTAGGTTCCACCGTTGGCGCATCGCGCGAACGGCTGCTTGGCACGCTCATCGGCGCCGTGCTCGGGTTTTCGTTTTCGCTGTTCGGGCCGCTGATTGTCAGCTACATTCTTGCGCTGCTGGCGGCGGTCCTCATTTCGGGTAAGCTTGGCTTCCGCAACAGCTCGCGCCTCGCATGCGTCACCATCACCATCATTATGCTGGTCCACCAGCAAGGTCCTCGCTGGGGCCTGGCGATCGATCGTGTAGGCGAGGTGCTCCTCGGCATAATTGTCGCGCTGGCCGTTACGGCATTCGTGTTTCCCGATCGCGCACGCATTCGTTTGCGCGATGGGCTTGCGCAGGAGTTCCTACTGCTGGGCGGCCTGTTCGAAGCAATTCTCGGCGGGTTTCGTGGATCGCAGTCGCCTGACCTGCAAAGTAGACGCGACGATGTGCAGGCGCTTCTCGCTACCAATGAAACGCTCCTCGCCTCCGCGCGCAATGAGCCATCCGGCGGCCCAGGGTGGCGCGAAGGCCTCGGGATGTTGTCGCAATTTGGCCGCTCCATCTTTGATGCTTTGCTGGCGCTGCAGTTCGCAGTCGAGGGCAGCCGCGAAGATGGATTCGCACTGCAGCTTGAGCCTGCGCTAGGCCGCCTGGCCGCGGATATTCACTCCGGCTTCCATCACGTCGCCGGTTGCATTCACAAGTGGCAGTTCAGCGCAGCTCCGCAGAACATCAATCTCGAACAGGACATTGTAGATCTCGAAGCGCGCATGGATGCAGTGCGCCATACCGGCATTGGCTTCTCGCAGAACGAAATTCTGCGCGCCTACGCCGTCCAGCTCCATCTCAAGCAGATCGCGCGGCTGCTGCGGGCATCAAGAATTGAAACCAGCCAGGCCATCGGCGAAACGCAGGAGCCGGAAATGTCGGCGAAATCTTCGGAGTCCGCCGACCAGAAATCAAACGGCAAGTAAATCTGTGTAAACTGCCATTCCCACCACAGCATCGGCACCCAGCGCATCGAGCGCATCTACTTCTTCCTGGATGCGTATTCCCCCCGCCACAATCAATTGCCGTTCCGTAAGCTCCACCAGGCGCGCCGCAGTCTCGATCGGAAAGCCCTGCATCAGCCCTTCGCCGTCCACGTGCGTATAAAGGAAAGCGCCCACGAAAGGCTCTAGCTGCGGCATGGCATCGTCCGCCGTGAGCTCGACGTTGGCCTTCCAACCCTTGATCGCGATGCGGCCGTTCTTCGTGTCGATTCCAGCCACCACTCGGTCCGCTCCCACGCTCGCGGCCAGTTCAGTCGCGAATTTTGTGCGCACGCCGCCCGCTTCGGTAAACAGCGCCGACCCAATGATCACGCGTTTCGCGCCCGCATCCAGAACCTGCTGCGCCCGCTCCACGGAATGAATTCCCCCACCAGCCTGCACCGGCAACCGCTTGGCAATTTGCGCGACGAGTGCGGAGTTGTCGCCCTGCCGCATGGCCGCATCCAGATCGATCAACTGCACCAGCGGATACTTAGAAAACTTCTCGATCCAGTATTCAAAATCGTCAAACGCAAGGCGCAGCTTCTCGCCCTGCACAAGCTGAACAATCTGTCCGCCCAGCAAATCAATCGATGGAATCAGCATGGCAACCTCACAGACACGCCGGCCTTTGCCAGCTCTTCCTTGAGCGAACGCGCGCTCGAAATACCAAAATGAAAAATGCTCGCGGCAAGCGCTGCATCGGCTCGACCGCGCCCGAACACGTCGGCAAAATGATCGACAGTTCCTGCGCCGCCTGAAGCGATCACCGGAATACGGACAGCCTCACTCACCGCGGCCGTTAGCTCGCAATCGAATCCTGCGCGTGTGCCGTCCGAGTCCATCGAGGTGAGCAGAATTTCGCCTGCACCGCGCTGCTCGGCTTCGCGCGCCCACTCCACCACGCGGCGGCCGGTCGGCTTGCGGCCGCCCTGGACAAAGACTTCCGCATCGCGCACCGGATTGGCAGCCTTGGGATCACGGCGCGCATCGATGGCAACAACCACGGCCTGCGCACCAAAGCTACGGCCAATGGCGTCGATGAGTATGGGGTCTTTTAGCGCGGCAGAGTTGACGCTGACCTTGTCCGCGCCGGCTTCGAATACTTGCGCTGCGTCGTCGGCTGAGCGGATGCCTCCGCCAACGCAGAATGGAACAAAGAGCGCCTTCGCGGTGCGTCGCACCGTATCGAGCAGCGTCTTGCGGCCTTCGTGCGTTGCCGTAATGTCGAGCAGCACGATTTCGTCCGCGCCTTCGCGCGCGTGGCGTGCGGCCTGCGTTGCGGGATCGCCCGCATCGACGAGGTCAACGAACTGCACGCCCTTCACAACACGGCCGTCGTGCACGTCGAGACAGGCAATAATGCGCTTAGTGATCATTCGCTCCCCGTCGCTTCCCACGAAAGGAAGTTCTGCAAAATCTTCAGCCCCGTCGCGCCCGATTTTTCCGGATGAAACTGCACGCCCATCACGTTGTCGCATTCCACAGCCGCTGCAAACGGTTCGATATAAAAAGTGGTGGCTGCTGTGTCACTCGAGACGGGCCCCTTGAACGAATGCGTGAAGTAGACAAACTCGCCCGGCTCCACACCTGCAAGCAGTCGCGATCCAGCCTTAACCTCAAGTGAATTCCAGCCCACATGCGGCACTTTTTCCGTGCCCTCTGCAAACCGCGCGCACGACTCCGGGAAGTGTCCCAGGCCCGGTTGCTCCGCTGCCTCGCTCGATCCCGCATAGAGCCACTGCATCCCTACGCAAATCCCAAGGAACGGCACGCCTCGCGCAATGGCAGCTCGAATCGCAGGGGTCAGTCCCGTTGCATCCAGGCGCTCGGTGGCCTGAAAATGGCCAACGCCTGGCAGCACGATGCGCTCCGCTTGCTCGACGAGCGACAGATCGCCATCCGTCACTTCCGGCTCAGCGCCGAGATGCCGCAGCGCCTTCAGCACGCTCGTCAAATTGCCGGCCTTGTAGTCGATGACCGTTACGCGCATTACAAAAGTCCCTTGGTCGATGGCAGCATCTCGCCCAACTGCTTGTCGCGGGAGCAGGCCACGCGCAATGCCCTTGCAAATGCCTTGAAGATGGCCTCGATCTTGTGGTGATTCGAGCGGCCGTACATGGTCTTCACATGCACATTGGCGCGTGCGCCACGCGCGAAGCCCTCGAAGAAATCGGCCACCAGTTCGGTCTGCAGATCACCCACCAGCCGTGTGCGCACCTGTGTATCGACCGCGAAGGCAGCGCGCCCACTCATGTCTACCGCGGCAATCGCAAGCGTCTCATCCATCGGCATCAGAAAATATCCAGCACGCAGGATGCCGCGCTTGTCGCCGAGGGCGCGATCGAACGCCTCGCCCAGTGCGATGCCAACATCTTCGACCGTGTGGTGCTGATCCACATCGAGATCGCCGTCGCACTTGAGATCGAGATTGAAGGCGCCATGCCGTGTGAACAGCTCAAGCATGTGGTCGAAGAATCTGATACCTGTAGACACGTTGTACTGACCTTTGCCTTCGATGGTGAGCTCAAGGTCAATCTGCGTTTCGGCTGTATGGCGCACGACGACCGCAGTGCGGCGCTTGGAGGAAGTCTTAGGAGAAACCGATTTCCTTTTGATCATTGCTTGCCTCTAACGGGATTCAAAGCTGCAATTGCGTTTTTGAGTGCAGGGATGGCCTGCTTCATTTGCTCGCGGGTTCCAATCGTGATCCGCACCAGACCGTCGCAACCGGGGTCGCTGGAGCGGTCACGCACAAGCACACCCGCATCGCGCATCAGGTGCACAAACTCCGCATGCTGCGGCCCAATTCCAACCAACACAAAATTGGCGCGGCTGGGCCAGCGGCGCAGGCCGGCCGCATCAACCGCCGTTTCAAACTCGGCGCGTGCCGCTATCACTTCACTGACGTACCAATCGAGATAGACCGTGTCTTCAAGCGCGGGAGGCAGGCAGGCGAGTGCGATGGAGTTCACACTGTAAGGCGATAGCACGCGCCGGACCCATTGCATCATTTCAACCGGACCTGCAAGCAGTCCAAGCCGCAATCCCGCCAGGCCGTAGGCTTTTGAGAACGTTCGCGCGACTACAAGATTCGGAACCGTTCCGACGAGGTCGATAATTGTTTCGCCGTGGAAGTGATAGTAAGCTTCATCCACCAGCAAAGCCGCATGCGGGGCACGCTCGGCAATCGCGAGCAGTTGCGCGCGCGTAGCCACTGAACCTGAAGGGCTGTTGGGGTTGGCGATGGCGATGATCTTGGTGCGCGGCGAAACACCTTCGAGCAGACGGTCGAAGGGAAACTGAAGATCGTCGGCAGCCTGCACAGCAACGATGCGCGCATCGGTCGCCGACGCGTAGACCTCGTACATCGTATAGGTGGGCACTGGCAGCAGCAGCTCATCGCCTGCTTCGAGAAACGTCTCGAACAAAACGTGAATCGCTTCATCCACGCCGTTTGTGAGGGCCAATTGCTCCGGCTTAACGCCAACGGTCGCGGCCACAAGGGCTTCCACCGGTACGCGCTCGGGATAGCGCGTGAGAGCCCCTGCGGAGATCTGTCCAAGCACTTCGCGAACCTTGGGGGAACAGGCGAGCGTGTTCTCGTTGAAGTCGAGGCGCAGGGCATCGCGGCAGCCAAGCGGAGGGTGATACTCCTTCATCGCTTTGACGCGTGCGCGCGGCGCCGGATTTTGCGTTGCAGTAATCTCAGCCACGGGACCCCCTCTTTCGCGCGCTTTTGCCGAGCCTCACGCGAATTGCTTTCGCATGCCCGTCGAGACCTTCCGCCACGGCAAGTAGCGCTGCCTGCGGGCCGAGCGTGCGCATTCCCTCGCCGGAATATTCCTGAACGGTGATCAGCTTCACAAAGTCATTCACGCTCAATCCGCCGCGCACCCGCGCCATGCCGCCTGTCGGCAGCGTGTGGTTCGGGCCGGAGATGTAATCGCCCATCGGCTGAGCCGACCAGCGCCCGACAAAAACCGATCCCGCGTTTTCAACCCATTTCACGTCGCTGGATGCATCGACGGTGAGATGCTCGGGCGCAAGCTTGTTGGTGATTGCATGCGCTTCTTCCACGCTGCCAGCGACGATCACGAGTCCATTGCGATCGAGCGATTCGCGAGCGACAGCATTGCCTCGACTGCGGAGCTTTGCCTCCGTGATCACTTCCTTGGCAAGATCTCTGCGTGTTGTGATGAAGATGGCGAGCGCTTCAGGATCGTGTTCCGCCTGCGCCACCAGGTCTGAGGCAATGTCGGCCGCATTACCGCGCTCGCTCGTGACCACAATCTCCGTGGGCCCGGCGAGCATGTCAATGGCGCAATCAAAGGCTACGAGGCGCTTCGCAGCGGTGACGTAAAGGTTGCCGGGCCCCACAATCTTGTCGACCCGCGCCACACGTGCCGTGCCGTAGGCCAGCGCGGACACAGCGTGCGCACCGCCAAGCCGATAGAATTCCTTGATCCCTAGCAGGTGCGCGGCGGCCAAAGTTTCGGGCGCAGGCTTTGGAGAGACCGCAACGAGCCGCCCGACTCCGGCCACCTGCGCCGGAATCGCGGTCATCAACAGGGTTGACGGTAACGGATGTCTGCCGCTGGGAACATAGCAACCGACGGATCCGAGCGGTCGAACCAGCTGACCGGTGTTGAGGCCCTTGAGCGGAGAAAAATTCCACGAGGCCGGCTTCTGCCTTTCAGCGAATTTACGAATGTGTCTTGCCGCCGTTGTGAGCGCTTGCTTGAGTGCGGGATCAAGCGACTGCCACGCCGCGGCCATCTCTTCTTCCGTCACTCGCAAACTGGTTGCATCGACAAGGCCGTCGAATCTTGATGCGTAGCGCAGCAATGCACGATCGCCGCCCTTGCGCACATCGGCGACGATGCGTTCAACCGCGGGGCGTACCGAATCGAGCGCCGCGCCGCCGCGCTTTTCCAGCCCAGCAAGGATTTCCGCAGCCTGTGCCGCTCCTCGCCCTTTGGTGCTAATCAGCTTCATCGTTTCCTCAGGGGCGAAAGCCCCTCGTTTTCCATCGCGGACCCTGCATCAAGGCAATGGCTGTGCGTCTAACTGTGCGAGCCAAACCTTCTTTTGTTCCTTGAGCAGGTCGTTTAATTCGAGAGGATGAATCTCCTCATCGAGCCCGACCAGGATTTCGTACGCAAAAGAGGGTTCACCATGGGCGTTCCATTCGTTCTGCAAAGATTTCTCACGATGCAAACCGTTGCGCAGAGTAAACCAGCTCCCGTTTTTTGTTGCGTCGAGGTTTCGAGATACACCCACCCACACGCGGCCGGAAACGATGCAGCGTATGGCATATGCGCCCACAAGCGGCTTCCGCTCCTTGTATTGCCGGATCGCTTCTTTTCTCGATTCCTTTGACGGCATATATACCTCTCCATCGTTGAATCCGCATTGAGCGGTGTGCATCGGGCTATAGGTCGGTTGGCGCGGACAAGCTTGAGTAAGCAAACTGTGCCCGCGCCATGCCTAGAGCACAACCTTGTTCAGCGGATACTCCACAATGCCGGTTGCGTGCGCAGCTTTCAGACGTGGAATCACGTCACGAGCGGTGCGCTCATCGACGATCGTGTTCACAGCGACCCACTCGGAATTGCTCAACTGCGAAATGGTTGGCGAGTTCAATGCAGGCAAAACCGCCAGTGCAGCCTCGAGGTCTTCGCGCTTTACGTTCAGCATGAGCCCCACCTGCGATTGCGCATCGATGGCTCCGCGCAGCATGAGGGCGATCTGCTCAAGCTTCTCGCGCTTCCACGGGTCCCCCATTGCCTTTTTGCCCGCAATCAGGTGCGTCTCGCTCTCCATCACTGTGTCGATAATCTTGAGGTGATTGGCCTTCAGGGAGCTTCCCGTCTCGGTCACTTCCACAATGGCGTCGGCGAGCATGGGTGGCTTCACTTCCGTTGCGCCCCAGCTGAACTCCACCTTTACATTCACGCCCTTGGACGCAAAGTAGCGCTTGCTCACTTCGACGAGTTCGGTGGCGATGATTTTGCCATCCAGATCTTCGGCTTTCTCAAAGCCGCTGTTTTCCGGTACCGCCAGAACCCAGCGCACCTTACGGCGGCTCTGCTTTGCGTAAGTCAGCGTGGTAACGCTGTCCACATCCAGGCCGCTCTCTACCACCCAGTCAATGCCTGTCAGTCCCGCATCGAGCACGCCGTGGTCGACGTAGCGCGCCATCTCCTGGGCGCGAATGAGCATGCACTCGATATCGCTGTCGTCGATGGACGGAAAATAGGAGCGTCCGTCGGCGTAGATGTTCCATCCTGCGCGCTTGAAGAGGGCGATGGTTGCGTCCTGCAAACTGCCCTTGGGAATTCCGAGCCTGAGCTTGTTAGCCACGTGCGGCCTCCGTTTCCTTGTCGAGTGCGAGTGCCTTCGTGAAGCAGCTCACGGTTCCCTCGTGGCACACGAGTCCATCGCCCTCGACAACCACGCGGAAGAGCAGCGTATCTGTGTCGCAATCGGTCGCTGCGGAAACCACGCGCAGGCGATTGCCGCTGGTTTCGCCCTTCATCCAGAGCTTCTGGCGTGTTCGGCTCCAGAAGGTTACAAACCCGCTCTCAAGCGTCTTGGCGTAGCTGATCGGATTCAGAAATCCCAGCATCAGCACTTCGCCGGTATTCGCATCCTGCACGATTCCCGGTACAAGGCCATCCATCTTTTCAAAGTCAATCGTCGCGTTTTCGGTGCTCATCGTCTTCCTGTTTCTCTGGTTTCCGGTGGTTTGGGACACGAAAAAACCCGCGGGCGGTGGTCGCCGGCGGGCTTTGTACCTCTTTTGATCTCTCTGGCCTTGCTAGATCAGGCCATGGCAGTCCGCCGGCATGGATGTCCCATGATGATGGTGGTGGCCGTGATGGCGGAGAATCTGCATCTGTTACAAAGCTAAAGGCATTCCCCCGCGGGTGTCAACCGCAAGTTTGCTGCCTCAGTAGGTTTCGCTAACTGGCCAAGCTTCACTGCGCGCCTTGTGGCTGGGCATTCTTCTGTTGCAACAGGTCAAAGGCTTCGCGATAGAGCCGATTCCGCAACTCAAATCGCTCGGAAGCGCGGGTAATATAACGAACCTGCACGTCGGTCCCGGTGCCGTTGGGACGTAGATTGACCACGGGCGCGCCGCCGAATCGGCTCAGGCTGTCGCCGCGCGTTGCTCGTTTCCATTCGCTCTCTGCCAGTTGACTGTTTTGGCCTGTCTCTTTCTGAGCCGCTTCGTGGAATCGCTCGACCATCTCATTCACATCTTCTGTTGCGGGAACAGTGATGGTGATCTCGTCCCACATCCATTGGCCCGCGGTGGAGAAGTTGAAGTACTGCCCCTTGATTGCGAAGCTGTTGAGGAACGAGATGCGGCGTCCCGTCGGATAACCCTGCCCAGCCAGACCACCTGTTTCGAGCAATGTCGTGCTCAGCAGGCCAATCTCAATTGCCTCGCCTCCCACACCATTAATCTCCACCCAGTCTCCGACCCTGACACCGTTCTTCCCCATCAGGATGAACCATCCAAAGAATGCCAGGATGTAATCCTGAAGGGCGATGGTGAGCGCGGCGGTGGCAAGGCCCAGGACGGTGGGAGTTTGTTTGGGCATGCCGAAGATGACAACCAGGATGAACAGACTGCCGAGAACCTGAAGGCTCAGCCGGACGATGTTCCGGAGGGTTTCCATCTGCCTGCGATCCATCTTCGGATGTGCCAGAAGCCGCTCTACCAGCGCGTCACAAAGCACCATGCCGATCAGGATCAAAACAATCCACGCCAGCGAGCCCAGAATCAGGTGCCACACGATGCCGTGCTGCAAGGCTATCTGCGCGTCCCAGCGACCGTAGACCTTGGCAAGCTGCTGTTCGGTCTGGATGCGATCGTCATCAATGCTCAGGATCTGCCGCTGCGCGCTCAAGTTTTTGAGATCGGCAATTCTCGTCTTGCTTGACGCACTTCCTTCGGCGCCCTTTTGAGAGGCGGCATCGTTGTTCGCTGCCAGCTCAAGAGCGTTGTGTTCTGAGGAGATGGCACGCGCGCTGCTCTGGGCATCCGCAATCGCTTGTTGAATCAGCTTGCGCCGTTCGCGCTGATTGAACCAACCTTTGATCAAGTCCACCAGCGTTCGATACCTGCCAACGGAGATCACCGCAACCTGCGCACCTCCCTGCACTCCGGCATCGTACTTTTGCATTGAGGCCTCATGCGCCGTCAATTCGGATTGAATCTGGGAGGTCTGATCTCCTGAAGCGCGTTGCAGGTCCTGCTGCGCATCGGCCAATTCATCGGAATCGAGCCCAAGCTGTGCTTTGGCCACATCCAAGTCGTCGCTGTCGGGCGGGGGATTTTTCTGTGCGTCACTGCCAGGTGCTGGCTTCACCGACAAGCTGTTGACCAGCGCCTGGTCCTCTTTTACGAGTTGCTGAAGCTGGGTAACTTTCTGCGAGAGCGCAAGCGCATCGCCGGTGAGTGTCTGGTGAGCAGCCGCCAACCTGGCCTGGCGCAAAGCCGAGGCGAAGGCCTGATCCACTTCATGGTCGGCCAGCCGCTCCGCTTCGCGTGCGAATTCCGTCTCCTCCGCACTTACAGCCAGCGGAGCAAGAGCCTGCGCCGTCTGCCAGGTACGTAGATTCACCAACGGCTGCTTGACGGTGCTGGAAGTCGGAACGGCGGCGTTTCCATTGAGGAAGGGTAGGTGGGCCATGGCGCCATGCGTTGCAATGGAAAGGACAATGCAAGCGGCGAGAAGCGCCAGCAGCGTGGACAACAGGCTGACCCGCGTCTTGCCGAAAATTCGCGAACCGGTGGAGCCTTCTGGAGCTGGAGCAATCGGGGGAATTGCCATGCATCTATTGTTGCAGAATCAGCCTGCGGGTTTGCCCGGCGACTGAAGCTAAGGGAGTTACCTAAGTTCCGTGGGTTTGCCAAGCAGACGCAAGGCGACGGAGAATTAGGCTGTGCGTGCAAGATTCGGATTGACGATTATCCCTTTGCTGCTTCTGGGAGTGTGCCTCGGAGCCGTAGCACAATCTGTAGATCGCGATTCACGCGGTGTGCCGGCTACTTCGAGAAATGCTCCTCCGCCGGAAGCCCGTGTCGATATCAATCACGCCACCCTGACCCAGTTGTTAAAGGTTCCCGGCATGACTGCGAGTTGGGCTGGGCGAATTATTCGCTTCCGGCCCTACCGCACCAAGGTTGACCTGCTCGATCTGGGTGTCGTCAATTCTGAAGTATACGACCGGATCAAGGATTACGTGATCGCTCATCGCGAGGTGCAGTAGCCTCTGCCGCAGTGCGCGTTAAGCGGCATGCTCCTCAACGTGCGTGTCGCCGCGCCGTAACAACCGGCTCAGAATCACGTACAGCACCGGGATAAACACCAGATTCAAGATGGTTGAGAACAGCATGCCGCCGACGATCGTTGTTCCCACAGAACGCCGTCCCAGCGCGCCTGCTCCGGTGGCAAATACCAGCGGAAGCACGCCAAGAATGAATGCAAACGAGGTCATGAGAATGGGCCGCAGTCTGAGCTCGGCAGCCTCGATAGCCGCATCGGCAATCGAACGGCCTTTGCGTCGCATCTGTTCGGCAAACTCGACAATCAGAATCGAATTCTTAGCGGAAAGTCCGATCAGCATCACGAGTCCGATCTGACAATAGACATCGTTCGACATCCCGCGAAGAGAAATCAGGCCAAGCGCTCCCAGGATGGCCATGGGCACCGCCAGCAGGATGATGAAGGGCAGCGCAAAGCTCTCATATTGCGCTGAAAGCGTCAGGTAGACAACGAGGAGACCAAGCCCGAAAATGATCATCGACTTGCCACCGGATTCGATTTCATCCAGCGTCAACCCCGTCCATTGGTAGGTCATTCCCGGCATTAACATGGGCTTGGCTAGGGAATCCATCGCCACAAGTCCCTGCCCTGAGCTGTAGCCGGGGGCGGGCGAGCCGTCAATTTCAACCGAGCGGAACAGATTGTAATGCGAAATGACCGGAGGCCCAGAGCTTTCCGCGACCGTAACCACGTTGTCGAGTGGAACCATCTGGCCTGAATCCGAGCGCACGTAATAACTGTGCAACTGACTCGCCGTCATGCGGAAGGGCTGATCAGCCTGCACGAATACGCGATAGGTCCGATTGTTGTAATCAAAGTCGTTGATATATTCCGAACCCATGAACACGCTCAGGGTATTCGTAATCTGCGAGAGCGGAATGCCCATTGTTTTGGCTTTTTCACGATCAATGGTGACAAGCTCCTGCGGATCGTTGGCTGAGAACTGGGTGAGCAACCCGCTCAGATCTTTGCTCGCGCGGCTGGCGCCCACAATCATGTGCGCAACGCGGTCCAAATCGGTGAGCGTATTGCCGCCGCGGTCCTGAAGCATGAACTGGAATCCACCAAAGCTGCCCACGCCCTGCACTGCCGGCGGCTCGAACATCGCCACAAGTCCGCCATTGGGGGCAAACATCAGCATCTGCAACTTCTGGGAGAGACCAGCCACGATTTCGGCTGACGAGTGGCCCTTGGTGCGCCTCTGATCGGAGGGCTTCAGGTCAACAAACATCATGCCCGCGTTGGAAGCATTGCCGGCAAAGCTGAAGCCGACGATCGAGAATGCTCCGTTCACATCGGGGTTTTGAGCAATGATGTATTCCGCGCGCTCGGCCAGTGACTTGGTGTACGTCAAGGAAGAGCCCGGGGGCGCCTGAATGATCACCATGGCATAGCCCTGGTCTTCCTGAGGAATAAATCCCGTAGGAACGTGCTGATAAACCCACACGGTACCGGCGAGGCCAGCGAAAAAGACGATGAGAAGAACATAGCGCAACCGGAGCGCCGTGTGGATGACCTTTGCGTACGATCGGCCCAACCAGGCGATCGATGCGTCTGCCCCATGGATGAAGGCCGAGAGCGCGCGCGAGACGGGTCGCAGATGCAGGAAATCCAGCTGATGCGGACGCTCTTCCTCGCCGCGCAGGAACATGGCTGAAAGTGCCGGGGAAAGCGTGAGTGCATTAAACGCTGAGATGGCGATAGAGAATGCGATGGTCAGCGAGAATTGCCGATAAAGAATCCCCGTGGTTCCAGGGAAGAAGGAAACCGGCACAAACACCGCGATCAGCACAAGAGAAGTAGCAATCACCGCGCTGGTGACTTCTCGCATGGCCCGTGAAGTGGCCTCGTGCGGGTCAGAGTGCTCCATGGCAATATGCCGCTGGACGTTTTCAATTACCACGATGGCGTCGTCCACCACGAGCCCCGTGGCAAGCGTAATGCCGAACAGCGTGAGGGAGTTGATGGAGAAGTCAAAGAGCTTGATAAACATCATGGTGCCGATCAACGACACCGGGATGGTCACGGCGGGAATGATCGTCGCGCGCCAGTCCAGCAGGAACAGGAAGATGACAGCGATGACGATGGCGATTGCCATGCCCAGGGTCACCATGACTTCATGAATCGAGTCGCCTACCACCGTGGTTGAATCGAATGCAATGGCGTATTGCAATCCCGGCGGGAAGCTCTTTGCGAGTTCGGCGAGCGCTGCTTTCGCCTGTTTGTCCACTTCGAGCGCATTGGCGTTCGACAACTGTTGCACGCCGATACCCTGCGCCCCGTGCCCCTGATATTCCAGCGCCGAACTGTAGTCTTCTGCCCCCACCACCGAATGGCCAACATCTTTCAGCAACACCAGACCGTTGGCGGAGTCCTTCACGATAATGTCGTCGAATTCCTCGGGGCTGCTGAGGCGGCCCACAACGCGAACTGGAATCTGAAAGGCCTGTTTCGTGTCCGAGGGCGGCTGTCCGAGCTGCCCGGCGGGCACTTCCACGTTCTGTTCCTGCAGAGCATTCACGACGTCGGTCGCCGTTAGATTGCGCGCTGCCAGCCGCACCGGGTCAAGCCATACGCGCATGGCGTATTTGCGCTCTCCGAAGATCATCACATCGCCCACGCCCGGCACGCGCTTCAGCGCATCCTTCACATAGACGTCGAGGTAGTTTGAGATGAACTCGGGCGAGTACCGCCCATCGAGCGCATAAAACCCCGCAGCAAAAACGAAATTGTAGTTCGTCTTGGTGATCGAGATGCCAGTGGCATTTACAGCTGCCGGCAAGCGGCCTTGCACGCTGGCAACGCGATTCTGCACGTCAACCGCGGCGATGTCCAGGTTGTAACCCGTATCAAAGGTCGTCGAGATCTGGCTGGTGCCGCTGTTGGAACTCGACGAGCTGATGTAATGCATGCCTTCCACGCCGTTGATGGCTTCTTCAAGCGGGATCGTGACCGCTTTCTCCACGGTCTGGGCATCAGCGCCGACATAGTTCGTGGCGACACTTATGACCGGAGGCGACAGGTTCGGATAGAGAGCCACGGGAAGAAGGGGGATGCAGACCGCTCCGCCAAGGATGATGAGCAGCGCGCAAACCGTTGCAAACACCGGCCTATGAATAAAAAAGTCGACAAACAAGATGAGCCTTCCTTTGGAACCCTGACCTTTGGAACCTTGAAATCGATACGTTGCGTTCGTGGGCGCACGAATGCGGAGCCATGCGGCGAATCGTCAGCCGCCGATCGGAATCACCGGCATCCCGTTCACTAGGAACTGCGTTCCCGACACGATCACCTTGTCACCGGCGTTCAGACCTGACGTCACGGAGTACTGGTTACCCACCGTATCGCCGAGTGTGATTGCCTTTTGCGATGCGGAGAAGTGCCCCGCTCCCTGCTGCTGCATGACAAAGACGAACGGAAGCCCGCCCTGGCGAATCACCGCGAGTACCGGGACCACGGCCATTGACTTCGTGCTCCAAACAACGCGCGCTTTTACCAACTGAGCGTTGCGCAACAGTTCGACCGAATGTACGGGAGCCTTTACCAGGATTCCCTGCAGCGTGGGGTCGACCTCAGGCGAGATGAAGTTCACGTTCGTTTTATCCAGCGGATTGCCGGCGTTGTCTGTGAGGATGACTTGCTGTCCCATATGCACATCGCCGGATCGCTCGGAAGGAATGTAGATGTAGGCTTCGAGATCTTTTCCTTCATCCACCGTGGTGAGCATGGCCGTTGTTGCACTGCCGGGCGAAACATAGTCGCCCACATGCACCGGAACATCGCCCACGATTCCGTCAAACGGCGCGCGGATGGTGTAGTAACCGAGCAATTGCTCTTGCGTCTTGCGCGACTCCACGGCGGACTCGTAATCCGCCTTGGCATTCTCAAACGCCTGATGTTCCTGGTCAAAGGAGTCGCGGCTGGTTACGCCCGCATCGAACAGCTTCTGCTGACGGTCCACTTCCACCGTGTTGAAGTCGTAGAGCGCCTTCTTCTGCCGCTCCGTCGCCTGCATCTGGTTCACGGTCGCCTGCTGCTGGCGCGGATCGATCGTCATAAGGGTCTGTCCGGCCTTCACATGATCGCCGGAATGCACCAGGATCTGGGTGAGCTGTCCGCTGACCTGGGGCACCATGGTAGCCGAGCGCCGCGACTTGATCGTCGCTACAAACTCGCTGCTCTGCGCCACCGGTTGCATGCTCACGGTCGCGGTCTGCACCGGCAACCCCTGCATCCCTGCTCCTGCCGGCGCGGCGGCTTTCTTCTGGCAACCCGTCACTACCAGCCCCATCAACAGCAAGCCAACCAAAGTCTTCATGCTCAAATCCCTGTTTCTCACGTGTCGTGTTCCTCTTTCCAGGCGTTCATGGCCTGGCATACCGTTTTGTGCCGGAATGCCCGGCTTGGTCCGCGGATGTTCCGGCAACGGCAACGATCCGCCGAATCGGACGCAATGAGCTCGCAGGCTACAAAGCTTCTACTACGGAAATGCCCGTCGTCCCGTTCCGCCCGGCCCTGCAGATTCTGGCGGTTCCGGCCAACGAGGGGCTGGTTCTTGAAAGATAAGGACGTCAGCCTTATCTGACGCTTCAGGAGGCGTCTCCGACGCAAAATCTGGCCAGATTTGCGCTTTTGATTCCAACAATTTCTTCAATCCACGGCCTCAGCTCCAAGCCTGTCGCCGGGATGCCAGACACCTTGAGCCGCGGAAGAATGCTTCCGATAAGTCTGATATGAGGATATCGCATTGGCAGGCCGGAGCGCCGGGGCCGAATCAAGGCGCGAAACCCCACAATTTGCGCTGCTTTTGACACACCCTGCTCAAGTTGGTAGCCTTTACAAGGGCGCTTGCGGGCAATTGCCGTCGCTTGAGGCCCTCTCAGTAGCGTCCCCGTCGTCTAGCCCGGCCTAGGACACCGCCCTTTCACGGCGATAACACGGGTTCAAATCCCGTCGGG
>Ga0302320_10009402_pt1 | contig 21032 bp, 19 predicted proteins | sample Bog_T0_3_FD_202130 | JGI IMG/M metagenome (GOLD analysis project Ga0302320, IMG submission 202130) | Peat permafrost microbial communities from Stordalen Mire near Abisko, Sweden - Bog_T0_3 | ecosystem: Environmental > Terrestrial > Soil > Wetlands > Peat | place: Sweden: Abisko, Stordalen Mire...
CGATGCGGGCCGGGATAAAGGGGTGTTGCATTTCGAGGCGGAGATCATCGCCGAAGCCGACAGCCGCCAATTGCACCTGCACTGCAAGGACGACGGCGTCGGCATCGCCGCCGACAATCTGCAGCGAGTCTTCGATAAGGGGTTCTCGACGAAATCGCGCGAGACGAACTATGGCATCGGTCTGCATTGGTGCGCGAATGCGATCGGAGCGCTGGGAGGCCGAATTTGGGCGGCGAGCGAGGGTCCCGGTCGCGGGGCCTCGATGCATTTGATGTTGCCGCTGCCGCTTGCAAGTACGTGAGGTTACCGATGTCCGATGGAAAAAAGAAATTGCCGATTCGTGTGCTCATCGCCGATGACGAGGCCGAGGTTCGCGACGCCTACCGGCAAATCCTGACCGAAGCGGACATGAGCGGTGAAACCGCCATGTTTCACGATTTGCGCGAGCGGCTGTTCAGCAAGAACGCACCGGAGCAGATCAGCAAAGCGCTGTCGAGCGATACCAGTTTTTCGCCGCTGTTCTGCGAGGGAGCCGAGGCCGCGGTAGCGGCCGTGCGCGACGCACTCGGCACCGAGAATCCATTCGCGGTCGTGTTTCTCGACATGCGCATGCCGCCGGGCCCCGATGGGGTTTGGGCCGCGGCGCGCATTCGCGAGCTCGACCCGGCCATTGAAATCGTCATCTGCACCGCCTATTCGGACGTCGATCCGCGCGACATCGGCGGCATGGTGCCGCCGGAAGAAAAGCTGTCGTACCTGCAGAAGCCGTTCCACCCGCATGAGATTCGTCAAATGACGATTTCGCTGGCGAGCAAATGGCGCGCCGAACGCCGCATCGTGAAGCTCGCCTATTTCGATGCACTCACGGGTCTGCCGAATCGAGAGCAGTCGCGCAATCGGCTGAATAGCGCGCTTGCAGCCGCCGGACAACACAAGCGCATGCTGGCGGTGTTGTATCTGGATCTGGATAACTTCAAGCGCGTCAACGATACGCTGGGCCATGCCGTGGGCGACGAATTGCTGTGTTTGGTCGCCGCACGCCTGCGCCGTTCGCTGCGCGTCGACGACAAGGTCGAAGAACTGCCGAGCTATCGCGCGAGCCACATCGCGCGGCTCGGCGGCGATGAATTCATCGTGATTCTGCCCAATATCCGTTCCGCGGATGACGCCGCCGGGGTGGCGGCGCGCTTGACTGCCGAACTGCAGGAGCCCATGCGTCTTGCGTTGCACACCGTGGTGGTGACGCCGAGCATCGGCATCGCCATGTTCCCCGGGGACGGCACCGAGGTGGATGTGTTGCTGCGCAACGCCGACCTCGCGATGTACTTCGCCAAGCGCAAGGGCCCGGGCACCTGCGCGTTCTTCGAGGCGTCGATGAACGATGCGGCATTGCGGCGCTTCGAGTTGGAAGGCAAATTGCGCGGCGCATTGGAGCGTGGCGAATTTTCCTTGCACTATCAGCCACAATTCGATGTGCGCAGCGGCGGCGTATCGGGCATGGAAGCGCTGCTGCGCTGGAGCAACGACGAACTCGGCGTGGTGTCGCCGGCAGAGTTCGTGCCGGTCGCTGAGGAGTCCGGCCTGATTCTCGCCATCGGCGAATGGGTGTTGCGAAGTGCCTGTATGCAGGCGAAGCTCTGGCTCGACGAAGGGTTGCCGGTGGCGCGCATGGCGGTGAATGTGTCCGGACAGCAGTTTGCGCTGCGAGAGTTTCCGCAATTCGTGGCTGCCGTGATTCGCGAAAGCGGGATCCCCGCGTCGATGCTCGAATTGGAGATTACTGAATCGGTGGTCATGAAAGACGAGACCTGGGCCGAGCAGGCGCTGATTCAGTTGAAAGAATTGGGTGTGATGCTCGCCATCGATGACTTCGGGACGGGCTACTCGAGCTTCGGTCGCCTGCGGAATTTTGCCGTCGATCGCTTGAAAATCGACCGTTCGTTCATGACCAGCCTGATCGACTCCGGCGACGATCGGGCGATTGCCGCGGCGATCATCGCCATGTCGCGATCGTTGCGCATCGAAGTCACGGCGGAGGGCGTCGAGAGCTTTCCGCAGTTGCTGTTCCTGCAGGAGCACGACTGCCATGAGGCGCAAGGCTTTCTATTCAGCCGCGCGTTGCCGGCGGCCGATGCCCAAAACCTGTTGCGCAGGGCTGCCGATATCACGACCGGGACCCGTACGCAGCGACTGCGATCCTTGATCGGCTGATCACGAGCTGCACGACACGAGCACCTGACCGCGTAGCGGCCCGCGCGCTCGCGGTCTCGGCTGGATCGAGGCGGGAATTCGATGCAGCGCAACATCTTGCGCTGCAGAAGGAACTCGCCTGCGTCGAGGCGGCGAGCACGCTTGCGGAGATGCACGCCTGCATTTCGCCGCCCGACAAGCAATCGCTTAAGGATCGGTTAGAAGTGTTCGACCCAGGGCCTCAGCTCGACTTCCTGCGACCAAGCGCTGCGGGGCTGACGCAATAGGTCGATGTAACTCGCGGCAATGGCATCGGGGTCGAGTGTACTGTCCGGCTTATCGGCGGCTTCGGGGCGTGCCGCCGAGCGAACCGCGCCGTCGATGATGAAGTGCGCCACGTGGATGCCGCGGGGACCTAATTCACGCGCCGCGCTTTGCGCCAAGCCGCGCAACGCAAATTTACCCATGGCGAACGCCGCCGAGCGCGCGAAACCCTTGACGCTTGCAGTCGCGCCGGTCAGCAGGATGGCACCGCGCCCCCGGGGCAGCATCAGCTTGGCCGCCTGCTGCGTGACCAGAAAGCCGCCGAAAGCCGTCACGGCGAGCGCCTGCTGCACGGCATTCGGATCAAGCTCGGCGATCGGTCCTGGCGCTCGCGCTCCGGCATTATACAGCACGACGTCGGGCTCGCCGTTGCGCTCGGCCACCTCGTTGAACAGCTTCGCGACCGACTCTGGATGGCTCGCGTCGGCGGCAAATGCCTGCGCGCCGGTATCGCGGCACAGCGACTCGAGCTTTTGAACATTGCGCGCCGCCAGGGCGACGGCCACATTCAGTCCCGCGAGTTTGCGGGCGACCGAGGCGCTGATGCCGCTGCCGGCGCCGACGATCAGCGCGCTACGGTAGGGGAAGTCCGGCATAGTCTGGTTCCTTGGCAAAAATTACCAGGCGGTTGTTGGCAGGTAAGTCATGGTCCGCCTCCAGGCTCAGTCCATATTCTGCGGCGAGCCGGGTGACCACCGTCAGATCGCGCAAACCAGAATTCGGATCGCGCTCCTTGAGCATGCGGTCGAAATCTTGATTGCTGTCGGAGGTATAGCGGCCGTCATAGCAAAACGGACCGTAAATGCACAACACGCCGCCTGGCGCCAACACGGCACCGACGCCCTGAAACAACGCGACCACTTCGAGCCACGACATGATGTGCAGGGTATTCGCCGTGAAAATCGCGTCGGCATTGCGCAGTGGCCACACCGCCTGGCGCACGTCGAGCAACGTCGGTGTGCGCAGATTTTGCGGACCCTCGAGCTTTACACGCTCGGCCAAATCGGCCAAAAATTGCAGCTGCTCGGTTGGATACCAGCTCAGATGCGGGAGCGCCCGTGCAAAATGCACCGCGTGCTGGCCGGTGCCACTGCCGACTTCCATGACCAGCGAGCGATCGGCGAAGCGAACCTTAAGGACCTCCAAGATGGGATCCTTGTTGCGCTCGCAGGCGGCGGAGAACGGCAGCATCAGGATTGTGATTTTACGCTAAAGTGACGGCCCTGTTGATGGCAAAGGAGACGACCATGGCGATTTCGATGTATGAAATTTCGGTTCCGGTGCTGATTCGCGGGTTGACCAACGCGTCCACGTTGCTCGACAAGGCCGCGGAGCACGCCACCACCAAGAAGTTCGATTCGACCGTGCTCGCGCAGCTACGACTGTTTCCCGATATGCATCCGCTGACGCGCCAAGTGCAGATCGCCTGCGACACCGCCAAGGGTGCCGCCGGGCGTTTGGCGGGGGTCGACATTCCGAAGCATGAGGACACTGAAGCGAGCTTCGCGGAACTCAAGGTGCGTATCGGCAAGACGGTAGATTTTCTCAAGTCGGTCAATGCCGCGCAGATGCAGGACGCAGAGACGCGCAGCGTCGAGCTCAAATTCCCGAACGGCAGCATGAAATTCACCGGCATCGACTACCTGACCGGATTCGTGCTGCCGAATTTCTATTTCCACATCAGCATGGTGTACGCGCTGCTGCGTAAGGCCGGCGTGGAGATCGGCAAGAAAGACTTTCTCGGCGAACCGACGAAGTAAGGCCACGGCCAATGCCGGCGAGATTCCCCGCCGGCTGCCCTACCCCAAAGCGCCGCGATCAGGCGAGCTGCTCGACCAACTGTTCGATGCGCGCGAACAGTTTCTCCTCGCTGCGGGCATCGTGCGTAAAGCGCAGCTTCAAGGGGCCGTCGAGACGATATTCCTTCGGCTTGCCTTGAATCATCTTGAGGACGCGTTTTGGATCGACCTTGTTGCTTTCCTCGAACACGAGGTAACCGCTGCCTGCGCCGGCGTCGATTTTGCGAATTCCAAGGTCGGCCGCGCGCAACTTCAGGCGCGTCGCGCGAAATAGCGACTGCGCGTACGCCGGCAGCGGTCCGAAGCGGTCGACCATTTCGACCTGCAATTCGTCGAGTTCCTCGCGCGCCGCGGCGCCGGCAATGCGCTTGTAGAGCACCAGGCGTAGGTGCACGTCCGGCACATAATCCTCGGGAATCAGCATCGGCACGTGCAGTTCAACCTCGGGACCCGCGTGCAGCGGCTTTTCGAGGTCGGGCTGCTTGCCGGATTTCAAAGCCGCCACGGCGCGTTCCAGCAACTCCATATAGAGGTTGTAGCCGATCTCCTGGATCTGGCCGCTTTGTTCATCGCCCAGCAGTTCGCCGGCGCCGCGAATCTCAAGGTCATGGGTCGCCAAGGTGAATCCGGCGCCGAGCTCTTCGAGCGATTCCAAGGCTTCGAGACGTTTGATGGCATCGGCGGTCATGGCCTTGCGCGGTGGCGTAATCAGGTAGGCATAGGCGCGGTGATGCGAGCGTCCGACGCGTCCTCGCAGCTGGTGGATTTGCGCGAGGCCGAATCGGTCCGCACGGTCGATAACGATGGTGTTGGCGGTCGGCACGTCGATCCCGCTCTCGATGATGGTGGTGCACACCAAGACGTTGAAGCGACGGTGATAGAAATCGAGCATCAACTGCTCGAGATCGCGCTCGCGCATCTGGCCGTGGCCGACCGCGACGGTCGCTTCGGGAACAAGTTCGCGGATCGCCTGCGCCGTTTTTTCGATGGTTTCGATGCTGTTGTGGACGAAGTAGATTTGCCCGCCACGCCGAATCTCGCGCAGGCTCGCCTCGCGCACCACGGTGTCGTTCCACTCGAGGACAAAGGTCTTCACCGCGAGGCGCTCGGCTGGCGGAGTCGTGATCAACGACAAATCGCGCAAGCCGCCCATCGCCATGTTCAGCGTGCGCGGAATCGGCGTCGCGGTCAGCGTCAACACGTCCACCTCGGTACGCAGCGCCTTGAGCTTCTCTTTGTCGCGCACGCCGAAGCGGTGTTCCTCGTCGATCACCACCAGGCCCAAATCCTTGAAGCGCACCTTTCCTTGCAGCAATTTCTGAGTCGCGATGACGATATCCACGGTGCCGGCGGCGACGCCGGCGATGATGCCGTCCGACTCCTTATTGCTGCGAAAGCGCGACAGGCTCTCGATTCGTACCGGCCAGTCAGCGAATCGATCGACGAACGTGGTGTAGTGCTGCTGCGCCAGCAAGGTCGTCGGCACCAGCACCGCAGCTTGCTTGCCCGCCTGAACGGCAACAAACGCGGCACGCAATGCGACCTCGGTCTTGCCGAAGCCGACGTCACCGCAAATCACCCTGTCCATGGGCTTGTCGGATTTAAGATCGGCCAGCACCTGCTCGATCGCCGCGGCCTGGTCGGCGGTTTCCTCGAACGGAAAACCGGCCTGAAAGGCGCGATATTCGGCGTCGCCCGCCAGCATGCGCGTGCCTTGGCGCGCGGCGCGGCGCGAATAGAGGTCGAGCAGTTCGGCGGCGACATCGCGGATGCGCTGCGCCGCCTTGCGCCGCGCCTTTTGCCACTGCTCGCCGCCGAGTTTGTGCAGCGGTGCGGTCTCGGCCGGGGCGCCGGTGTAGCGCGATACCAAGTGCAACGCCTGCACCGGGACATACAGCTTGTCGCCATCGGCATATTCAAGGACCAAGAATTCTCCGGTGTAGCCGGCCACATCCATGGTCTGCAGCCCGACGTAGCGGCCGACACCGTAGGATTCGTGCACCACGGGTGCGCCGATGCGCAGGTCCGACAGCTCCTTGAGTATCTTCGCTGGATCGCGTTCCGCGCGACGGCGCCTGCGTTCCTGCCGCGCGCGATCGCCGAACAATTGCGTTTCGGTGAGGATTTCAAGCGCGGGCTTTTCGAGCCGCAGCCCCGATACCGCCGGCGAGACAGCGATGCCGAGACGCGCGGAGCTTGCGACGAAGCTCGAGAAATTATCGAAAATCTTCACTTGAACGTCGCGGGCGCGCAGCAGATCGAGCAGCAGCTCGCGGCGCCCGGCCGATTCCGCAGCCAACAGAATGCGCGCGGGGCTCGCCTCGATGTGCGCGAGCAACTCGTCCGCCGGTTGCGCGGCACGCGCGTCTATGCGCACTGCGGCCGGCGCGACGCTCGGAAAATTGTGGAACCGGCCAGGCGTTTCCGGAGGCCATTCGAATGTGCGCAGCAGAACCTGCCGGCGCTCGGCGTAGGCCTGCTGAAATTCGGCAGGCGTAACGTACACTTCGGCGGGATCCAAGATCGGCCGGTGCCGGTCGTGGCGCAGCTGCTCATGCCGCTCGACGATACCGGCCCAAAGTCCGTCTACGGTGGATGCGGCGTCGTTGACGTCGATCAGCGTACAGTCCGGCGGTAGATATTCGAACAGGTGAGACGTGCGATCGAAGAATAACGGCAGAAAGAACTCGATGCCGCCCGGCGCGATGCCGCCGCTCACATCGCGGTAGATCAGCTGTTCCGACAGATCGCCGGTAAAGCGCAGCCGGTAGCGGCGGCGAAATTCGCGCACCGCGTCGGGGTTCAACGGCGTTTCGCGCGCCGGCAGGAGCTGGATGCGATCGAGTTTCTCCATCGAGCGCTGCGTGTCCGGATCGAAGCGGCGGATACTGTCGACATCGCGATCCAGCAAGTCGATTCGATACGGAGTCTCCGAGCCCATGGGAAAGACATCGATCAGGGAGCCGCGCACCGCGAACTCGCCGTGCGCCACTACCTGCGTCACTGCGGCGTAGCCGGCGAGCGTCAATTGGGCGCGCAGCGCCTCCAAATCCAGGGTCTCGCCGACGTGCACTTTGAGGGAATAGGCCTCGATGTAGCTGCGCGGCGCCAAGCGCTGCAGCAGAGTGTCGACCGCCACCAGCCACACGCCGCGACGCGCCCGCGGCAATTCGGCGAGCGTGGCGAGGCGCGCGGAAGTGATATCGGGATGCGCGGAAAAGGCGTCGTAGGGTAGGGTCTCCAAATCCGGGAAGACCCTTACCGGAAAATCGGCGCCGGAGAAAAACCGAATTTCGTCGCCAAGCGCCTCCGCCTCGCGCGAATTCTGCGCGACCACGATGAGCGGCGCATGGCCGCCCGCCGCGGCCTCGGCTATCGCGAGGGCTGCAGCGGCTCCGTACAGCTTGCCCCACTTAACGACGGGGAAATCGGTGTCGGGCAGAATATTGTCGAGTAGGGGCATCGGCACACGCGGAACGCAAACAAATAACGCCCGCCGCGATCAGGTCGCGGTGGGCTTACAGAATTTGGGATGTTACGCGATTTCGCGCTATGAGTTTGCGATCACGGCGTGAATTACATGATCGGCTTCGAAATAGACGATGAAGCCGGGATATTCCCAGCGCGAAATCGGCGGTTTACCGACTGCCGGCACTTTGTTTGCCGGTGCGCCGAATTTGCTGGTCACTTGCTCCATGCTCATGCCTCGCGTCGGCGTCGCGACATCGGATTCCTTGACCGCGATTCCGTTATCCACGGCGATCGTTTCGGCGCAGGCTGCGCCGCCAGCGAGCACCGCGGCCAGCACTAGGATGGGATACTTCATGGCGCACCTCATTAATTTCCCCTGATCGATCAAACCGAAGTTCATCTGAAACTATAACACCACCCGCGGGAGGCAATACTTTGACTCAATTAACACTCTGATTATATTGTTATTTGTGGTTTAATCGCCGCGCATGTTCCAGCCCCTTCCAGTTTTCGTGGGCCTGCGCTATTCGCTGGCCCGCGAGCACAGCTTTTTCGTGTCTTTCATCACTTGGGTCTCGCTCGCCGGCGTGGCGCTCGGCGTCGCCGCATTGATCACCGTGCTGTCGGTGATGAACGGGCTCGAGTCGGAACTCAGAACCCGGCTGTTGAGCCTGACCGCGCATGCCACTTTGAACGCCAAGGGGGCGCCGCTTCGCGATTGGCCGGCGCTGATCCGGCAGCTGCAGGGAGCGCCGGGGCTGGTGGGCGCCGCGCCGTTCCTCGATACCGATGCGATGTTGAGCCGGCCGCCGTCGATGAGCGGCGCGATCGTCCGCGGCATTGATCCAAAGTCCGAGACTCAAGTGTCGTCCATCGGTGATGCGATGCGCGAAGGCAAATTGAGCGATCTCGAGCCGGGCAGCAATCGCATCATTCTCGGCCGGATGCTGGCTTATCAGCTGCAGGTCGGCGTTGGCGACTCGGTCACGGTCATGATTCCCGGCAACACGGCCTCCGCCGGCGGCGCGAGCGATGGCATCGTGCCGCGGCTGCGCGATTTCCAGGTAGCGGGTGTTTTCGAGGTGGGCCTGCAGGAGCACGACAGCGTGTTGGCGCTGGTCAACTTGCAGGACGCCGAGGCATTGCGCGGCATCGACGGCGCAACCGGGATACGCTTGAAATTTTACGACGTGCTTAAGGCTCCCGAACTCGCGCAAAGCGCCGCCTCGCGGCTCGCGCCGGGACTTCAAGTGCGCGACTGGACGCAGGACAACGAGGCGTACTTTCGCGCCATCCGCATCGAAAAAACCATGATGGGGCTGATCCTGATGCTCATCGTCGCGGTCGCCGTGTTCAACATCGTCGCAACCCTGATCATGGTGGTCAACGACAAGCGCACGGACATTGCCATCCTGCGCACTTTAGGCTTGAGTCCGCGCGGCGTCATCGCGGTGTTCATGACCCAAGGAGTGCTCATCGGATGGATCGGCGCGGCCGCCGGCGTCGCGCTCGGTTTGGCGCTCGCCTGCAATGTGGATGTGATCGTGCCCTTCCTCGAGCAGACGCTCGGCTTTCACTTTATGGATCCGGATGTGTACTACATCTCCGGACTGCCGAGCGAAGTACATCCTGGCGATGTGCTGAGAATCGGCGCCGCGGCGTTGCTCTTGACTCTGGTGGCAACGATATACCCTGCACGGCAAGCGGCGCGGACCCAACCCGCTGAAGCGCTGCGCTACGAATGATGCGCTCCTGGTACGAGGGCTTCATTGGTTTACGCTACTTGCGGGCGTCGCCGAAGCGCGGCTCGCTGTCGTTGATCGCGGGCATCGCCATCCTCGGCCTGAGCCTCGGGGTCGCCGTGTTGATCGTGGTGCTGTCGGTGATGAACGGCTTCGAAGAGGTTTTGCGCACCCGCATCTTGAGCCTCACGGCGCACGCCACGATTTCAGGTCTCGAGGGGCGGATTGCGAATTGGCGCGTGGACCTCGAGAAGCTGCAGCACGTCCCCGGCGTGCAGGCGGCGGCACCGTACATCGAAGAACAGGGCATGTTGATTCATGGCGACAAGTCATCGGGCGTGCTGTTGCGCGGCGTCGCGCCCGCGGCGGAGCGGCGCGTCGTCGACTTACAGCCGCATCTGTTGAGCGGCCGCATGAGCGATCTTGCCGAGGGGTCGTACCGGATAATCTTGGGTCAAGCGCTCGCCGAAGAGCTCGGCGTCAAAGTCGGCGATCGCGTGGTGCTGCTGGTCGCATTGGGCGATGTCACGCCGGTCGGCGTCATCCCGCGAATGCGTGCCTTCGCGGTGGCCGGCATCCTCGACATCGGGATGTATGAATATGACCGGCGGATCGCCATCGTCTCAATTAAAGACGCCGCCAAGCTGCTGCGCATGGGCGATGAAGTGAGCGGCATTCGCCTGAACCTCGCCGACCTGTACGCCGCGCCGCGTCTCTCCCGCGCCGCCGCCGTTGCACTCGGCGGAGATCTTTTGGTGCAAGATTGGACCAACGAGCATGCCAATTTTTTCCGCTCCATCTCGATCACCAAGCGCATCTTGTTTTTCATCTTGTCGTTGATGGTGGCGGTTGCCGCGTTCAACGTCGTGTCGACCATGGTGATGGTGGTCAAAGACAAACGCCGCGACATCGCCATCTTGCGCACCTTCGGCAGCTCGCCACGCAGTATATTGACGATATTTGTCGTGCAAGGAAGCTTGATCGGCGTGCTCGGCATCGGCGTCGGCGTTGTGCTTGGCGTTGCCCTTGCGGTGAATCTGCAGTCTTTGGTGCATGGCTTGGAGAGCATCGTCGGATTCAAGTTTCTCGATGCGCGGGTGTACTTCATGAGCGACCTGCCGGCGCGGGTGCACGCCGCGGACGTCGCCCGCATCTGCGGGTTTGCATTCGTGCTCGCCTGTCTGTCGACTTTTTATCCGGCGGTGCGCGCTGCGCGCTTGCTGCCTGCGGAATCGCTGCGCAACGATTGAGGTTTGAAAAATACGATGTCGAATTCCGGCGAGGTGATACTGAAGGGCGAGAATCTGTCGAAGGACTTCGTACAGGGCGACGTCAAAATTCGAGTGCTGAAGTCGGCCTATATCAGCGTGCGTGCCGGCGAGCGCATTGCCATCGTCGGTGCGTCCGGGTCGGGAAAAACGACGCTGCTGCAGGTGCTCGGCGGCCTCGATCTGCCGACCGGCGGCAGCGTGGAAATCGCCGGCTCGCAAATGAATGAATTGAACGATGCGCAGCGCGGCTATCTACGCAATCGCGCCGTGGGCTTCGTGTATCAATTTCATCATCTGTTGCCGGAGTTCACTGCGCTCGAAAACGTCGCCATGCCGCTGCTGGTGCGTCGCGTCGAGCCGCGCGCAGCCCGGGAGCAGGCGGGCGCCCTACTGACTCGGGTCGGCTTGGGCGAGCGTCTGGCGCATCGTCCGTCGCAGCTGTCGGGCGGCGAAAGGCAGCGCGCGGCGGTGGCGCGCGCGCTCGTCACCAAACCGAAGCTGGTGCTGGCGGACGAGCCGACCGGCAACCTCGATGGCGCGAACGCGGCGCAGGTGTTCGACCTGATGCTGGAACTCAATCGAGAATTGGGAACCAGCCTGGTCATCGTCACGCACGATGAACGGCTGGCCGCACGTCTCGATCGCGTGCTGGTGCTGAGCGACGGCGCTTTAGCCGAGCGCGGCGTCGCGGGCGTTTAAACGGGCGCGCCTGCGGCGCAGTTGATAGAGCACGCGAAAGCGCCACGCCATTTGCGCGAGCACATAGCCCAAGCCGGCGGCGGCCAATCCCAGGCAAACCGAGCCCAGCAGCAATGGCTCCCACAAATGATGGATTTTGGCCGCGAGGTTCTCATGCTTCAGCGCATGCAGCATCGGCATCAGATCCAGCCCCATGAGTTTCGCACCGACCCAAATCGAGCCCGCCACCTGCGGCACCCAGGTCAAAGGGTTGCTGACGAATACGGTGGCGAACAGCACCGGCAGGTTCAGCCGCAGAAGCACGCCAAGTATGACGCACGTCACAAGATGCACCGGCAGGGGGATGGGCGGAATGAAGGCAATGAACAGGCCCAATGCGAACGCGCGCGTCACGCCGTGCCGATGAAACGTCCAATAAGCGCGATCGAGGACAATCGCCCTAAAAGGCTTCAAACACCAGAGTTTCTCCAGCGTGTGCCGGTCCGGGGTAATGCTTTTCAGCCAGCGTCGCATGGATCTTGATCAACTCCCACCTGCGGCCATTATGCCGTTTTCGCGGATCAGCGACAGTGAACCGCGATCGTTGAACCACGATCGTCTCGCAAATCAACGCCTTAGTCCCAGAAGTGGGTACCTCAACCGTCGGCGGTCAAGTATCATGCCCGCAGTTTTACATACAGCAATGAGGACGCAATGTGGGAGATCATCCGCGCGGGCGGTGGCTTCATGTGGCCGATCATCATATGTTCCATCGCGTCGGTGGCCATCATATTGGAGCGCCTTTGGACTCTGCAAAGCAGCCGCGTCATCCCGCGCGATCTGGCACAAAAAGTCTGGAATTGGATCGAAGCTGATCAGCTCAGCGACAAATTGGTAGCCGCCCTGGAGCAGAACTCGCCGCTCGGCAAGCTCTTGGCCATCGGCCTCGCCAACCGCAACAAGCCGCGCGCGCTCATCGTCGAACGGCTCGAGGACGGCGGCCGGCATGTGGTGCACGAGCTGGAGCGCTTTCTCAATACGCTCGGCACCATCGCCGCGGTGGCGCCGCTGCTCGGCCTGTTGGGCACGGTGGCCGGAATTATTCATGCGTTCAACGCGATCACCGCCAACGGCATCGGCGACCCGCGGATTTTGTCCGGCGGGATCGGCGAGGCGCTGATCACCACGGCGGCCGGATTGACGGTGGCGATTCCCTCGCTGATCGCCTACCGCTTCCTGCGCGGCAAGGTGGAGCGTCTGGTGGTGCGGATGGAAAAGGAAGCGATGAAGTTGGTAGACGCCTTGGATGAGCGCGGCATGACGAGCGGAGTCGATTGAGGTGAACCTGCGTCCGCGAAATCGCGAAGACCCCGAAATCAACTTGATTTCGATGATCGACGTGCTGTTGGTGCTGTTGGTCTTTTTCATGGTCTCGACCACCTTCAATCAAGAGGGACGGGTGCGGGTGCAGTTGCCGCAGGCGAGCGAAGTGCCGGTGCCGCGCGGCTCGCATGAACCTCTGGTGATCACGGTGACCGCGGAGGGCGGCTATCGAATCAATGAGCGCAGTTTGATCAACGCCAGCCCGGACACCCTGCGGGCGGCCCTGCTGAAGGAGGCCGGCACCGACCGCGGTCCCATCACGATTCGTGCCGATGCACGCAGCACCCATCAGGCGGTGGTGACTGCCATGGATGTGGCCGGGCGCATGGGGTTCTCCCAGCTCAACATCGCGACCGTGCACGAGGAAGCCTCGCCTTGAGTACGGCAGGCGCTGCGGGAGCAAAACCTGGCGGCGATTCCTGGTCGATCTATCGGCGGCTGTTGAAATACGCAAGACCCTATGTCGGCGTGTTTATGATCGGCGTCCTCGGTGCGGCACTGTTTGCCGCCTCGAACGCCGCGCTCGCGTACTTGGTGCGGAACTTCATCAAGGGCGCCTTTCTGGTGCAAAACCCCGCGATTTTGTGGGAAGTCCCGGTCGGCGTGGTGGGGTTGTTCACGCTGCGCGGCCTGGGCGATTACGTGCAGACCTATTTTCCAAGCTCGGTGGGGCGGCAGGTCATCAAGGGCCTGCGGCGCGACGTGTTCGCCCACTATCTGCGGCTGCCGACGGCCTATCTAGACCGCCAACAATCCGGGCACTTGCTCTCGAAACTCACCAACAACATCGAATTGGTCGCGGCCGCCGCCACCAGCGCGGCGATTTCTCTCATCAGCGACAGCCTGACTCTGGTGGCGCTGCTGATCACGCTGTTCTATATGAACTGGCGGCTGGCGACGTTTTGCATCGTCGCGGCGCCGGTGATCGCGTGGTTGATGAAAATCGCCAACAGCAGTTTCCGCCGCTACAGCGAGCGCATTCAAAATTCCATGGGCGATATCACCCGGGTTGCCAAGGAGGCGATCGATGCGCAGCGCCTGATCAAGATCTTCAACGCGGAAGAGCATCAGGCCGAGCGCTTCGAACAGGCCAACGAGCACAACCGCGCTTCCAATATGAAGCTGATCCGGGCGCGAGCGGTCAGCAATCCGGTGGTGCAATGCATTGCTTCACTGGCGCTCGGCAGCGTGCTTTACGTGGCGATACGGCAGGTGTTTACCCATCACATGCAATCCGACGAATTTTTCGGATTCTTGACCGCATTGATGCTGATTCCGGCGCCGCTGCGCAGCCTGGTCAACATGAGCGGACCGTTGCAGCAAGGAATTGCGGCGGGCAACAGCGTATTCGAGATCTTGGATCAACCCGCCGAAGGCAGCGGCGGCCCCCGGGAATTGACGCGCGCGCGCGGCGATATCGAGTTTCGCAACGTATCGTTTTCCTATGGCGGCGATAAGGGCGAGGTGCTGCACGACGTGTCGTTTCATGTGCGTCCGGGCGAGACCGTGGCAATCGTCGGACCATCCGGCGGCGGCAAGACCACGTTGGTAGGGCTGATACCGCGCTTCTACGATGCGCAGGCGGGCAGCGTGCTGTTGGACGGAGTCGATGTACGCGAGTATCGGCTCGCCGATCTGCGTTCGCAGGTGAGTTTCGTCAGCCAGGATGTGGTGCTGTTCAACGATACCATCCGCAACAACATCGCATTCAACGCGCTCGACAAGAGCGACGCGCAAGTCGAGGCGGCGGCGCGTGCCGCCAACGTGATGGAATTCGTCGCGCAGCAGCCGCGGGGTTTCGACACACTCCTGACCGACCGCGGTCAAAACTTTTCGGGCGGGCAGCGGCAGCGAATTTCGATCGCACGCGCGCTACTCAAGGATTCGCCGATCTTGATCTTGGACGAGGCCACTGCGGCGCTCGACAATGAATCGGAACGGCGCGTGCAACAGGAGCTGGGGGTGCTGATGCAGGGCCGCACGACGTTGGTGATTGCGCACCGGCTATCGACGGTCGAAGGCGCCGATCGGATCATCGTTTTGGAACACGGCCGGATCGTCGAGAGCGGCACGCATCGCGAGCTGCTGGCGGGCGGCGGCCTGTACGCGGCATTGCACGGGATGCTGCTGAGCGCTTGACCGCCGGCGCCCGCATAGATGTCGGTTCAAACCTGGTTCAATCGCATGTGGTACGAGCGCGCGGCGCCGCCGTGGTGGCTCAAGCCGCTGGCGCTCACCTATGGAGCGCTTGCCGGGTCGCGCCGCTTGCTTTACGCCAAGCGCCTGCAGAGGTCGGCGCGGATGCCCGTGCCGGTGGTCGTCATCGGCAATCTCAGCGTCGGTGGCACCGGCAAGACCCCGCTGGTGTGCTGGCTCTGCGCACGCTTGACGGAGCGCGGCTTTCATCCGGGAGTCGTCACGCGAGGCTACGGCGGTAGGCTGCCCGACGTGCGTCTCGTCGGGCGCTCTGATGATCCTGCGGTGGTCGGCGATGAGCCGCTGCTGCTCGCGCGCCGCACCGGCGCGCCGGTGGCCGTCGGTCGTGATCGGCCGGCCGCCTCACAGCTGCTGGTGAATGCCGGGTGCAACGTCGTGCTGAGCGACGACGGACTGCAGCACTACGCGCTGGCGCGGGATTGCGAGATCGTCGTCATCGACGGCGAGCGGCGCTTCGGCAATGGTTGGTTGTTGCCCGCCGGGCCGCTGCGCGAAGCGCCGGCCCGATTGGCGAGCGCGGATGCCGTGGTCATGAACGGCGGTGAGGTGACCTCTGACGGGGCGTTGCGCATGCGGCTCGATGCAGAGCGCGTGCTGAGTGTGATCGGCAATCTCGGCAAAGCACTGGCTGAATTTGCCGGCAGCACCGTGCACGCAGTCGCCGGCATCGGTAACCCGGAGCGTTTCTTCAGTATGCTGCGTGCGCATGGCCTCGACGTGATTGCACACGCGCTACCGGATCACGCGCGGTTGCAGGCCGGGGATATTACGTTTGGCGATGAGCGCGCCGTGCTCATGACGGAGAAAGATGCCGTAAAATGCGCCGGGATCGCCGGTCCCAAGCATTGGTACGTTCCCGTCACGGCGAGCTTCGACGCTGCCGATTCCGAGCGATTGATCGATATCGTTATGCAGGCCATTGCCAGGCGCGCGATTGAGGTGAGGGTGTAATGGACAAGCGTTTGCTCGAGTTGTTGGTCTGCCCGATCTGCAAGGGGCCGTTGCGCAGCGCGGGCGCCGGCGGCGCGCTCGAACTCATCTGCAGGCCGGATCGGCTGGCGTACGCGGTGCGCGACGATATTCCGGTGATGATGCCGGAGGAGGCCCGTAGTTTAAGTGCCGACGATCCGTTGTTGGAGCGTTGAAGTGAGCGCGGTGTTCCACGTCATCATTCCGGCGCGCTTCAGCGCGTCGCGCCTGCCGGGCAAGCCGTTGCTCGTGATCGGCGAGGAGCCGCTGATTCAATGGGTGTGGCGGCGCGCACGCGCCAGCGGTGCGGCCAGCGTGACCATCGCCACGGATGATGTGCGCATCCTGGATGCGGCAATTGGCTTCGGCGCCAACTGTGTGATGACCTCGCGGCAGCATGCCTCCGGTACCGATCGGCTGGCCGAGGCGGCCCAAGCAAAGGGATTCGGCGCCAATGAGATTGTCGTGAATCTGCAGGGCGATGAGCCGATGATGCCGTCGACGGTGATCGACGCCGTGGCGCAGGCGCTTGAGCAGCACCCGCAGATGGATATCGCCACGGCAGTCGCGCCGATCCTGTCGCTGGAGGAGTTTTTAGATCCTAATTGCGTCAAGGCATTGCGTGCGCAGGACGGCGCAGCGCTGTACTTCAGCCGCGCTCCGGTGCCGTGGCCGCGAGAGCACGTCGCCGCCGGACGTCCCACGCAGTACGCCGGTGCTTGGCGCCACATCGGCATCTATGCCTACCGTGTGCGCAGTCTGCTTAAATTCGCCGCGTGGGCGCCGACACCGCTCGAGCAGGCGGAGAGGCTCGAGCAGCTGCGGGCACTGGAACAGGGGATGCGGCTTCACTTGGTGGCGCTATCGGAAGCACCGCCGGCCGGCATCGATACGCCTGAAGACTTGGCGCGGGTGCGTGCCGGCGTCGCCGCCGACACGGCGCGTTCTTGACGCCGACAGCGAGAGTGCTGTTCGTCTGCCTGGGGAACATTTGCCGCAGCCCGACGGCTGAAGGCGTGTTTCGACAGCTGCTCGAACGCGAGGCACCTAAGCTTGCAGTGGAGGTTGACTCCGCGGGAACCGCGGACTATCACATCGGCGATCCGCCCGACCTGCGCAGTCAACGGGCTGCGCAGCAGCGCGGCATCGACCTGAGCGGGCTGCGTGCGCGCCAAGTCACGCCCGAGGATTTCGCCCACTTCGATTTCATCCTGGCGATGGATCGAAGCAATTTGCGCGAGCTTCAAGCCATGCGGCCGCGCAACTCAAGCGCGCAGTTGCGGCTATTTTTGGAGTACGCGCCGGGTCTAGGAGTCCTCGAAGTGCCGGACCCGTATTACACGGGCCCGAGCGGCTTCGAGGCGGTCTTGGATCTCTCCGAGGCCGCTTCGCGCGGCCTGCTCAGCGCCCTACAGAACGTTGCGCAGCAGCCAGTACAAGGCGCCGGCAAGGGTGATTGATACCGGCAGCGTCAGCACCCAAGCCATCAACAGGTTGCGAACCGTTGCCCATTGCAGGCCCGAGTGATTCGCGACCATGGTTCCCGCCACGCCCGACGACAGAACGTGCGTCGTGCTGACCGGCAGGCCGTACATTTCGGCGGCACCGATCGTCGCCATCGCGACGATTTCCGCCGAGGCACCTTGTGCGTACGTCAGGTGCGTCTTGCCGATTCGTTCGCCGACCGTTACCACGATGCGCTTCCAGCCGATCATCGTGCCCAACCCTAGGGCAATCGCCACCGCGACCTTCACCCAGGTCGGGATGAACTTGGTCGAATGATCGAGCTGCTTCTTGTAGGCGTCGAGGGTGGTCTTGTCGGCATCCGAAACGTGCAGCGCCTTGGCCTTGCTCATGAAACGCAAGCCTTCGCTGACCAAGTACATGTCGTTGCGAATGTTGATCATGGAGCCGGCGGGCACCTTGTCCATCGAATGATACTGGTTGACCTGCGTCGAAATCGTGCCGGCGAGCGCCGCCAGCGCCGATACACCGTCAGAGGACACGCTGCGGGCGCGCACCACGTTCATGGCGGCGGCACGCGGATCCGCCGGCGCCCCGCCGCTGGCGTAGCGCGACAACGCGGTTTGCGCCTGCGCCGAGACGGTCACGAAATTCGCGACGTCTTCCTCGTGCATGGTGCGATTGAGCGCGTAGGCCGCAGGCACCGTACCGATCAGAATCAGCATGATGAGACCCATGCCTTTCTGGCCATCGTTGCCGCCGTGGAAAAAACTCACGCCGGTGCAAGTCAAAATCAGCAGGCCGCGAATCCAAAGCGGCGGCGGCTTGTCGCCCTCGGGTTCCTTGTACAGGGCCGGAATTTTGATCGTCGCCTTGAGGATCGACAGCAGCAGCCAGGCAGCGCTGAAACCAATCAACGGGGAGACCAGCAACGTTTCGCCGATCTTGGTCGCTTGGCTCCAATCGACGCCGCTGGTCCCGGAGGGATTCGCCGCCATCAGCTGATTCATGAGGCCGACGCCGATGATGGAGCCGATCAACGTATGCGAACTCGAGGAGGGCAGACCGAAGTACCAGGTCCCCAAATTCCACAGGATGGCCGCGATCAGCAACGCGAACACCATCGCGAAGCCGGCGCCGCTGCCGACTTGCAGTATCAGTTCCACCGGCAACAGCGACACGATGCCGAACGCGACCGCCCCGGTCGAGGTCAACACTCCCAAGAAGTTGAAAAAGCCCGACCAGACGACGGCAAGATTGGGTGACAAGGAATTGGTGTAAATCACGGTGGCAACGGCGTTGGCGGTATCGTGGAAGCCGTTGACGAATTCGAATCCGAGGGCGATCAGGAGCGCGATGCCGAGCAGAATGTAGGGGTAGGCATGGGTATCGCGAACCACTGACAGGTCATTCGCCAAGTGAATGCCCGCGTATATGATGCCGACGATGACCACTACGCCTGCCAGGACGTTGAACCAGGGATTGGGTTTTTGTCCGATCCGCGACGCCGCCGACGGCGCTTTGACGATCCCCGGGGCAGCTGGATTGATCGCGTCTATATTCGACATGGAGACCCCGGGGGAAAGAGTGTGACGAAACCCGTAATTTATAGTCCTGTAATGTGACAGCGAGATGACAGCCAAGGTTTTTTGATGCCCTACACCATTTCCCATGCCGCCATCGTGCTTCCTTTCGCCCGCTTGCTCGCGCGCTGGCGGGTGCTTTCCGCGGTGGTGCTCGGGGCCATGGTTCCTGATTTCGGGCTTTTCTTCCCGTGGCGCGTCCAGCGCTTCGAGACCCATAGCACCTTGGGCCTGTTCAGCTTTTGTTTGCCGGTGGGCCTCGTCTGCTATTGGCTGTTTCAATACGTGATTAAAACCCCGCTGATCGAGGCGCTGCCAGAGGGCCCGTACGCCCGGTGGCGGCCATTCGCCTCGGTCGCCAACATCGGCAGCCTTAAGCAGTGGGTTCTGGCGGCGGTCGGCGTGCTCGCGGGCGCAGTGACCCACCTCGTGTGGGACGCTTTCACCCACGAGAACGCGCGCGGCGTGCGCATGATTCCCTGGCTCGAGGAACCGGTCGACATCGGCAGTCATCGGATGGGCGGGGTTCGCTTGCTGCAGGACGGCAGCTCATTGATTGGCTTGGTGATCGTGGGCGTTTTGGTGCTTTATGCTCTGCGGCGAGGGCGGGCGGCACCGGTGCCTGGCCGCCTGTTGCAGCCGCCGCAGCGCTGGGGATGGGACCTCGCCTATATCACTGCCGCGCCGATCTTAAGCGGGGGCTGGTGGCTATTGGCGCGGCTCGGTGAACCGGTTGGGCATTCGGTCAAGGCGGTGGCCACCGGCATTGCGGTAGCGGCGCTGCGCGGCCTCGCCATGTCGCTGCTCGTGACCAGCGTGGCGTTGGGATGGCGGCTGCGCGCGCTGCGCGCCGCGCGCGCGCGCAGCGCGCCTTGATCGCCGGACTAGCGCTCGTCAGGCCCGCTGCGAGGAACGTCGCTCGGGGCCGATGACCACACCACATACTTGCTGCTGTCGGTGCCGGTGTTGGCGGCCGGAGTGGCTGGCGCAGGATCCCGCGGCGGGGGAGGTGGTGCCGAGGTGATCGCCGGCGGCTGCTCTCGAGGCGCTTCAAAGGTGGGCGGCGAGTCGCCGCCGCCAGCGGCAGCCGGGTTTGAGCCCGGGTTCGGCCCGGGGGCCGCACCGTTGGTGGAATTTTCCGTGCCATCGCGCCGGCCGCGTCCGCGCCGCCGGCGGCTGCGGCCGCCGCGCTCACTGGAACGCTCGGCGCCCGCCTCGCCGCCGCCCCGCGGCGGTTGCGCTGCTGCCTCGGGCCGAGCTGCCTCTGGCCGTGGACCGTCGGGGCGCGGGCCGTCGGGGCGCGGGCCGTCGGATCGAGGCGCTGCGGCGCGATCCGCAGGAGTGCTGTCGGGCCGGCGCGGCATGGGCTCGCTGCGGGGGCGGCCGTCGCGTCTCGGTTCGCGGGGTCCGTCGCGCCGCACGTCGCGGTTGCGGTCGGGGCGGTCGCGATTTCGATCACGGTCGCCGCCGGCGCTGCGAAATCGATCATGACGCGCATCGCGATGCGCCGGACGCTCACGCGGGCTCTGAGTGGCAGCGGGCGCGGCGGCCGGCGCGTCGGCGCCACGACCGAACAGCCAGCGCCACAGGCGCACGAACACCCCGACTTGGGGAGGCGCCGGCGCCGCTGCCGCTACCGGCGCGGGCTCCGGCACCGGCATGGGAATGATGGGCGCCGCGGACGCCGGCAAAATGCTCGGCACCAGCGGCACATCGCCTTGCGGTTTCTTGTCGCGATTGCCGATATTCGAATCGTCCAAGACGGGTTGTTCGGCCAGCTGATAGCTGACGGTGGTGTTTTCCGGCAGTTCCTTCTCGTCGTCGCGGATTCGCCGCAGCGAATAGGCCGGCGTCTGCATATGCGGATTCGGCACGATAACCAGCGACACCTTGTCGCGCGATTCGATTTGACTCAGCCATTCGCGCTTCTCATTGATGAGA
>Ga0302320_10009403_pt1 | contig 21032 bp, 18 predicted proteins | sample Bog_T0_3_FD_202130 | JGI IMG/M metagenome (GOLD analysis project Ga0302320, IMG submission 202130) | Peat permafrost microbial communities from Stordalen Mire near Abisko, Sweden - Bog_T0_3 | ecosystem: Environmental > Terrestrial > Soil > Wetlands > Peat | place: Sweden: Abisko, Stordalen Mire...
TATTCCGGATCATCAATGAGGACACCCGGCAAACGGTCGACAACCCAGCGGCTAAAGTGCTCCGCTCCGGCGTCGTCGTCGGGCTCGCCAACCACACGATGTTGGTTGCGCGTGACGGCCGGGAAACTCCGATCGATGATTGCGGCTCGCCGATCATTGACGATGGCGGCGAGGTTACAGGCACGGTGCTGGTATTTCGGGATATCACTGATCGGCGGCAGTCCGATGGGGCGCTGCGCCGGGCGCAGGCAGAGCTGGCGGCGGCCGGCCAGCGAACCATGCTTGGCGAGCTCGCGGTTGCAATCGCCCACGAAGTGGGCCAGCCCGTCGCGGCAATCAACATCAATTGCGATGCCCTTCTCCGCATGTTGAGGGCCAATTCCCCGGACCTCGAGCGTGTGCGCGCCGCGACCCAGCGGGCAAGTCGCGACGCGCGACGAGCTGCCGAAATTTTTTCCCGGATTCGTGATCTTTTCTCGAGAAGCGGCGGTCCCCCGCCTGCAGCCGTGGACCTAAACGAGGCCATCGAGGAGGTTGTCGCTCTCAAACGAAATGAAATACGCAATGTCGGCGTCACCCTCCAGATGGAGTTGAGCGACGATCTTCCACCCGCTCTCTGTGATCGCGTGCAATTGCAACAAGTGATCGTCAACTTGATCACGAACGCCATACAGGCGATGAATGGTGCCGGCAATACGCGCAATCAGTTGCTGATTCGAACGGAAAGGATCGGGGATGCCGAGGTGCAGGCCACTTTCCGCGACACCGGGATCGGCGTCGAACCGTCGAAAATGGACCAGATGTTTGGAGCGTTTTACACAACCAAGCCCGATGGCATGGGAATGGGGTTGTGGATCAGCCGCTCGATCGTAGAGAAGCACAAAGGTCGCCTGTGGGCGACAGCGAACGATGGTCCTGGACTCACCATCGCGCTGACTCTTCCATGGACCTCCAGCATTTAGTGGACGCGAGAAACTGATTGCGATCTCTATCGCTTCAGGCGATAGCATACCTATAGCGCTGGGCCCACCGTAGCCCCGCCCCGAGACCTACGTTTGCGGGAATCAGATCCTGATCCGTGCGGGCTCCCTTGGGTCCCACAGGCTGCTTAAGACTTCATCTCACCCTTGATGAAAGCCAGCAAATCAGCGTTGACGCGCTCCGGATCGATGATCGCAATACCGTGGGCGCCGCCTGGGTAGACCTTGAGGATCGCGTGCGGAACGATAGAGGGTACACGGCGTGCGGTCGGGCCGATTGGCACGATCTGATCGTCTTCGCAATGCAGGACCAGTAGCGGCTTATCGCACTTGGCGATATCGGCAGAGTAGTCGAGCTCCCAGCTGTAGGTGGTTTCATACTGAGCCTTGGCACCGCCGAGCAGGCCCTGGAACCAGAACAAGTCGCGCATGCCCTGAGTTGCAGGGGAATTTGGACGATTCGCGCCGAAGAAGGGTGCCGACAGCTCCTTGTAGAAGGATGAGCGATCGTGTGCGACTCCGGCGCGGATGCTGTCGATAACAGATTTCGGAACGCCGTCGGGTACCCCCTCCTTTTGCAGCATCACCGGTACGATCGTATCGAGCAGCACCATCTTTGAAACGCGCGAGGTCCCGTGACGTGAGATATAGCGCGCCAGCTCACCGCCTCCGGTCGAATGCCCAACTAGGACCGCGTCGCGAAGATCGAGACCGTTGACAATGGCATCCAGATCGTCCGCCCAGGTGTCGACGTCGTTTCCGGAACCAGGTTGATCGGAGTAGCCGTTACCCCGCCGGTCGTGGGCGACCGTTCGGTAACCCTTGCTGTTGAAGAAAAGCATTTGTGCTTCCCATGCAGCCCCGGTCAATGGCCAGCCGTGCGAGAAGACGATAGGCGGGCCCTTGCCCCAATCACGATAGTAGATCTCGGTACCGTCACGGGCGGCGATCCTCGGCATGGATGTCTCCTTAATTTGTTGGGCGGCCGACGCTAAGCCATTCCAGCGCTCACGAGAGCGCGGCGCTGGACGGAAAATGCGAAGGCCCACTCTCTGGCGACATGCTGTGAATGTCAATGAGGAGCGGCCGTTGCATCCTGACGTCGGACGCTCAGGCCGCTCCTCGGTTCAGCTAAAAGGCTATCGCATCGGCTGGAGCGGGAAAAAAATCTCGTGGGAATTTCGATGCCTAGAATTCAGAATCATGCCCGCCATTAATCAAATCAATTAGTTACGAAGTTTGGTTCACAATGTCTTTTGGGGTTACCCCTCAGAAATGTACCGGCGGCGAACCTAAAACATTTCTTGATTTCGAAACATCCATGCCTTAGGCAGCCAAAGCCTTCAGTAGGTGCGTGGTATCTTTCCTAATGGCGTAAATCAGCGCTTTGGCGGTGTCCGTAGGGGACGATTTGCCCTGCCTGCTTTCCACCAAGTTCATCAAAGAGCAATCGACTCTCTCGCCCTGAAGTTCGCCGCGACAGTCTCGGCCGCGGCGGCATCTATTGCCCAAGAACACGCTTCAGCGGAATTTGCGGAATCGGCGCCCCCACATTTGGGAGGTGGAGAGCCCTTCGGCAAAGGTTGCTGATCTCGATGAATTTCGCTGTTCTGGCATCCCGTTCCGGCAAAAAATGTCGCTGCGCCTTCAGCCACACTCTAAATTCATCATTGGCGCAGAGGGTGGCGATGATCTCAGGCTGCGATGGCGACGTTGCGTCGCGAAACGCCGGGTCGGTATTCAAGGTCTGCGATGAATCGTTCAGCCACGTCGGCGCCGCCGGATCGATATATTGTGTCGTCGTATCTTCTGGGCAGGGTACGTCGGTGTAAGTAACGCCGCCGTCCTGGGCGGTGCATTTATAAATGGCCGCTGAACCAAGTGATGGAATCAGGACAAGAGATAGAAACGCAGTTGCAAGAGTAATCTTTCTCCGTTGCGTTCGAGCAGCAAGGCTGCCCAATACGTATTGTAATCTGGGTATTCGCAGCTGTTCTTCGATATCCATGAAAGCAGCCGTTTTAAAATGCAGTTTGACTCGTGCGACAGTATTCTCCAAGTGCACGCTAAAACAGCCTGCGATTTCCCCAATTGCCATAGGAAACGTCCTATGCAGAGCGGTTGCGGCTGCGTGCGCCGGCCGTGGATGTGGCCCCCGGCCGCCTTATCGTTCGTTAGAGCCGCCTTGCGGAGCGTCGGGTATTATCGTCTAGAGTGATGAACGAAGAGCCCGAAACGGACTATCTCGTGGTTGGTGCCGGCGCCGCCGCGATGGCGTTTACCGACGCGCTGCTCGCGCATTCCGACGCGACAGTCACTATAGTCGATCGCCGCCACGCCCCCGGCGGGCACTGGATAGATGCCTATCCTTACGTCCGCCTCCATCAGCCGTCCGCTTTCTATGGGGTGAGCGCCGTGCGGCTTGGGCAAGACGCCCTCGACGTGGCCGGGACGAATGCCGGCTATTACGAGCTCGCCGGCGCGGACGAGATTCGCGCCTACTTCGCGCTCGTGATGCACCGCCACTTTCTGCCCAGTGGACGCGTTCGCTACTTCCCAAGCAGCGAGTACCTGGGGGAGGGCCGCTTTCTCTCGCGCCTCGCCCAGGTATCGCGGACGGTGCGCGTGCGGCGGAAAGTCGTCGACACTACATATCTCGAAGGCACTATTCCCGCGACCAGCGCGCCTCCGTTCGAGGTGGCCGACGGCGTTCGCTGCCTGCCCGCCGGCGAGATCACGCGGATTAGCGGGCGCCACGAGCGCTTCGTCATCATTGGCGCGGGCAAGACAGCCTTGGACGCCTGCGTATGGCTGCTGGAACAGCGCGTCCCCGCCTCGTCGATCCGCTGGATCAAGCCGCGCGAGGCATGGTGGCTGAACCGCCGGTTCCATCAGCCACAGGCGCTGCTCCCGGACTTCTATCGCGGCACGGCGATCCAGCTCGAGGCCATGGCACAGGCGACTTCGGTCGAGGATCTTTTTGAGCGCCTCGAAACCGAGGGATTCTTCCTTCGCATCGATCCCGGCATGGCTCCGACCATGTTCCGCGGCGCCGTGATCAGCGAAGCCGAGCTTGGGCTGCTCCGCCGGATCGAGGACGTTGTCCGCCTGGGCCACGTGCGCAGAATCGAGCGCGACGAGATCCTATTGGACGAGGGCCGCGTGCCGACGAGCGAGGGGACGGTGCACGTCCACTGCGCGGCGAGGGGGCTGCGGCGACCTCCTCTTCGCCCGATCTTCGAGCCCCAACGGCTGACCATCCAGCCGTTCCTCTGGGGATTCGCCTGCTATCAGTTCGCCATGCTGGGCGTGGTCGAGGCTACCGTGGAAAGCGACGCGGAGAAGAACCGCCTGTGTCCGCCCATCGCTTATTGGGAGGCGAACGTAGACTATCTGTCGGCGTTCCTGGCAAGCCTTGCGAACGAACGGGCCAGGGCCGCCCACCCCGCACTCGCGAACTGGGCGAAGGACACGCGGCTCAATCCGCTCGCCGGGATCGCGCTCCACCGCGATGCCCCCAGCGTCATTGACGCTCGCGACCGCATCAAGCGCGTCCGGGCCGCGGCAGTCAGCAATCTGGTGAAGCTCCTCAAATAGAGCGCCTCTCTGACGAGTGCGATGCATGGACAGAAACACCGTCAACGTCCGGAAATTGCCACACGTTACGGGTTTGAGAGTATGTGCACGTTGGAGAAGGCTGCGATGGACTCGAAAACGCTGAACGATTTTGCGACCCGTTACACCGCCGCGTGGTGCAGGCAACGCGCCGCGAGTATGGCGCTTTGGTCCCGACGGGCTGATAGCGGAGTCATTGGGCCAATTCGACGCCGCAGACGATGAGCGTCAATTGAAGGTGGGTGGCAAGCGGCCGTGATGTGCGGCTTTCCAACTCAAGCTCGTGAGCGGGGCGAGGGTTATATGCGGGACCGCGCCGACCTACCAACTGCGGCGCAATCGATCAAGCGAACGTCTCCTCAGCGTCGTCGCGATCACCGCTTCGCGTTGCGGTTTCTCGATCGAGCGAACGGCGCAGCCGGCGCCGCAGCCTCCAGTAACGTTGCATTCGCGGCAGAATGGGCATCATTTCCGGCAGGAGCCACAGCGGACCCGGCGAGTCTTCATCCATCGCGGCGAGCACGGCCGTTCGCGCATCAACGACAACTGCAATCACATCCGGCGGCACGTTGCGCCATGCCGTCACCGCATCGACTGCTTTGTCCAACGCCATTCGCACCAACCCTTCGAGCTGAGTTGCTGTATCCAACCATTCTGCCGGTGGCTGCGATTCCTCGGCGGGTAACCGCCCCAGGATCATCTGTATCACCGTGAACGGCGCAGACGCCGGGCCGAGTTGCGGCACCGCTGACTGGAGCGGGGAATTGGCAACCAGGCTGAGCGCTTCTCGAACTTCCGCAATCAGGATCAGCAGTGCCCCAACGGTGTCGAGCACGTGAATGCTGACCTGCTCCCCGGGCAGGGCGGCGGCCGAGCCCAACTCTGACGATATGAGTTGCTCGACTGTTTGCATTGAGGCGCCAACGGCGCCATCCCGTGCATCGATTGCCGTATCGATCGGCATGGACGCGGGAGGCGTGACTTCCATAAGACTCTGGTACCTCAATGACCGACTCATATTGGCCGGATCCGCCGGCCCCGCTCGGATTCTATGCTGCACTGCAGTTGAAACCGGTTCGCAATCCGAAGCTCCAGTCACATCACACAGCATCGAGCACCCGAGTGCGCTCATTGATTTCACAGATCACATCTCTATTTGTGAATGTCGAGGAAGTAACCACCGCGATGACGAAGATCGCTATACGACTCACTCGAGTCGGATGTGCCACATACCCGAGTCCGGCGCCGCGAGCCTTTCGAGGCGTTTCATACGTCAGCGTGGCTTCTGCTTCGAGTTGGTGAGCGAGCGCATTGTACCCAAGTTGACGACATGTCCAGGGTTAGCTAGCATGCCCTTGCCTTTCTACAACGGCCGCGACCCACGAGAGCATGTGGATCGCACGGCGTTCGAAGCGTGTGATCAACGCGTAGCGGCCTCGGACCTTGCTGTCTGACTATGAGAAATCCCATGCAACAGGCATCTGCAGTCCCTGACATCAATTTGATCACCTTACCCTCGACTGGTGATGCGGTCATCGCCGAACTCGGTCGTCTGCGAGACTCCGCGCCGATCTACTGGAGCGCGGCTTCACACTGTTGGATCATCTCGGGCCACGCGGAAGTGATGGAGGCGTTCAAGGGCACGCTTCCCTTCTCGAACGTCAGCCTTCCGGATCGCTTGGCGTATACCATGCCCCCGGATGTCAAAGCGCGCCGATGGCCAAACATCGTGAAATATTACCCGCCCGCCGTGACGAATTCGGACGGGGAGACGCATGCGCGCCAACGCAAGCTGTACATCAAGGCGGTGAATCGCAAGATCGTAGAGTCGCTCCGTCCGTTTGTTCAGGAGCGGGTGCAGGAATTGTTTGGTCAAGCGGCGCAGCGCGGGCGCGTCGAGTTCGTCAACGAAATCGCCCGGCCCCTCCCGGGCTCAGTGGCGCTACGGCTGCTCGGCATTTCGCCGAGCTACCTCGCTCGACTGGAAGAGTGGGACAACACCGTGACCACCGCCTTGATGACCGTCAATCCGACGCTCGAGTGGCTGGATCGGCTCGAGGTCGCGACGATCGAAATGGTGGAGCTGTTCGGTCGAGAAATCGAGGCCCGTCGCACCGCTCCGAAGGAGGACCTCATCACTCAATTCCTGAATGCCGTCGAAGGCGGTGACCGGCTTTCGATGGACGAGATGTTGGCAGGTTTGATCTTGGTGATCATCGCCGGCCATGACTCAACGGCCAATTCCCTCACACTCGGCATCCGCGCGCTTGCGCAGAACCCGGAGGCCTGGGACTACTGGCGGGCGCATCCCGAGCGCAGCGTGGACAACGCGATCGAATTGATGCGCTACGTGGCGATGTCCGCGGTTCAGCCGCGCCTGATCGGCGCAGACTTCGAATGGAATGGGCATCGATTTCGCAAAGGTGATCTGGCGCTGCTCGCGATTGCGGGCGGCAATCGCGACCCACGAGTATTCCAGGAACCTGACAAGTTGGATTTCACGCGGCCCAATGATTCGATATTGACCTTCGGCCCCGGGCTGCATCACTGCGTGGGCCACATTCTTGCGAAGATGCAGCTTGCGGAATTTTTCAACGCACTGGTCGATCGATTCGATCGTGTCGAGATTTTGAAAGAGCCCGCCTTCACCGAAACCTTGGTCTTTCGCGGACTTACGGCGCTGGACCTGCGCTTTCATCCCCGCCGTGTAGCCTGACGATGCTTCAGACGAGGCCGCGTGTTGCCGGCCTGCGTCGTCGCCACCCGCGGAGAGATCAATGACCGACCTGAGTTACCTGTTTCAGCCGCTGACGGTTGGACGGGCGCAGCTGCCGAATCGCTTTGCGATGTCCTGCATGGCCGGAGGCATCTCCCTTGACAGGTATGGGTATCCCGATGATCGAATGATTGCGTATTACGAGGAGCGGGCGAAGGCCTGCCCGGGCATGATGGGAATCGGCGCGGGGACCGTGAACCGCCCGATCGACGATGACAGACGTACCGAGAAGAAAGTCTATTCGGTGGTGCTTTATGACGACGGCTGCATCGCACCGTTGCGTCGGTTCACGGACACGATCCGCAGGTACGGGACGAAGTTTGGGATTCAGCTTTGGGACGGGGGCATCCAGTCGGGTGGGCTGATCCAAAATACTCCGTCGGGCATCGGCAGCCCCTTCAAGGCAGTCGGCGATCAGAGCGAGAAGTCCGAGCTCAAGATTTTGAGCACCGTGGACATTGCCGCCATAGTTGAGAATTTTGCAGGGGCTGCCGAGCGTTGCGCGCAGGCCGGCTTCGACTTCGTTGAGATTCATGCCGGCCACGGGTATCTCATCAGTGCCTTCCTGACCCCGCACTTCAACCGACGCAATGACCAATACGGGGGTTCGCGGGAAAACCGGCTGCGCTTTCTCGTGGAAATCCTGCGCGCCGTCAAGGTACGTGTGGGCGATCGGGTGATCGTCGGCGTGAAAATCAACGGCTCTGACTATCTGCCCAAGGACGGCTGGACGGTCGCCGATGCGGTGTGGGCTGCGCCGGTGCTCGAGCGGGAGGGAGCCGACTATCTGTCGATGACCGCAGGCGTCGTGGGATCCCCGCGTCTTACGGTGCCGCCGATGTATGAGCCGCAGGCCTGCTACCTCGAAGGCGCGGAGGAGGTCAAGAAGGTCGTGAAGATTCCGGTATCGATCGTCGGTCGGATCAAGAACCCGGTGATGGCCAATGAACTGATCCGCGACGGCAAGGTAGACATCGTCTCGATGGGCCGTCCGATGATTGCCGATCCAGAGATCGTCTCGAAGGCGCGCGAGGGACGGCTCGAGGACATCCGTCCCTGTCTCGCTGACTGTCGCGGCTGCCTCGATCACCAGATGCGCACCATCATGCACGGCGAGACTCCCGGTACGAGTTGCATCGTCAACCCGCGCGTGCATCGCGAAGCCGAGTGCATCGACATTCCCGGCAATAAGAAGCACCAACCGCGCACCATTGTAGTGGTGGGCGCCGGCGTGGCCGGTTTGGAGGCGGCGCGGCGCGCGGCCTTTTCCGGCCACAAAGTGATCCTTTGCGAGAAGCGCGCGCGGATCGGCGGTCAGGTGCGCTGGGCGGAGCAAATTCCGGGCCGCCACGAGATTGGCGACATCCTGCCGTGGTACGAGACCCAGCTTCGCAAGCTTGGTGTCGACCTGCGGCTCAAAACGGCGGTTGATGCAACGCTGCTCGCCTCACTCGAACCCGATGTCGTCATAGTGGCGACGGGCAGCGTGTGCACCGTGCCGCAGAACCTGATAACTGCGCTCTATGACATCGAGAACATTGAACTGATCATGGCAGACGATCTCTTCGAGGAGCAGGCGGAGCCGGGAGAAAACGTGCTTGTGCTGGGCGGAGAGCAGAACGGACTGCAAATCGCGGATTTCGTCGCCGGGAAGGGAAAGAAGGTCACGGTCGCCGAGGAAGGCGGGCATTTTGCCAGCAAGCTGGCCGCGAACGATCGATGGTACCTGACCCACCGGATCATCGCGCAGGGCGTCGTGCGCTACAAGAATGTCCGCAACGTCGAGATCGAAGCCCCCGACCAGGTCTATCTGGCCACCGAGAAGGGGAGGGTGCATCTGCCGAACATAGACACCATCGTGCTCGCGAATTTGCGCCAGTCGGACCGTTCGGTGGGCGAAGTCGCCGAGAACATGGGGTTGGAGACCTATGTGATCGGCGATGCAAAGGACGTCATGAGCGAGGATAGCGGCACGATCTTCGCCAACCTCGTGCAGGGTTATGATTTGGCACGAGGGTTATGACAGCCCGGGTCAATTGACGTAGAGCCGGAAGACTCAGGGTTAGGGGCTTGGCGTGCGGTACCGGCAACCGCGGCAGCGACGTCAGGCAGCAAATCTCCGGTGGATGGATCGATCACGCCATTCACGCAGAAACCCGCATCCCTGCTCAATCCTGGCCGGCGCTTGCCACCATGTTCGCAATCGCCAATTCGACCAGCCGGGCGGCATGCTCAAGGTCGGCCGCTGTCTTCAACCGAAGCTCAATCCAATGCGAGTTCCGGGATCTTTTTGGATGCACGACGGAAGCCGACGGATGAACCAGTCCTTCGCGCGCGATAATGGATTGGGTCGGTGCTCTTCGACGCCGAGTTTTGCGACCCGCGCGATCAGTTGTTTGCGTAAGCTGCTCATCGTCCTGTCCTGATCCGTGCATGAGAAGTTAGCGCCAACATAAAGGGTGCGCTCGGGCGTGACAACCGTTTTCGGAGTTTTAATCCTCTGGCGGACGTGATAAATACATTTTCTGAATCCTTGGCGCATGCGTGACTTTTCCGTCACTGATCCAACCGGCGTGGTCTGGCGTATCGCCTAGAATGTGAATTGAGAACGTAGTATTGCCGACTCACCCATCGACGGAGGACTCCCACCATGCAGCCGATTTATTTCCACCGTGGCGCGCGACTCGCGCTCCTGATTGTCGCGTCGACCTCATCGGTCGCACCCATGTCGGCCATTGGCCAGCCAGCTTCCGGCGCCGAGGTCAACGCCCCGCAAATGATCGACGCGTTCGAAGGTACTTTCGGCGTGCATCCGGGCCAGCGCAGGAACCACATCAAAGGCACGTGCGCTGCCGGGGAATTCGTTGGCACGCCAGACGCAGCCGCTCTCAGCCGCTCGGTACTGTTCTCAGGAAAAACGATTCCCGTCATCGCCCGCTTTTCGCTGGGCGGTGGGAGTCCTGACGTGCCCGATGCTGCGCCGGCGCCGCGTGGCATGGCGCTCGAGTTCCATCCCCCTGGCGGCGTCTTGCAGCACATCACCATGATCAACGTGCCGATCTTCGCCGCAGCGTCACCGGCCTCGTTTCGCGATGCCATCGTCGCCGCGAAGCCGGATCCCAGCACCGGCCAGCCCGACCCGGAAAAACTCAAAGCCTACGCGGCCAGCCATCCCGACGCGATGGCTCTGACGACGTTGGCGAGCCACCATCGGCCGACCGCAAACTATTATCAGACGACTTTCTTCAGCATTCACACGTTCAAGTTCATCGATGCGAAGGGTGCCGAGCACCCGGTCAAGTGGCGCTTCGTCCCGCGCGACGGCACGAAAGAGTTGACCGTCGCGGAAATGAAAGCCGCGCCGCACGACTTTCTCGAGAAGAATCTGATCGAGCGCACACGCAAAGAGCCGGCGGTGTGGGACATGATCGTGTACGTCGGCGAGCCCGGCGATCCGCTGGACAATCCAACGTTGGCGTGGCCGGAGACGCGCAGGCATCTCACCGCCGGCACGCTCAGCATCACGCAGGCGACGCCGCAGCAGAAGGGAATGGCTTGTGAGCCGATAAACTTCGATCCGTTGATCATGGCTGACGGAATTGCACCGACCAACGATCCCGTGCTGCTGTTCCGCTCGCCGGCGTACGCCGTTTCCTTCGCGAAGCGCCTTTCCGGTCAGTAAGGGGCGGTCACCTCGGCCGCATCGACCGATGCTTCAATCCCGCGAGCGTGAGCACGATCGCCAGCGCCGCGATGGCGTACCCGCTCGCGACGACGCTCGCGATCGCCGGGCCCAAGCCCGCTGCCTCGCCGAAGATGTGGGCGCTCGCAAGGGCGACGGAGGAGGGCCCGACGCCGGCGCCAAGAGCGACGTTCAGGAAGAAGCTCACTGCCATCGCAAAACCCCGCCGTCGATTGGGCACCGCATCGAGGATCGACGAGAAGCCGCACGCGGTCACGACGCCCGAGAGCGCAAAGTAGAGCGGTACGGAGGTCATCACCACGGCGAAATTCCCGGAATTGATGGCTGCCGCGACCGGCATGATGAGCGCGCTCGCGGCGAGGCACACGCCGAGCTTGTACGGCCAGCCGCCTCTGAGGCCCACTTTGTCGGAAAGCCAGCCCCCGAGCAGTACGCCGCCGCCGAATCCGATCGTGAGCACGAAGCCGAGCTGCAATCCGACCGCAGCCGGGTCACGGCCGAAAGTGCGGATGAGAAGTGTCGGGGACCATGCGCCAACGGCATTGTCGACCAGCGACGCGGTGGCGACGACGATGTAGATGGGAATCACCCATCGGGTGGTGATCCGCACGCCCGAGGCGCCGGCCGCTGAATCGGCGATCTTCGGCTCCGCGGCGCGGCGCACGGGCTCGCGGATCGTCAGTATGAGCAACGCCCACGCGAGCCCCGGCACGCCGATCAACAGCAACACCAGCCGCCAGGGCGCAAGCGCGCCGATCGACGTTCCGGCGAGCATCCCGGTCTCGACGACATGCAGCACGCCCCCGCCGATCAGGATCGAGGAACCGATGCCGATTGCGATTCCGCTCAAGAAACACCCTACCGCGAAGCCGCGGCGCGCAGGGGGAAAGTAGTCGCTGATCAGCGATATCGCGGCGGGCGATAGCACCGATTCGCCCAGCCCCACGACGATGCGCGCGGCGAACAATTGCTCGAAGGTGTGAGCATAGCCGCAGGCGACGGTGCCTGCGCTCCAGACGATCACGCCGAAGAATATCAAGTTACGGCGCGACGTCCGGTCAGCCAGCAGTCCGAACGGAATGCCCGCCAGGCCGTAGACGACCGCGAATGCAGTTCCGAGCAGGAGGCTCACTTGCGTGTCGGTGATGCCCAGATCGCGCCGCAGCGGATCGACGAGCAGGCTCAGCACTTGGCGATCGGTGTAGGAGACGATGGCGGTGCCAATCAATACCGCGAGCACGTACCAGGCATAGGAGCGCCTGGGGTAGTTGTCGTTGCCTTCGGCGGCGCCGGAGCCGCGCAGGGTCGCCTCGGTCAATCGGGTGCGCTCAATCAACCGGTGCTTCCATCCGGCCTGGTCGCGGTGACATCCGAGCGGCGGAAGTATCGCCGCCCGGTACGGGTGATCCTCAATCGGGTTGGACAGTTCGGATCCGGGCAAGCCACTTCCGCGTCGGAAGTCATCCAATCATTCTTATCGGTGATCCGCTGCTTGGCGGCCAGCAGCGGCAGGACCGCGGCGAGCGAGTAAATCGAGAATCCCTGGCCCGGCGGAAGCTTCAGCATTTCGCCGTGCAGCTCGAAGTAGTCTCCGAGCCGCGCCCCGCAATAGATCGGCCGGCCGGTGGGACCCACGACCTCGACGCGCAAGTCATAGAGCTCGAACCCAGCCTCATCGGGCTGCGCGGTCACGGCGTGACTCCGAGGCGCGGCCGCAACCGATGATCGTGCATGACCAGCTCGAAGGCACGGCCGATATCCGATTGCAGCGCCCGGCGCGCGGCGGCGCCGTCGCCTCGCTCGAGCGCAGCGACGATCTCGACGTGAAAATCGATGCCGCGACCATGACGTCCGTCGAATCTCTCCGAGGCAATGCGCAGGTACGGCCCGCATTGAAGCCAGAGGCTCTCGATCATGGGCAAGAGCACGCTCGACTCCGCCGCGCGGTAAATGGTGAAGTGAAACTCGCGATTCTGCTCGGCGCTTTGCTCCGAAATGTGCGCATCGTCGGTCTTGCTCTGCGTATCCACGAATCCGCGCAGCGTCGATATCGCTGCCGGACTGATCTTGATGCTTGCCCGCTCGGCTGCGAGCCCCTCCACGGCGAAACGCGCTTCCATGAGATCCTGCAGCGACGCTTTCGACAAGGCGGGCACGCGCACGCCACGGTTCGGCAGCGATTCCACGGCCCGCTCGGCAGCCAGGCGATTCAAAGCATCCCTTACCGGCATGGCGCTCGTGCCGAGCGCGCCCGCGAGATCCGCGATCTTCAACTTCTGTCCCGGTTCGAAGCCGCCGCGCATCAACTTGTCGCGCAACGCTGCGTAGACCCGCTCCTGCACCGTTTCGCGCTCGATGCGCGCGAGGCCGAGGAGAATCGTCATGAGTGGTCCGATGTATTTTTGATCAAATATTTATAATCAAAAGTGTTTTGATTTGCAAGTGCCGGTGCGGCCGCGAGGGCCTGGGAGCTGAGGGCTTTCGAGGCCGCGTACCCCGCTTGTCGGTGTCGAATAACGCCGCTTCCGCCCGTCGTTAGAATTGGCCGATACGGTTTCTGGGGCAGCATCCGATGAGCAAATCTCGCTATCGCTGGGTGATCGTCGCCGCGGGCGGAGTGTTGGGCTGCGTCGCAATCGGTGCCATGTTTTCTCTGCCGGTATTTCTTCGGCCCATTTCGCGCGATACCGGATGGTCCGTCACCGGCATATCGAGCGCCATGACGTTCGGCTTTCTCGCCATGGCATTGGGAAGCATCGTTTGGGGCAATCTGTCGGACCGATTCGGACCGCGACCCATCGTGCTGATGGGATCCTGTTTCTTGGCCGCCGCTTTGGCACTGACGAGCCGGGCGACATCGCTGGTTGAGTTTCAGCTGATCTTCGGCTTGGGGGTCGGCGCGGTCACAGCCGCCATCTTTGCGCCCATGATGGCCTGCGTGACCGGCTGGTTCGATACGAATCGCAGCCTTGCAGTCTCTCTTGTCTCCGCAGGGATGGGAATGGCGCCGATGACCATGTCGCCCTTGGCCGCACGGCTCATCTCCCACCACGACTGGAGAACATCCTTCCAAATACTCGCCGTGCTGGCCGCGGTCATCATGATCCCAGTGGCGCTGCTGGTGCGCCGGCCGCCGGCGTTGGAATCCGCGGAAGTCGCCGCTGCCGCGAATACCTCTTGGCCGCAGTCAGGAATCTCTCTGCGCCAGGCCATTCGGTCGCCGCAATTCACCACGTTGCTGCTGACCAATTTTTTCTGCTGTGCCACGCACTCAGGTCCCATCTTCCATACGGTGAGCTATGCGCTGAGTTGCGGCATCCCGCTGGTTGCCGCCGTTTCGATCTATAGCGTCGAGGGACTGGCAGGCCTGGGTGGTCGTGTTGCATTCGGCTTCCTCGGCGACCGGTTTGGGGCGAAGCGCGTCCTGGTCGCCGGCCTGCTGGTGCAGGCGTGCGGCGCACTGGCTTATTTCTTCGTGCGTGAACTCGGCGCGTTTTACGCGGTGGCGACGCTGTTTGGGTTTGTCTACGCCGGCGTTATGCCGCTTTATGCGGTACTCGCGCGCGAAAATTTCCCGCTTCGCATGATGGGAACGATCATCGGTGGAACAACCATGGCCGGCAGCCTCGGCATGGCGACTGGCCCGGTGGCCGGGGGATTGATCTACGACACACTGGGCGGCTACGGATGGCTGTACATCGGTGCGTGTGGCATGGGTATCGGCGCGTGCCTGATGGCACTCACCTTCAGGCCTTACGCATCCATCCCGGCGCCGGAGCCCGCCCGCGCCACTGGGTAGGGGGAGGCTCCGCGCCGATGCCAAACTGCGATTTCATCCATCTGACGAAATGGTACTCGGGCGCCTCGGAGGCCCATAACAACCAATAGCCGCCCTGTCCTTCAAGCGCCGACGAAAACGGGGCAGTCAGTATCCCTTGCGCCACCAGGTCTGCGAACAGCACGGGGGAAAGCAAGGCCGCGCCTATGCCCTGTGCGGCTGCCTGCGCCTCGAGTTCGTAGCTCGAATATCGTGTCGCGACAAACGAGGGCTTTGCATCGGGGAGGCCGGCCAGATTGAACCAGTCTGACCACCCGGGATCCGGTATCAAAGGCAATTTCAGCAGTTGCCGGGCGGTCAAACGTTTGGCGGCCAAGCGCGGGCTCAGCATCGGCGTGCGCTGTTCGGCCATCAGCATGGTGGAATGGCACTGCGGCCACGGGCCAATCCCGCTGCGAATTGCGACATCAAAACTGCCGGCGGGCAGGGTGGACTGGGAATTGTCGAGCACGATCGCGTCGGCCCCAGCAATCGTGTGATAGGTCGCCAATCGCGGCACCAGCCAGCGCGAAGCAAAGGTCGGCGCGCAGGTCACGCGAAGCGGCTGCTTGACGCGAGAGCAGTCATGCACCGCCGTGCGCATCAGCGATAACGCCTGTTCGACCCGTTGCCCGAGCGCCTTGGCACGGTCGGTCGTCGTCAGTGTCGGGCCGTGCCTGCGGAAGAGCTTTACGCCAAGTTCGGCCTCCAGCGCCCGGATCCGCTGACTGACCGCGGCGGGTGTGATCCGAAGTTCCGAGGCGGCGCGAGAGAAATTGCCGTGCCGGACGCACGCCGTCAGCACGCGCAACGATTCGAGCGAAGGCAGTCTTTTGGGCACGAATCATTTGAAGCTGCGCTTCAAATGATTGTCAAGGCTTATCGTCATGGCTGCGTGAGCGGACCGATAAACTGGCCGCGGGAATACACAATGGATGGAGGACCCATGACAATGCAGACTCGTCACAAGTGCAACTTGGTATGGCTTTCGATTTCTGTCATTGCGGCCGGCATCATCTTCGGCATTTGCGTGCGGCCGGCAGCAAGCGCGTCAAATTCCGCTGAATCGAGCGGCATATCGCCCCCCGGATATACGCTTGCGCGTACCGGCGGCCTGCATGACTTCGACTACTTCGTCGGAGGCTGGATCACCAAACAGCGACGCTTGAAAGTGCGCGGCGTGGGAAGCTCCGACTGGGAGGAATTCACCGCCGTCCAGTGCCTCAATCTGTATCTCGACGGTATGGCTACGGTGGATGAGTTATACATGCCGTCGAAGATGCGCGCCGGACTTACCGTGCGGGCGTTTGATGTCGAAAAACACCAATGGTCGATCTATTGGGTGAGCAGTGCCACAGGCCGATTGGATCCTGTGCCGGTGGTCGGAGGTTTTGAGGGGAGTCGCGGCGAATTCTACGCCGACGATCAGGAGGACGGACGGCCTATCCGCGTGCGGTACCTTTGGACCAAACTCGATCACGATCACGCCCGCTGGGAGCAAGCGTTCTCCTATGACAACCATGTTTGGGAAACGAACTGGATCGGCGAGTTCACGCGTGCTGATGCCTCCAAGGTGTGCGAAAACGGCCGGCCCAGAAGGTGAGCGGGGTGCGCTGTCGCTAACGCCTGCACGGGTCTCCGTACCGATGACGCGGCTCAGTCGGCTTTCCAGAAGCGCTCTTCCGCTGGAACGGTGGCGCGCCAGCTGAGAATGACCTCCACCTGTCGCAAAAAATTGGGAAGGTTCGGATCGTCGGGCTCCAGCCGCATCATGGGCAGGATCGTCTTGTCCCGAAAGGCTTTCCACGAGGCGCTCGAGCTCAACTTGGACGGGGGATGGATCAGGTAGGGCAGAGCTCCGATCAACTGAGGAGCCTCGTCAGGATGTTCCAAGAGCCGCCGAGCTCTGTGCTCTCGATTGTCGGCATTCTCAGGCGTGTACATAGTTTGAGACTCAGATCTCCAAGCGTTATGAGGGCGACGCTCATCATCGTCCTTTTGCCGCCGGTTGGATGTCAACGCTGAAAACCACGAGCAGTTCACAGGGCAGTTGTGCGGCGCGGCTCCTTTTTTGCCGATTTTTAGCGAAAAGCTTCTCAAGTCCTACAAGCCGTTCTGGATTGTAAGCTTCGTGAAAGCTTCGATTCCTAGCCTTGATCCATGAAAAACACTACTGCGCGGCGAACGGCCCCAGGCTTTGTGTCCGAAATCCACCGGACCGGTTGCTCCCGCGAGGCGGGCTTCAACCTGCTGGAACTGTTGATCACCATGTCGGTCGCGGCGATCCTCCTGACCATCGCAGTGCCGTCGTTTCAATACGTCACGAATTCCAATCGGATTGCGGGTGAGGTCAACGGGCTGGTGGGCGACTTGCAGTTCGCGCGCGCCGAGGCGATCAAGGAGGGCCGCACCGTCACCGTCTGCGTATCCGTGGACCACGCCACTTGCGCCAATTCGAGCGCGTGGCAGAGCGGGTGGATCGTGTTTTCAGACCCGACAAACGTCGGCGTCGTCGATGCCGGGGAGACCATCCTGCGCACCCAAAAAACATTCTCCAGCAGCGACTCCTATCTGGCCTCGAACAATGTTGCCGCGGTCACCTTCAACCGCGAGGGTTATGCGATCGGCATCGCGAACGGCACCTTGTTCACCCTGCACGACTCGAGCAATAACAGCGCTTGGACCCGCTGCCTGTCCATCGGTCTGAGCGGAGAGCTGACGACCGAACAGGTCGGAGGCACGGTCAACGGAGCAACCTGCACATGAAGCCCGCCCACGGTTCGACCATGGCCGCCGGGGCGCGAGCGCGCGGCTTCACCCTGCTCGAGGTGATGGTGGCGCTGGTCGTGACGTCGGTGGGTTTGCTCGGCATTGCGAAGATGCAGGCGCTTGCCTACGCCAGTACCGGCACGGCGAGCGTGAGATCGCTCGTGGCACTGCAGGCCGCGGGGCTCGCCTCGAGCATGCATGCCAATCGCGGGTACTGGGCGGCCGGCGCAGCCCCTGTCCCGGTCACGATCACCGGCACCGTCATCAGCGACGCGACGTTGAATGCGAGCGCGGCAACCCCGACCTACTGCGTATTTGGCTCCGGCACGACGCCTTGCAGCAGTGCCCTGCAGGCGGCCTTCGACCTGCATACCTACGCTGCGGCTTTGAATGGCATGCTCGCCAATTCCAATCCGATCACCACGATCAATTGCCCCATCACCACGCCCATCAACTGCACGATCCAGGTTACCTGGAACGAGAAGGCGGTGTCGATCAACGCGCAGAGCGCCGCCTCAACGACGCAATCGACGTTCGCCCCCACTTACACGCTCTACGTGGAGCCATAAGTTCATGCGCGGAAGATATCACCAATTCAAGGCGCGGGGCCGCGGCTTCACGATGATTGAATTGATGGTCGCGCTGACGATCGGCGTGTTCCTGTTGGGTGCGCTGCTCACCGTGGTACAGACGAACCACAGGGTTTTCGGCGATCAGAACAAGCTGGCGCGGTTGCAGGACGGCGAGCGCATGGCGGTGACGATGGTCGCAGACGTGATCCAGTCGGCGGGCTATTTCCCCGATCCCACCGCGAATACCCTGACCAATACGCTGACGGCGGTCCCGCCGTTCGGGATCGGACAATCGCTCTACGGCACTTATTCAGCCGCCGCTCCGGGCGACCAGATTTCGGTGCGCTACATGACCGCCGGCGGCGACGGCATCCTGAACTGCAGCGGACAGTCGAATCCGACGGGCGGTCCAAATACGCTCTACGTCAATTCATTCCAGGTGCTGAATAGCGAGCTCGTTTGCACGATGAACGGCACACAGTACAACCTGGTCAGCGGCGTGACGAACCTCTCGATTCTCTACGGCGTCAAGACCAACGCGGCGGCCCCTGGGAACAGCGTCGACACCTACATGAATGCCGCCCAGGTCAATGCCGCGGGCCTTTGGAATTCCGTGATCTCCGCGCTGGTGCAGTTGACGTTCACCAATCCGATGTACGTTGCGAATCAAGGTCAGCAGCCGACCCTCACCATCCAGCGCGTCGTCAACGTCATGAATCAATCGGGTCCCACACTATGACTTCTCGCTGGCACGGCGCAAATCTCCCCGAGCGCGGCATGGTGTTGATCTCCAGCCTGCTGCTGCTGATCGTCGTCACCATCATCGCCCTCAGCATGTTTCGAAGCTTCGGCATTCAGGAGAAGATTGCGGGCAACATGCGCGAGAAGCAGCGCGCCATGCAGGCCGCGGTATCGGCCGAGATTTACGCGGAGAACTGGCTTGCCAGCGGCAATGCGACCTCCGCGTCGGTCACTTGCACCGGCGTGCTCAACGCCAATATCGGCCAGGGACAGATTTGCTCGAACAAGCTGCCGACCGTTGTCGCCGACGTCGGCGCCGTGCCGTGGCAGATCGGCGGCGCATCGGTCGGAGTGAGCTATCTGCCGCCGAGCATGGCGGTGAGCACCACGACATCCGTGAGCGCCGCATCGCTCGCAAATCCGACCTACTACGCGACACCGACCTTCTACATCTCCGACATGGGTCCCTCGGCGGACCCAAGCATCCCCGGCGAGATCTACCAGATCGATTCGGCGGGATACGGCGGCACGTCCAACACGGTGGCGGTAGTCGAAAGCACTTACGCCGTGTACACGACCTCACACACTCTATGATGAAGACCAGGACAATGAACACCATACATCGATGGGTGGCTTTGCTCGCGCTCATTGGCGCGCTCGGCTCGGGCGCGTCGCAGGCGCAGGCCACTTTCAGCGAGGATTTCACCGGTGCCAACACGGTCAATAGCTGGTATTTCTTCAGCGGTGCGTGCTTGACGGCCGGAACGTCGCCCGCCACGGCGAATCCCGGCCTGATACCTGCGTGCACCACGGTGCTGCCGAGCTACTATGCGCTCGCATCGTCCGCCGATCCCTATTTGGTGGGCGGCAACCTGGGCTATCTCGGCTCCGCGTCGGCGCCTTCGGGCGCCTCATCTCAAGTGCCCGATCCGCCGGGCAGCGGCGCGCTGCGTTTCACCAACGGCTCGGTGAGCATCGGCGGCAGCTACAAGTACGGCTTCAACGAACGCGGCGCCATCCTCTCAACGAGCACATTTCCCACCGGATCGGGAATCCAGGTCACGTTCAAGACCGTCACCTACCACGGCAACTCGGGCGGAACAGGAGGCGACGGCGCGGACGGCATCAGCTTCTTCTTGCAGGACGGCAGCCAACCCCCGGGATTGGGTGCGTTTGGCGGCAGCCTCGCGTACTCTTGTTCGAATTCCAATACCCCTCATGACGGCCTGGTCGCCGGCTATATCGGCCTCGGCATCGACGAATACGGCAACTTTCTCAACGGCACCAATCTGGTCAGCGGCTACACCGGCACCAATACCGCGACCGGCGACAATACCGCTTACGGCTATGGCTTCAAACCGGGTCGCATCGGCCTGCGCGGCGCCGGCAACGTGTCGTGGACCTCGCTCAACGCGGCCTACGGCACCAACCCCGCCAACTCGGCGCTGCCGTATTATCCCGTGTCGCTATCGACATCCTGCGCGAATGCGGGCGGCGTCTACAGCTCGGCAACAAAGAATTGCATCGACATTTGCTCCGTAGGCTCCACTTACGATCCGACTACGAACCTGTGCAACAAGGCGTGCACCGGGGGCGCCACGTACAGCGCAAGCACGGATACGTGCAACTCCTGCCCGAGCGGGACCTACAACACCACGACATTGCTGTGCAACAACACCACGGTCTGTTCGGTCGGCACTTATTACAGCGGCACCAGCACTTGCGAAACCTGTCCGGCGACGGGTTACGCAACCGGTACCTATAGTTCCGGAACCTGCATTCACAGCTGCCCGACGGGCAATGCCTATAATTCCTCCGGCTCGGGCTATTGCTATCCCACCGGTACCGTCTTTTTCAGCAGCGGATACTACTGTCCTGCCGGAAGCGCCATCAATGGAACTTCCTGCTATCCCTCCGGCGGAGTTTTCAGCGGCGGATATTACTGTCCTGCCGGAAACGCCGTGAGCGGCCAATACTGCTATCCCTCCGGCGGAGTTTTCAGCAGCGGATACTACTGTCCTGCCGGAAGCGCCATCAACGGCCAGTACTGCTATCCGTC
>Ga0302320_10009406_pt1 | contig 21024 bp, 13 predicted proteins | sample Bog_T0_3_FD_202130 | JGI IMG/M metagenome (GOLD analysis project Ga0302320, IMG submission 202130) | Peat permafrost microbial communities from Stordalen Mire near Abisko, Sweden - Bog_T0_3 | ecosystem: Environmental > Terrestrial > Soil > Wetlands > Peat | place: Sweden: Abisko, Stordalen Mire...
ATGTTGAAGGTCGAGCGCCGGCGGCATTGGATTCAGATTCCCTTCGGAGAGTTCGGCGGCGCGGCGGATTGCGGGGTGAACCTCCCAGTTCCATTTCCAGATGGCGAACAAAGGTGGATAGACCACCAGCTCCATCAGGAAGGAGGTTACGATTCCTCCGACCAGCGGAACGGCGATGCGCTTCATCACGTCGGCGCCGGCGCCGTTGGACCACAGGATCGGCAACAGTCCGAAGATCATGCACGCCACGGTCATCACCTTGGGCCGCAGGCGCTTGACCGCGCCGTGCTCGATGGCGTCGCGCAACTGCTTCCACGAGGACAGCGCGCCGCGGGCGGCGGCTTCGGCGCAGGAGAGATCGAGATAGAGCAGCATGAACACGGCGGTCTCCGCGTCCACGCCCAGCAGCGCGATCAAGCCGACCCACACCGCGACGCTCATGTTGTAGCCCATCCAGTGCAGCAGCCAGATGGCGCCGATGGCGGAGAAGGGAACCGAGAGCAGAATGATGCACGTCTTGGCCACCGATCCGGTGTTGGCGTAGAGCAGCAGAAAGACCGCGAAGACGGTGAAGGGCAGCACCAGTTTGAGGCGCTCGCGGACGCGCTGGATGGATTCGTACTGTCCGCTCCATACGAGTTGGTAGCCGGTGGGAACGGTTACTTTGGCCTGGACCGCACGCTGCGCCTCGGCCACGTAACTGCCCAGGTCGCGCCCCGCGACATCGACGAAGACATAGCCGCTGAGTCTTCCGTTCTCATCGCGAATCATTCCCGGACCGGAGCGCATGGAGAGGGTTGCCAGTTCTCCCAGAGGCACCTGCGCGCCGCCGGGAATCTGGACCAGGATGCGCTCGAGCGATTGCAGATCGCTGCGATATCCGCGCAGGTAGCGCACGCTGACGGCGTAGCGTTCGCGGCCCTCGACCGTAGTGGTGGCGTCCTGTCCGCCGACGGCGGTCATGAGCACGGACTCGGCATCGTCGAGGGTTAGGCCGTAGCGTGCCAGGGCATCGCGCTTGAACGTGAAGTCGAGAAAGAATCCGCCGGTGGTGCGCTCGGCGTACACGCTGGCGGTTCCGGGAACGGAGTGCAGCGCTTGTTCGACCTCGTGACCGAGGCGCTCGATCTCTTCCAGATTGGAGCCGAGCACCTTGACTCCGAGCGGGGTGCGCATGCCGGTGGTGAGCATGTCGATGCGTCCCTTGATCGGCATGGTCCAGGCGTTGGTCACGCCGGGCATGGTGAGCGCCTGGTTGAGACCTCCCACTCCGTAGATCAGTTCGCTGGTTGCCTGGCGGTCCGCCCAGACGTGTGCCAGCGCGGCATGGGTCCAGCGCGGCAGGCGGTGGGTGTACCAGCGCTCGACCTCGGGCCACTGTTCGTGAGGCTTGAGCACAACTACGGTCTCCATCATCGACAACGGCGCGGAGTCGGTGGCGCTTTCGACGCGGCCCGCTTTGCCAAAGACCGACTGCACCTGCGGAAAGCCGCGTAGAATGCGGTCCTGCTCGCGCAGCAGCAGACTGGTCTCACCCACGGAGATGCCCGGCGTGGTGGTGGGCATGTAGAGCAGTGTGCCCTCGTCGAGCGGTGGCATGAACTCGGTGCCCAGCTTGTCGTACACCGGAACGGTCACGGCCATGAGCACGAGCGCCACGGTGATGGGAACCCATTTGTGATCGAGCGAAAACTCCACCACCGGCTGATAGAGCTTCATCATGGGGCGGCTGATGGGATGATCCTCTTCGCTGCGAATCTTACCGACGAACACGGAGCTGGCCACACTGGCCAGCCAGCGGGGACGGAAGTTGAAATCCTTGACGCGGGTGAGCAGCAGGCGCATGGCGGGGTCGAGCGTGATGGCGAGCAGCGCCGCGATCACCATGGCCAGCGTCTTGGTGAGCGCGAGCGGCTTGAAGAGTCGGCCTTCCTGCGCTTCCAGGGCGAAGACCGGCAGGAAGGAGACGGCGATGACCAGCAGGGCGAAGAAGCTGGGGCCGCCGACTTCCTTGACAGCGTCGATGACGACGCGGTGGTAATCCTGCTTGCGTCCATCGGCTTCCCAGTGTTCCAGCTTCTTGTGCGTCTGCTCGACGACCACGATGGCGGCATCCACCATGGCGCCGATGGCCACCGCGATGCCGCCAAGCGACATGATGTTGGCCGTCATTCCGGAGAGATGCAGGGGAATGAAGGCGACGAGGATGGTGACCGGAATGGTGATGATGGGAATCACCGCGCTGGGAAAGTGCCAGAGGAAAATCAGGATCACCAGGCTGACGATGATGAGTTCTTCGATGAGGGTGTGGCGCAGGTTGTGGACGGCGTGATTGATCAACTCCGAGCGGTCGTACACGGGCACGATGCGCAGGCCCTTGGGCAGCGAGGGTGCGGTCAGCGCGATCTGCGCCTTGACGCGCTCGATGACCTTGTCGGCGTTTTCGCCGACGCGCATGATGACGACGCCGCCGACGGCTTCGCCCTGCCCGTTGAGATCGGTAACGCCGCGCCGCAGCGCCGGTCCGAAGACGACGGTGGCCACGTCGCGGACCCGCACCGGAGTTCCGCTGGGCGCGCTGCTGAGGAGGACGATGTTGCCAATGTCGTCGAGCGAGTGCAAATAGCCGCGGCCGCGCACCATGTATTCGCGCCCGCTGAACTCGACGAGGCGCGCGCCGACGTCGTTGTTGGATTTTGCGATGGCATCGACCACGGCGTTGGCCGGCAGTTTGTAAGCCTGCAGGCGAATGGGGTCGAGGTTCACCTGGTACTCACGCACGAATCCGCCGACGGGCGCGACCTCGGCCACGCCGGGCAGCGATTGCAGGTTGTAGCGCAGATACCAGTCCTGGTAGCTGCGCATCTGGTCGAGGCTGTACTGGCCGCTGTCGTCCACCAGTGCGTACTCATATACCCATCCGACGGCGGTCGCGTCCTTGGCGAGTTCGACGCTGGCATCCTTGGGCAGGCGCGCGGTGATGGAGCTCAGATATTCGAGGGTGCGCGAGCGCGCCCAGTAAACATCGGTGCCTTCGTCGAAGATGATGTAGATGTAGGAGTAGCCGAAATCGGAGATGCCGCGAATGTCCTTCACCTTCGGCATGCCAAGCAGCGCCGAGGTGAGCGGATAGGTTAGCTGGTCCTCGATGATGTCAGGACTGCGATCCCACTTGGAGTAAACGATGACCTGGGTATCGCTGAGGTCGGGAATGGCGTCGAGCTTGGTGTTGAGCATGGCGCGATAGCCGAACAGGGCGGCCACGGCCACCAGGATCAGCACCAGAACTCGGTGACGCGCGCTGAATTCGATGATGGCGCCGATCATTTCATGCCTCCCATATCCATCGGAGCATTCAAGCGCGTGTCGGAATCGAGCAGGAAGTTTCCGCTCTCGACGACCGTGTCGCCTTTCTTCACGCCGGAGATGAGTATGGTTTTGCCATCGACGGTTGCGCCCATGGTGACCATCTGCGGCTCGAAGGTCAGTTCATCGCGCGCCAGGAAGACGGTCTGCATGGTGCCGCTGTTGAGCACGGCTTCGGCGGGCACCACGAGATGGCGTCCGTAGTTGATGGTGAGTTCGACGTCGGCCAGCATGTTGGGCTTGAGCACGGTTCCGGGGTTGGCCACTTCGATGCGGATCTTTGCCGTGTGGGTCAGCGGATCGAGCACGGGGTAGCTGTATCCGACGCGCCCGGTGATGGCCTTGCCGGGCTCGTAGGGAAAGTGAATGACCGCCTGCTGTCCCACTTTCACGTAGGGAAGATCGGCCTCGAAGACATCGGCCGTGACCCAGACGCGCGAGAGATCGACAATGGTGTAGAGCTCCATGTCTCCGGTGGTCGAGGTGTTCGGGAACGCCTTGCGATCCGTGATGAATCCGCTGACGGGCGAGTAGACGGTGATGGTCTTGCTGACCTCTCCGGTACGTTCGAGCTTGGCAATCTGCGCGTCGGTGAGATCCCAAAGTTTGAGACGCTCGCGCGCCGACTCCATGAGCGATTGCGAACTCCTGGCTACTTCGTCGTATTGCGACTTGCCAAGCTGCTGCTGGCCGCGGCGGGCGATGAGGAACTCCTCCTGGGTGGCGACCAGGTCCGGACTGTACACGGTAAACAGCGCCTGGCCCTTGTGTACGAGCTGGCCGACGAAGTTGGCATAGACCTCCTCGACCCATCCGGCGGTCTTGACGTGGACGTGCGCGATGCGGGTCTCGTCGGCCACGACCACGCCGGAGGTGCGCAGGGTGCGGCTGACGTCCTGCTCCTCTACGGTGGTGAGGCGGACGCCGAGGGCGCGCTGCTGGCTGCGAGGCATGTGGATGAGTCCGGCGTCGGCGCTGGTTTGCTCGGCGGGAGTTTTCGATTCGTACAACGGCACCAGGGCCATGCCGCAGTCGGGCGCGATACCGGCGCGGTCGGAGTGATAGGCCGGATGCATGGGGTCATACCAGTAGAGAATGCGTTTCTGCGAGTCGGCGGTGGCTGGTGCGTGCGCCTTGGCGGCTGGCGTGCCGCGGTGCCAGGGGATGCGTTTGTCGATGAGCAGAAATGCCAGCAGAGCGGCGGCGGCGACGAGCGCGGTGATGCGAAGGGCAGTGCGAAGATGGGGATTCATCAGTGGGTCTCCGGTGCGGCGGGCATATCCATGTCGCCGGTGAGCCCGTGGATGCGGGCGATGGCGATTTCGAGGTCGGCGCGCTGGCGGTGATAGTCAAGTTCGTAGGAGTAGATGGCCGTATAGTTGGTGATCACGGTGAGGAAATCCACGTTGCCCACGGTGTAGGAGGCTTGCGCGGAGTCGCGCGCCAGCTCGGCTTGCGGGAGAATGGCCTGGTCGTAGAGATCGAGCATCTGCCGGGCGGTCTGGGCCGCGGCGTAGGCCTGCTGCAACTCGTAGCTGAGTTCGAGGCGGCGCGCCTGCTGCGACTGCCTGGCGGCACGCACGCGAAACTCGCCCTCGGCCACCTCCTGGCGGAGACGCTCGCGGTGGAAGCCGGGCAGGTTGACCGTGAACTGCATGCCGTACATGTCGGGCAATCCGGTGCGCTGCTGGTACATGAAGCCGACGTTGAGGTCGGGCGCAGTGTTCTTGCGGCTGAGGGCCAGCGCAGCGCTCTCGCGATCACCCATGCGATTTTCGCGGGCCAGCATGAGATCGTTGGCCTCGGCCACGGGGGCAAGCGCATCGAGTGGGGGCAGCACGCTGGGAGCGGGCTCGGCGGCGGGAGGGAGCGGCGCAGCGGCGGGGCGACCCATCAGCGTGTTGAGGCGGGCAGCGGATGTGAGGCGCTGCTGTTCGAGGGCGGCAGCGCGCTGCAGCAGCATGGAAATTTCCAGACGGGCGCGCAGCACGTCCTGCTGCATCGCCTTGCCCACGCGGTAGCGCGACTCGGTAATTTCAGCGAGCTGGGCGAGGCGCTGGTGATTGCGCGCGGTGATCTCGAGAGCCACGGTGTAGTAGTAGTAATCGAAGAACGCCGCCCGCGCCTCGGTCACCAGGTTGCGAGCGGCGGCGCTTTGAGCAACCTCTTCGACGGCGACATCCTTGCGCGCCACTTCGCGCTCGAGAGCGCGCTTGCCGCCGAGAGGCAACATCTGCATGGCGGAGACGCCGCGGTAGCTGGAGGGATCGTTGTCCTGCACCTTGAACGGCACGGGATCGCCCATCCACGAAACGGTGAGGGTTGGATCGGGCAGCACGCCGACCTGCGCGACATGGGCGCGCTGCGCGGCTACCAGGGTTGCGGCGCGGGCGAGGGCGGGATTGGCGGCGAGCACTTCGCGCACGACGTCTTCCAGGTGGAGCTTAGTAGCGGGCGGCTCGGTGGCGGCGGCGGAAACCTGCTGCGCCAGCGCCAGCGGCGCGAGTAGAAGCACAAAACACAATTTTCGAAACATTATTTGAAACATCGGTCATCTCATTTCCATGCAAAGGCCATACCAGGCGCACGGCGGCGCACGGCCGAGGCGCAAGTCAGCAGCAGGGAAGCGAGATCAGATGAGAAGGGTGCAGAGCAGGGATAACGGAGGAGCCAAAGACGGAGGTGCGGCCAGGCGCTCGACGCGGGGCGCGGGCACGGCCGCAAACATTGCATGCGAAGACGATGCGGGTAGCAGCGCGATCTGGACAGGAGCTACGATCTGGGCGGAAGACTCGCCTGATGCCGGCGGAGGCGCACTGCGCTGGCAGCATGGGGCGAGTGGATAGGTGGCTGATCCTTGCGGCATCGCAGCGGTCCAGCCCTGTTGCGGCGTCGCGCCCTGGTGCGCGCAATGGGCAGGGCAACAAGCCTTGGCGACATGAGCCGGAGAGACGCAGAGCGCCAATCCCAGCGCGGGCGTAAAGAGCACCGTGAGGAGTAGTCCGGACGCGATGAGTCGGCACAACCGCATGGATTGTTTATACACCAGAGGCCGCCGAACGGGGCCATGAAAATGGGTGCGGCGTAAAACGAAAGGGCAGACGGGCCGGTTTCCGGCGGCGGACGCGGCAACCTGGTGGACCGCTGGAGCAGAGGTGGCGCTACTAATTAGGCGCGGTGAGTGATATCGTGATGGCGCTTTTATCCCGTGGAAAAACGCGAAGCGTGGGCCAGACGAAAGGAACTTATCTATGAGCTGCGGCCGGGAATACGATTTCGACTTCATCGTGATTGGCTCGGGGTTTGGCGGCAGTGTATCGGCACACCGCCTGACGGAAAAAGGTTATAAGGTAGCGGTGATGGAGATGGGCAGGCGCTGGACGCCCGAGAATCTGCCGCGCACGAACTGGGCTGTGCACCGCTGGTTCTGGCGCCCGAACCTGGGGCTGCGCGGCTTCTTCAGTATGCGATTTTTCAGGCATGTCACGATCCTGCATGGCTGCGCGGTCGGCGGCGGATCGATCACCTATGGCAGCACCCTGCTGCGCCCCGCGGACAAGGTCTGGGACATGGGTTCCTGGGCCGGGCTGAGCGAGTGGAAGGCCGAGATGGGGCAGCATTACGATACGGCTTCGCGGATGCTGGGCGTGGTGGAGAACAATATCCTGGGACCGGCTGACCATCTGCTGAAGAAAGCGGCGACGGCATTTGGAGTTGGCGACACGTTCTACCGCACCAGCGTTGGCATCTTCCAGGCGCCGGAAGGGCAGGCCGGCGGAACGACGTTTCCCGATCCGTTCTTCGGCGGCATGGGGCCGGCGCGCACGACGTGCAACGCGTGCGGCGGTTGCATGGTGGGCTGCCGCTTTGGCGCCAAGAACACGCTGGACCGGAACTATCTTTACCTGGCTGAGAAACAGAGTGCGCAGGTGTTTGCCGAGACCAGGGTGGTGGATGTGAAGCCGCTGGACGGGGCTTCGGATGGAAGCCTCGGTTACGAGGTCCACACCGAGGATTCGCTGGCGTTTTTCAACAAGCACCCGCGGCGGTTTACCTGCCGCAACGTGGTGTTTGCGGCCTCGGCGCTGGGCACCACGGAGCTACTGTTCCAGCTCAAGGAGAAGCGCTCGCTTCCCGGCATCAGCAGCCAGCTCGGCAAGCATATACGCACCAATTCCGAGTCGCTGATCGGGGTTCGAATTCCGGGCAGCAAGGACAGTATGTCGCAGGGAGTTGCCATCGGCTCCGGCGCCTACATCGACGAACACACCCACATTGAAGCCGTACGCTACCCGAGCGGCTCGGACGTGATGGGATTCCTGGCTACCACCTTGACTGGCGGAAGTCCGGGGAGCGGCCGGGTGGGGTTGTGGGTGAAGAACCTGCTGCTATCCATGTTGCGTCACCCGATCCGAACGATACGGGTGGTGCAGCCTTTCGGGTTTGCGCGCGAGAGCATCATCCTGCTCTGCATGCAGGCACTGGACAGCCATATCGACCTGTGCTGGGAGCGTCCCTGGTTCTGGCCGTTCCGGAAGTTCCTGGTCAGCCGGGGAGACAAGGTTCCGACCTACATTCCCAAGGCGAACGAGTTTGCGGAAAAGTTTGCCAGCATGGCCGGCGGCAGCGCGATGAGCATGGTTCCGGAGATACTGTTCGACGTTCCCGGCACCGCGCACTGCCTGGGCGGATGCATCATCGCCGAGTCTCCGGATAAAGGCGTGGTGGACAGCCATCACCGCGTGTTCGGCTACCAGAACATGTACGTCTGCGATGGTTCGGTGATTGCGGCGAACCTGGGTGTGAACCCGAGTCTGACGATTACCGCGCTGACGGAGCGGGCGATAGGATTCATCCCGCCGGCCGCGTCCGCGGACTGGAACGATGGCGCCGAGCGGGCCGAGAGCTGCGTCCAAGGGTAGGTCACTTACCACGTCGTAAAGCCGCGGAGGTTACACGGGATGCAACCGAGGATGTTCCGCGGTTGCATCGCGCTGTGCAGGGATCGCGTGAGCCGACCTACGATTCCGCGAACCGATTCCAAAATGGTAAGGAATACTATTTTTTCCCGGAAGGCGTAAGCTTTTAAGAGAGAGTGTGTTAATTATTTCTTCGAATTGTGGCGCGTGTTCTGGCGCAAGTTGCCTGCCGGAACGATGAAACTAAGACCGGCATGGCGCAGCCGTTTCCGATCCAAGAAGGGCCTCATACCTTTCGTACGCCGGAGTCATATATGTCTACAAGCAGCGCTCGACCTTCCAGAGGGCGCGCCAATATCGCGTTCCTCGATTACGACAATCTTGAACGATATGGAACTTACACGCGGTTGCACTTTGAAGACCGCAGCTTCACCAACGCGGAGGAACTGCTCTATGCGGGCAAGATTGCCCGCATGCTGCTCGAAAAAGGCATTCAGCCCGGGGATCGAGTTCTTACCGTAATGCAGAACACGCCCGAGCTGACGGCTACGTTCCAGGCGGTGTGGACCGTGGGCGCGGCCATTGTCCCGGTGAATCCGCAATGGACCGTCGCAGACCTGACCTATGTGCTGGACCACTCCGGCGCGGTTGCCGTTCTGACCGTTCCGGCGCTGGCGGCGCGGGTGCACGAGGCTGCGGCGAATTGCCAATCGTCCCCGCGCCTGCTCTGTTTTGGGGAAAGCGGCACCGCTGATTTTGAGAACATCGAGCCGGAGATTGCCGAGGCCGCCGTGTTCTCGACTCCCGTGGAACGGGAGGCGAGTGACATGGCCATGTTGCTGTACACCTCGGGCACTACGGCGCGTCCCAAAGGCGTCATCGTCACCCACGGAAACGTCCCGGAAGCCATGGAAGCGGTGAACCGCGTGAACCCATCGTTGCCGCGGCGCGCCATTCTGCACGTGCTTCCGATGAATCACATCTTTGGCGTGCTGATGGTTCAGTTGTCGAATCGCTGGGGATTTCCCTCGGTGCTGATGCGGCAGTTCGATCCGGTGGCGATCTTCAAGGCGATCCAGAAACACCAGATCGGCTACGTTCTGATGGTCCCGACGATGCTGGTGTACCTGCTGCATCATCCGGAACGGCCGAAGTACGACTTCTCCAGCCTGTACCGCATCATCACGGGCGGGGCGAATCTTCCGGAACCGCTGCGGTTGAGTTTCCAGCAGGCGTTCCGCTGCCGGGTTGACCAGGGCTACGGCATGTCGGAGACCGGCTTCATCTCCTGCTACGGCGACCACGAAACCTACCGCACGGGTTCGGCGGGATGGCCTTGCCCAGGGTTTGAAATTCGCATTGTGGACGACCATGGCCGCGCCCTGCCGCCACCGACGGTGGGCGAGATTTGCGTTCAGGGAGCCAGCGTCACGCCGGGCTACTGGAACGATCCCGTGGCCTCCAGCCTGGCTTTCCGCGACAATTGGTTCTATACGGGAGATGTCGGGTACATGGACAGCAATGGTTACCTGTACATCACCGACCGGAAGAAGGATCTGATCATCAAGGGCGGAGAAAACATTTCGCCGAGTGAGATCGAGCACGTCATTTACCAGCACCCGGCGGTTGCCGAGACGGCGGTCGTGGGCATTCCAGACGCGGAGTTCGGCGAAGAAATCTGCGCCGTGGTGCAACTGCGCGTGGGCATGAAAGCAACCGAAGCCGAGATACGGGAGCACGCCGCGAGGTTCCTTGGAAAGTTCAAGATTCCGTCGCGCATCGTTTTCCAGGATGAGCTGCCGCGGACGGGGACCGGAAAAATACATAAGCAGACGCTGCGCGAGCAGTTGGCGAAGATCGGGCAAACTGAACTGCTGGATGCGAAGTAGGACGCGAGGCGCACCGGCGAAATGCGAATGAAAGTCAGCTTACAATTCAACGGCCCGGCACGGTATCGGGCGAAGAGCGTTGCCGTGATGTGCCGGGCAATCGCCGACGTGGGCTTGCGGCGCGCGCTGAAAGGGCCGCGCTGCGCCTCATGGAACCTGGCAATGGAAGTGGGTACGGAGATTGCGAGGCGGCAGTTACTCGCCGCCTTCGAGATGGGTAACGTGGAGGACGCCCGGAGTTACCTGGACTCAGTCGCAATGCCCTCCCCGGCGCTATTGAGAGTAAGTACCGAAAATGTGGTTGCGGAGAATCTGAAGGGTACGTGGTTCGTACCGAGTAAGTTGGAAGCCAGTAAGACCGATTCCGGCTTATCGATTCTCTACCTGCACGGCGGAGGGTACTCATTTTACCCACGGAGTTTCTATGACAACCTGGCGGCGCTGATTGCGCTCTCGGCTGACTGCAGGCTGTTTGCCGCGGAATACCGCTTGTCCCCCGAACATAAGTATCCGGCGCAACTGGAAGACGCGACCCGTGCCTACCGATGGATGCTGGAACAGGGTACGGACCCGCAGAGGCTGGTGGTACTGGGCGACTCGGCCGGAGGTAACCTGACACTGGCGTTGCTGCTATCGCTTCCGGGATTGAGGTTGCCGCCGCCGGCGTTAGCGGTCTGCCTCTCGCCGGCAACGGACTTTGTAGGCAGCGAAGAGACGGCGCCGGAGACTTCGGAACGCGACTGGATCACCCTGGAGATGGCCTTGCGCTGGGCGGATTGGTACTGCTCGCCGGCGGAGCGGAGTGACCCGCTGGTTTCCCCGGTGAATGCGGACCTGACCCATCTGCCGCCGGTGTATGTGCAGGCCGGAGGAGCCGAGATCCTGCTTCCGGGCATCGAGGAGTTCGTAAGGCGAGCCAAACAGCAGGGAGCCGACGTTACGCTGGAAACATGGCCGGATATGAATCACGACTTCCAGGCGTTTGGCAGTGAAGTACCGCAGAGCGCCGAGGCAATCCGACGGATCGGAGAAGTCATTGCCTCGCGCTGCGGGCGGAACCATGGGTGTTCTGTGGCCGGTTGAAGTTCCCGTGAGTTAAGGGGTTGGCTTGCCGGCGCTCAGAGCGTTTTCGATTTTGACGATCGCCTTCTCGTGCAGTTCCCAGGAAATGATGGCCTTGCGACTTCCCTCCCGCGCCATGCTGGTGCTGAGTCTTTTCTCCGCCCGGTCAAAGGTATCTTCGGCGTCCATGTGGGCGGTCCAGGCGGCTTCGTCGGCCTGCTTGATGCTCTTGGCGAGGAGTTTCATCTCCGGATCGATCGCCGACTTCTTCTTGTCCTTCGACGGAGTTTTCGAGGGTTCGGGAATGCCGGCGACCTGCGGCAGTTCGTTGTAGGCGGCTTTGAGTTCGTCGCTCCAGCGATCCTTCAGTTGCTTGTCGAGTGCGTCGAGTGCGGCATTGGCGAGGTCGGCGGCTTTTCTCACCCTTTTTTTCTCGGTCAGCCAGTGCATGACGGACCAGTTTACGGCTTCGTTCATGAGCGCCTTGGCGTCTTCAACTTCTTTCAGGTTCAACATAAGTGGAGAGTCTCCTTGCAAGAGATGAACCTAACCCACAACCCCTCGAATCGTCCAGCGTTTATTGAAGGCAGAGCTTTTAGGGTCATCAAATTCGCCGGAAAAGGTGTAACATTCCCACAACTCCAGCGAGATTTCCGGGGCCCTTTTGGACGGTGCCGGCTACTGGCTGGATGAGCAGGTGAGTCGAGGATATTGATCAAGTGATCTCGATTCGAAATGTCGATCGAGGAAATGGGAAATGAATGAAAAGTAAAGTGACGGCAGCACGGGTCCGCATCCCTCGCAGCGAAGACAACGACTATACCGAAGAGAGCGCAGCGACTCGACGGGAATTCATCCAGGAACATACAGGCAGTAGTCTCTCACATGTCTCGAAGTACTCTTTCGACCCTGCAACGCTTCCCGGCAACATTGAAAACTTTACCGGCATTGCCCAGGTTCCGCTGGGCGTGGCGGGACCGTTGCTGATCAACGGCGAACATGCGCAGGGCGAGTTTTACATTCCGCTGGCGACCACGGAAGGCACGCTGGTCTCCAGCTATAACCGGGGCATGAGGCTGTTGACCGAATGCGGCGGAGTGAAGACGACGGTGGTGGATGACGCCATGCAGCGCGCCCCGGTCTTCATGTTCGGCGACGCCCTGGAGGCCAGGAATTTCGGAGTCTGGGTGAAGACGAACTTTGCCGAGATTCAGAAGGTTGCGGCATCGACGACGCGGATCGGAGTGCTGCGCAACATCGACCAGTTCGCGGTTGGGCCGTTGCGGTATCTGCGCTTCAACTTCACCACGGGGGATGCCGCCGGGCAGAACATGTCGGGCAAGGCGACGTTTGCCGCCTGTGAATGGATCAAGCGAACCTATGCCACGCATCCCGATTATTTTCTGACCGGAAACATCGACACGGACAAGAAACATTCGCACATGAACATGCTGCTGGGGCGGGGCAAGCGGGTGGTCGCCGAGGTGGTTTTGCGCGGCGACATCATGCAGAAACTGATGCACATCACGGCCGCGGACCTGGTGCGCACGTGCGACGTGCAGATGGCGGGAGCGTTTTTTGCCGGATCGGCGAACAACGGCGCGCACGCGGCGAATGCGCTGGCGGCGCTGTTCATCGCCACCGGGCAGGACGCTGCCAACGTTGCCGAGTCGCATGCCGCGATCACCTATTCGAAGGAAATGCCGAATGGCGATTACTACTGGTCGATTACGCTGCCCGCGTTGATTGTGGCCACCTACGGCGGGGGCACCGGCCTGGCAACGCAGAGGGAATGCCTGGAGATGCTGGGCTGCTATGGGTTGGGCAAGGTGAATAAGTTTGCCGAGATTTGCGCTGCCGTGGTGCTGGCAGGAGAGACTTCGCTGACCTCGGCCATCCTGCATGGCGACTGGGTCAGCGCGCATGAAAAAATGGGCCGCAACCGCCCGTAACACGGAGAAGGAACTGTCATGTCAGATACTCATGAATGTCTGTCCTTCATAGATGCATTTTTCCTGTATCTAGAACAGCCTGGCGCGCCGCTGAACGTGGCGTCGATCAGCGCCTTTGAAGGCCTCATCACGCTCGACCAGTGCATGGAATACGTCGAGACGAAGCTTCCGGCGATTCCTCGTTTCCTGCAGCGGGTGGTGCCATCGCCGCTGGGCATTGGCGCGCCCACCTGGCAATTCGATTCGAACTTCAATATCCGGAATCACGTTCGCGAAATCACCTTGAAGCGGGGAACCGAGGCGGAATGGAAGGTTGCCGTCTCCGAAGTTCTGAGCGGCAATCTCGATCGCAACCGTCCGCTGTGGGACATCACGCTGTTCCACGGACTCAAGGGTCAGCGCACCGGCGTCGTGGTGCGCACCCACCACTGCCTGGTGGATGGAGTCGCCGGAGTGGGCCTGCTGAAGGAACTGCTGGACGAAAGCTCGATTCCTCCACCGAAGCACCGCAAGAAGCGACCGGTCGAGGAGCATCCGAGACCCGACCTGGGCGCGGTGTTGCTGGATGGACTGATGAACTCCTGCTTCTCCACGGCGCAGGCGCTCTTGACGGCACATTCGGAGCTGTTGCGCATGGCCCAGCAGGCGTCCTTCCCCAAAGACAAGCAGACGCAGACTGAATCCGGCGGGGAGAATGGGGACGGGCCGCTGTCACGCGTGGCTCCGCTGGGAGAGGTGGCCCGCCTGTTGTCCGAGCTGGCGCAGCCGACGGAGAAGCTGCCCTTCAACGTGCTTTGCCGGGGACCGCAGAAGTTCGAATGGGCCGAAATTCCCATGGCCGAGATAGCGGCGGTTCGAAAAGCGTGCGGCGCCACGGTCAACGACGTGGTGCTCACGACACTGACCGCGGCCCTGCGGCGCTACGAGCTATTGCACATTGAGAACCCGAAGCGGCGCAAGCTGCGCATCGTGGTGCCGGTCAACGTGCGCGCCGCCGGAGAAGCGGCCGGCACGGGCAATCGCATCACGTTCCTTCCGGTGGACATTCCGGTCGAGGTTCACGATCCCAGAGAGCTTCTCGCGCTGATTCAGAAGAGGGTCGGATTCTCTAAAACGGCCCATGCCGCCGAGCTGGTGGCCCTGGCCGGGGTGTTGATGGACGCGATCCCCACGGCTCTGCAATCGCTGGCGGGCAGGTTCCTGAGCCAGTTGCCAATCAGCCTCTGTAATTCCATCTGCACGAATGTTCACGGGCCCTCGACGCCACTCTACTTGCTCGGCCACAAGATGCTTTCGAGCTATCCGTACGTTCCCATCGGCGGGGAAATGGGGATGAACTGTGCGGTGATGAGTTACAACGGATCCCTGTTTGTGGGCTTCACGGGAGACGCGCCGGCGATTCCCGATCTTGGCCGCCTCGGGAAGCTGTTCAGCGAAAGTTTTGCGGAGTTGCGCGACGCGGTGGTAGTCCCGGAGGCAAAGAGCAAGCAGCCACGACGGAAAGCCGCAGCGAAAAAAAAGGTGGCAGTGAAGAAAACGGCGGCAGTGAGAGAAACGGTAGCAGTGCGAAAGACGGAGGAGGAACCGGCGTCCCGCGCTGCGACGGAACCCAGCCAGGAGACGGCGTCCGCGGTCGCATGACGGGGTAAGAAGACGGGGTAACAAAACGAGGTAACAACCTGGGCCGGCGCGGGCTGCGCCGGCGCGGGCGCGTGGTTCAGCAACAGGATGGCAGCGATGAGCGCACGCCGCGACGGGAGCGGGAAAAATCGGGGTGCATCCCCGATGACGATGTGGCACGAGTCGCTGTACGCGATCGACCTGCTGATGCTGCATACCTCCCCGGTGTATTACGGGGTTGGGGTGCCACATGGAAACGGGGCGGCGGTTCTCATGATTCCCGGATTCATGCACAGCGACCTGTACCTTGTGATCCTGTACGCGTGGCTCCAGCGGATGGGCTACCGGCCCTACTATTCCGGCATCGATTTGAACGCGGAATGCCCCAATCTGCTGATCAAGAACCAGTTGGAGGAGCTGATCGACGAGGTGCGGCGGGAGACGGGCGAAAAGGTCCACCTCATCGGACACAGCCTGGGCGGGGTCATCGCGCGTTCGCTGGCCATCCAGCGGCCCAAGACGATCGCCTCGCTGATCACGCTGGGCGCGCCGTTCCCGGGCGGCGTCGTGCATAGCAGCATCCTTCGGGAAACCGAGATTGTTCGCCGCTTCATCCACAACCAGCATGGCGGCACGGTTCGGCCGGAGTGCTACACCGAGAGTTGCCGGTGTGACTTCATGAAATCGTTGCGCTCCGGCGTTCCGAGGTCGGTTCCGCAAACCGCGATTTACACCCGCGACGATGGCACGCTCGACTGGCGAAGCTGCCGGACCGGGGATCGCGAGGTGGACGTGGAAGTTGGCGGCACGCACGCAGGCCTGGCGTTCAATCCCAGCGTTTACCGCACGATTGCGCTACGCCTGGCGGAGCAGAGCTGATCGGGGAGCACCGATGGACGGGATCAGGAGGCCGGCTGGCGAGGCTTTCGGGGACGCGGCGTTTTCTTCGGATTCTTCAAGCGGGCTTCCATCTCGGCCAGGCGGGCCTTGAGTTCCTCCACTTCGCGGTTCCCGGAGTGGGCTGGCGCGGCGGTGCCCTGGACGAACTTCTTGACCAGGGACAGAGGGGACAAGGACGGCGCCGCCTGCATCTCGGAGAACCCGCCCTGAATGGCGCCCTGGAGCTTCTGGTAGGTGTCGAAGGCGGACTTCAGATACCAGGAAATGAACTCCTGACCAGCATGGTCGGAGGCCACGACCAATTGGCGCAGCAGTTCCAGCGGCAAACCGGTTGGCTTGCCCTTGGCGTTCTCCACGATGATCTGGGTGAGGGTGACGTGGGTGAGGTCCTCGCCAGTCTTGGCGTCCACCACCTGCACCTCGACTCCGTCGCGAACCAGGGCGGCAATCTCCTCGAGGTTGATGTACCGGCTCGCCGTGGTGTCGTACAGTCTCCGGTTTTCATACTTCTTGATGATGACCTTGGCGGGCTTCAAGGATGCCTCCGATGTTGCAGTGCAATAATTGTTTATCCCTTATTGACATGCTGATCTTTTAATACTAGCATGAAGTTAATGCTGCGATGCAGCAAGCGGAGGCTGATTATGGCAAGAGCTACTAAAGTACATCCGGTTCATCCGGCTGCTCACGAACGTCCTTCTTCCTTTGTTTCTCTACTGTCCGGTTGGGTGCAGCAGGGATTGGAAAGCTTTTTCGCCACCCAGCGTATTCTGGTCGATCTGGCGATGCGCCAGAACAACAGCGCAATGAAGACGATCCGTCAGGGGATTTCCGAGTCCGAAGCCAAGGATACCCCGATGAAGATTCTCACCGAGATTGCGGTTGAGGGAAGCGCGAACTACATTGAAGCCCAGCGCATTCTGCTCGACATGGCACAGCAGGAAAACGAAATCGTAATGAACGGCGTAAAAGAGCGCGTCGACAAGTACGGAACAGCGGTTGCGTTGACCAACGTCATCCGCCGCAGCGTGGATACGTTTGTCGAGATGCAGCAGAATTTCCTGGTGCTGGCCAGCAAGCGCACCCAGGGCTGGCTGCAGAACTCGCCAGACGCCAAGAGCCAGGAAGCCAGCGGGCTTGCCGGACTCGCCAGCGAAGCCATGGAAGAGTTCGTGGCGGCGCAGAAGAAGTTCCTCGACGTGATCTCGGAAGAGACCAGCGCGCCCATCGGCGGCAAAGAGCACGCGACGCGGAAGTCCAGCCGTACCGACCTGGCAAAGCTCGGACGGGAAGCGGCCGAGGCGTTCATTGACGCCCAGAAAAAGCTGCTCGACCTTGCCGGACAACAGGCCAATGTGAACATGCAAGCCGCGGGCCGCGTGATGGATCTGAAGGCGCCAGTTCGCCTCCTGCCCATCGCCGACATTGCGGGCGAAAGCGTAAAGAGCTTCGTGGATGCGGAGAAGGCTCTGCTGAACTCCATGACCAAGGCTCGCGCGCACGTCACGGCAGAACCGAAAACGCGGCGCAAGGCTGCACCGGTGGTTCACCGGGCGAAGGCCAAGAAAGCAACGCCGGCGCATACCAAAGCAGCGCGGGCAGCAGCCGAAGAATCCGTCTAGAACAAACCGCTTGCGGATTGCGGCTGAGTGAAGAGCACGTAGGATCGCCGGGGTGCCAGAGGATGGCACCCCGGCTGTGCTTCCGCTGGCGCCCGGCGGCAAAAGAAATCTCACCGGTTTCGATAGGCGGCAGCATCTAACGTCTGGCCATCCATGAATCACTTTTGCGGCGACTGCGCGAATGCAGCCATGGAGGCTGGATTTCGGAAACCACGAGGCAGGCGAATCCTTTCGTTATGCGTCACAGGCTAGTCAACATCCAGAAGGACGAAGCAGAAGCCGACATCAGGATTTGGAAGGAAACGCTGTTTCCCGTTGACCTCCTCCTGCTGCACGCGTCCCCCGTTTATTACGGTCTGGGGGTTCCGCACGGCGACGATTCCGGGGTCGTCATCATCCCCGGCTTCCTCGGCACCGATCGATACCTGACGCAACTGCAGCATTGGGTTGGGCGCATCGGCTACCAGGCCTACTTCTCCGGCATCGGTCTCAATGCCGAATGCCCGAATCTCCTCATCCGGTATCGCCTCAATACCACCATCGAAAAGGCCCTGCAGAAGACGGGCAGAAAGATTCATCTCATTGGCCACAGCCTGGGAGGAGTGATTGCGCGCTCCGTCGCCGGGCAGAGGCCGGACGACATCGCCTCGGTGATCACCCTGGCTTCGCCGTTCCGCGGAACCATCGCCCACCGCAGCATTTTGCGGGCCGCCGAGCACGTGCGCAGACGCATCCTGAAAGAGCAGGGCGACAATGTGCTGCCGCAGTGTTACACCGGCCGCTGCACGTGCAGCTTCCTTGATTCACTGCAACGCAAGGTGCCCGCCCGCGTGATGGAAACCGCCATCTACACGCTCGACGACGGAGTGGTCGATTCCAGATACTGCCGAACCGGAAATCCCGAGAAGGACTTTTCGGTGCCGGGAACGCACATCGGGCTGGCCTTCAACTCATCGGCTTACCGGATCATCGCCGAGCGTCTGTTCCAGGCATGGCAGCGCGAGTAGAGGCCGGCAAACTTTCATTTGATAAGTGCGCGGGAGGCGGCGTTGGCTTTATGGCCGCTCGGGCCAGGCATGCCGGGGATAGCGCCGCATCAACTCGCGGCGCACCTGCGGATAGAGCCGTTCCCAGAACCCCGCAAGGTCGGTCGTCGTCTGCACCGCGCGGTGATTGGGCGCCAGCAGATGCACCACCACGGGAGTGCGCTCCCGTCCAATGCGCGGGGTCTCGCGCATGCCGAAAAAATCCTGAAGGCGGGAGGCGATCCAGGGCGGCTTGCCGGACTCGTAGTGAACCACGGTCTGGCGGCCATTCTGCAGACGGATGCGCGCGGGCGCGATTTCATTGAGCCTGGGGCCACCCATCTTCTTTTCGAGCAGGGGAATCACGCCGGTGGCCGCCGTCTTCAACTCGGCGAAGCTGCGCAGTCCGGAACACAACTCGGTGAGCGCCACTGCGACGTCGGGCGGTGCGAAGCCCGCAAACTCGACGCGGCCCGCGAACCCGGCCAGGGCTTCGACGTCGAGGAAACGCTCTGCGCCGGCCTCCAGAGCCTTCTGCCCGAGCAGTTCCGCGGCGGCTGCGGCATCGGGCACCGCGCCGCGCGACTCCTGAATCACGAGCTCGTCGTAGAGCAGCGCGCTGACGGCATCCACCCGCTCGGCGACGCGGTTCCAGGTCACGGTGGAGCGGTCGCGCACCCGCTCCGCGAACAGATCGATGAGCCACTCGGGCTCGATGCGGGCGGTCATTCGAACCAGCGGCAGGGGCTTGTCCTTGCGATCCTCGGCGTCGACGGCGACCATGAACTCATAGCGCGGAGCCTCGCCTGCGATCTCGGCCGATGCCCCCGTCGAGAGCAGCACCTGGTTGCCTGCCCGCCGCCGCGCGACGCGATCCGGAAAGCCTGCCAGCACGGACATCAGCAGGGCGTCGTCGTGGTGATGAGTTTGCCGCGGAGGACGGGCGATGCGGCGGAGCTGCTCGATGAGTTGCCGCGTGCGGTAGTCGTGATCGGATTCCATGGCGGCGAGCAGGTCATTGGTTTCAAACTGCACGCCAGAGGCAAGCACGGCCACGGCAACGCATCCGTCTTCGCCTGCGCCGCGGGCCAGGGCCTCGACGAGAATTCGCGAGAGGCGAGGCGGCAGCGGATAGCGCGCGAGCCGCTGCGCCATGTCGCCTGCGACATCTCTGGTTACCCCGAGCCGATCCAGCAGCGACTCGGCGCGTTCGACGGCTGCGGCGGGCGGCGCATCCAGCCAGTCCACCTGGTTCACGTCTGCGATGCGCATGGCCCGCAGGGCGAGACAGAGCTGGGAGAGGTCGCTGCGCACGATCTCCGGCGCGTCCTGCTCCGGGCGGCGTGAATAATCCTCCTCGGAGTACAGGCGCAGCACGCGGCCGGGTGCGGTGCGCCCTGCCCGCCCGGCTCGTTGCCTGGCCGAGGCCTGGCTCACGCGACCGGCGCGCAAGGTCGGCAGCCCGCTCCAGGGGGAATGGGTTGCGAAGCGCGCCAGACCACTGTCGATGACCGCGGTTACGCCCTCGACGGTCACCGAGCTTTCCGCGACGTTGGTGGCAAGGATGAGTTTTGGCTGGAGCGCGGGAGCGATGGCGCGATCCTGCTCCTTGGGCCCCAGGCTGCCGTGCAGGGGCAACATGAGCAGACCGGCGCGTTGGGCCACCGCCGAGCACTCGCGCATGGCGCGGCGGATTTCCGCAGCGCCCGGCAGGAAGACCAGGATGTCTCCGGAATGCCGCTCGGCGACGAGCAGCTCGACTGCGACCCTCACCTGCGATTCCAGCGACGCTGGCGAGTACGGCAGATGCCGAATGGATAGCTCGAACCGGGTTCCCTGGGAGCGCACGATGGGGCAGCCGCCAAGAAAGGCGGCCACGGGTGCGGCATCGAGAGTCGCCGACATAACGACGATACGTAGCTCGGGCCGGGTGCGCTGCAGGCGTTTCAGAAGGGCCAGCGCGAGGTCGCTCTCGAGGTGGCGTTCGTGGAACTCATCGAGTACGACGGCATCCACGCCCTTCAGGGTTGGATCGGAAAGCAGGCGCCGGGTCAGGATGCCTTCGGTGACGAAACGCAGGCGGGTGCGCGGGCCCACGGCTTCTTCAAAGCGAACCTGGTAGCCGACGGTTTCGCCGGGCTCCTCGCCCATCTCCCACGCGACGCGCCGCGCCGCCAGCCGGGCCGCGATGCGGCGCGGTTCCAGCACCACCACTTCGCCCGCGACCATGCCCAGCAGCGCGGGCGGCACGCGGGTGGTCTTGCCTGCGCCCGGCGGGGCTTCGATCACAAGGTTGGGATGCCGGTCGAGCGACGCGATGATCTCCGGCAGAATTGCATCCACCGGGAGAACGGGCTTAGGGGGCTGCACGTCTCATCGGAACATGACGTTTCGGCCGGCGTCAATGGAGGGCCTGCGGCGCAGGGCGGGTAGCTTCCGGTTTGGCGGCGATACGCCCGGAACCCACGAATCCATGCGCGATACAGGATACTCCGGCGTTTGTCGATACTAATCCTACGAGGGGTGTTCAAGTCGCGTTTAATTTGCGCCTTGCCCTCCTTGTGCTGATCAAGATGCTCGGGATGTAATCCGCTGACCGATATACTACTGCCATCCCTTCTTGATAGGAGCTCTGCAGATCCCGAATGAGAAAGCGACCCGCACAGCAA
>Ga0302320_10009408_pt1 | contig 21022 bp, 19 predicted proteins | sample Bog_T0_3_FD_202130 | JGI IMG/M metagenome (GOLD analysis project Ga0302320, IMG submission 202130) | Peat permafrost microbial communities from Stordalen Mire near Abisko, Sweden - Bog_T0_3 | ecosystem: Environmental > Terrestrial > Soil > Wetlands > Peat | place: Sweden: Abisko, Stordalen Mire...
TGTTCCGGCCGGTTTCCCGCCATCAATTGCTGAACGGGCGCTCGGGCACCGGCGTCCCGCGTTCACGCCGACATTCGATCATCAATCAGGGTATTTTTATCATGATCAAGGGTATTTTCTCATCAATCGAGAAACGCGTAAGGCCTTGAAAAGGCGCGATTCCCTGTATCATGAATGAAGGTTCGCGACATTTGTCACGCCGTCTGCCGCATGCCCTTGATCATGAGAATCCGGCCGAAAAGGCCGGCTCTGGTGCTGGTTGCCTGCCCGCGCCGGCCCTTCACTAAAGCTGCCAAGGGCCTGACTGAAGCGCGGAAGGCAGATCGACAACCGCCGACATCCTACGCCAGATCCTGGCCGGCATCCCCGACGACCTCGCCGGGCTGCGCGACCGCGCCCTGCTGCTGGTCGGCTTCGCCGGCGCGCTGCGCCGCGCCGAGCTGGCGGCGATCCGGGTCGAGCACATCGAGGTGAGCGAGCGCGGCCTGCGCCTGACCCCGCCCCGCTCGAAGGGCGACCGCACCGGCAGCGGCGTCACCGTGGCCATCCCGTACGGCACCACCGAGCTCTGCCCGGTACGGGCGCTGCGGCGCTGGCAGGAGGCGGCGAACATCACCGCGGGCGCGGTGTTCCGCCGCATCTTTGTTCCACCGACGCGGCAGCAAGCGGGCGAAGGCCCCAGCCCCTCCCCCGTGGTCGGCACCAGGGCAATCGATGCCGGCACCGTGGCACGGATCATCAAGACCCGCGCCGGCAAGGCTGGTTTCGACCGCGACGAGGTCGGCGGCCACAGCCTCAAGCGCGGCGCGCTCACCACCGGCATGGATCGCGGCGTCCACCCGACCCGGCCCAAGCAGTTCGGCCGGCACAAAAGCTACGCGGTGCTCGACGAGTATCTTGAACTCGGCGACCCGTTCGACGGGCATCCGTCCGCTCAACGGGGTGCTGTAGCCGGCTCGCCCGTCGACGGCGCGGCTCAGCCGATCAGCATGACGCCCCGTCCTGACCCAGTGTGCGCAGTGCTATGCCATTGATTTACCTGATTCCGGAGTCCGGCATTAAACCGACAACGTGACCGCCACCATCAACCTCAACGGAGACAATTTCCACCCGGACTGGAACTATACCATATCGCCAAGGGACCGGACTGGGCTGGAGCGGTAATTCCTGGATGTTGCCTTAGTAGCGCCGGCGTGGCGGCAACAGGGCCGATCATGCCAATCCCTTCCCCTCTTGCAGCGCCAGTTCCGTGAGGCATGCCGCCAGCCACTTCTTGGTGTAGGCGGTCCGGAGCGGGGTGTGCGGGCGATGCCCGACCTCATCCAGCAACGCCTCGAGCGGAACCATTCGGTCGCGAAAACCCAGACGGACGCCAAGGCGAATACTGGCCTTGTCAGGCCCACACAACAGCCACCCATCCGTCCGGCCGAGACCATGCGCCCAGAGCGCCTGCTCGCCAGGATCAAGCGTCCGAACCTGCTCATCCCGGAGCAGGGCCGACGCGCGTTCCAGGTCTGAAACTACGTGCACGCCATGCAGCGCGGCCCGCAAGGTGGCCTCCCCAATCTGCTGCTCGGGACGCCGATTTTGGGCGCCCGTCTGGGTTTCCATGACACACTCCTCGACCGTTTCCACCTGAAATCGTTGCGTCAGGGTGCGCCAGCTTTTGGTTCGATGGCCCTCGATGATCACGTTAGTGTCCACCAGGATCAGTTTCGATTTGGCGGACATCCCGGGTCAGATGCCCACCTCGGCGGCGACGCCGTGTGCAGTGAAAGCGTCCTCGAGGTCGTCGATGGTCAGGCCCAGGATCGAGGCCAGGCGGCGGACCGAAATCCGCCCTTCGTCGAGCGCCTGTGCAAGCAACTCCATGAATGGCTTGGAAAAGAGCGGCGGTACTGACACGACGCCGATCTCCAATAAGGCACCGCCAAAGAAACACATCGCGTTCGACATGAGGGCGGCCAGGCGGCCATTGTCGCGCAGCTTGTCGTCAATGAGCCGGGCACTGGCCTTTGAAAGCCGCCCGCTGCTGACGAGCCGCCACTTTAGCGCAACGGCGGTGACCCCAATCGCATCCGCAGTCTGGTTCAGCTTCCTGACCAGCGCGTCGCCGTCGAGATCCGCCCACGCGTCAACCGGCTGCAGGACCGAAGACGGCATCAGCAGCGCGCTGGCAAACGCGTCCGCGAGTTGCTCCACGCGACCACGGATCGGGCCGGTTGTGTCTTCGACATGCTCCGGTGGCATCGTGTCCCAGGTGAGAATGTGGAACAGTTCGTGTGCAAGGTCGTAGTGGCGGCGACCCGGGACTTCCTTGCGGTTGATCAGTACGGAATCGAGGCCGGGCAACCGGCAGGCGGCGCCGGACACGCCGGGGATGGCATCCACCATCAACACGAGGATGCCGAGGCGCTGCTCCATCACCTCAACCAGCCGAAGGGCGGGGACGGGGCCGATCTCAAATTCCGCGGCGAAACGTTCGCCGGCCTCGGCGGCGTCCTCATACGTGCTGGACTTGGTCAAGCCGAGGGTGTGTCGCAGCAGGCGAGGCTTGCGACCAAGCTGCGCGCCGAGGGTGCGGAACGCCGCGATCAAGCGGCCCGACGCCTGCTCGTAGTCATCGAGCTTCGGCTTCGCCACGCCGGCCTGGCGCCAGGAAAACCGGCCTTCGCCCGCCAGCAGGAAGGGATCGGTGAAGTAGTCCAGCGGCGTATTGAGGATCTCGGCCGCCTTCAGCAGTTCCTCGGCCGTGACCCGGCGCTCGCCTGTCTCGATGGCAGAGAGGATCTGTCGGTCATTGAAGCCGAACAGCGTCGCAACGGCTTCCTGGTTGAATCCGAGTTCCTCTCGCCGCGCCTTGATGCGGGCGCCGATAATGCTGGCGGTCATGGCGCAATCTCCAACCTGCGGCGGATGTAGGAAGGAACTCATCTCAACGCAAGAAAATCCTGCAAATATGTTTTTGCAAGATCTGGGTGGCTGCTTGCCACGCCGGCTGCTTTCATCTCTGCCGTCTCCATGGCAGGCGGCATCAATCCGCGGTGCGCAGATGGTTTGCGTCGCGTATGGCGTACGCTGTGCCATGCCGTTGACCGCCTGGCGGTGGCGGGAAATCAAGAGGCACTTCGTGGGCGCTCAGGTCGGGCCACCCGGATCACATCCATCCGTGGCTCAAGTCGGATCGATGTCGTCTTTCAGTGCAGGTTTCAGTGCAGGCCCAAACTGGCCGCGGCTTACGTCACGCCCCCGCCAGGGCCAATCGCTCCTCGAACAGCGCGACTGGCAGCACCGCAACTCAAACTACGCGTCTTCCGTCGCCCCGAGGGCAATGTCCAAGATTCGATTGGGCAATTTGAGATTGCTCCAAAATTACGGCTGCGCGAATTTTTTTACGCCTGATGCGGCTCTTGCTTGTGGCGACTGCCGCCTCCGCCTCTGCTCTCACGAAGGTTTGACCTCAGAATACGCTTCGATTGGCGAACGGTCTACAATACACACGAGACGTGCAAAAAAGCGGCTGCACACGTCAGCCGGCTAAGGAAAGACGAAATGCGCCGCGCCGCGCGGCCTCAGTAACCAAGACCCGCGAACGCTGGCCTCGCGGGGCGCGACTCACGAAAAATCTGTCCCCCGGCGGTCGCGCCCGGATTGCGCTTGGTTCCGGATTTGCATCTAAAATGTGGAAAAAGTTCCATTGATAGGTTCCGCGATGATGGCATCGGCAATCCGCACCGCAGTCGCGCCGGCTTCGCAGCCTCTCACCCCGAATAGACCCGCCGCCCCATCTCTTGCCGACGCCTCCCGATAAGTTCCAATGTTCGATGCGGTTCTGTGTTTTCAACGCGGCCGATTCTCGGCTACATCACGCAAAACCGATCAGCAAGGACGACAATGGCCGACGCATTGGCCCGGGCGAAGCCCGGAAAATCCTCCGCAGGTCCGACGCACGAAAAGTCGTCAGTATCGATTGGCGGAGACATCCAGAACGCGGTGAGAACGGCAAAATGGGTCGTGCTCGCGTCCGGGAAGGGCGGCTGCGGCAAGACAACCTCCTCCTTGAACCTAGGCACGATCGCCGCTGCCGAGGGGCTGACCGTACTTCTGCTGGACACAGACGAACAGCAAACGCTCTCGACCTGGCACCGCCTCCGCGAAAAGCGGGACGGAGTTCCGGTCATCCGCCTAGTCACCGCCAGACTTTCCGCGTTTGCTCACACCGCCCGCGAGATTGAAGCGATGGCAGATATCGACCTCGTCATCGTCGACACGCCGCCCGGCCTCGATAACCAGGCTGGCGTCAGCCAAGTCGTCCGCCGCGCCGACTTCACGTTAATCCCGAGCAGCCAAGCGAAGCCTGACATAGACAGCGCCGTGGAATTTATGGGCGCCTTGGCCGCCCTTGGAGCCCGCGGCGCATTCCTGCTGACGAAGACCTCGCAGCGCTGGGGTAGCTACAGGGCCGCAAAGAAGCGTCTCAACGGTGCCGGTGACCTTTGCCCGGTAGATGTTAGATTCCTGCGGGACATCGAGGCGACTCACGAGTTTGGCGTCGGGGTAAATGAGCTGAGCGGCACTAGGGGGAGCGACGACATGGAAGCGGTCTGGGATTTCGTGCGAAAGTCTCTGGGAGTCTGAGATGGCACTGAGCCGCCGGGCGCTTGAGCGCCAGCGTGAGGCCGAAGAATCCACTGAGCCAACGGCCAGCTCGCAGGTCGCGACTCTTCCTGCCCGTCACCGGATGGAAGGTATCGTCAATGCCGTCGTGCCGCAGGCCGATGTCGAGGGCTACGTCCGGGAGATAAACCGCCTTTGGCACGAAGCGCGGGACAAGTTTCTGGCAATCGGCGGATATCTGATCCAGGCCAAGGAAACGCTGCCCCACGGCGAATACGAAAAGATGATTGAAACCAGGCTGCCGTTTAAGCCGGCGGCCGCGCTCCGCATCAGGACGGTAGCGGAAGCCGTCCGCCGAGAGCAGCTTCGGCGTGAGGAGGTCCCGTGCTCCTACAACACAGCCTACGAACTCACGCTCCTGGCCCCTGACGAACTCGAAGAGGCAAAAGCCCGGAACCTGGTACGCCCGGATGTCTACCTCCGGGAAATAAAGGCGTTCCGGGCGGAGATGCGAGAATCGATCGGGCTGGACAGGCGCGCCGCGTTGAAACGGGAACGCGCGCGCATCGTGCGTGAGTTGGATCAACTGCATGCACGGCTCGCCGAGATTGACGCAGAGATCGGGCGCGACACCTGCGAGGAGAGCGTCGTGATCGGCGGCGACGGTGAAACCGGGGAGACACCGTAACACGTCAAAATCCATCCCATGGGATGCATCTGATAAACGCGAGCAACGAACCGTTTCCGCGGAGTTGAGAGCGGCGATGTCCAAATCTGGGACCAGCCCATAACCTAACCCGGGTGGCTCCACGGCCACAGGATATCTGGGCTGGATTCGACCATATGGCAGCGAAGAATGCGGAAAGCCGGCGTGAGGTTGACGGACGGTCAGCACCGGTGACTGCGGGACCTTACCGGCGCCTCCCAGCTGCGGCCTTTGCTGGCAGAACGCCAAGTAATCGCCGAAGCCAGGATAGCGGCCTTCCTGCAGCGATATGCGGTTGGAAAGCGTGACCGGGAAGATCCCTTCTCTCGGCAACAGACGAACAGCGAGCCCGCCAGACCGGTCTGGCGGGCTCGCTCGAGAGCGGCGAAGCAGACCGCGCCCGCTCTGTGTTGCTGACGCTGGCGGGATGGACCGTGCGCGGATTGCCGAGGCGTTCGGCGTGCGCGAAGACACGGTTCGCCTCTGGCGAAGTGACTTCATGAGGGGCGGCGTCGCGGCGCTACAGGCCACTGTGGCGCCCGGCACTGCGCCAGTGACGAGCGAGGCGGCCCTGCGCGTGGCCATACCCCTGCTGGTCGAACCCGTTGCCGATCGGCCCAACTGGACAATCCCCCGGCTGTGCGCCGAGCCGCGAGAGCGTTCGCATCAGCCGTTCGCAATTGTCCAAGGCTCGGGAAAAAAGTATCGTTGGCGACGTCCGCAGCAACACGCTGAAGGGACGCCAGATCGCAGCGGACGTCGAACGGATTGGCCTGCGTCTGCACTGCTGGAATAGCAGGCTGAAGCCGGAGACATCGTTCTGCTGAATGGCGACGAGAGCGAGGCTTTGACCCATCCCTATCTTTCCCGAGCCTGGCAAAGGTGGGAGCGGATCTGCGTGCGCCGGCGCCCGCCACGCGATGCTGGGCTCGTTTTGCGGACTGCGGTTGGCTGCAGATAGGCAGCGTCCAGCGCTAATGATGAGGCCGTGAATGACTCCTCCTTTCTCATGCCTGCCGCTTTCAGATCGGATTCGGAACTGTGGCGTCTTGTGGGAAGAGCTACTAGCGAAGCTATTTGAAGACTTATCCCACAAGACGCCACGGGATAACCGGCGTAACCCATTGATTTCCTGCGAGCAGCGGCTTGTGCAGCCCCCACAAGACGCCACAGTGGCTCCCACAAGACGCCACACTTTTGTCTGCCAGCAGCTCCCACAAGACGCCACAGTTTAGCTGTTTATCCACAGGAGCGACTCTGTTCGCAATGTTCCTGCCGTTGGTTAACGGCGACCAGCGAGACGGCGCCGGGAGCTCGCCGCGCGCGATCAATCGAGAATCACGTAGCGTCCAGGACCAAACAGAACTGCAAAGATGACCTTGGAGCCGTCGGTGCCGGACATGAGAACGCGTCTCTGGCGATCAGGTGCGCCTTCTCAGTCTGAGGTATCTGATTCAGCGCTTTCCGCACCTGCTGCCGTGACTCACGGAGAGCCGAGACGATCGTTCGGCCCGCGCGGTCCCTTCCCATCGATCTCCCGGAGCGCACGTCGTAGCAGCGCGACCAGCGGACCGCCTGGCGTCTGGAACGACGACTGCACCCCGCCGGCCCGCATGCTGGCCTCAAGCTTGCCAAGGCGGGCGGACCACCCGATACCCCTTCGGCTCGCATAGTGCCGGGTGCACCGCCAGCTCATCGGCCATGGCCATGGCCATGGCCACGGCGTACCGGCGGACACGGATCATCCGTTCCGCCTCCCCGAACCCGAGAGGGTCGTCGGTCTGGCGCAGCAGGTCACCCCAATAGGTGATCGGCCGGGCCACCTCCGCGAGCGCCGGTCTCGCATGGTTCTTGAACAAGCCGCCGCCGATCGAGGAGAACCTGACGGGGGGCCTCGCATTATCGCGGGCGGGTGCAGTCGGAAGAGCCTCCACGTTGTCCTTGGAGGTTCCAAGCCGGCCTAGAGGCCGTCAAGCCGTCCTTGGCGTGTTGGTTGTCGTGGCGGCACCGGAGGCGGGGAGGGGCGCAAGGTCACTCCGGAGTCGCCGACAACCACATCGGCCGCCGGATAAACAGCCATCGCCAGTTGCAGGCTGGCCAAAAACAGCGGTCTAAAATGATCCATTCTTGCGACGCCGAGCCCGAACTGGGCTTTCAATGCTAGCCAAGTTATCGGCGTCGGACGGGGCAACGCGTGCAGTCGGTATGCAAGCCAAGCGTAGATGTCGAGCGCCTGACTGTTGTTGGCGATGGCCCTGATAGCCGATTCCTGAAGGGGCACCGAGTGCAGCCTCAGTTGACGGTAGAACCCGTCCGAGAGCCTCGCGCTAGAAGCAAAACGTCCGCGGCCGTCTTCATCGGCCAGAAATAACGCGGCATCGACGATGTGCTGGTTGAGGAGGGCGACGTCGCTGCCTCGGGTAAAGCGGAATGTTAATCTGCACAGCGAAATCCGCTCCGCTTGGTCTCGGATCATTGCCACGCTGCTCCCGCCGACAGGGACGCCAACACGTGCTAGCCAGGCGCGCATAGACTTGCCGAGCTCGACGTGCGGGCTGCTGGTGCGTAGTGCCTCGGATTGCAAGTATAGAAGGATAAGACGGGCCCGTGCGCCGTAGGGCACGCCAACTGGGGTGGGGACGGGGGCTGATGCCGGGCCGGGCCGGGATCCTGTCTCGACAATGAGGGTGATGTTTTCGGCCGTCACCTGCCATGCCTGATCGTCCCGCAACCTCTTGTGCGGAAGCGCGGTTTGGCACCAGCCAGCATAGAGGAATCCGGTGCCAGCATCTTCGTCGGCCATAAATGCTGCCGCGGCTTCGACCACCTCCCGGCGGACGTCGCCTCTCAATGCGCTTTGCTTTCCCTCCTGAGTGATGAGGTCGTGAATGGCTCCCATTTCCTATGCCTGCCACTTTCAAGTCGGATTCGGAAGTGTGGCGTCTTGTGGGGAGAGCTATTAGCGAAGCTATTTGAAGACTCTATTAGCTTATCCCACAGGACGCCACGGGATAACTGGCGTAACCCATTGATTTCCCGCGAGCGGCAGCTTCCACTGCCCCCACAAGACGCCACACCTTTTCCCACAAAACGCCACACTTCTTGTGCCGCCGGCTCCCACAAGACGCCACAGTCCGGCTGGTTATCCACAGGAGCGACTCGACCCCCAATGTTCCTGGTGGTGGCCGGACAGGTGCCGGTCGAGCCCAGAACGGGCAGGTGGTGTTGCAACAAGAGCGCCGTGCAGCCTATTCGCGGTCGGGTTCGGATGATCCATCGTCCTGGGGCCACGGGCCGGGGATCATCCTGGCACACGTTCTCGCCCTCTCGATCGGTAGGGCGGGGAACCGGCGCTGCAACTCGACCGCAGCCGCCTGTTCGCCCCCTGCCTCCATAGCGGCGCAGATGGCGGTGACGTCGGCTTGGTCGATGGCGAACATGCGGAGAGGATGAGCGCCCGTCCGTCTGCGATGCAAGCAGGGTCGAACCGCCCGCGATGGGTCCGACAGGGTTGGCGCCTGACCTCCGCGCTCGAGGGCTGGTGCCGAAGGCGGCCATCGCCGACCTGCATGCCGCACTCGCCAACATCGAGTTCGTTGTGGTGGGAAGGAGCACCGGCTCGACCGCCCTCGTCGCGGAACTCAGCGCCGCGTGGGACCGACTCAACGTCGCGCAGCATCGCGGCGGGCGCGTCCACCGGTCCGCCGACCGGCCAGGAGGGGCGATGATTCCCGGACCCGACGTGGACCCCATGACCGCGACAGGGGCGTTGGTCTCCCGTTTGACGCGAGCGCTGACACGTGCGGCCGGGGTCGCGGGAGCTGACCTCGTGCATCAGGCGCTGGAACGGCCGAGCGACATGGGGGCGATCATCGACCTGCTGCGGTCCACGCTGCCACTGCTATCGGCCGAGCGCGAACTCGACCCCGAACTGGAGACAGGCGTCGCCGCACTCCAGGCCGAAGACGATCTCATCCGGCGGGCAGGCGGTCTGAGAGAGACCAAATGGGTCGCCGATTACCTGGCGATCAGCCCGAAAAGCGTGACGGCCAAGGCGCGCCGGAACGCGTTGCTCGCCATCGCGCGCGGCGACCGCAATCTCTACCCGGCCTTCCAGTTCATGGATGGGCAGATCATCCCGGGCGTTCGGGAGATCCTGCAGGCCTTGTCCCTGACCAACGGATGGTCGCGGCTCTCGTTCCTGCTCACCCCGGACCCGGGACTGGATGACCGTACGCCACTCGATGCCTTCCACACTGACCGGGGTGCCGTGCTCACGCTCGCCGCCGGCGCGGACACGCAAGGAGCAGCGTGACGGGGGGCGAGCCAGACGATGCCGATGCGCTTCCGGAGCCGCCGTCCGATCTGGCAACACGCAGGCTTCCCATCTTGCGGCGGGCGGTCGGCGAGACGTTCCTTCGCGTGCATCGCAACACCGACGGCCCCCTCTGGTTCGGCTGGGACGCCGGCACGGCGACGTTCCGTGTGGCAACGAACCGGTTCGACTCGCCCGGCCGCCGCTACGGCGTTCTCCATGTTGCGGCCACACGTGATGGGGCATTTGCCGAATCGGTCGGGCGCGTGCCGCGGGTGTTCCGGTCAGACGACGAGCTCGCGGCCTTGCGGTTAACGTCCATAGCACTCACCCGCGACATCCGGGTTGTCGATCTGCATGGTGGCGCTGCCGTTGGCGCGATGGGTGCGACCGGCGTGGTCGGCGTCGGGCCGCAGAGCCTGGCTCGGCGCTGGTCCTAAGCCCTGCACGATCATCCGGAGCGGCCAGACGGGATCGAATATCGCTGCCGTCATAACTCCGATGAACTGGCGTTAGCACTTTTCGACGCTGTCGGCGCGACAGCCTTGGCTGTTGTCGAGGTCGTAACTTTGACATCCGACGCAGGTTGGCTTTCCGCGATGCGAGCACGGCACCAGATCTGGCGGCCGCCATCGTGATGATCAGGGAGGCAATCCCCGAGGCGATAGCCGGCACTCGACCCGGCCGAGGTGGGCCGATACCGGACTGTCGGCTTTGAGGAACCACTCTGTAGAAAGGGGACCTTTCGCCGCGTCAAATAGGGCTCTGCCTCAATGTGAATGCATATCGTATACTCGTTCGGCAACCAAATGGTGAGCCGGATGCGCGATTCGGGCGGTGAGGCGGCCCGGATCCCCGGCCTATCTCCTGGTAGCCGCGCTGCTGCTCAGACCGAGCTCGCTGCCGGTCTTCGCCGGATCGATGGGCTAGTCCCCGCCTCCTTCGCCTAGGCAGCTGCTCGGCACCGAAGTTGTAGATCGGCGCTGCTCGGGACCTCTGGTCGTGGGCTTCCGCCTAAATTGTCAGGAAAGTCAATTAATTACCGCTCACCAGCGTGCCAAATGGGGGTTGGGCGGACAAGCCGACCCACACGGAGCCAGCGAACGTTGCCGGCACTGAAGAAATCACCCCTCGCCGATCATAATCCACTATCTTGTGCCAAACTGCCGCTTCCATTCGCATGGAGTGAAGACCAGGTGACAACTACTCAGAACCGCGACACCGAGATCCGCCTTCGCAAGTTGCTTTCGACCCAGTCGGTCCGGCTGCGCCAGGGGCCGCACGTCGACAAGCCGGACGTGCCACGATTTGTCTCATACGACCAGCTACGACGTCCCGACGGGACCGTGGTGGGCCGCAAGAAGGTAATTCTCATGTCAGGCGGCTGCTCGGTGCCGACCTGCACGATGTGTCCGTTCACGAACGAGAACAACTACGGTCTCGGTCGCGATTCGGCCGCCCTGTTGGAGCAGGTCGATGCAGTCCTCTCGCGGGGCGCCGACGAACCCGCGTACTCGACGCTGGCGCTTTATAACGACGGATCATTCTTCGCGCCGCGCGAGGTCCCCTTCGACATCCAGCTCGCCATTGCCGAGCGCGTTGCCCGCGTCGGCGTCACGCATCTCGTGGTGGAATCGCTGCCGCAGTTCATCACGGCCGAAGCGCTGGGCCCCTTTGTCGAGCGACTTGGGTCCGTGAAGCTGGAGATCGGCGTCGGGCTGCAGTCCTCAGACGACCTAGTGCGCGAGACACTGGTCAACACGAGGATCACAAAATCCGTCTTTGAGCGCGCTGTGGACGTGATGCGGAACCACGGCGCCGCTCCCAAAATTTATCTGATGATCAAGCCCCCGTTCTTGACCGACGGCGAAGCGATTACCGATGTAACGCAGTCGGTCGCGTACGTGCGGGATCTCGGCGTTGCTGGGGTCACGCTATGTCCGACACGGGTATCGCGAAACACTGTGGCGTGGCAGCTCTACGAGAGAGGCCAATACCGGCCACCAAACCTGTGGACCGTGGTCGAGGCTGTGCGCCGCGCTCACGAGATCACCGCGGTGCGGGTCGCGTGCATCAACTTGCGCGGCACCGATTTCGAGTCGGTGTTCCCCGACAGCTGCCCGCGATGCGCGGACGCGGTCGTCGATGCTCTAGTGCTGTTTAGCGAAACAGGCGATCCCGCCGACCTGCCTGCCGTTTGCAGTTGCCAGCCCGCCATCGTAACAGCGCCGCTCGAACACAGCGTTATCATCGAGCGCGCCCTGCTCGCGCTCGCCGCGACTGACGCACAGGCGCCTCCTTGACCGCGGCGCCACCGCGTATCGTCGCTGGATCCACCCGGCACTTCGAGGCAGATCCGATAGGCTTCCTTCTCAGTCGCCACGCGGAGCATGGCGACGCGTTCGCCGTACTACTTGATGACATACCGACTGTGATCTTCGGCGGCGCTGCGGGTCCGGCCACCCTTTTTAAAGCCGAACGAGACCATTTGGCCGTCCACAATACCTCCTCCGTGCACAGATTATTCAGGCGTGCTGTGTTCAACCTTACCGGAGAGGCGCACCTCAATGCCCGCAGGGTTTTGTCGCAGACGCTGACTGGAAGCCGGCTGCGCGACCTCATCCCCGCCCTAAACGCCCTCGTCGACAACCACGTCGCGCGATGGGCCGGTCTGGCTCCGTTCGATCTGCACGAGGCAACACGACGGCTTACCCTCGACGTCTGCGCCAGGGTGATCCTCGGGTTGCCGCCCGGCGGCAGCGATGACCGGGCTTTCCCGGTCGTATTCGAGGCATTTGCCGCTGCCGCGAACATCCAATCTGAAACCGATACGGCCTCCGCTATGGTCCATCGGCAGGGCCTCGACGCTGCCGAATGCCTGCGCGAAATGATCGTCCGGAGAGCGACGACGCCGTTTGGGCTGAACGTGGCCTCGCTTCTCACTGCGGCGGACGGTATGTCTTTAGCGGACGTCGCCGATCACCTGCTTGCGTTGCTTATCGCAGCGCGCGAAACGACCGCCACCCTCCTGACCTGGGCACTCATCGAACTCGCCGGAGATCCAGAATCCGGGAACACCGTCGCAGAGGCTTCCGGGCATAGCGCGCCACCGACGCCGCGGAACTTGCTGCGGGAGATCTGTCGCCTCCATTCGCCAAACACGCTCAGCCGTCGGATCGTCGTCAAGGACCTGCCGACCGCTTTCGGACTCATTCCGCGGGGCTGGCACGCGGCCTACTCACCGGCGGCAAACCACCTGTTGGCCGACCAATTCGAAGACCCCCTGCGCTTCTGGCCTGGTCGCTTCGTCGGCTCGGCTGGAGCGCGTCATGCGGCCGGCCTGCTGACCTTTGGGCGTGGAGACCACGCGTGTCTGGGAAGGCAGTTTGCCGAACGCATCGCCCTCAGGGTCCTGGAGACCGTTACCTGCTCCTTTCGCCCGGTGCTGTTGAACACCCGGCCGGAAGTCCACCAGTACCTGCCGCTGAAGATCCCCGCTTGCCCGGTCTGGGCCGCCCTTAAGTGCTCGGAGGCGCTTTGAACAGCGAAGCCATCATCGACGTGGTCTGCCGGTACCATCGTGACAGCACCCGGCGCCTGCATCTCGTGCCGAGCGAAAACACGCTCAGCGCCGCCGCCCGCCTGCCTTTCGTATCCGACCTTTTCAGCCGCTATAGTTTCCCCGCTGAAGGTGTAAACTCGGCGTGGCCCGGCAACGAGGACATAGCGCTCCTGGAGCGAGCCGCCCAGGGCGGTCTGCGGTCGCTACTCGGCGCCAAGCATGTGAACCTTAAGCCCGTATCAGGGATCAACGCGATGACCGTCGCGGTCTCGTCGCTCTCTCAGCCAGGGGGGACCGTGCTCAGCCTCAACGAGGCGGACGGAGGTCACGGCTCGACCCGCTTCATCACGCGCCAGCTCGGCCGTCACCACCGGTGCCTCCCCTACGACTGCGAGCGGTACTGCATCGACACCAACGCCTTAAGAGACCTCGTCGCCGCCGATTCAATGGCAGGTCCGATCTTCGTCTATCTTGACCAGTTCATGTGTCTCTTCCCGCACGACCTCGCAGCCATCCGTTCGGCGGTGGGACAGCATGCGATCATCTGTTACGACGGCTCACACGTCCTCGGCCTGATTGCCGGAGGCCAGTTCCAGAACCCGCTCGCCGAAGGCGCCGACGTCGTCGTTGCCTCCACGCACAAGTCGTTCCCCGGACCGCACAAGGGGATTCTTGCGACTAATTCGATGGACCTCTCCCGACGCATAAACGAGCACGCTGGTCACTGGGTCTCGCATCACCATCCGGCGGAGGTCGCTTCACTCGCGATCTGCGTGGCGGAAATGTGCGCCACCGCCCGCGTCTACGCGGCGCAGACGGTCGCTAACGCTCAGACCTTCGCTAGAGCTCTCTCCAATCGCGGACTCGCGGTGTGTGGTGCCCACCTCGGGTTCACCCAGTCGCACCAAGTCTGGGCGGATGTGGCACGAACCATCGACCCCGCCGAGGCGAGCGGACTGCTGCTAAAGGCAGGGATCGTCGTAAACGCCATTCCGATTCCCTATCTCACCAGCGGCACCGGCCTGCGCTTCGGCGTTCAGGAAGTCACCAGACGGGGGATGCGCGCTGCGGAGATGGAGGAGATCGCCAGTGTCATCTGCGGTCTGCTGATCGAGCAGGGAGACTTCTCGAACGCCTCGCGACGCATTGCCCTTCTCCTCGACCGCCATCCCTTCCGCGGCGACGACCTTCTCCAGCCTCTCGTAGACGCTGTGCACAGGACGCCATCAGAATGCAGCGTGTCCTGACCTCACAGGATATCCCACTCGATCTGCCGCCCGAGGCGGAAGGCTTTGAGTGGCGGCCGGATTGCCGGTTCTTCGTGGGCGGCTTGCCTTGCCGACACTGGCGTGTCTGCGCTGGCTGCGAACTCTACGATCCGGTCCAGAGACGCGTACTGATCGTCATGCTCGGCCTCCTTGGCGACATGCTCATCGCCTCCCCGCTGCCCGCCCGGATCAAACGCGAGCACCCGGCGACCCACATCACCTGGCTAGTCGACGAGGCTTGCGCGCCGGTCCTGCGCATGAACCCGTATATCGACCGGATCCTTCACTTCGGTTGGGACGCGGCGACCCACCTTCTGTCGGAGACGTTTACCGCCGTCTACAGCTTCGAACGTAACCCGTCCGCAGCTAGCCTTGTCGAACGCATAAGCGCGGGTCACAAGGCGGGCCTCGCCTACGGCGGTACTCACAACGGACTCTACGCCATGGGCGCCGCCGCCGCTCACTTTTTCCGAATGAACACTTGGAACGAGTTCCGGACGCGTCTCAACGACACTACCTGGACCGAGCTCTACTTCGCGGTTGCCGGCTACCGCTACGAGTGCGAGCCCTATATTCTGGAGATTCCCGCCGTCGCCAAGGTGCGAGTCGCCTCGCTACTCGGTAGTGGCGCCAGTCCGCGCGTGTGCCTAAACGTCGGCGGCTCGCTGCGCACCAAAATGTGGCCGACCTCGCACTGGACCTCCCTCGGAAGCGCCTTGCTGGAGCGCGGCTGCGAACTTGTCGTCACGGGCGGGCCAACCGACGAGGCGATCTGCGAGATCGTGTTCCGCGCTCTGGCCCTCCGCGATTCAGCGGGTGACCGCGTACGTTGTGCGCAGCTACCCATTGAGGAGTTCGCCGCTGTAACTGCACAGTGCGCGGTAATTGTCACCGGCGACTCCCTCGGCTTCCATCTCGCGCTTGCGCACGAGACGCCGTGCGTGTTGCTGCTAGGACCGAGTAACGGTGCGGAGGTCATCCCGAAGCACGCAACGAAGGTCACTCCGCTCCGCGGAAGTCTCAGTTGCTCCCCCTGCGCCCACCAAGTCGCATGCGGCGGCGGCGGCGGCTGCATGGACACGATTGCGCCGAGCAGGGTCCTGTCAGAAACCCTGAAACTTCTCGCGAAGCGGCACGAGGCCGGAACCGCGTGTGGGAGCATCTGATGGGCTATATTCTCGGCCTAGGCGGCCCGTACTATCACGACTCATCGGCATGCCTAGTCGACACGAACGGACGGGTCATCGCGTTCGCCGAGGAGGAGCGCTTCTCCCGCCAAAAGCACAACAGGCATTCTCGCTCGTGCGCCCATGCTGCCGCATATTGCCTGGCGACGGCCGGGATCTCTCTCCACGATCTCGATGAGATAGCTGTTGCCTTCAATCCCAATTGGCCGACCCCGACCGAAAAAATTGAAGACCCCGAGCTGATACGAGAACTGCTCGATCCCGGTCAACTCGGAGGCCAGACCGCGAAGCGACTAACCTGCATTCCGCACCACGTCGCGCACGCCGCATCCGCGTTCTATCCCTCGGGTTTCAGCGACGCCGCGGTGATGGTCGTTGACGGCTCCGGCGACGGCGTCTCCACCAGCCTCTTCCATGGCACCGAGGAAGGCCTCAAAGCAGTGAGGCAGTTCCCCTTCACTCAATCACTCGGATGGTTCTATGAGACCGTCGCCGAACATCTTGGCCTCGGAGACTGGAGCAGTTCGGGCAAGCTCATGGGCCTCGCCGCCTACGGCCGACCCGTCTACGACCTCGACTTCCTCAGCCCCCACGACACCGACGGCTACCGGCTCGACTTGACCGGTTATGGACTGCCGCCCAGCCGCGACGCCAGCGCCGAATACATCGACCTCGGCTATTACCGAAATCTGAAGCGCGCCTACCGGGCGGCCTACGCCGCGCTAGGAATTCCCGCCCACCAACGCATCTCCCGTTATGATGCGCGAACTGGCAGACATCCTTCGGAAACCGGCTTCACCCCAGTCCATGCCGACTTGGCCGCCTCTGCCCAAAACGCCCTGGAGAGGCACCTTCTGACGCTGGCCCGGATCGCCATGCGCGAAGCCGGCAGCTCCCGGCTCTGCATAGCCGGGGGTGTCGGCCTGAACTGCTCCGCCAACGGGGTGCTTCACCGTCACTCCGGCGCCGTCGACATGTTCGTTCAGCCCGCTGCCGGCGACGCGGGGTGCGCGATCGGCGCGGCTCTTGAATGCGTGCGGCGCGCCGGCAGTCTCCAGAGCCCCGGAACCCGGCAGACGTCCTCCGCTTTGGGACCAGCCTTCACAGACGAGCAGATATCGACCGCGCTCGACGAACTCGGGATCGCATACAGCTACTACGGCGACGACATCGCCGAGGTCGCCGCCGGACGGATCGCCGAGGGAAGCGTCATCGGCTGGTTCCAGGGATCTGCCGAGGCCGGACCACGAGCCCTTGGTGGCCGCAGCATCCTCGGCGATCCGCGCAAGATCGAAACTCGCGACCGGATTAATCGCGACATCAAACGCCGCGAGCTATGGCGCCCCTTGGCGCCAAGCATCCACGCGGATGCAGCCGGCGCTCTAATCAGCCGACTAGGGCTGACCGACTTCATGATCGTCGCGCACCAAGCCACCGATGCAGCATCCGAGCTGATCCCGGCGACCGTCCACGTCGACGGCAGCGTGCGCCCACAGACTGTGCAACCAAAAATCCAGCCGCGATATGCCGATTTGCTTTCGCGACTCGAAAGCGATATCGGTGTTGCTGCCGTAATCAATACATCGTTCAACCACGAAGCGGAACCGATGGTGTGCAGTCCCACCGACGCGCTGCGCACTTTCTACTCTACACCGCTAGACGCTCTCGCCATGGGCGGTTTTATGATTACGAAGGCCCAACCACGCGCCTGAGACCCAGCGAGATCCCACACGCAAACTTATTGATAAGACCGGTACCCCATGACAACCCAAACCAACCGTCTAAAAAAGAGATTTGGCTCCGCCATACGCCTGGGAGCCGACTGCGACCTGGCAGCGGACCTTTGTGTGGAGATAGGCCAGGAGGCGCTCCTCGTTCTTGGAGACCGGGTCTCCATTCGCCGCGGATGCACCATCCAGGTCCATCGCGGGGCAACGGTGGTCGTCGGCCACAACGTCGCCATCGGCGAGAACACCTTCATCTCGGCAATGGTCGGCATCCGAATAGGCGATGGGGTCGGCATTTCGAATATGGTCGACTTGCACGACCACAATCACCGCGAACGCTCAATAGCGAACTTGGTCGACGGAGAACTTACGCCGTGGGCCAGCGGGTTCGCCGGCGCCCCGATAGTCATCGAACCGGGAGCCATTATCTCCAACAAGGTATCGATTACCGCTGGGGTACGAATAGGGCAGAACACCATCGTCGGCGCGAACTCTACGGTTACACGCTCAATCGGGGCCAACACCGTCGCCCTGGGCAGTCCCGCAATCGCGCAACGTACGTTCGACGCGGTGCTTAGTGACGCCCAACCCCGTCTGAAGGTCGCCTTCGCCTGGTTCGGAACCAGCATAATGGAACACCTCGAAGGGTATAATTCTCAGATGACAACCCAGAGCGCACTTCCGGCCGTCGGCACAACCGTCGAGGTGCAGGGTTGGAGGAACCGCGGCTACGTGCACAGACTGCAGACGACCCTGCAAACCCGCTGGCCGTACATCGACATCGTGTTTCACAACCATGGCAAAGGTGGCGCCACTTCGAGGGACATATGGAAATCCGTCCACGCCGAAACGGTATCCACGTTTCCTGCTGTCAGCGTGCTCGGCTGCGGAATCAACGACGTCTGGCGCGGTTTCCAAGGCCGCCATGCAGAAGCCGTCGGCCCAGAAGAGTTCGGCGCCAATTACCGCGGTATGATCGAAGCGCTGAAGGCACGGTCGCGATCCGTGGTCTGCATCGGCGAGGCTCCCATTGGCTGGGACGACACGATCGACGTCGGCGCAGCCAACGTCGTCCTGCAACGGTACAATGCCTTGGCCACGCAAGCCGCCGCAGAGGCCGGGGCGGCCTTTATAGACGTTTGGCCGTCCTTCACTGTTGTTTCGCGCCAGTTTGGGGGCAACCGGGCACTTAGCCTGTGGAGCGACGGCGTCCATCTCTCGGAGCACGGCGACGCCCTCCTGCACGATCTCGTCGACGCCCACCTGCGGGACAAGCGCACTATCGAGGCGATGACCACCTACGCCGTTCAGGAGCGCCAAAACGCGATCGAAACATTCAGACCCCTCTTCGAGGAAGTTCGCGGGGTAACCGGGAACGCACAACAGCCCCTCACGGGAGATGACACGAGGGACGCCACTTCTTAGCGCTGCCATCGGGTGGAGATGGGCCGGGGGTCCTGAGCCACGCCGATCGACACCGTTGGAAATATATTCGTTCTTTAAGGGTGATCGGAAGGGCGTTTGAATGTCCGAGATGGGCGCAAAGCGGACGTTAGCTGCGTGGCCTCGTCCGGATCCAGTAGTCGAGCACGGTTTCCCCAGAGGGGTTATCCATCGAGAACAGGCCATGTTGCCCTTGCAACGGAAAGTCGTCACTCGGTCGCAACTCGGAAACGCCCGCCAACCGAAGGCCTTCGGCGTAATGCCCTCGATCGCTCTCGCGTTCGATCGGCGTAGTCGCCAGGAAGCGTTCGACGGTGAAGCCGGGCTCCAGCGTCAGCAGCCGCCGGCGCACCTCCGCCGCTTCCTGGGTACGGCCGAGATGGCCCAGCGCCGCCAGATAGGGTTTGAAATTGTCCGAGAACGTTGGATCCATCTCGCTCACTGCGCGTCCATACGCCACTGCAGACCCGTGGTCGCGCTTCAACAGGTGGATCAGGATGGAGAACCCGTCGAACAGAAACGCGTGCGGGTCCAGCGGCGACAGCCGCTTGGAGCGGTTGATGCGCCGCTCGGCCTCATCGGTGTCCCCGAGATAGGCGCAGGTCGCCGCCGACAGGGCCCAGGCCATCGCCAGGTTCGGGTTGAGCGAGAGCGCCCGTTCGTGCAGCGCCGAGGCCTCGCCCGGCCGGCGGTGCAGGCAGGCGCGGACATGGCCGGCAATGGCGAGCGCGCGCGCATCGAAAGGGTCAAGCACGATGGCGCGATCGGCAATCTGGCCCGCGGTCTCGATGCTCGCCTGGCGGTCATCCGCCCAGTCCTGGCTGATAAGGAATCCGTGCCAATAAGCATACCAAGCATGGGGAGCGGCGTCGCCGGGCTCGAGCGCGATCGCCTCGGACAGCAATTCGCCTGCCTTCATAAATTGGACACGGTCCATGCGTCCGATCAGCGGCACGGCGCGCATCGTGAGTGCGTATGGCGTGGCGTCCATCGGCGCTCGGCTGGCGCTGTGCCGTGCTTCGATCAGCAGGATTTCGGGATCGATCTGCGCGACCACTTCGGCGGCGATTTCGCCCTGAAGTGTGAGCAGATCGGTCGACTTGCGTTCGAAGCGCCGCGCCCAGGCCACCTGGTTGCCGTCGCGCAGGTCGAGGAGCCGAACGGTGATGCGAATCCGGTCGCGCAACTTCAGGATCGTGCCGTCCACCACGAAGTCGAGGCCGAAGGTGCGACGGATTGCTTCGGGGTGCCGGGATTCGTTGACATAGCGGGCGAGTGAGTTGGAGGCGACCACGTACATGCGGCGGAATCGTGCCAACGCAGTGGCGATTTCCTCGTCCAGCCCCGGCGCCAAATGCGCTTCCTCCTCGCTGATGCCGATGAGGTGCATCGGCAGCACGCCGATATGGGCGCCGCCGCGGGCGTGGCGCAGCTCGTTCATGGTTCGTTGGTCCTCCTGGCGGCCGATTCGTTAAACGGTCCGCCGGGTGGTGCGGCGGGTCGCACTGACCAGCCGGGGAAACGCCGGCAACGGGTAAGCGCCCTTCGCAGGCGGAAGTTCCTGGTTGATCGGCTTCATTTTTGCCGCGTCAGGGTGCTTCTCCCACGATGCCAGCAGGCCCCATGTCATCGGAACGATGACCCGCCGCGCGCGCTCGCGGTCCCAGCCGACCGTCGTCACCTGCGCCGTCAGCGCCACGTTCCACGACGGGGCAGGGGCCTCCCTGCGCAGATCGATCGCGCCGAACATCCGTACCAGCAACTCCGCCGGCAATGCCTGCGAGAACCGACCGCACATGGCTGCTGCTCTCAGCCAGCGGCCGCGGTGAACAGCAGTAGCTGGCGTGGCTCGGCCTCGCTCATCGGCAGGCCGCCCAATCCCTCCCGGACATAGACCGCGAGCGCCGCCGCCGCGCCCAGCGCGCCGTCGGCGGCCACGCGCGCGGCAATCGCCCGCCCGCGCAATTCGGCGCGTGCGGCCTCGAGCGCGGTCTTCGCCTGCGGCGAAACCCTGACTGCCTGCGCTGTCTCGACCTCTTTGCGCACCAGACGGTCCGCCGCCTCCTGGTAGGCGCGGCAGATTTCCGCCGCGTGGGCAACATGCGCATCGACCAGGCCGCGCAAACGTATCGTCGCTGCGTCGCGGCCGAGGCCGGCTTCGAGGGCCCGGACCTGGTGGGCAAACTCCCGGGCGAAG
>Ga0302320_10009409_pt1 | contig 21022 bp, 18 predicted proteins | sample Bog_T0_3_FD_202130 | JGI IMG/M metagenome (GOLD analysis project Ga0302320, IMG submission 202130) | Peat permafrost microbial communities from Stordalen Mire near Abisko, Sweden - Bog_T0_3 | ecosystem: Environmental > Terrestrial > Soil > Wetlands > Peat | place: Sweden: Abisko, Stordalen Mire...
TCGGCCAGGATTTGTTCCGTGGTCATGTCACTGCTTAACAACTCCAGCAAAAACTCGACAGGATAGCGCAGGCCCCGGACACATGGTTTGCCGTGGCATACTTCCGCATCCACCGTAATTCGTGACAACAACTCCACGTTTGACATGGACCGAGTCTATCGCAATCGCACGTAATTCACAACTTCAAACCGCGTAACCGCGATGCGGCCAAACCGCCGCCAACTCCTCCAGCTTCGCCATTGCTTTCCCAGAATCCACCAACTCCTCCGCCAATTCCCATCCTTCGGTCAATGACGCCGCTTTTTCCGCCACAAACAACGCGCCGGCGGCGTTTAACAAAATCGCGTCCCGCTTCGGACCGCGCTCTTTGCCGCGGAGCAATTCCCGCACAATATCGGCATTCATCTCGCGGTCGCCGCCCACCAACTGCACCAGCACGGCCGGTTGCAAGGGGAAAGCCCGCGGCGAAAGCGTGGAAACCGAGAACCCACGTTCGTGGTAAAACTCGGCCACGCAATTGTCGCCCAAAGTCGATAGCTCGTCCAAATGGGCGATGGCACCATCCAAGGGAACCTCGCCCGAAACCACCATGCCGCGCCGGGTGCCGAGCAATTGCAGCACTTGCGCCACCGGCTGACACAATTCCGGTCGCGGCACGCCGATCATTTGGGTGGCGGGCCGGACCGGGTTGAGCAGGGGACCGAGAAAATTGAAGATGGTTCGTTGCCGGCGCTCGGCGCAAAGTCTTCGCGCCGGGGCGATTTCGCGGAACGCCGGGTGATATTTTGGCGCGAAGAAAAACGCAAACTGATGCTCGCACAAAGCCCGCGCCGCCTCGTCCGGCTCCAAGTCAACTCGAATTCCCAACGCCTCCAGCACATCCGCGCTGCCGGCCTGCGAGGTGATGGCCCGGTTTCCGTGCTTGGCCACCGTGACGCCGGCGGCGGAAGCGATCAACGCCACCGTAGTCGAAATGTTGAACGTGTTCAACCGGTCGCCGCCGGTGCCGCAAACGTCCAGAATCTGCCGCGCCCGTGTTTCCGCATTCAGCGGCGGCGCGATGGATTTGTCCCGCAACTCCCGCGCGAATGCCGCAATTTCCGCCACTGTTTCACCCTTTTGCGCCAGCGCCGTCAGAAACTCCGCCTTGGTGACCGGCGTTACCTCTGGCGAGGTCAACGCGGTGACCGCGAACGTTACGTTCGCGTCCGTCAGATCCTGGCGCTCGGCCAATTGTTGGGTCAGAGTTTTCAGCACCGCGCCACATTAGAAGCCAGCGAACAAATAGGCAAGTATCCCGCCAACCACCGCGTCCGTAGCGGCGTTCGGAAGAACGCCGCCATAATTCACGCCGAGCCAAGCCCTCGTGACGGGACTTTCACACATGGTGGAGACTTTCCCAGTCGTCCCGCTTATCACGTTTGATACTGTTCGTCGCTGACCTTTTCCATCCAATCCACAACTTTGCCCTCGAGTTGTTCCTGAATGGCAATGTGAGTCATGGCCGTGGTGGGCGCCGCGCCATGCCAATGCTTCTCGCCCGGCGGAAACCAAACGACGTCACCGGGACGAATTTCTTCGATCAGCTCTCCCCAGCGTTGCGCGCGTCCGCAGCCCGCGGTTACGATCAACGTCTGCCCCAGCGGATGGGTGTGCCAGGCGGTGCGGGCGCCGGGCCCGAAAGTCACGCAGGCACCGAAGGCCCGCGCCGGAGCGCGGCCCTGAAACAGCGGGTCGATGCGCACCGTCCCGGTAAACCAGTCGGCTGGTCCTTTGCTGGAAGCCTGCGAGCCAATTCGTTTAATTTCCATGTTCAAATCCTTTCATTCGCTTGGTTGGTATCGCTCATAATTCTGTTTCCTGACCGTCAACAATTCAACGCCCGGTCATTTGCTCCAACTTCTCGGGATACCGCGCACCCTGCACCGTGATCTTGGAAGCGGCGCTCTCGATTTCACGGAGGTCGTCTTGCGTGAGTGCAACGGAAACGGCCCCGAGGTTCTCGTCCAGGCAAGGCAGCCTCGTCGTGCCCGGCATCGGCACGACCCACGGCTTCTGCTCCAGCAACCACGCCAGCGCAATTTGCGCCGGGGTCGCTTTCTTCCGCTGGGCGATTTGTTCGAGCAAATCAATCAGGGCCTGATTCGCCATGAGCGCCTCCGGCGTGAAGCGCGGCAGCGTGCTGCGGAAATCGGTGCTGCAAACTTCGCGTTTTCGTCAATCTTGCCCGTCAGAAACCCCTTGCCCAGCGGACTATGGGGAATCAGGCCGATGCCGAGTTCTTCGAGGGTCGGTATCACTTCCTTTTCCGGCGTTCTCGTCCAGAAACCTCGGTCTTTTCCAACGGTCCTTTCCAACGTTGACAAACCCGCCGCTTAACCTATTCCTTCCCGCTATGTCAAATCACTGTGCCACCATCCACTGGAAACGCGCCAACCCCGATTTCATCAAAGGGCGTTATTCCCGCGAACACACCTGGACATTCGACGGCGGCCTCACCGTCCCGGCTTCCCCCTCGCCTTCGGTCGTTCCGGCGCCCTGGTCCAATCCCGCCAATATTGATCCCGAGGAGGCCTTCGTCGCGTCCGTCTCGAGTTGTCACATGTTGACTCTTTTATATCTGGCTTCACGCGCAGGATTCGTCGTGGACAGCTACCAGGACGAAGCCGTGGGCGTCACGATGAAGAACGAAAGGGGTGTGCCATGGGTGAGCACCATCACCCTCCGCCCAAAAATCGTCTGGAGCGGCGACAAATTACCAAAGCCATCGGAATGCCAGGCGCTCCACCACGCCGCCCACGAACAGTGCTTTATTGCGAACTCGATCAAAACCGAGGTTGTCGTTGCTGACTCCGGCGTGGGCCATTGAATGAGCCGCAAAAAGCCCAACCCGGCGGCGAAACCGGAGACCATTCCCACCACAACATTTCCCTGGGCGCGCGGGGAAATCCTCGCCGCCATCGCCTTGAGCCTGTGGATCGTCCTGCTGCACGTGTTGTTTCTTTGCCACGCCGGGCCGTTGTGGCGCGACGAAGTGGGCACGATTGATTTCGCCTCCATGCCGACATTGCCGGACGTCTGGCACAATTTGCAGTACGACAATTTTCCGCCCCTTTTCGTCGCCATCGCCCGGCTTTGGACGATGGCGGGGTTATCGAGCGACTTCGCTTGTCGCTGGCTCGGCTTCCTCGTCGGCGTCACCTGGCTCGCCATTCTGTGGTTCGGCGCGCGCCGCGGTGGCACCCGGGCCCCGTTGCTGGTGTTGGCGCTCTACGCCGCCAGCCCGCTGGCCATCCGCGTCGGCGACGCCATGCGCCCCTACGGACTCGGCATCGCCCTGAACGTGCTAACATTGATATTGACATGGCAATTCGTGGAAAACCCGTGCCTCCGTACCTGGTTATGGGCGACCCTCGCCGCCGTCTTAAGCGTGCAATGCCTCTACCAAAACAGCCTCTTCGTCGCCGCGTATTGTCTGGCCGGAAGCGCCGTCTGCCTGGCTCAGCGCCTATGGAAGACGATCGCCCAAACCATCGGCATCGGAGCCGTTGCCGCCCTTTCCCTTCTGCCTCACCTGGGAAACATCTTGAAAGGCCAGGATTGGCTTGGTTCAGCCCGGCATCCTGTCCAATTCTCCGAACTCGCGCATTTCGCCGCTGCCGCCGCCAGCGACGCCGGCTCCGGCATGGTCTGGTTCTGGACCGGTTTGACCATCCTTGCGGTCGGTGTCGCGGCCTGGTTTCTCTTCGCACCCGCGAAAACAACCAAGTCTGCCAAACGAATCAAACAAATCGCGCCTCCCCTGCCCTCCCCTCCATCGAACCGTGAAAGAATGGCCACTTCGCGCCACGCCTATTTTGCCATCGTGATCCTCGCGACCGTTCCCTTGTACTTTCTCTTCCTCCAGCGCATCTCCTTGAAACCGCAATCCTGGTACTTTTTGGACCTGCTCGCCCCGGTGGCGGTGGCGACCGATTCCATTCTGGCCGGAATCGAATGGGTTCCGGCAGGTCTCGGCCGGTCCGCGCTGGCGGTCACGCTGGCGGTTGCAACCGTCCCCGCCTGCTTTGCCAAGGTGCAGGTCCGCCAGACCAACGCCGACCTCGTGGCCGCCGCCCTCCGCCAACACGCCGGACCGCAAGATTTGATTCTGGTTTCCCCCTGGTATTACGGCGTGGCGCTGCAACGCTATTACACCAATCACTTCGACACCATTCCGCCGATGGCCGAGTTGCGCATCCATCGCTACGATCTGATGAAACAGGCCATGCTCGCCGAAAACCCCATTGGGCCGCTCCTCGCCCGTGTTAAACAAACACTCCAATCCACCAATACTTTCTGGGTCGTCGGCGATTTTCAGTTTCCCCCGCCCGGCCTGCCGCAGCCCCTTCTGCCACCCTACGTCGAGGACGCCTCCATGGACGTTCCGGCCGCGCATTACTTCTCCAGTTGGATGTTCCAATTCTCCCAGATGGTGCAGGCCCACGCCACCTCGATGGGAAACCTGGAGATTCAGGTCCCCGGCGGCGCCGCCGTCAGCGGCCTGGAAAACATGCCCGTTTACGTCTTTCGCGGTTGGAAGGAATAATTAACGTTATTGTTGCTTTTGTTCCCTTGCCGGAGCGCGGCACGTGCGATAACAATGCCCCATTCTATGAAGACACGTATCCTGGTGGTGGATGACGAGCCCGATGCCCTCGAGTTGATCGAAGTCAATTTGAAAGCCGCCGGTTTCGAGGTGGTCAGCGCCGCCAATGGCCGCGTCGCGCTCGAAAAAGCCCGCGCCAACGCCCCGGCCCTGATTCTCCTGGACGTCATGCTCCCGGAAGTGGACGGCCTGGAAGTTTGCAAAAACCTCCGGCGCGATCCCAAAACCACCGGCATTCCCATCATCATGCTCACCGCCCGCGCCGCCGAACTGGACCGCGTCCTCGGCCTGGAACTCGGCGCGGACGACTACGTCACCAAGCCCTTCAGCCCCCGTGAACTGATCCTGCGCATCAAGAACCTGCTCAAGCGCGGCGCGCGGGCCGAACCAACCCAGGAAATTCATTTCGCCGGCATGGTGATCGACCGCGCCCGCCACCTTGTCATGTATAAAGACAAGCCGCTGGAACTCACCCTCACCGAATTCAAGCTGGTCACCGTCCTGGCCGAACGCAAGGGCCGCGTCCAGTCGCGCGAGCAACTGCTCAAGGATGTCTGGGGCTACAATACCATGATTGACACCCGCACTGTGGACACCCACATGCGCCGGTTGCGCGACAAGCTCGGCGACGCCGCCAAACTGCTGGACACCGTCCGCGGCGTCGGTTACCGCTTCCTGGAACAATGATTGCCGTGACATGCCTGATTGGTATCTGCTGACCCTGCCCGCCGCCGCCGGCCTGCTCTGGTTTCAACACCGGCGACTGGCCAGCCGCCACGACGAGGAGATGGCCCGGCTGCGACGGGAGTTTGCGGAGTCGGCCCAACGCCAGGAGCGCGAAATCGAGGCCCGTTCCCGCGCACGGCAGCAGACCCTTTTCGACAGCATGATCGAAGGCGTTCTTTTGCTGGACAGTGAAGGCCGGGTCCAGTTTGCCAACGATTCCCTGCGCAAGGGTTTCAGTCTCGCCGGCAACGTACAAGGCCAAACCATCATGGAAGCCTTCCGCTGGCATGAATTGGCCGCGCTTTCCGATCGCCTTGCCGTCGAACGGGTGGTTTCGGGCGTGGAACTGGAATTGCAGCGCGACCGCCGCCGCTGCTGGCAGATCAGCGCCACCCTGGTGGGCGACCGCGCCGGCGGCCCGGTCGGCCGGATTTTTGTCTTTCACGACGTCACCCGCCTCAAGGAACTGGAGAGCCTCCGCAAGGAATTCGTCGGCAATGTCAGCCACGAATTGCGCACCCCGCTCTCCCTGATCAAGGGCTTCGCCCAAACCTTGCTGGATGGCGCCCTCCATGATCCGGAGCAGGGCATCCGTTTCCTCCAAAAAATAGACAAGCATTCCGACCGGCTGCTCTTTTTGATCGAAGACCTTCTGGTAATTTCCCGACTCGAGTCCGGCCAGGTCGCGCTCAACGTCCAGGAGGTCAACTTGCGCGAGACGGCCCGGCGCGTCGTGGAAGACCTCGGCGCCCGCGCCGCCGCGCGCCGGACAGCTCTGGAAATTCACATCCCTGAAACCATCTGCGTCCGGGCCGACGCCGACCGGCTCCAGCAGGTTTTCTACAATTTGACGGAAAACGCCATCAAATATGGCAAAGCCGAAGGTCACGTCACGCTCGATGCCCGGCTGGCCGGCGGCCAAAAAGTGGAGGTCCTCGTGTCCGATGACGGACCGGGCATACCGCCAGACGCGATCAACCGTGTCTTCGAGCGCTTTTATCGCGTGGACCGCGCCCGTTCACGGGAGAGCGGCGGGACCGGCCTGGGACTGGCGATTGTCAAACATATCGTCCAGGCCCACGGCGGCGAAGCCTGGGTGGTGAGCGAGCTGAACAAGGGCGCCTCCTTCCATTTCACCGTCCCCGCCACCCCGGTTCAAAAAACCAACGCATTGATGGCGGCGGAATTCCAGTAACACCCGGCTTCAGCCAGGTGAACCCGCGTCCAGAACATGTGAAACTGTTTCAACAGTTTCAAACTCCGCACTGTCACCAATTTAACACCCGGAAAGGCTGCGCCTAATCCCGCGTTATCTCCGCCATCGCCTTCGCCAATTCCACCCGCAACCGCTCCCGCTCCGCCTCGTCGGCATCGCGCGGCACCCAAACGGGCGAACCATAACGCATTTCACAAAGGGAAAAGGGCAGCGGAATCTGGAACCGGTCCCAACTGCGCAGCCGAATTTTAGGATGGACGTACGACGAGAAGGGAATAATCGGACGGCCCGTCACTTGCGCCAGTTGGAGAATGCCCTCCTGCACCTGGTAGGCCGGACCCCGCGGGCCGTCCGGGGTGATGGCCATGTGGTAGTTTTTTTCCATCCACGTGGTCGCCTCCAACAAAGCCTGCGGTCCCCGCCGGCTGGTCGAACCGCGGATCGGCACCACGCCCAACGGCGCCACCAAACTGGACAGGAAGGCGCCATCGCGGCTGGCGCTGATCATGGCGCACATCCCGGCCGAAGGCCACTTCGGTCGCACGAGATTCCTGTTTGCCGCCAAGGCCACGATCAAGCGGTTGTGCCAAAAAGAAAAAATCACCGGTCCCGGAGTCACGGCGCATTGCACGCCGCCCTTCCACTCCATCCGCCATGTCCTCATGAGCAGGCGGATGAACACTAGCAGCACTGCCGACGCGATCTTGCGCCGCCACGTCAACTCGCGCGGCACCACCAGCCCGCCTTGCGTTGGATTCGCGGACACGGCCATTATCCGCCTTTTTTGAGGGCCGCCCGCACCAGATCTTCGACCCCCGCCTCCGCCCCCAGCACCGCCATCGCGCCGCGGATGGCCTCGTGCGCTTCGGCCTGCTTGAATCCCAGCGCCATCAGCGCCAGGGTCGCGTCGTTCACTTTTTGTTCATCCTTGGAAAGAGCGCGCTGGGCGCTGCCCGCCTCAAGCACTCCGGCTGCCCCAATTTTGTCCTTCAACTCCACCACGATCCGCTCCGCCGTTTTCTTTCCCACCCCGGAAATCTGCGAAAGCATCTTCACGTCCCCGCCCGCGACCGCGCCGCGAAAGGCAATGACATTGATGCCGCTGAGAATGTTGAGCGCGATTTTCGGACCAATGCCGCTGACCGTATTAATCAACAGCCGGAACAGACCCCGTTCCGCGTCGGTCATGAATCCGTAAAGAATATGAGCGTCCTCGCGCACCACCAGATGCGTCAACAATTTTACCGGTTGACCGGGCACGGGCAGCTTGTCGAACGACGAGAGAGGAATGAGCGCCTCGTAACCCACGCCATTCACCTCGACCGTGACCTGCGTCGGAAGCGCCTCCACCAATTTGCCTTGCAGAAAGGTAATCATCCTGGGGGCCAGCCCAGGCCGCGTCCGCCCAGAATGTGGCAATGAAGATGCGGCACCGTCTCGCCGCCATCACGCCCGTTGTTGATGACGAGCCGGTATCCGCTTTTGTTCAGCCCCAGTTTGGCCGCCACTGCGCGCGCCTGGAAAAGCAAATGCCCCAGCAAAGCCTCGTCCTCCGGTCCGGCCTCGGAGAGCCGGGGGATCGGCTTCTTCGGCACGATCAAGACGTGGGTCGGAGCCTTCGGGTTGACGTCGCGAAAAGCCAGCACCGAATCATCCTCGAAGACGATGTCGGCCGGGATTTCGCGCGCAATGATTTTCTCGAAAATGGACTTGCTCATAATCGCTTTCGGGCGACGCCCCGCCCTCGCCTCAAGAGTGCGCCGCATCGGCTGCCGCTGTCAATCTCCCGCAAATCGAGGTAGCGCCTTAATTTGGTAGGGCGGTGCTACGTCGCCGCCCCATATTCGGGGAAAGTGGTAATGAAGATTCAATTCGCGCACCGAAATTTAGGCATTGCCCAAATCGAACGACGCAGACCCCGGATCATTAGCGACTTCACGTGAAGCACGACCAACCCTTTCACCTGGCGGTTGCAAACGGCCATTTTGAGGTGCGTTATTCATATCTGATTTCTTGAGTCAAGCAAGCAGCCTTTGACCCAAATCCTCGCCTAAGGCGGACGGGTGGGTAGCAGAGGCGACGCGCCTGTCGCGGTCGGCGACTCGCCGACCGCTTCTTCCGGCACCTATACCAATTCTATTGAACAATTCAGGCGTAGAATTGACGTTAGGCGAGGATTGGGGCTTTGAATTGCCAATGCGTCATCGTTGGGCTGAAAGAGAGGCAATAAAGGCCGCAAACGAGGTTTCGATCAGCGAAATGTTTTTTAGCGTCGGTGGTTCGGATTCCTGTTCATGATCCCAGAAATAGATCTTGCCATGACTCTCGTTGCCGGTGGCCATAAGCAGGAGATTGCCGAAAGAGTCAGTCCCAATCGGGAAGAAATCATCTGGAATGCGGTTTCTGTAAATCGCAAGCTTCTTCTCTAAGCTTCCGATTCGCCCGCTATGCAACCCAAAAAAATATTGGACGGAATCATTCTCACGCTCTCCTCCGTTAGCCATGAACGAAAACGTTGATGGTTTAGGCCGCCCGCCGTTATGAGTCCGCAAGAACGCCCGGTAGGATTCTGGCAACGCGGCACCGATTGTCCCTTCAAAACGTGAGATTTCCGCGTCGTCGGGTCGCGAATCACATATCGCCTCAACGATGTTCATCTTGGGTGAAAATTGAGCGTTTTCTATAATCCGCCAGCAGCAAACTAAAACGAGCGGCAGCGGAAAGCGAGCCATTCAGCTCGCCGGTTCTACGGCCGAAGGTTCGTTGGGCCTGGATTTGGTCTTCATAATTTTGTCCTCTGTTCCGGGAATGGCAGCGTGGTCCTTGAGCCGGTAACTCCGTCCGGTAATCGCAATAGTCTGGGCGGGAAGGGGTCAATGGTATTGTAATATTGCTATTGACGGACGCTCCACTTTCTCTGGAATGCCGCGAGGCGTAGCGCGCAATCTCAGATGGAAAGGGAAAGGGTCACCCACGGCATGGGTGAGACCTTTTCAAGCGGAGCCTTCCGTTGCAGCTTTCCGCGTGTTCACGTATTCCGCGGTTTCCCATTGGTGTCCAATCGTGTTCATTCGCGGTTAAAAAACCTCATTTTTGCGCCTTTTGCGCGTTTTCGCGGCCACGCTTGTTCCGTATCTGCTGGACTGGGGTTTTGCCGCGCTCCACCCCCAAAAACCGCGATGCGCCCGCCGGGTGCCTTTTCACGTCATGGAACTTGACACTCCATATTAGCTATGCAACATTAGTGGACAAGGGATGTTCCATTACCCTTTACCACTACAACAAACCATGGAACGGAAAGGCCACCTCATTATGGCGCGCATCGATAAAATCGCCCGGCTGAACCGGGATCTCCGCCCTCAACTCAACTCCCGTCTCGCCGACGCTGCCGACGGCCAACCCGTCCTCCGCTGGCTGCACTCCTTGCCGCCCGTCCGCGAAACCCTCGCCCGGTCCTTCAGCGCGCGCCCCATCCACCAGCAAAACCTCCCCCACTGGCCGCATGGTGGATACCACGATTGGTTCGCCCAAACCCGGGACTTTTCGTGCCTGGTCAAGGTATTTCGTGCCTGCCCGTGTTATTCCCGAATAAGTTTGTGACTCCACCCGTCATCCTCTACAAGACAGCGAAGGCAGCATGAAATTCCTTGACGCCCAGTTCCTGCCCGTGGTCCATCGGGAGTTGCGCGAAGGCGCGCGGCGTCCTTTCAATTACTGGCTGCGGGTGGCCGCCGCGGCCGTCGGGGTCTTCCTGCTCTATTCGATCCTCAAAAACTCGGACGGCAATCCGGCGACGGCGGGGCTCCGACTCTTTACCAGCCTGCATACCCTGATGCTCTGGCTGATTGTGCTGCTCGTGCCTGCCATGGGCGCCGACTGCATCGCCCGCGAAAAGCGGGAGGGAACCCTCGGTTTGCTATTCTTGACACCACTGAACGCCGTCGGCGTGGTGGCCGGCAAAGGCCTGATGCAGGCGTTCCGCGCTTTCACCCTTTGGCTGGCGGTGTTGCCGGTCATTGTCATTCCATTCCTGTCCGGCGGCGTCGCCTGGCCCGACGTGTTCAGCGCCATCAGCATTGAATTCTGCGTCACTTTGCTCGCCTTGGTGGCCGGCCTCCTGGCCTCCTCGCTCGCCACCGCGCGGAACATGGCCTTCATTTTGGCAGAGTGCATTGGAGTAGGATTGGTTGGGCTTTTTGCCGGACTTTTAGGCTTCGCTTTCAGCCTCCAAACCCTGGCGCCGGGGCAACCGCTGGCATTTGCTCAAGTCTGGAGAATGGGGCAATCATTGGTGACCGGACAATCTAATAGTTCCTTGCTGATTGGCTGGACGCCTTTTCTTTCCCCCGCGATGTCTCAGGTGTTGCTCCGCGGCCCCGTTATGCGGCAAGTGTTCATTTCTGGCCCTGGCGGCGTTTTCCCCAGCCAATCGCTCCCTTCCAATCCAGGCGCCTTTCCGGGGGCTCAAGGTCCTACGGTTACGCGTTTGTCCAACGGCACTATGATGGTGGTTTGGTCGAGCGTTTCCACGATGGGCCCCACAGCGATGTCGGCATCAGGTTGGAACAGCTATTTCGCCAACCCGGCCACCCGCGCTGTCTGGCAACCGTTGCTGCTGGAAAGCTTGCTCGCCGTTCCGCTGCTTTGTTGGTTGGTGTTGCTCGTCTCCGCACGGCTGGTCGCCCGCGCCTGGCGCGACCCCATCCCGTCGCTGCGCCGGGAAAGCTGGATCAAAACCTTCTGCCTCCCGCGGAAGCGTCCCCAGGCAGTCAACCACACGCTGGAACGGAATCCCGTGGCCTGGCTCCAGCAATACTCCTGGAAGGCGCGCTTGAGCAAATGGGGGCTTTGCCTCGGCATTTTGGTGGTGGACGCCCTGTTCTCCACGCGCGGTCCGGAAGAAATGCTCGACGCCCAAATCCTCATGCTAACGGTGCTGTTCGGATGCTACACCTTCGCGGGTGTCAACGGATTCTTGACAGAGAAGAAATCGGGCGCGCTGGAACTGCTTTTGGTCACGCCCCTTACCGCGGATAAAATCATCTTCGGCCGGGTCTGGGGCTTGTGGAAACAGTTCCTGCCCGCCGGGGTTTCCCTTTTGTTCCTGTGGGGCCTGGCGCAAACCTGGGCACCTATGATGACGCCAGCCTTCATCTTTGGCCAAAGCCGCCGGGGAATGTTCTCGAGCCTCCTGATGCCGCTGGCAAGATTCTTCCTGCCAGACAGTTCCTACAGCCTGTTCCGCCCGCCTATTGTCAACAATTTGGTCCCGCTGGACGACCCGAAATTCCAAGCCTTCGTGGTCATAATGGCATTTCTGATCTTGCCAGTGCTTGCGACCTACTTCGCCCTGCGCGTTAGGAATCTCATCGCGGCCGCCGCGTTGACCTGGATTGCGCTCCCACTCTGCCTCGTGTTTGCCTTTGTCGGGCTTGCCCTCGCCGAAGGCGGATTTCCAAGCTCACCCGATCCCGCCGGCGCATACACGGCGGTGGCAGTGGCAAATCTGAGTTTCGCCATGTTAACCTGCTTCCTCCTCCGCCACAGCCTTTCCCGCCGGATCTATTCTTTTTGACGCTGCAGGAATTTAATGGAAGCAAATGGAACGCTCACTTCAAATCCAAGCGGCGTCGTGTCCCACCTCCGGCAACTTACGGAGTCGAACCCGCCCCTCATCCTTTCGGCCACGTAAACGTGTCAAGCTTCTCAAACTTCAGAGTTGCCGGCGGAGGCGAAGACTTCACCGTGGTCGTGTCATAATTGGTCAGCGCCCACCATTCCCCCTCCAGCCTGTCCGGATAAACCGTGATGACCACGTAGCCGAAGTAAGCCGGATACCCGCCCGTATTCCGCGTGGGCTTGGCGGCGTTGATGAACAGGTCCGTCGCCGGCATTTTGTTCAGCCCGACGTTGTCATACGGATAATTCGGCGCTCCGGCGCAGCCAACCACCAGTTCCAGAACCGGATGGCCGTCCTTGTCCGGTCCCCAGTGCCGGACATACATGTGATCGTGCCCCGACAGGTAAACCCCGCCGCGCGCCCCCAATGCGTCCCACAGCGCATTCCTGCCTGCCGCGTCGCTGGCCAAAGCGTCGGTATGATGCCCGAAATACCCCGGTTCGTGGCCATAGGCAAAAACCCATTTCTTGGAACTCTGTTTGACTTGCTCAATCGCCCACGGCGAAACCATTCCGGTAGTCGGCCCGGTTTTGTCCACCGGTTCACCCGCGACGGCAGGCGGTTGACCGGCAAACTCATCAATCGCCACGAAGCAGGCATTCTTGGTTTCGACTTTAAATGTCAACCCTTCCTGTCCTTTCGGACCGTTCCGCGGCAACTCTGGAAATATTTTTCGCCACGTCTCCGCGGAGCCCGGCTGGTGCAACTCATGGTTTCCCCGCACCGGGTAAACCGGAATCCCGGCGTCATAAAGCGGCGCCATGTCCTTTCGCCACTCCGTCCATTGATGTTCGAGCGTCCCAAAATTGGTGGCGCCGTTGCTCAGGTCGCCGGGGAAGACCACCAGCTCGACATGCTGGGAAACCGCATGGGCCGCAATAGCCTTCATCGAAGCCCACCGCACCCCGTCCTTCGCCCCCGGATCATCCGTCCGATCCGATCTCCCGTCGCAAAAGACCGCGAATTTCCACGGCGCCGGAGCGGGCGACGCGCACCCGGCAGCAAGGAATATCGCCAACAAACCGGGGACCAGCCCAAGCCCGTTTCGGAAAGTCTCCATCAATTTACATCGCATCGAACCACCGTAAGAATCGCCTCGGAAAAGTCAACATCGCGCTACGAAGAACCAGGTTACAATTCGGTGCCTGTAAACACCGTCCCGTTGCCACAACAAAATCGAGACAGCCAGGCAGCCAAGATCGGGCAAATATGACCGCTGGGGCGGATAGGGCCAAATCCGGCTGCCCAAAACGTGAATTCAAGTTGACACTGCCTGAGATGAGATTGACAATAAGCTCAAATGATAGAACAGTGTAACCGTTATTCGTTATACTACTCTAAATCAGGAAGGTGGCTTTGCTTATGTTTGCCATTTTGCACAAACAACTCTCACACCTTATGAAAAACCACTCCCCCATCGCATCGTTCGTGGCCGCTATCACTTTTGGCTCCGCTCTCTTCCTCGCCCCCGCCGCCCCCGCCGCCCCTGCCGCCGCCGACACCACGCCCGGTCCACGGCAGATCATCCCCTTCGACCAGGACTGGCGTTTCCATCTGGGGGATGATTCGACGGCGCGCGAGCTTAAGTTCGATGATTCGAGCTGGCGCACTCTCGACCTCCCGCATGACTGGAGCATCGAAGGCCCGCTGGTCCGGCCCCCGGAAGGTGAAGGCAATGGCGGCTTCTTCGGGCACGGCATCGGATGGTATCGCAAGACCTTCCCCTTTCCGACCAATCCCGGCCAGAAGGTGATCGTCGAATTCGACGGGGTGTACATGAACAGCGAGGTTTGGATCAACGGCCACTTCCTCGGACGCCGCCCCTACGGCTTCGTCGGCTTCCGCTACGACCTGACCGAATTTCTTCACACCAATGACGCCCCAAACGTTCTCGCTGTCCGGGTGGATGATTCCCTCGAACCCTCCCTGCGCTGGTATGCCGGCTCCGGCATCTACCGCCACGTCCGCTTGCTCACCACCAGCTACACTGGCTTCCGCCTCGATGGCGGCATCACCATCACCGCGCCCGAAATCACTCCCGATCAAGCGACGGTCCAGGTCAACGCCATTATTGACGCGAATTTCTTCACCGCCGCCGAGCGCCAGGCCTGGGGCCGGGACAACTGGAACTTCCATCCCACCAATCGCGAACTGGTTCTGCGCAATGCCGTGCTGGCCCCCGACGGCTCGGTGATTGCCAGCACCGAATCCAAACTCACCGTGACCAATCTCCTTCCCGGCCAACTCGCCATGCAACACCTCACCGTGCCCAAGCCGCGCCTCTGGTCCGACAGCACCCCCGAACTTTACCGCCTGCGCAGCACCTTGGAGATGGACGGCCAGGCCTTGGACGAAACCACGACCGCGTTCGGCATCCGCCGCCTCGAGTTTGATCCCGACCGCGGCCTGCTGGTCAACGGCAAGCCCACCAAACTCAAGGGCGTCTGCGTGCATCAGGATGCCGGCTCCTTTGGCAACGCCGTGCCGGAAGCGATCTGGGCGATGCGTCTTTCCCGCCTCAAGGAAATGGGCTGCAACGCCGTCCGCACCAGCCATCACCCCTTCGCGCCGGAGTTTTACGACCTGTGCGACCGCCTCGGCCTCTACGTCTTCGATGAGGCCTTCGACGAGTGGACGCGCGACTGGGCCTACGACTACACCGAGAATCCGCGCGGCAAATCCCTCTACGGCTACCACCTCTATTTCAATCAATGGCACGACACCGACATACGCGCCATGTTGCGCCGTGACCGCAATCATCCCAGCGTAATCCTTTGGAGCATCGGCAACGAAATTCCCAACCAGTTGGATCACGATGGCTACAAGATGGCCCGCGAATTGGTGGACATTTGCCACGCCGAAGACCCGACCCGTCCGGCCACCTCCGCCTGCGACCAGTCGGCCGTCTCTTCCCGCAACGGTTTCATGGATCAACTCGACCTCGGCGGCTACAATTATGTTGACCGCCTTTACGGCAGCAACACCTACGCCCCCGAACGCGCGCGTTTTCCCCACCGCCTCTGCCTTGGCACCGAAACCTCCGCCACCACCTACAACTGGCTCGGCGTGCGCGATCACGACTACGTCATCGGCGAGTTCATCTGGACCGGCATCGACTATCTCGGCGAGGCCAGTTTTCCCCGGCGCGGGAACAGTTCCGGCTTCATTGACCTCGCCGGCGGGAAGAAGCCCGGCTACTATTTACGCGCCTCGTTCTGGCACGATGATCCGGTCCTGCAAATTCTCGTGATCAACAACACCCCCTCGGAAAGCGGTCGTCGCGGACGTGGTTCCCGCGCCGAAACCGTTTCCTACACCGGCTGGAACGGGACGCCCGGCAGCCCGCTGACCGTTCGCGTCGTCGCCAATTGCGACGAAGTGGAATTGTTCCTCAACGATGCTTCCCTTGGACGGCGCCCGGTTTCGCGCGACGTGGACTCGTCCGACTGGACCATGCCCTTCGCTCCCGGCGTGCTCTCTGCGGTCGGCTATCGCGCCGGCCAGCAGGTCGCCACCCAGAAACTCTCCACCACGGGTGCTCCGGCGGCGCTCAGAATTGCGTCGCTCCCCTGCCCCATCCCCAGCGACCTCTCGCTCTATGAGATTACAATTGTTGACGCGGGGAGTCTGACGGTGCCCGGAGCGACCAACACCGTATCCGTCCAGGTTCACGGCCCGGGCCGGCTGATCGGGCTCGACACCGGAGACCTTACTTACGGCGGTCTCTTCAAGACCGATACCCGCAACGCTTATCAAGGCCGTCTTCTCGCCACCGTGCAAAGGACAGCGGCAACGGGCGAAGTTCGCATCACCGCTTCCGCTCCGGGGCTGGCCAGCGCGGAAAAAGCGGGGAACGCGGTTCCATAAGTTCAAGAAAGGGCTAAGAAATGCCAAATGATGGTGGGCTGGGCCAGGTCACATATTGGTACTGTATCGGTATGAAAATAGCCACGCCACTGTTCGCTGCGCTATGCCTTGCCGGGCTTGGAGTCACGACTGCGCGCGCGCAATTTCAATACCCGTTTCAGAATCCCGACCTGCCCATCGAGGATCGCGTCAATAATATCGTTTCCCTTCTGACGCTGGACGAGAAGGTGTCGCTCCTCTCCCAGTCGCCGGGCGTGCCGCGGCTGGGGATTCGCACCATGATGCAGGTCGAAGGCCTCCACGGCGTCAAGGCCGGCGGCGGAGCCACCACTACTTACCCGCAGTCCATCGGTCTGGGTGAGACTTGGGATGCCAAAATTCTGCATCAAGTTGGCGCCACTGAGGGCTACGAAGCCCGCTACGTTTTTCAGAGGAACAACCGCGGCGCAGCAGCACCGGCTGCACCCACCCCGGCAACCTCGACCAACGGAACACCCGCCCGTGGCGGCAGACGCGGGGGCGGCGGTGGGTCGCTGGTGATTCGCGCTCCCAACGCCGACATCGGTCGGGACATTCGCTGGGGCCGCACGGAAGAATGCTACGGCGAAGACTCTTTCCTTAACGGCACTCTCGCGACCGCATTCATTAAGGGGATGCAGGGTGACGATCCGCACTACTGGCAGGCCGCTTCCTTGCTCAAGCACTTCCTCGCCAACAGCAACGAAAAAGGCCGCGCCGGATCCTCGTCCGACTTCGATGAACGGCTCTTTTATGAGTATTACTCCGTCCCGTTTCGCATGGGCTGGGTCGAAGGCGGCGCGCGCTGCTTCATGGCCTCCTACAACGCCTGGAACAAAATTCCCATGACCGCCAATCCCATCCTTCAGGATGTGGTGGTCAAGGACTGGGGCGTGGACGGTGTCATTTGCACCGACGCAGGCTCGCTCGTCAACATGGTCCGCGCCCACCACTACTACGGCGATCTGGCGCACGGCGCCGCCGGGGCGATCAAAGCCGGCATGAACCAATTCCTGGATCAGTATGAAACGCCCACGCGGGACGCCTTGAAACAGAATCTGGTGACCGAGGCCGACATCGAGAAAGTCATCAAGGGCACCTTCCGGACCTGGATTCGCCTCGGGCTGCTTGATCCGCCGGACCGCAATCCCTATTCCAAAATTGGCAGCGATCCCACCCCTCCCTGGGAAACGCAGGCCAGCAAGGACGCCGTTCGCCTGGCCACACAGGAGTCGGTCGTGCTCTTGAAGAACAAGGGCCATCTCCTGCCGCTGGACAAGGCCGCCCTGAAATCCATCGCCGTCATCGGACCGCGCGCCAACGAAGTTATTCGGGATTGGTATGGCAGCACCCCCCCGTACACGGTGACGCCGTTGGACGGCATCAAGGACAAGGCCGGTTCCTCGATCAACGTCCAATACGCCACCGGCAAGGATGTCCCCGCGGCCGTCGCATTGGCGAAGTCATCGGACGTCGCCATCGTTTGCGTGGGCAACAATCCCAATCTGAACAACGCCTGGCAGAAAGTGTCGGATAGCAGCGAAGGCCGCGAAGGCATCGACCGCACAAACATCACCCTCGGCAGCGGCCAGGAGGAACTGGTCAAGCAGGTCTTCGCCGCCAACCCCAAAACCGTGGTGGTCCTGATCTCGAGTTTTCCCTACGCCATCAATTGGACGCAGGAACATGTGCCCGCCATAGTCCATCTGGCCCACAGCAGCCAGGAAGAAGGCAACGGACTGGCCGACGTCCTTTTCGGCGACTACAACCCGGCCGGCCGCCTTTGCCAGACCTGGCCCAAGTCGCTCGATCAGGTTCCGCCGATGATGGATTACAACATTCGTCACGGTCGCACCTACATGTATTTCAAGGGCGAACCGCTCTATCCGTTCGGCTACGGCTTGAGTTATACCACCTTTGCCTACTCCAGGCTGCGAACCAGCGCCGAAGCCCTGAACGCGAACGGCTCGATCGCCGTGAGCGTGGATGTCAAGAACACCGGCAAACGCGCCGGCGACGAGGTCGTCCAGTTATATGTCAAACATATTGGCTCGGTGTTGGACCGGCCCGGCAAGGAATTGCGCGGATTCGAGCGGGTCTCACTCAAACCCGGCGAGACCAAAACCGTCACGCTCCAGCTTCCCGCCAGCCGTCTGGCCTATTGGAACACCGTCACCAAGAGCTGGATGCTCGAATACGACAAGGTCCAGCTTCTGGTCGGCCCTTCGTCCGCGGACACCGAGCTAAAGCGAGCCATCAACGTCGTTCCGTGATCTTCTCAATCCTTGCATATATTCATTCACATTTTTCCACGCTAACAGACACAAACACTCATCCTTTCAGCTTAAATCCAACACACTCATCAACCCGTCCTCAATCACCCAAAATACGTTTATGAAAAGAAATGTTTCAATCCCCGCTCTGATCGCCGCTTCCCTGGTTCTGGTGCCGAACCTGGCCTCGGCTCACATTATTCCCGGCACGACCCACGGCCTGAGGGAGGGATTGGTTCACCCGTGGAGCGGGCTGGACCACTTGCTGGCGATGATCGCCGTTGGCCTTTGGGCGGCGCAACACCGCGGCGCGGCCGTTTGGCGCATTCCGCTGGCGTTCGTCTCGGTCATGGCGTTGGGCGGAGTATTGGGATTGAGTGGCGCGTCGGTGCCCGGAGTTGAATTCGGCATCGGGCTTTCCGTCCTGGTGTTGGGGGCGCTGATCGCCACGGCCACGCAGTTCAAGACGGTCTGGAGCATGGCTTTGGTCGGTGGCTTCGCGCTTTTCCACGGATTTGCCCACGGCCATGAGATGCCGGCGGCGGTCTCCGCCCTGCCGTTCAGCATCGGCTTCCTTCTTTCGACCCTGGCTCTGCATGGCGTCGGAATCAGTGTCGGTCTCTCGCTCCAACAACAGCCGCGCCTCATCCGGATCGCCGGCCTGGGCATCGCCGCCTGCGCCGCCCTCTGCTTTGCCGGCCTGTCAAACTAACCGTCCCGATTACCGGTCTATCGTTTCAAGTTCACAGAAAGGCAACAAATGCCCGCTGAAAAAGGTCTCTTCCTGGTTTGCCGGAAAACCGGCAAAATCGTTGGCTTTAATCGCCGCCCTTGGTGGGGCAAGATGCTGTTCCCGGTGCTGGGCCTGCTCGCGCTGGCCTGGTATTTGATCAGAGTGATTCCGAAGCCATCGCGATCCGATTACCCGTGCCAGCGCGTGGCCGCACCCGTGGCATTGGGCGGAATCGCCTACCTGTTGAGCTTGTGCGGCTTGGTTTCGGCCTTTCGCAAGAGCCGTAAATTTGTCGCGCAACACCGCTACGCCGCCGGTGCCGTCTGTCTCGGTATCGCCCTCGTCTGCGGGTTGGTGGTGCTCCACCAAGATGAAGACGCCGCCCTCGCGGAGGACACCGGCACTTTCACTCCTTCCGACGGACCGAACCAGCCCATCGGAACCGCCCGTGGCATCAATCCCGGCCGGGTGGCGTGGGCCTACGACCTGGATGCCTGCAAATGGGATGGCACTTCCAAGTATTGGTTCTCCAGCAACTTCAACGACCAGACCAGGATTACCCGAATGATGGACGAAGTTGTCTGTTCCGTGGCCGGCCAGGCGGCGGTGAGCAATGCCTGGGATGCCTTGTTCAAATTCAGAAACGGCGGCGCCTCCTATGTCAAAGGCGAGAAGATCGCCATCAAGCTCAACCTGAACAACGGCGGCAAATATCAAAATCAAATCGACGCTTCGCCGCAGTCGGTCTATGCGTTGCTCGACGGATTGGTCAACCAGTTTGGCGCCGACCAGGCCGACATCACGATTTGCGATCCGGCCCGGGAACGTCAATGTTCCGTCGTGTCCGACTATTGCAGCCCGGCGTTCCCAAATGTGATTTATGACGTCAACCTCGGCGGCTTCACCCCCAATGCCTTCAGCTACTCCGCCCCGGGACCGACGGAAACCTCCATGTCCACCGCCATCGTCAAGACGAAGTACCTGATCACGATGGCAATCTTGAAACGCCATTGCACACCGGCCGCCACTTACCACGACCCGTCCGACAAGACCGACTACGGCAATGCCTCTGTCACGATGATCTTCAAGAGCAACTGGGGCATCATCGGCAACAAGCGCAGCAGCCAGCACGCTCTCCTGCATGACTGGGATTATCCGATGGCCAGCTACAACCAACTCGTGGACATGTACGGCAGCACCAACATCAACGGCAAAACCGTCTTGAATATTCTGGACGGCCTCTATTCCGGGGACCGCTGGAACAGCCAGCCGCACAAGTGGCAGATGGCGCCGTTCAACGGCCACTGGCCGTCGAGCTTTTTTGCGTCGCAGGACCCGGTCGCCATTGAATCAGTCGGCCTGGATTTCCTCAGATCGGAAATGCCGCTGATCAAGAACGCCGACCGCCATCTTCACGAAGCTGCCCTGGCCGATCATTCCCCGTCGGGGACAGTCTATAAGCCGGACGGCGTCCCGCTAAAAAGTCTGGGCGTGCATGAACACTGGAACAACGCCACCGAGAAGAAATACAGCCGCAATCTCGGCACCGGCAAAGGCATCGAACTGGTCACCATAGCCCCGACTGCCCTTTAATCCGTACTTACGGCGAAGTGGCGGGCTTGTAATCCTCGGCTAATTCCAGGCGAAGATAATCATAGACTACGCCGGTGGTCAAATCTCCCGCCGGCACGGTGAGTTGCATTTCGTTCTCGCCCGGTTTCAGGAGCGAGGCGTCGAAAGTTTGCGTGTATTCGCGCCAGACGCCTTTGTCCGTATTGTAGCGCAGGGCGTTGGTGGCGATGTGCTTGATGGTGCCTGCGCTCTTCCCGTTGACCCCAACGGCGAGTCCGCCATTGCCATC
>Ga0302320_10009410_pt1 | contig 21021 bp, 24 predicted proteins | sample Bog_T0_3_FD_202130 | JGI IMG/M metagenome (GOLD analysis project Ga0302320, IMG submission 202130) | Peat permafrost microbial communities from Stordalen Mire near Abisko, Sweden - Bog_T0_3 | ecosystem: Environmental > Terrestrial > Soil > Wetlands > Peat | place: Sweden: Abisko, Stordalen Mire...
GTTATGGCTACACTAATTCGGACTCCAGCAATATATCGATTGGTACGAATGGCACTGAATCGAGTCCAAACTCAAATGTTCTTAAAATTGGGGCTGGAACTGGAGCAGGTAATTTCCAACTTAATAAGGCATTTATATCTGGTATAAATGGAATCACTGTCTCGACTGCAGATCAGTTACTTGTTATAAACTCATCAGATCAAATTGGATCGGTAGCGCATGGCACTTCTGGACAGATTTTAAAAACAAATGGTGCAGGGGCCAATCCTTCGTGGATAAATGTACCCTCTTCATCGATATCAATTACCGGTAATAGTGGAGGTGCATTAACTGGTGCGGCTTTTACATTCACCGGAGGAACCACTGGATTAACATTTTCTGGTGCCGGTTCTACGGAGACACTAGGCGGAACTTTAGTATTGGCCAATGGTGGAACAAGCGCATCTTTAACCGCTAGTAACGGTGGCATATTCTACTCAACGGCATCCGCTGGCGCTATATTGTCCGGAACCTCTACAGCTAATCAAATGTTACAATCTGGGGCTAGTACAACTCCCGCATGGTCAACTTCAACATGGCCAGCAACAACAACAATCAATCAATTACTCTATTCGTCAGCAGCTAATACCGTGGGTGGCGTAACTGCTGGAAATTATGGCGTTTTGATAAGTTCATCAGCTGGCGTGCCATCATGGCTTGCAAATGGTACCACTGGGCAAATTCTTACCGCCACAACATCTGGAACACCATCATGGGAGGCAATATCGTCGTCTGGTGGTGTAACAACTCTACATTCACAAGATGGAAATAATGTTACCCCAACTACCGGTACAATTAATATATCGGGTGGAAACAGTTTAACTACGACAGGAACATCGGGTCCAAATACAATTACGATTTCTCTTGCCGGGAGAACTCAGTACAACGTACAAACTGGCGGATCATCAAATAGTCTTAATAATGTGGCTCCTGGTGCAACCTCAGGCGTACCATTAATATCGCAAGGATCATCTTCTCAACCGATCTTCGGAACGGCATTAGTCGCTGGTGGCGGAACGGGAGCTACTACGTTAACTTCACACGGAGTACTTTTAGGAAACACTACCAGTGCTATAACTGCAACTGCAGCTGGAACAACCGGACAAGTTCTTACGGGCGTTACCGGATCAGCGCCAACTTTTCAATCGCCGGCTGCTTCTTCTATCTCTATAACAGGAGATAGTGGAGGTGCATTAACTGGTGCGGCTTTTACTATTTATACAAATAATGCATCTACCAATTGCGGATCTAGCGTATTATTTTCTGGTTCTGGATCGACATTAACGTTTAATGTCACTGACTCAAGTAGTAACACTCTCGTTGGGGCTACTTCTGGAAATGGTAGTTTAACTGGCCATGATAACACTTCTATTGGAGCAAATACACTTTTACATTTGACGAGTGGTATTCAGAACGCAGGGCTTGGAAGTGGTGCTTTAAAAGCTTGTACGAGTGGTGGCAATAATATCGCTCAAGGTCAAGGATCATTACAATTATTAACCACTGGATCATATAATACTTGTATTGGTGGTGCAACTGGACAAAATTATACAAGTAGTGAATCATCAAATATACAGATCGGATATAATACTCTCGGTACGGTATCAGAATCAAACGTTCTTCGTATCGGCGCTGGAACTGGAACAGGCAATGGACAACTTAATGTTGCTTATATATCTGGCATAACAGGAATAGCTGTTACGGGGGCGGCGGTTCTTGTATCTACGGGAAATCAGCTTGGTGTTGCTGTTTCATCAAGGAAGTATAAAGAAAACATCCACGATATGGGTGATGTATCATCGCAGATATTATCTCTCAGGCCGGTTATTTTCAATTATATTGGAAGTGATCTAGCTCAGCATGGTTTAATTGCGGAAGAAGTGGCTGAGATAATCCCATCCCTTGTGGTATATGATAATCAGGGTGATCCTCAGACGGTTAAGTATCACGAACTTCCAGCACTCCTTCTTAATGAATTACAAAAAGCATTCGCACGTATTGAAGCACTCGAAGCAAAGCTAGGAGATAGGTAATGGCAGGATTTGGTTTATATAATAATGTGCCCCTCAAGTATGTAGGGGTGCCATTTAGTTTAGTGTCTTTCATAACCCGACCATTTCCTCCAACGGTAAATGATTGGCAGAATTTTAGCTTGGGATGCATTTGGCTTAATCAAAAGACGAAAGCTGTGTACATCCTTGTTTCTCTTAATGGGAATCAAGCGATATGGGCCCCATTTGCCGGACCTTCTGGAGATGTCCAAACATTAACGGGCGATGATTCTATTGTGGTCAGCCCATCAGCAGGAAACATTAATATCATCTCGGGATTATCTACGATTAATTCTGGATCAAGTGTCAGCGTTACTGGAAATAATTCAACGGCCACACTCACCTTAAATGTGACTGATAGTAATAGCAATACATTAATAGGTTTTAATGCCGGAAACGCTTCGATAGCTGGCAACCACAATACGGGACTTGGAGTTAATGCCTTAAGCGGATTAACGAGTGCTAATTTTAACTTAGGATTAGGATCTCAAGCGCTGAGGTCTGTTACTTCGGGTAATTATAATACTTCTATTAATGCAAATCTTGTTGGTATAACCACCGGAACAGCAAACCTTGCGATTGGCATTGGCGCTGGAAATAATTACGCGACCGGGACTGAATCAAATAATATAATAATCGGTGCAAATGGTGGGGTTAATGGTGAATCTGGTGTTATTAGAATAGGTGGCGGTAGTCAAACATCTGCTTATATAGCGGGGGTTTCTGGCGTGACTGTTTCTAATGAGAATCTAGTTACCATAAATACAGTAACGGGTCAGCTTGGCTCTGCTTCAGCTGGATTAGTTAATTTTACTTACACTAATGTGACTGACGCAATGTCTCCCTATACTGTTTTAAGCACCGATGAATATATTTCAGTTAATTGTACTGTTGGTTCCGTCACTCTCAAATTTCCTAATGCTGCCACAACGGGAAGAGGATATGTTATAAAAGATAGAACAGGCAATGCAGGCACAAATAATATAACATTGCAATCTGTAAGCGGTGCAGTGAATATTGATGCGGCTACAACATTTGTTATGAATACGAATTACGAAAGTGTTAATCTTTTAGGAAATTCAACATCATATGAGGTATGGTAATGTGTGCGTATAAAAGAATATCTCCGCAGCCAGTGATTGAGGGTGGAACCGGGATTCAATCTGCAACAACATACGCACCTATTGTCGGTGGAACTACAAGTACGGGAGCATTTCAAAGTGCAGGGACAGGTATATCTAATTCTGGATATGTGCTTACGAGTACTGGTAGTTCAAGTTTGCCCACCTGGCAGGCTGGTGGAGGAAGTGGCGTATGTGGCAGTGTAGGATTTTTTTATTACATTAATAGTGGGTCTAGTTTTGCTTTTACGGGACCGACTGGCTACTATATGGGTTCAACAATAGCCCTTACTTCTAGATTTGATAATAGTGGTGGGGCATTTTTCCCCGGAACTGGATCGGGATCGGGTCAGGCAAATGCCGCTACCTATACAATTCCTGCGACCGGATTTTATAGTTTCTCTATGCTTGCATCATTCAATACATTTTCGTCTGTCACTTTGCTCTTTTATGGGCCCACCGCAGCCTCATTTTCTGGAGCAGCTTATATGTTTTATGAGAATCCCACTCCTATACTTGATCCTGGAACCGCGTCAATTAGTTTCACGGGAACAGCAAACTACTATATGACAGCAGGAACCGTCGTGTACTTCTTTTTGAATGTAAATAATGGTGGTGGTGCTTCGGTAGCCGGATTTAGTAATGTTTCTGGATATAGAATTTCATAGGAGTATTAATGGCATATAAAAAAATAAGTCCTCAAGTTGTTGTGGAGGGAGGGTCTGGTCTACAATCAACTACCCCCTTTGCGCCTATTTGTGGTGGAACTGCAAGTACGGCGGCCTTCCAAAGTTCCTCAACCGGGATATCTAATTCTGGATATGTACTCACTAGTACTGGGAGCTCATCTCTGGCGACTTGGCAGGCCGCAACCCCGTCAGTTGCTGGATCCTATTCATTTATGGCGCAAATGTCTTCAGGTTCGGTGACTTTCCCAGGATCTACTGGATATAGTTATGGAGCAAGCGTTGCCCTAACTACTATTTTTGATAATACGAGTGGAGCTTTTTATGCTGGTAATGGTTCGGGAACTCCGGCCTCATTCACAGCTCCGTTCACTGGTATGTATGTTTTTAGTTTTGGCGGCAATTGGACATCATTGCCTGCTGGGGCTGGCATACTCATGATTTGCTGGGCATCTGCCGGAGGAGCTCTTTCCTTTTATAGCATTTACTCTAACCCGTCTCCCATTAACGTATCGGGGCTAGGATTTATTAGTACTTCCACTGTGGCTGCTAATGCTGGAGCAGTAATTACTTGGCTATTCAATACGACTAACTCTCTCACAAGCGCAACTATTGCAGCAGGAAGTATGTCATATGTGACTGGCTATAGGATTTCATAAATAACTATTCCTTGTGTGGATACCCGCAATAGGATATAGTATAGATGTTTTCTCCCTTTCTTTATGTAATACCCCTCTGTGTGGGATCCCGACCTCCGTAAGGAGAATACGGCCACAAGCTTGCACAGAGGGGCTCGTAAGCAGCAGTAGAGCTTACGATGATACTATAATATTCCTACTAATTTCATGATGATAATGCACATTGCAATAATGATATAGACTACTGCTGAAACAATATTATATTTATCGCGTTCTTCTGTGGGTAGCAGTAGGTTAATAATAATGAAATTTATGGCTATTATTATTGCTACAGGTATAGTGGGATTCATATTTTCTCCCATCTGGGCTTGTCTTCATCATCGCTCATCTGTTTGTATTCATCATTTGATGCTTCTATAAGGCACTTAGTGCCAAATGGAGCTTCATCAAGATGAGTGGGCGGGGCAACACGGGTGATAACTTTTGGGAAACTCGTTAGTTTTTCCACAAAGTGCCATCCTTCTTTTTTATTAGGTAGTCTTCCTTGCTTCTTCCTGATCTTATTTCATTTTCAATAAACTTAGTAGCAAGATCTCGTGCGTATGCTTTCTCTTCTCGAGTATCTCCGGGAAAGTTTTCATTAATTTTATCAAGACATTCTAGTGGGCATTCGATCCAATTTGGATGATCCTTTTTGTGCTGATTAAATAAAATGTATGCCTTGGGCAATTCTTCTAATGCTTTTTCTATTATTTCCTGATCTCTGATGCTCTTTCTTTTTTCTCTCTTTTCTTTGAGGTCTGCCGTATCTCCACCCAAATGCTCAATGATTTTTTCTAGATATTTCAGTGTATTTGTTTTCTTTTCCTCAAAGGTATTTCCAGGGATTTCATTCGTAGATTGTAAATAGCATGCATCTTCTTTACAACCCGGATGTTCCTTTTGATGAGCTTCATATTTCTTTCTAATACTCATTAATGCATTATGGGTATCAATGGCATTTTGTGAATCATTAGCTTTCTTTTTTGCCTCTTCAAGATCATAAAGGATAGGGGTTATTTCTTTTTTATAATCTATGGCGATCGCGCTTAATTCTTTATTAGGATGCTGCAATAGACATGATTCGCATATAGGCAAAACCGACCCAAAGGTTTCAGTCACAAATGGATCTTCTATAACTTTTAGGCACATATTGCATAAATAAGTCTTATCAAATCCTGGGGTATTCATAATTATTTAACTCCGTTTCGAAGATTTTTTATTTCCCGTATTCGTGTTATAGAGGCGCGGTACTTACTATCAGGCATATCTGCAAGAGATTGTATGCGCAGGCCGTCTAATATCTTTTCTGCGATATCTGGATATTCTGCCAATTCATATTCCAGTTCTTCCATCTGCTGTTTATTGATAACAGCGGGCGATTGTTCTTTAGGGTTGTATTTTGTATTCAACGCACTCCCTTTAGCAAACGTCTCTCTGCTATGCGCTTGCGCCACCTCGCCATCATCATCTTCATCTGCTGCAACAACACCAATAAGGGCAGCGTACGAGTATCTTCTGATGTATGTAAGGTATGAGCCTAAAGTCTGTATATCATTTTTAGGGGGGATGACTCTCATAGTAGTCTCTATCCATTGGCCACTAGAATGCCCCAGGATGCTCGCAAGTATCGTAGCCCCATCGTCAGTAGTTCTTATCTGCTGGATCACGCTCAGGCCATTCTTGGTTAAATATGGGCGTGAGGCTGAAACGACAGAAGCTAAATCGGCGTACTTGGATTTAAAATAAGGGTTATCGCTATCAAGACCTGCAGGGAGCATCTCTTGTTGGGCCTTAGCAAGGGCAGAAAATAACTCGTTGAGCTCTGCTGACTTATGTAGTGGCCTTTCTTGCATAAACTTAGATTCTTTGTATTCATTTACAAAGCTTATCTTTTCTTCATACACCTGTTTTATGAATTCTAATATCTTTTCATCCATGCGCTTCTCCTGCTGCATATTTTGATTGATTTCCTATCTATATAAGTATATACTAAGCTATGTATAAGTCAAAACATTAATGATGGTTATATTATGTTGAAAATAAGTGATTACTTAAAAATAACAGAGGCCGCTGCCTTCCTTGGAGTGACAGTACCTACATTGAGAAATTGGGATAAATTGGGAATATTAGTACCCGTTCGTTTGCGTATTAATAGATATAGGTTGTATAGAAAAGAAGATTTAGAGGATTTCTTAAATAAAATAAATAATTGCCAAAATATTGATTAGAAAGTATTATACAATAATCTGCGTGTGAGCAGGTGGGCCCTAGAGTTACAGGCCTGTGCAAAACTAACATTGAAATAAAAAAGCTGGGATTTTAACTCCAGCTTAATTACCAAATCTATGTGTACTTCTCTAATTCAACCGGGTCGTAACACGATTTAAGAAAGAATGAATGAATAAGATATCAAACATCCAAAAACCACCAAATCGAATCCAAACGAAAAGGGAGGCTATTTCTAAAATCTCAACTTGGTCGCGAAACCAAGAGGTAATTTCATGAATAATATTAAACGTTTCCCCAGGTTTGTCAAGTCAATTCAAGTACAAGATGTAATTCCTTCTCAAGAAGTACGATGTTCTCCTCGAAAATTCATCTCTTCTTTAAATGCAAATAAAAAGAAGGTGCTCAACTACCTCCTCTTTATGGGTAATAGGTATCAAGATGTCTATTTAAGGCAGGATACCATCGCCAAAGTATTCAAGCTGTCTAGAGAAACAGTAAATAGAATTATTTCCTATCTATGTGAATTAAACCTCATTAATAAAGTAACAAGGCACAATAAATCCTGTCTTTATAGGATATCTTCCTGGTTTCTTGAAACTGATACTAGAACTAGGTTGAAGGACATGCTCTTTTCATTAACCTTTATTCCACTCCTATACCTGTACGCTGGATCATCGTCACACGATATTATTAAAGGAGAGATATTTAAACAGAATCAATTACAAGAACAGAATCAATTAATATACCTCGAGCGTGCGCGCGCGAGAGAAATACCCGAAAATCAAATCACTAAAAGCAGAGAAAGTCAGGAGAGTGTCTTGAAAAGCGAAATTATTGAGAGATTGGTGAAATTAGCACAACTTGATGTCCATGCGATGTTGAAACTCAATGATTATTCTGAGGGATCATTGTTATCTATTGAGCGCACTCTTAAAAATAATCGTAGCGTTTCGAATCCTGCCGGATATCTATTCTCTCTTTTAAAAAAGGTTCCCAAAGAAAAGACGAAAGATTCTCTGGACGCGCTACCGCGCTCTGTTTCTGATTCTGTTCCTGTTAAATATATTTCTGATAATTTTGGGTTAACGAATCCGGAAGAGCAAGTGCACTTCAAAGCGCCTATGTATAATCAATTTACCCCTGCACCTTCCACGGTCAACATCTCCGAGACTTGGAGAAAGAGCCCAGCAGAGATGAAGAAGATATTTGATACTATGCCTGCAAATACTCCCCATTCTGTTAAGCAGCAAATCATTAATGTCTTTAAGACATGCTTCACTAATCATCAATTCGATGAAGTATATGGCCCTGATAGGAGCTCAGAGATACAAAAGGGACGTGAGATAAGAGCCCGAAAAGAAAAAGAAAAGCAAGAGTTGCTCAATACTATTCGTGATCCAAGAAGAGAAGAGGCCGAAAGATTGCTGGCACAAATTATGGGAGATAACACCTCGTCTGATGATTCCCTTCATTCACTCCCGGAAGTACCGGTTGCCAAACAGAAGAGCAATTTCCCCCGCTATGACCAGATTTTCTTCCCACCCAGAAAAGATAGAGATTTATATTGAGCTTAGGTACCGGTGTGGCAAAAGTTCTAGAGGTCTCATTTGAAAAACTTCCCTAATTTTTCTATCTTGATGCCACCATCCAATTAACACTTTTATGGGAGGAAATATGGCATCTTTTACTTTCACTATCACAGGTGATCCAATACCATGGGCAAGGGCTACGCCCAATTATACACAGAGATACATGTATGATTGCCAAAAGGCAATCAAGTCAGTAATTAGAGATCAATTAACAGAAGCAATGGGTAGTCAGGCTATGCTAAAGGGACCCCTAGAGCTTGTAATTTATTATTACTTCTCAATACCGGCCAGCCTATCAAAAGTAAAGCAAAACGCCCTGTTAGGAACCCCTTATACATCAGCTCCGGATATTGACAACTGCACAAAGTTCCTGTTAGATACAGTAAAAAATATAGTGATCCGTGATGATAGATACGTGTGGAAAGAGGAATGCTACAAGTTATACGACTGGATTCCTCGAACAGATTTTACTTTTAAAGAAAGCCAAGAGTGAAAAATATTAAACATAGCACTAAAAAAAGAATGGCTCCAAGAATTGTAGACCACGAAAAGACCTTCTATAACGAGGTTTATCGTGATATGGGATCACTAAGAATTAACCATATAAATGATGGTTATTTGTTAAAATTCGCTCTTGATTGGGTTGATTGGGTATTAGATCCTAAAAATGATTGCCTCACTCTTGAAGAATTCTACTCATGGAAAAGAATACACTCAACCACCGTAGCTCGCTGGATGGAAAGATGTGAAGAGTTGAAAGAGGCTCATGCCTTTGTGAAAGAATATCTCTATATCAAGCGTGATAAGGGAGCCATACAAAGGAAGTATGATGCTGGGTATATTAAGTACACAATGCCTAACTACAACGAAGATTTTAAGAAGCTTGAAGAATGGAGAGCTAAGCTGTCTGATAAGATAGGAAATGCTGGCAATGTGCAATATGTATACATGGATAAGTTTTGAATAACTCAACTATTATTAAGCCTGAGTCCATTATAAAGCTTAATAAATTTGTCCCAAGGGAGTATCAACTTCCTGTTTGCCGTGCCTTTGAGGAAAAGACTCATAGAAAGTTCCTTATCGTTAATCCACGCAGGTCGGGAAAGGATTACTGCTGGTTCTCGCTTATGATACGAGAAGCGGTAAGAAGAGAAGGTCTATACATGTACTGCCTGCCCACTTTTTCCCAAGCAAGAAGTGTAATCTGGGAAGGGAAAAGCAATACGGGATCTAACTTCTTAGATCAACTTCCAAAAGAGCTCATAGCCAAGATCAGAAATGATACCATGACAATCAACCTGACTAATGGCTCCATCATCCGTCTTGTTGGATCTGATTCGTATGACACCTCCATCGTCGGGAGCAACCCTAGGATGATCGTTTTCTCTGAGTACGCCCTATGTGATGAGAATGCATATAAACTTGCAGCCTTGCCCATCCTCAGGGCCAACGATGGCATTGTCGCTCTCATATCAACCCCTCGTGGCAAGAATCATATGTACGAGTTGTATCAGATAGCAAAGAACTCCCCTGATTGGTTTGTGCAGTTTCTGACCATTGAAGATACAGGTCATATATCGGCGCATGAGGTAAGAAGAGAAATAGAATCTGGTGAGATATCAGAAGATCTAGCTCAACAGGAATATTATTGCTCCTTTGAGATGGGTCAAGAAGGAAGTTACTACGCAAAATATATTGATAAGATGCGAATTAAGGGACAGATTGGATTGGTGCCATGGGAGCCTTATCACAAAGTTTCAACTAGCTGGGACCTCGGAGTAAAAGACCCAACATGCATCATCTTCTTTCAGGTAATTGGACAAATTGTACGTATTATAGATTATTATGAGGCCTCAGATCATGGAATGGATCATTTTGCTAACGTGGTGCTTAATAAGCCTTACAGTTATGGTTATCATTTTCCCCCGCATGATATCATGGCTCGAGAATCGGGACGAGGATTGACCAAGAAAGAGATGTATAAAGAGCTGGGTATTAAGTTTACCGAGCCTGTTATGATCGATATAGAGGATGGTATAGAACTCTGCAGGCGGTCATTTAACAAGATATGGATAGATGAAGGCAACTGTAAGAAACTCATTAAAGCTCTTGAAAACTACCGTGAAGAGTTCGATGTGCGCAGGAAGGTATATAAAGGTCGACCGCTCCACGATTGGGCGAGCCATGCATGTTTTACTGGTGATACAAAGATATTGACGCGTAGCGGAATGCGTCAGATAATGGATGTAGAAGAAAATGACGAAGTTCTAACATTATCTGGGTGGAAAAAATGCACGAAAGCGTTCAAGACAAGAAAGAATGTTCAGCTTGTGGAAGTAAAATTCAGCGACGGTACGATAGTGAAATGTACGCCGGATCATTTATTCTTAACGACGAACGGATGGAAATCAGCAAAAGACCTGACGAAGGGTTCAAGGATCCAATCGTCCTTGACGAACTCACTCAATATTTTGATGGATCTTTGTATCGTTTATGGCCGAATGAGAGATATTTATCTAAAGGCGGAAAAAGACTCCATAGAGCAGTGTGGGAAAATGCTTTCGGCACAATATCAAAAAATTGTCACATACATCACAGAGACAGTGACACCCTTAACAACAATCTCTGGAATCTCGAATGTATACCAGCCGCAGAGCATCTCAAACTTCCTAGGCCTAATAACAAAGGATTTAGCGATAGCGCTCGAAACAAGGCTACTGAATGGCATCGCTCAGAGGCCGGTCGCTTATGGCATAAAAGACATGCTGAAAGAAGCAAAGGATGGGAAAAATGGACAAGACGAACAGCAGAGTGCATCCTCTGTAAACGTAGCTATGAGGCGCTTGTACGCAGAAATGGGTTCTCTCAGAAATTCTGCCACCCAAACTGCAAAGCCACTTTCTATAGGAAGCGTAAAAATGATTCATAGGGAAGATGTCTGGGATATAACAGTTCCGGAGATAGGACATTTCTCATTGGAAAATGGCGCTATTGTTCACAACTCGGATGCGTTTAGGTATATGTGTGCAGCTCTTCCTAAGACTAAAGATGGATTGTCTGCAAAAGAATTAGATCAAAGATATAGGGATGTTATGCTTGGCGATCAAGCTGGGTTACCTTCTGTTTTCAGGACAGATTTGCCTGATTATTAATAGGACATTATTATGATGCTAGATGTAGCAACTTACAAAAATATTCTCATCCGTATCTTAAAAGACATTTATAGCGATGCAACCGTTGGCCCTTTTCTAGGTTTCAAAGGTGGAACTGCGGCTATTTTATTTTATGGACTTGATCGATTTTCTGTGGATTTAGATTTTGATTTACTTGATTCATCAAAAGAACAGCAGGTTTTTGAACAGCTCAAAGAAATTCTTAAAGAACATGGTACTATTAAAGAGTCTTACGAAAAAAGGTACACGCTGTTCTTTGTAGTTTCTTATAGCGATAAATTGCAGAATATTAAAGTCGAAGTTAACCGTAGAGATTTTGGATCAAAATATGAGGTGAAATCTTATCTTGGCATTTCTATGAAAGTAATGGTGAGGGAAGATATGGCGGCTCACAAAATGGTTGCTATGCTTGAGCGGATCGGTAATGCAAATCGTGATATTTTTGATACATACTTTTTTTTGAAAAATAACTGGCCCATTAATGATCAGATTATCGAAAAAAGAACCGGGCTATTGATGCATCAATTTTTAAAAAAATGCATTCAAGAGCTTGAGTCTATGAGTAATCAGGGTATTTTGGCGGGCTTAGGTGAGTTGCTTGATGCTAAAGCAAAGACATGGGTCAAGGAGAAGCTACTCACAGAAGCCATTTTTTTGCTTAAAATAAAGCTTGAAAGCATCAGTAATAATAGGACAGATTTGCCGGATTATAGAGAACATAATAATAAGTAGGTCGATAGATGCTAAAATAAAAGGTGACAAGTCGCTCCTTTTGCCGTATGATTTTCAACTGAATGTTACTTTATTTATTATATTATTCGAAGGAGCGATCATGTTGCGATGGTCACAATTAATTAAAACGCTACGAAATGCGTGTTACTATTTCGATAAACGGCACTTTATTGTCTTCTCGGCTCTCATGGCCTCATCTAGTGCTTTCTGTCAGGATTTCATACAACTCGGTAATGGAACCACATTTATCCCCAATCGACTAGGCAATATATCAGTGTTGCATAACGACGATGGATTCCATGTCCTGACAAGCGACAATGAGATTTATCCTGTGAGGAATTACTTTGTCGATAAACGTCTTCGTGGACTGAAAAAAGAAAAGCTCAAGGCATTCCTACAAGCTGGATACATACAAGTGAATCAAATGAGCGACGGACAATACAAGCTCGATGCTAAAGTTCGTGGTCTTGGCGGTGGTCCTATCTGTGGTATGGTCGCCTATTGGGCAACTAAATTAACCTGTTATGCCTTTATGGGAGCGGCTGCAAAACAAGCAATTGTTTCCACTGGTGTCTCTATAGGAGGAACTTTTGGTGGAGAAGCTGGCGCTGAAATTGGCGCAGCTGTTGGTGGGATGGTTGGAACCGCAGGTAATATGGCAATGGGTGGCATGGCTACTGCAGGAGCCGAAGGACTTGTTACAGCCCCTATTGGTATGGCTGCCGGAACAATAATCGGTGATGGAATTTTATCTTCCCCCGTTGTTGCCCAAGCTGTAACTAATGGTGCTCAAGTAGTTGGTGGTGTAATGACAGCAGCGCATGGGTCGGAAGCGATTGGGGCAACTATTGCTGTTGTCGAAACTGTCTCAGCGGTAGTTGGCGGTTTCTTTTCTGGACCATGGTGCCCATAAAAAATATCTACATAAAATGGCTTATCGTTTGCAGCATCCTCTTGTTGGTGGGTTTTATCATTATTTTCTTTAATAAATCCACTGGATCTGATGTGCATATGTTAAGCGTTATGGGTGTTTTCTCATTTTATTTAGCGGCACTTCTCAAATTATACGAAGATCAATAATAAATTAAATTACTTAGGAAATTATATGAAAAGATTATTAATAGCATTAGTATTATGTGGCAATCTATGCGCCTCTGAGCAAGAAAATCTAAATAATGCAAGAGTGGCTAGTGGAACAAAAGGATTTTTTAAGGGTTATTTTGGTACAAAGGCGCTCATATACGGGGCAGTTTGTGTAGCTACACCCGCAACTTTCCCTCTATGGGGACCGTTAGCTCCACTTATTATTCCTGCTGTAGTAGCCGGCACATTCACTTTATCTGATCCTGTGGCTATTGGGGTTGGAGCAGCAACCGGTGCTTGGGCTGCTGCTTCTGTTAAAAAGGCCGAAGAAAAGAAGCCATAATTCTGTAGCATTATTTAACGGTACACTAATCTAATTAGAAGGGATCTTAACGGGTCCCTTCTTTTTTATAGTAATTTTTTCTTGAACTCTTATTTTTCTGTAACTACACTATCCTAAATTGATCTGGATCAGGTATTTTTTTGTATTTCTCCTGCCTGGTCCAGCTCGCGTAGGAGTAGAGAGTGATATTTCCCGATCTTGGTACACCTTATTTGTCTGAAAATAATCGTGGCGTCCTCAACCGATTGCAAACTTTTTATGCTCAAGCAATCACGTTAAACCAATCATTTTGGCAAGAAGCGGACACCGATACTCGATACGAGGCGGGAGATCAATCATTCTTTAATGATCTTTATGGCAACCTTCCTGCTAACCGCAGACGTCAATTCATGTTCAATCGGATAAAGCCGATTATAAACATGATATCAGGGCACCAACGGAGAAATAGAAAGACTACTATCTGCCAGCCTATAGAGAATGGCGATGCAGAGACCGCGGATCAATTTACCAAAGTATTGATGCATATAGCCAATAATGAAGGCATATATGAAACAGTATCAAGCGCCTTTCACGGTTCTCTTGTTACAGGCATGAACCTTCTCTATGTGTGGAATGATTACCGTGGGGATCCAGTTTCAGGAAATATTAAAGTAGAACATTGTTCATACAACAGCTTTTTGATCGATCCATACTTCCGTAAGATGGATTTGTCAGACTGTCGCGGCGTTCTTCGTAGACAATTCCTCAATAAGAGAACGATCATATCCCTCCTTCCTAATCATGCCGATGAGATTATGGGTCTTATGACTCATGATTCTGGTTCTGGAAGGGATGGGAAATTCCAGTTTATGCCAGAGAGCTATTCTTGGTCAGTAAATGACCTTCTTACCTATGATGAATTTTGGTATCAAGATTATAGAACACAACGCATGCTAGTCGATACTGAGACTGGCGAATCAATGGAATGGACAGGGAAAGATGACGAAGATCTCAAGCTTTATCTCAAGATGTATCCTCAAGTGCAAGTCGTTAAGCAAGAGGTGCCGACGGTCAAGTTGGCTATTGTGGTTGAAAACAAAGTATTTTACGATGGTCCTAATCCCCTTGGTATTGACCGCTACCCCTTCGTGCCGGTATTTTCATACTACAACCCACAAATGCCATACATGCCGTACCGAATATGTGGCGTGGTACGTGGTCTGCGAGACGCCCAATACTTATACAACAGGCGTAAAGCAATCGAACTCGATATACTCGAGTCTCAGATCAACTCAGGTTTCAAGTATAAGGAAAACGCTTTAGTTAACCCAAGAGATATATTCCTGACAGGACAAGGTAAAGGTTTGGCCTTGAAGGAAGAAGCTCAAATGACTGATGTTGAGCAAATACTCGCTCCCAATGTGCCACCTTCAATGCTTGAAATCTCCAAGATACTCGCTGCTGAAATGACACAGATCTCAGGCGTTAATGAAGAATTGCTTGGAAGTGCCATTGATGAAAAAGCGGGCATCCTTTCCATGCTCAGGCAAGGCGCAGGATTAACTACCCTGCAGATCCTCTTTGACAACTTAGACTACGCACAGAAGTTGTTGGGTCAGGTTATGATCGATGTTATCCAGGCTAACTATATGCCCGGAAAGATTAAAAAGATTTTAGAAGGCAAAGAACCCACCGCTCAATTTTATAACAAAGCATTTGGGAAATACGGCGCAGTCGTTGAAGAAGGGCTGAATACCGCTACACAACGCCAGATGCAGTTTGCACAACTATTGCAGCTTCGGGAAGTCGGAGTCCCAGTCCCGAATTCTTCGCTTCTTGAGGCTGCAACTATTCAAAATAAAAAAGAACTTATCGAAACTATTGAAGCTGAACAGAAACAACAACAGCAAATGCAGCAAATGCAACTTCAATCTCAGATCGAGGCCGCCCAAGCTCAAACAGAACTCGCCCGTGCTCGTGCAGTAGCAGACAAAGGGTTAGGCATAGAACGTATGTCTCGTGTCGAAGAGAACCATGCTCTTGCTGAAGAGAGAAGGGCACAAGCGGTTAAAGATGAAGATATCGGATTCTTGAACTTGGTTAAGGCGCTTAAAGAAGTTGATAGCATTGACTTAGCTCAAATAGAGAAGTTACTTGCTCTCAGCAATATTATGAAGCAGCATGAACAAGAATCACAAGAGAAAAAACGAGCAGAACAAAATGCAGAACAAGATATTGTTAATTCTCTTACCCCTATGGGAGCTGGAACGTCACCTGTACCCCAAGGTTAGAGGTAGTACCAACCTTGCAGCAACCTGTGACATTTTGTCCCATGTTGGTCTGTAGTAACTAAGAAAGGCTTGCTATGGCAAGACATCATCATTCAAAAAAACATCACGAACAAGGTCATTACGAAGGTCATGAAAACCGCAGACATCAAGAGATGCACGACGGCGGCATGATCACTGAAGACCACAGCGCAATTGCAAACATGCCACAAGAAGTCATGATCAAACCATATCCAAAAGCGCGTCATTATATGGATGAAGGCATGGATGACACTATTAGAGGGATCGACCGTCAAATGGAAGAAGATTCCCCTAAGGGCAGAAATAATATGCCACATAAATTTTAGGAAGATCATGGCAATCATGATACGAGACCCTAAAAGCTTAGCTACCAAGACAGCATGGAAAATATTGGGCAAGCCCCAAAACATGCAGAAGCAACCCGCAGGTTTAGCTGAAAAAGTTAATGAGCGGCTTCTTCGTTTTGATTCTAGGTTCGTAAGATAAAATAGTGCCCTGTTTTTTTATGTTCAGCAGGGCACACCTAAGGAGAGAAGATGGATATAAACATACTTTTAAGAAATACATTCATGTCTAACGTAGACCCACGTAGAAGGCAAGAACTTTCAGATGCACGTATGATCCAAGAAGATCACGGCAAGATGGCCAACCTTTCAGAAAAGCCAATACATAGGCAATTTGATGCATGGGAATACCCAGAACGGTTAGCTATGTTTAACCAAAGTTCGCGCACAAAGTAACCTAAAGATTACCAAAAGAGATAATCATGATGTGTAAAAAATGCAAAAAATCACCGTGTAAATGCAAGAAAATGGTGAAATAATGGCAAAGAAATTCTGGATCCAAGACGCAATTAAAAAGCCGGGGGCACTTCACGAAGAACTGCACGTTCCTAAAGGCAAGAAAATACCTAAGGCCAAGCTGAAAAAAGCTGAAAAGGCTGGTGGCAAAGAGGGCAAGCGGGCTGCTTTAGCTATTACCTTGGGCAAATTACGCAAGAAGAAAGGCAAATAATGCCAATACTTACTAAATCTGCGCCAAAAAAGGCCAAGAAGAAGCGTATGAAGGAAGAAATGGATAAATGGAAAGCTGGAGAATTGCATTCTGGCTCAAAAAATGGTCCAATTGTTACTAATCCAAAGCAGGCCATTGCTATTTCTTTAAATGAAGCGGGAATGTCTAATAGGAAATCTAAAAAGAAGAAATCGAAGAAGTGAGTTTCTTCCTGAATCGATATTCTTTCCTCTGATGATCGGCGTTAGAGAGAACTTCCAAGTTTTCGAGTCGGTTGTCAGAGGAATCGTCATTTATATGATGTACATGTTCCCATCGTTCTAACTTTCTTCCTAGGTGTTGTTCCATAATCCATCTATGTTCTCTAAATCTTTTTCCATCAACACAAATGTGTTTGTAGGTATGTAAGGGTTTATTTGTTTTTTGGAACCCATGAATCTCTCTATGTTTTGGCAATAAATCTTTAGCCATACATGATCGAGAACAGTATTTAACTTTTCCAGAATCAACACGGCATTTGGGAGCATAAAATTCTTTGCTGCATATTTTACAATTAAATGTTTTTCCTGTTTTTCTGCTAGGTTTAGGTTTGCCGCGCGAAGCTTCAACAGCTTTGCCAATTGATAATTTGTTTGCACATACTTTTGAGCAATATTTCCCCTTACCTTGCTTCAGTTGCCATCCTGAAGCGTATAATTCTTTATTGCATTCAAGACAGTTAACCATATGTCCGGTTCTTTTACCCAAAGCAGCCCCTATCGTTTATTTATTGAACAGTTTATAGTATAACATAAGAGCACGAGCATTGCCATAGCACTTCATGAATCTGGGCAATCAAAGAAGAAATCAAAAAAGAAAAAATAACTGCTCTGACCCCACTTGCTTGAATGTGAGTGGGGTTTCTTTTTGTGTGTTCCCATGCTATTATCACCCCATCTGAGATGATAAATTAACATTCATTATATGCATTCTGTTGTTTCAGAATGTACTCCTCCCCACTCATCGCAACATGGGTGGGGTTTATTTTTATGGGATAGCGTGCTATTATCACCCCCGGCAGAGATAATATTAACTTAAATTCTTGTGAGTATTTATATGACTACTCTGCCTTAAACCCCATTCCTATGAAAAAAGTAAAAAATAAACCTAAAGATAAGACCGTTGGCCAACAATCTGTTGAGGCACTTCAAGAAAATCCGCAAGAAATAAGTGTTATTGAGCAACAAAAGCAGATGCAGAGTGAATATATGAAATATCTACTTACATCTATTGACGAAGGATTTAATCTATATCGCACTAGTTTCTTTGTGGAAGTTCAAACCAAAAACGAAAAGTTGATGCCCAATGTGTTTAGAAACTATTTTATTCACCGGCGGAGTTGTCCTAGTCCTAACTACGATCAGTCTGTATTTAGATATAACGTAGATAAAGGCCAGGTTGAATATCTGTGGACCGTCCCGTCTCGCGATGCGTGCTTTCATCTTAAGGAGAACTCACTCCTGGTATCCCACGATGAAAAAGACCTTCTTGGTTTCGTACTTAAATTTGCTGATGGCACTCTTTTTAAAATGTGTAAGCACTATAATGATGAAAAGCCCAATTCACCCGAATTAAACAGTGCTCAATAGCACCAATTAGGAACTATATGGATGTTAATTCACTTCCCCACGCACCTCAATATGCAATAGATGCGATGAATAAATCTACAAAACAGATAGATTTCCCTCCCCTTCCACAAGAGCAAACTCAAAGCATAGCGCAAACACAGCAGCCAGAACCAGTTCCAGAAGAATCTGTGCAAAATTATCAATCTGAGCCTGAAATTACACAGAGTGCTCAAGAACAAGCTCCAGAAGCCACGCAAGAGTCAATACGCGACTACTCAAAAGAAGAGAACCTGCGTGTAATCCGTAAGCGAGCAGCAGCAGCAGACAAATTCGAGCGTGAACGTAATGAGGCGTATAAAAAGATACAAGAGTACGAATCATATAATAGCGTTGCTAAAAGCCAGCAGATGCGCATTGATCAGCCTCAGAAATCAAATTCTCGACTTGCAATAGGACAAGATGATCTTGTTGAAGGCAAGCATCTTTCTGCTTTGGAAGAAGAAGTGCAAGATCTTAAGCAACAGATAAGCAAGAATCAGCAAGAGGCCATCTTGGCCGCTACTGAAGCGCGATTGAAATCTCAGTATCAGGACTTTGATACTGTTGTATCGGAAGAAAATCTGGAAACGCTGAAAATACTAGAGCCTGAACTTGCCGCCGCTCTTGATGCAACCCCTAATTTATATATTAAAGCGGTATCGGCTTACAAGTTGATTAAAGATAAAGTAGAGCCACTTATCAGACAAGAGGAGCATGTCATGAAAGAAAAGAAGAAGATTGCTGAGAATCTAGCAAAGCCACGTCTATCGCCAACAGCAGCCACAGCGCAGCAAGGAGACTCTGCATTAAGCAAGGCAAATATGTTTGCAGATGGGTTAACTTCTGATATGAAGGCACAGCTTTGGAAAGAAATGCAATCATCTAAGAAAAATTACTAAAGTCATTGCGTTATTATTCCCCCTTGCAGTATGCTTATAACTAGTAACTGTGAGGGGGTTATCATGAAATTCCTGTTAATGTTTTGCTCGCTATCTTTATTTGCTATAAATATAGATAAATCGAGAATCTTAAAGCCTCTTATTATGAGTGAATGGTGCGCGAGTTCGTCCATTCGCGATGAAACAGATCCTTCTTCTGAAGGGCAATCGCGTATCTACGAAAAGAAATTTGAATGCAATATTTGTTTAACCCGATTTGATAGCGCCTTTCACTTAGACAGACATTATCGTAAGCATACCGGTGAGCGGCCATATAAATGTCCATTTTGCTCCAAGTGCGCATCAAGAAGTGATAATCTCAAGCAGCATATGCTTTTGAGGCATAATCCTGCAACAAATTTCCCTCCCCGTGTTCATCCAGTGTTTGTCCCATTTGCTGACAAAGATGTGTTGCCATTGGGACATGAAAGATTTACCCTTAATGGTCTTCGTCCCTTAGAAATGAAGCCACCAGTCAGGACATTAGAGATAATGAAGATCGCATCCATCTTGAATGCAGTCGATATTAATCCTATTACTTCTGGCGCCAAAGATGAAAAGCGCGATACAATGCCATTAAAGAAGAGAAGATTTATCGCGATAATCGAGTAAAATATCCAAATCAGTGGGGCAGTAAAAAAATGTGTTATAGCTGTGGGATTGTTTTATTTTTAATCAAATTTATCTATACTAACGTCGCTGTACGAAGATTCGCGCCTTCAAATCCTTTTCTATCGGCTGTACCGTGACTCGCCACCACATGGCTGTACGCAAGTTTCGCCAACTTGAAGTAGTAATTCAATGCTTCAAGGAGATATTATGTCTATTACGACTACATCTTCGCTACCAGCCCCAGTTCAGCAAAGCTTTTCATATAAGCTGCTTTCGGTGCCGGTGCCAAATATGATTCATAAAATCCCTGCGATGAAGAAGAATATGCCACGCAATGGTGGTACAACTCTTCGTATGCGTAGGTATAATCCGTTAAATACTGCTATGGTGCCACTTGGCAACTCTGGCGTTACTCCACCTCCTCAAAATCTGACGGCTGTGGATATTGATGCGAAAATTTCGTTTTACGGTAAACGTGCCGTAACAGTTTATTTGTCTTAAGACGTATGTACAAATAAACGAGCAGGTTAATAATTGTTCTTTGAAATTCCCGATTTTGCAAGCAGATGGCCTGCTTTAAATCAGCCCTGATTGACTTGGATCCCCTAACGTATAAAGACGAGGGCGACAAGGCGCAAGTGTTTATTTATTGTCATAATTTCTACAATGTAATGCACGCATCTGATCGAAATATATCTTACGAATGGCTAATGTTTCTTTAGTTACAGCTTGGCATCCTGATTTGCCTTTTACGGCACCAGATCCTTTGAATGTTGCTCTCATTTTAAGCATGATCT
>Ga0302320_10009412_pt1 | contig 21017 bp, 24 predicted proteins | sample Bog_T0_3_FD_202130 | JGI IMG/M metagenome (GOLD analysis project Ga0302320, IMG submission 202130) | Peat permafrost microbial communities from Stordalen Mire near Abisko, Sweden - Bog_T0_3 | ecosystem: Environmental > Terrestrial > Soil > Wetlands > Peat | place: Sweden: Abisko, Stordalen Mire...
GGTCTCTTTTTCATACCGGGACTTGGACCGATTCTTGCCGCTGGTCCAATCGTAGCCTGGATTGTTGCCGGTCTTGAAGGCGCAGTTGCGGTTGGGGGCGTTAGCGCAATTGGTGCGGGCCTGGTTAGTATTGGCATCCCCAAGGACAGCGTATTGAAGTACGATGTCGCCTTGAAGACCGACAAATATGTGCTTGTCGTCCACGGAACGCCTGAAGAGGTAGAGAAGGCCAAGTACATCGTGGCCGGCTCGGAACAAAGTCATTACGCAGTTTATGGCGATGCGGTACTTGCCTAAGAGGCGGCCGGACTGTGCTGCGATTGTCAGGGCTCCGAAGAGACTTCATGGAGCCTGCTCTTCGCGGCGCGGTAAGTGCAGATCGCCATTGTCGGCTTGATTAAGAGTAATTAGGGGAGCTGCGATGCTCGCTTCGTGGCAGGAGCAACACCAAACCAAGTGTTGCTCCCATGCCTCGAACTTGAGAGATTGCCAGGCTCAATAGGAAACGGTCAGAAGATTGGAAACGCTGCCAACGCCAGGGGCGGAAAATGCGGCGTGCTCGGCGTCTTCGTGTTCTCTCCATGAGTGCACGCGACCGCGCAAGATCACCTGGGCGCCAGAAGCCTCTACCGTAATATCCTTCGCTTCAATTTGGGCATCGCGTCTGAGTGCGTCCTCAATTTTGGCCTTGATGTCCATGGTATTCAGGCTCGGCTTGAGTTCAGTTTCGTTCGACACCCCTTTGACGCCGCGCAGGGAGCGAACAGCTGTTGCAGCTGCTTCCTTCTGGAATTGCCACTCGGCAGTCCCCTGTAGCGTGATCCAGCCGTTTGAAATCTTAAGCTTGATAGTGTCAGGGACTTGGGAGTTCCAGATCAGATGATTGGCAGCCGCAGATGCAATGTCCTCGTCTGTGCGTTCGCTCTCGAATGGCAGGTCGACGATGATTTCGCTTGCGACCGAGGTGACGCCGACAACCCGGAGAGCTGCACTCTCGGCTGCCCACTTCTCATATAAACTACCAACGTGCCCATCAAGCTCGACGACTCCGTCGTTGACTGAGACTCCAATCTTCGTTGCGCAAACGCTTGGTTCCCAGCGTAATTCCTGCTCCACATTATTCTTGATCGTTTCTGCTGTCTTCACCTGTGCACCTTTTCTACTGGTTGAGCTATCGGTTATGCATCATGATCCTACCGCAGGATCGTGGCTAGATCATTGCAGAGTCGATGCCCTGGAACTGTGCCGAATTGCTCTGCGCAGAAGCTGACGACCATCTCTGCCGCCAATAGCCGGAGATCTGCCTAAACCGAGCTAAGAAGTCCGCTAGGAACTCCTTTGCTCAAAGTCTGGATACGATGAGCAAACGGGAACAGCTTATCTGGTTGACGAGTGAAATCCTCTTAGGATGAATGATCATATTCGCAAAGACCATGAAGACCTTCTTGAAAGTCTTGTGGGCGGCAAACTGCCGCGCAACTTAAGTTGGAGTGCTGTTGTTGACCTCATTGGACAAATCGGCGAGGTTCAGCCGCACGGTAATGACGAGTTTGCGTTTGTAGTGGGTTCCCAGAAGGGGTTCTTCAAGCGTCCCAGCTCCCATGATCTCGACGTCGAAGAGATTTCAAAGCTGCGCCGGTTCCTCAAAGAAGCTGAGGCCCTTGGAAAACCAGAAGAAGCACACCAGATCGGACGAATGGTTGTGGTCATCGACCATCAAGCTGCCCACATTTACCATGATCTCGGCGGGACGCGGCCGAAAGATGAAGTCACTGTCAAGCCGTATGATCCTTTCGGATTTCAACATCATCTGATTCACCGCAAAGAGGCCCACTATAAGGGTGATCATGTTCCCGAGGAGGACTCCTACTACGAGGAGATCGCCACGGATCTTGTCCATGCCGAAGCCATCATCCTCATCGGCCACGCAACGGGTAAGAGTAGCGCGGTCAATTTCCTCAGTGACTATCTGAAGACCCATCATCCGGAAACATTTCAGCGAATTATCGCAACCGAGATTGTGGATCTCTCTGCCCTGACTGAGCCGGAGATTGAGGAGATTGCGAAGAGGCATCTTCGGGCTGCGACTGTCCCAGTCTGAGGGCAGAATGGCGCCTGTATGCTCTTCCAGGCAAGATCGTATGAGTACTTCCATTGCCACACAGCGCTAAGGATGAGGATGTCATGCCTGGATATAAGTCTATCGACAGGATTCAAACCGTCACTGCAATCTCATTTGACCAACAGGTATTGAAAGGTGAAGGGCCAATCGTAGTCGAGTTTATGTCTTATGGCTGTGCACACTGCGGTGCGATTGAGCCGAGTCTTCAGCAGGTTGCGGAGATAGTGGAATCCACGGAGAAGATCTTCAGGCTGAACATTGAGGTCGACAGGGAACTTGCCGATCTTTACGAGATTCAGGGAACCCCGACCCTGATCATGTTTCTGAATGGAGCAGTCATTGGGCGCGACGAGGGGCCAAGTCCCGATGTGTCGAATATCCTGGCCCTGGTGCGGCAACCATACGAGTAATGAAATGAGTTTAGATCATGCAGAACGAGTTACAGTCAGCGCCAATCCTGTTGTTTAACGACGAGTGTGGAGTCTGCCGAAGCATTGCAAATTGGGTCAAGAAGCAGATACAAGCAGGATCGGTTGCGACTAGCATTGTGGTACGACCGATTGGCCAAGACCCCAATGAACTGCGGTCACTCAATCAAGGCCTGAATATCTGGGATGCCTATGCAACAATTCACTTGCTGATGCCGGATGGCTCAATGAAACTCGGTGGAGAAGCCGTTGCCGAGGTTCTGCGTCAATTACCCGCTACCAGATGGTTCACCTGGACGTTCGCAATCAGCGTCTTCGGAGTTCGGCCATTCCAGGCGATATTGAACCTGGCTTATGCCATCCTGGCAGACGTAAGGCCAGTGTTTGGCTGTGAGAGTTGCGGTACGCCAAGCCCTTGGGTCCGTCCGATCAGGTGGATCGTCAAAAGGGCAGAGTCACTCTTTGGTGGAATTCACCACCCGAGTGCAATTCGCCATTTCAGCTCATTGCCGGCGAGAGGGCGTCCTCCGCAAACGCATCACATTTAACTTCAGATATTGAATGCGAAATCGGCAGGCCGCTAATCCGGGTATAGGAACTCATGCTCTTCATTCTTGCAGCAGCCGCCAAGGTCTCCCGGTTGCCATCTCCAGGGTGGCCTGGGACGATGGGCTGAAGTCGATCGGCGACAGAATCCCTGTCGGGATGGAAGGGAAAGGATGAACGCTGGGCATAATTGCCTTCGGAGAATCAATCGGGTGACTTGGCATTCAGTCTCCTTTCTTGTGAAGCCAAAGGCGATGTTCAGAGGGTCTCAAACGGACGGTACTTCTTCTCAGAGCCATCGCTGCTTTGTGCGCTCATACCTTGATCTGGCGGCCTGCCCGCGTTTTGGGCGTTGTGCCGTCGCGAACATAATCATTGGGGATGTTCGACGCGCGCCTGACTGGCCGAGTGAACTCGGCGATGGGCGCGCATCAGGGCAGATGCTTCCGAGGCCGTAGCCGTGTACTGAGCAAAGGCCTTTTGCCACCATATGTTGAACCCGTCGGCAGCGAGACTTTGATTAGGAATGATGTGCTCCTCGTTTTGTTTGTTCCGCTCAAGGAAGGGCCGAGAGCTTGGTACGCTGAATCCTGGATACATGTCGATTCCATCCTTACCTGTTGAGCAGAGACTTTAATTGGTCAGCAACGGCTGGCCATAAATACAAAAATCGCCATTGCTGGAACCGTCGAGAATAAATCGTGCGCCATACACCGCGTCCGGTGTGCCATGGACGACCAATAGGAACTTGTCGGTCTTCAATGCTGTTTCATACTTGATGACGCTGTCTTTCGGGATGCCAATACTCACCAAGCCTGCTCCGAGAGCGCTGACCCCGCCAACAACAACCGCTCCCTCAAGGCCTGCGACAATCCAACTGACCAGTGGGCCGGCAACGAGAACCGGCCCAAATCCCGGAATTGCGAAGAACGCGGATCCAAAGAGAAGTCCCCACAACCCACCCCAGAATGCTCCAACTTTGCCCCAGTACTTCATCCGATCGCCTGCGTTGTAGAAGCCAATGACATGTTCATCGGTGTGCGAACCCTTGCCCGCAATCGAGAGGCTCTTCATATCTATCCCTGCGTGCTGAAGCGCCTTAATAGCGCGTTCCGCCTCATCGTGAGAGTCGTATACGGCGACAACTGAGTTTGTTGCAGACATTGCTTTCTCCTGGTTTCTTCACATCGATAAGACTGGTCGTGAACAGCTGCAAGCATGGATTCAGAGTGCAACTAACTGCTCAGTACTTGGACGGCACGGCGACCGTTGGGGGCCGATCCGATTGCCGAAGCCTTAGCCGCGTGCTCAGCATGATTCTCCGGCCTGGGACGGCTGGCCATCTGTTCAATCCGATACAGTCGTTCCCGCATTAGAGATTGACAATCGCATTGCGCGTTCATAGATGCCGTGCCCAGATTGTCTTGGCGCAACCGCTGAAGGATTGACAAGGCAAAGAGAAAGTGTGAAGTGATCCCTATGGAGCAACCTGATGATAATGCGGCAATGTATCTCGTAGGCGGCGGTATCGCTGCTCTCGCCGCTGCAGTTTTTCTCATTCGCGACGGCGATGTGCAAGGACACACAATCACGATCCTGGAGGAGTCATCCCGGATCGGTGGCGCTCTTGACGCTGCTGGAAACGGGACCGACGGCTACGTGATGCGCGGCGGACGCATGATTGAGAGCAAATATCTGTGCACCTATGATCTCTTTTCATCGATTCCAACTATCGATGGCTCCAGAACGGTAACTCAGGAGATCTTTGACTGGAACGAGACGATGAAGACCGCCTCCAAAGCCCGCTTGTTTCGCAACGGCCACAGGGTAGACACTCCGAGTTTTGGTTTGAGCGAGAAGGATATTCTCACCCTCGAGCGCCTGGCGATCGAACCGGAGGAGTTCCTTGGACGGACTATGATCTCCGACCAGTTCGCTCCGGGGTTCTTTGAGACGGACTTCTGGCGGATGTGGTGTACCACCTTCGCTTTTCAGCCCTGGCATAGTGCAGTCGAGTTTAAACGCTATCTGGTGCGTTTCACTCACATGGTGTCAGGCTTCAATACTCTTACCGGCATTATGCGCACTGTCTACAACCAGTTCGATTCGATGGTCCGTCCGCTACACAAGTGGCTCGAAGAGCGCGGCGTTAAGTTCGTGTTCAACACAACTGTGACAGACCTCGCATTCGCGTCTGGCGAAGAAGGTATTGCCGTCGAGAAGATCGTCGTCGAACGGAATGGTTGTGTCAGGGAAATTGGTGTTAAGGAACAAGACAGAGTTATCGTAACTCTTGGGTCGATGACCGAGGGTTCGAGTCTAGGTTCCATGGATTCGCCTGCTGCTTTGCTTGGGAAAGCCGATGGTGGTTCCTGGACCCTTTGGGAAAGGATCGCGGCAGGACGGACGCAGTTTGGGCGTCCCTCGAACTTTGCCGATCGCGTTGAGCAATCCAAGTGGATGTCCTTCACCACTACTGTTCATGACGCCACATTCTTCGAGATTATCCGGGACTTGACGGGCAACGTTCCCGGAGAGGGCGGACTCATTACCTTCCCTGAATCCAGTTGGCTGGCCTCAATCGTCTTGCCCCATCAGCCACATTTCATCGGACAGCCTGAGGGTGTGCAGGTTTTCTGGGGCTATGGACTGTTCGTTGACCTGCCGGGCAATTTCGTGAAGAAGCCCATGTCCGCATGTACGGGCCGCGAAATCATGACGGAGATCATCGGCCATTTGCGCATTCAGGAGCATAGCGCCAGGATTCTCGATACCTGCACCTGCATTCCTTGCATGATGCCTTTCATTACCAGCCAGTTTCTTCCTCGAAGCAAAGGGGATCGCCCTCAGGTCATACCGGAAGGCTCAAAGAATCTGGCGTTCGTGGGCCAGTATTGTGAGATTCCTGACGATGTCGTGTTCACAGTTGAGTACTCCATTCGCTCTGCGATGACAGCTGTCTACTCTCTCCTTGGCTTGAATCGCGAGCCGCCTTCTGTATACAAGGGGCAATTCAATCCACGAGTCCTGCTTGAGGCATTCCTGGCTTTGCACGAAATTGGCGTCTAGGTTTGACAGTTCTACGAACGTCGAGTCTGGCAAGGTCAGCTTCTGCCGCGTGGCCGTTCGCCTAAGGCCATAGTTAAGGGGACTGCTCTTGATTCTCTGGAAGTCGTTTCTTATCGCCTTCAGCGTGCTTTTGCCGCTGATCAATCCGCTCGGGTCGGCTCTCGTATTCCTGGGGCTCGCCGGTGAGGCGCCACCAGCCGTCTATCGGTCCTTGGCGCGTAAGATCGCGATCAACAATATCGTCTTCCTGGCAATCATTGAACTTTTGGGCGCATACATTCTCAATTTCTTCGAGATATCTCTACCCATTGTCCAACTCTCTGGCGGTATTGTAATCGCGGCCATGGGATGGTCTGTATTGAACGAAAGGGATGCTCGCGCAATCATCAAGAACAAGGAGGAGGAAAGCGAGGTGCGAGACGAAACACGGGCACGGTATCTTGAGCAGGGAGCCTTTTACCCTTTCACATTTCCCGTGACCTCCGGCCCTGGCACTCTTGTCGCGCTCCTGACGCTCACCGCTCGCATCTCCACTCGCGATATCTCGAAAGACGTTCTGGCCCATGTTGGCGTATTTCTTGCGGTCGTCATTCTCAGCGTGCTCGTCTATTTCTGCTACGCATTTGCTCCAAGGATCACCAGGATCATTCCTCCGTCCACTGCGCATGGCATCCTGAGGGTGGTTGCGTTCATCTTGCTCTGCATCGGTGTGCAAATCGCATGGAACGGGCTCGCAGTCTTGATCGCAGCGGTTCTCAGACCGTGAAGATAAACAGAACGAGCAAGTGGGAACAGATGAATCGCCCGGCGAGTGGTTCAATCGGAGAGTCAACCATTGCAAACAAATTGCAACCAACCTGCGTACTACGCATATCTCATCGATAATCAAGTTTGGCATCTTCAATCCGCCAAAATCATCCAAGTAATTAGACCGCTTTTCTGGAAGGACTTATCCTCATGACTACTCTGTTAGACCCCATTCAGATCGGCGACATCCAATTGCCGAATCGTGTGATTATGTCTCCGCTTACGCGCTTGCGTGGCACACCGGAGCACCTACCGGCGCAACTCATTGCCGAGTACTATACACAGCGTGCCGGTGCAGGGCTGATCATCTCCGAAGGCATCCCGGTTGTGCCTCAAGGCGTCGGCTACGCGAATGTTCCGGGGATTTGGTCGTCGCAACAAGTCGAGGCCTGGAAGCCGGTGACCAAGTCGGTGCACCAAGCAGGGGGACGTATCTTCGCGCAGATATGGCATGTGGGCCGCATCTCCGATCCACTGTTTCTGGAAGGCGAACTGCCAGTTGCTCCCAGCGCGATCCGGCCTGCCGGCCACGTGAGCCTGGTGCGTCCGGTAACTGAATATGTGACGCCGCGCGCGCTTGAGACCTCCGAAATCCCGGGCATTGTTGAGGGCTTCCGCAAGGGGGCCGAGAACGCGAAGCAGGCTGGCTTTGACGGCGTCGAAATCCATGGGGCCAATGGTTACCTGCTTGATCAGTTCTTGCAGGACGGATCGAATCATCGCACCGACGAGTACGGTGGATCGATTGAGAACCGTGCCCGGCTCATGCTTGAAGTCGCCGATGCGGTGATCTCAGTTTGGGGCGCCAAGCGCGTGGGGATGCATCTTGCGCCGCGCGGCGATTCTCAGGACATGCATGATTCAAACCCGCCGGCAACATTTGGCTATGTGGCGCGTGAGCTGGGCAAACGCGAACTAGGCTTTCTTCTTGCGCGCGAGTACTTCGGACCTGATCGACTTGGACCGCAACTCAAGAAACAATTCGGCGGCGTGTACATCGCGAATGAGAAATACACCCAGGCGCAAGCGAATCAGGTCATCCAGGATGGCGAGGCCGATGCAGTAGCCTTCGGTCGGTTGTTTATCGCCAATCCCGATTTGCCTGCGCGATTTGCGAGCGATTCAGTGCTCAATGTGCCTGATCCAAGCACCTTCTTCGCGCCGGGGCCGCATGGTTATACCGACTATCCTGCACTGAGTGTGTAGCGAAGGATTCGATGCAGTCGCTGTCAACTCGGTTTCCGTCACCCTTCGTAGCCTTGACTGCCTCAAGGTACTGCTCGATTCCATCTTCGAGTGAGATGCCTGGCGTATGCGTAGCTCCGTCCGTCGTCTCGCTCATATCAGCAGGAATCGAACCATTCGCCACCCCGGTGGCTTTTCGCCGCGCATCCAACGCCTCACGCGGTGCCTTGCCAACCTTTTGCGTATCCGTTTGCAGCCCTCTCGTCAGTCCAAAAAGAACGCGCCTCCTCCTTTCCATGAGGCTGGTTCCCCGTCGATGACGAGAGACGAGGGTCGGGCTTGTTCCCGTCCCACTGAACCGGATAGAATTGCCACAGTCCGTTTTCTGCTTTGCGTTTTTGCGTGAGGTCGATTCGATGGCTTTTGGTGTCCATGGTGTCCATTTAGTGGTGCCGTCGCTTTCAGGGGTTACTTTCATCACCTCAAAACCGACTCCTACTTATCACTTTGGACACAAAGATGGACGCCACGAAGCCTTGATTTTGTTAACTAGCTGATTCTAAAAAGGCGGGAGTAGTTCAGTGGTAGAACGTCAGCTTCCCAAGCTGAATGTCGCCGGTTCGATCCCGGTCTCCCGCTCCAAAAAATCAACAATTTACGAAGAGACCACAAAAACCTGCTCCATTTCTGCTCCGTTCATTCTTGAGTCCTCCCTAACGTATTGAATACAAGAGGTTAACTCACTTCTTTGCCTGCTCCGATTAGCGCCTGTGACAAATATTCGCATAAAGCTCCAGGAATCCTGCGCTTATGCGCCGTATTAGACGAATGAATGCCAGCGCGAGGTCGGAAAAGTGGACCAGTCTCATTGGTTTGATTTCTGGCGCATTGCCGCTGGTGAAAGAAGTCTTCCTGCACAATCTCGGCTCGAATCTCTCGATCTACAACGCGACGAGAAATCCGTAGTTGCATCGCGTGGACATCAGCAGGCTCAACCCAAGCAGTCTGAGAACAGGTTCCCACGCTCCACAGGCAGTTTTGCACGATCAAATGCACCGTCAATCGGATTCAGCGTCAGCCTGAAGGCGACCTGCCTACTGAGGCTTTTCAGGATTTTGTTGCGGATGAAGCGCCTTACCCACATGCCTTGCGGAGGTACCCAGCGCATGTTTGGTGTGCCTGTAGCCTTTCTGAAGTGCATTGCGAGTACCGTCCTGCGCAACCGAAATAGCCACGTCCGTGGAGCTTCCTGCTTTGGAGAGGGATGACGTTGTGTGGCTAGCGCCGCCTGCAATCGCCTGCTCAGTGGAACTACTGTTGGCAATGACCCCCTGAGCGGGATGCCTTCCGGCGCTAAACCATGCTATGTCCGTATCCGGCATTTTGTTGAGACGAGCAATCGGCTCAGGCGGGAAGTTTGTGTGGCTCATTTTGTCCAAGAGCGGCCATTCGCTCGATGCGATAAAGACAGAACCGTTCATGGGATGGCCAGGCTCACCGAGATTGATGATCCTGCCGGGGCGAAGTGCCACCATATCGACGCACTTGTCTGCGCCACACCCGGCCTGGCAGAGCGTCTCATTCAAGTAAGAAGCGTGCTTGCCCGGCGAGATCCAAACCCTGGCGCCGTTCTCCTCGGCGTGGAGTGTTGAGGCGCGCGTGATCTGGCTCACGTCGCATACTGTGTTCTCGTGGGCCGCGGCATACCAATAGACGGCCTTCCATTTTGCGGAATCGAGATTGCGGTCCGATGCGCTGACCAGCACAGCAACGTGCTCCGTGTCGAGATGATGCCCGTGAGGTCCGCAGTCACGCCCCCAGAGATGATAAAAGTGAATCTCCGCAGTGGGAAGACCGTCGCCTGAAGACTTTGCCGGAAACACCTGGCCGTAGATGGTCCCGTCTGTGGCTTCAACTGTGGGAGTCTCCAGATTCGGCTCAAACTGCGCAGGAAGCCCTGAGCAGTCATGCCGGTCGACCATGAACGCCGGAGCAAACTGAATCAGGAGAGCCTGCTCCAGCGCATCGCTCATGCCGTCCTGGTCGGAATCCATGGCGAATTGAGCCTTCTGCTCAGACTCCTGGGCAGCTGCAGTGCGCAATAGCACGGGCGCAAGCATTGCAATGGTAAGAAGGAGGGGAGCGGAGCGCCTCAGGGTTCTCATTTATGTCTTTCGGCCTTCGATCTGCTAAGGACAGTTTACGCCCCGTGCAGGATGAGAGGCATAACCTGCCCTATTCCCGCGAAGTCGCCATGGCGCAACTTTCCTCACATCGGACACCGCCTTCAAACATGCTCGCAGCATGGGCTGATGATGCTCCGCCTAGCCAGAACGCCGTCTGCTCCATTTCTGCTCTATTTGATTTCTGTAGAACAACGCTTTCAAATATCCCCAGAAGCTCTATCGCCAGAACGAGATCGGGTGAACGCCATGTTCTTTGCTTTCAATTGATCGCCACATTCCCAAGCTGAATGTCGCCGGTTCGATCCCGGTCTCCCGCTCCAATCATCAGCTAGTCAGGACCCCGGAAGCAGCTCGCCTGTATCTTTGGATCGGCCGGTGCGAGCCTTTAACTTTCCTCGGACATTTTGACGACCAGAAGCGCGATGGATTTGTCGCCGGCTATGAGTAACTGGTGCGGGATTGCTGCGGGGATATGGACCACGTCGCCGGGGCGGAGCTGCTGCTCGCCGCCGCCTTCAATTGCGTCGCCGAGGGTTTGGCCTTGAGCGCCGGTGCGGGGGCGGACGATTTTGCCGCCGGTGACGAGCGTGGCTGCGCCGGAGAGCACAACCATTAGGTGCGCCAGGCTTTGGTCGAGATGAGCTTCGCTGCTGCGGCTGTGGAAGACAAGCTGAACGGAGTGCTGCGCGCACTCCCTGATGGTTTCGCTTGCGGAGCCGTCGCCGAAACGGGCCATCTTGCGCAGATAAGCCGCGCGCTCAAGCAGTACCGGCTGCGGCCAATGAGCGACGGGCGACCGCTGCGACAAAGGCGGCGCGGCAATCTCATCGAGGTTCACGTCTTTGAGGATCTTGCCGGCAAGATCGTCCAACATAGTTGCTCCATTTTTACTTCTTATTGGAAGGCGCGGTTGGGTTGTCGAGGTTTGCCAGCGTTCTTGCGCGCATAAATACTTCTAGAAACATTGCGCGGGTGAGCTTGCCGGTGTTGGTGTTCTGCAGCGAAGGGTGATAGCTGGCGAGCACGATGAGGCCGCCGGGCAGTGTGTATTCCGCTCCATGCGCAAAGACGAACTTGGAACGGGATTGCAGCTGTCCGGTTCGTTGCGCATAGGCGAGCAGGCCATCGAAAGCGATGCGGCCCAGGCAGACGGCTACGCGGAGATGTTTGAGCAGGCGGATCTCTTCGTCGAGCCAGGGGGCACACGTGCGCAGCTCCTCGGGAGTGGGCTTGTTGGCGGGCGGGGCGCAACGCACGACCGCGGCGATCCAGAGGCCAGTGAGCTTCATGCCGTCGTTACGCGAGACGGCGATTGGCTGCGAGGCAAAGCCGGCCTGGTGCAGCACGGGAAAGAGAAAGTCGCCGGAGCCGTCGCCGGTAAACATTCTGCCGGTTCGGTTGGAGCCATGCGCGCCGGGGGCAAGTCCCAGAGCTAGCACGCGGGCGCGCTCGTCGCCGAAGGAAGGCACGGGCTTGCCCCAGTACTCGCAATCGGCGTAGGCGCGGCGGCGGACACGCGCCACCTCAGCGCAATACGCGCGCAGTTTCGGGCACTTTTCGCAGGCGACGATGCGCGCGTTCAAGTCGGCGAGAGATGCGGCCATGGAGAGATTCTACTTCCGCGCGGGTATGTCGCAGATTGCGCGGGGACAGTACGGCTAATAGATTTTCGGGACAAGGCGGCGGGTGGTGCGCGCGTAGTCGGCGTACTCGGGACCGAACGCGGTGAGCAGAGCTGCTTCTTCGACGTGGATGCGGTAGAGGACGGCGAGCGTTGGCGGCACAAACGAGAGCGCGAGGCAGAGCCAGTCGTTCGAGAAAAGGCCGATGGCGAAGAAGAGGATCTCCATTCCCAGATAGGAGGGATGGCGCACCACGCTGTACAGGCCCCGGCGTTGGATGGTCTGGCCGGCCTGCGTGGCCACATTTGCGGTGAACCACTTGCCGAGAGTGAGAATGGCGGCGATGCGCACCACAAGTCCCATAGCGAAGAGGGCAATGCACACCGGCGTGAGCCAGGTCCAGGCCATGTGCATGGGAGCCAGATCGTGATGCCGCAGGAATCCACTCGCAGTGAACGAAAGGACGATGACCAGCCACAAGCCAAGTTGCGAGCCGCGGTCCTGCACGTTGGCTCGATCGCTTCGGCTGCGCATCCCAATGGAGATTGCGATCTCAAGCGCGACCCATGCCAGATACATCCATAACCAAACAGCTGCCAGGCTCATTGCGATTGATCCTTTAATTCAGTAGTGGATTCAGTATATTCGTGTGAAATACATGATGCGGAATGGGAACGAAACACGGCTCTTTCGCTATGTAAGTCCTACTTGCCCGAGTGGTAAGCTAGGGGGAAATCAATTTATCGGAGATCCTATGCGGTGCATGTCAGTGTGGAAAGTTTGTCGTATTGCGGCAGCCGTTGTGGTGTGCGTGGCGTTTGGCTATTCTGCGCAAGCTGCTCATGCGGTTGGGTGCCAGGTTGCGCACCATGGACCGCCGAGCGATGCGGACAAGGCGCTGGCGACCGCCGACTACGCCAAGGCGGAGGATCTTTACCGGAAGGCGCTTGCGGCCAGCCCGACAAACGCCGATCTGACGGCGGGACTGGTTCATGCATTGCTGCGCGACCAGAAGGTGAACGATGCGGCTGCGGCTGTGAGCGGGGCGCTGACGGCAGCCGCCAACCAGGCAGTGCTGCTTACGCTCCGCGGCGAAGTGGAGTACCGCCAGGGCGAGCCCTGGGCAGCGGCGCAAACGGCGACCGCTTCATTGAAGTTGGACCCATGCAATCCACGCACCTATCTGCTGATTGCGCGGCTCGACACGCTCAACTCACTGTATGCCGCGGCGCGGACGAACATCGAATCGGCACATAAGCTGGACACGGACGACCCAGAGATTCGCTTTGGCTGGATCATGACGCTGCCGATGAAGCAACGCGTCACGGAGTTGGAAGCGTATCTGGCTGAGCCTCGCGGCGAGGATGCCGATGAGACGCGCCAGTTGAAGCAATCGCTGGAACGGTGGAAGAAGATCGCGGCCGGACCGGCCAAGCAGTGCCACATTGTCTCGCCAACCACTGCCACGCAGATTCCCTTCGTGTACCTGATGCGCGACGGAACGCATGTGGAGGCCTTCGGGCTGGATGTGAAGCTGAACAATCGCAGTTCGCGGCTGGAGATCGACACGGGTGCGGGCGGGATTGTTGTCAGCGGCGCGGTGGCCAAGCGCGCGGGATTGACCAGCTTTGCAGAAGACGAGCTTGGCGGTATTGGCGACAAGGGATTCAAGAAGGGATATATCGCCTACGCCGACTCGATCAAGATTGGCGGTCTCGAGTTCCAAAACTGCGAGGTGCAGGTGGACCAGCAGATGGGCATGGACGTGGAAGGGCTGATCGGAATGGACGTATTCTCCAGCTACCTGGTCACACTGGACTTTCCGATGCGCCAGCTCTCGCTGGGTCCGCTGCCGCCGCGGCCGGGAGCGGCCGCCGATGGGCAGAATCTGAACACCACAGATGATACAGATGACAGCGAGATGGCAGACGAGGCAGGGAAGCAGAGCGCGGATGCGAATGCAGGCGCAAGCAAACCCGCGCCGCACGGCCCGTATGACCGTTACATTGCGCCGGAGATGAAGGATTACACGAAGGTGTATCGCGAGGGCCATGACCTGATTTTTCCGGTGACGTTGAACAACTCGAAGGTGCGGCTTTTTATTATGGACACCGGCTCGTGGACGACGGTGATTTCACCGGAGGCGGCGCGCGAGGTGACAAAGGTTCACGGCGACGCCCCGATTCGCGTAACGGGAGTGAGCGGGGATGTGGAGAAGGTCTCCTCTGCCGACGAGATCGTCTTCCGGTTTGCGAACGTGGAACAAAAAGACGAGAACGTGATCGCATTGGACACGGCAACGATTTCAAAGAGCACCGATATGGAAATCTCAGGGCTGCTTGGCGCTACGATGTTGCGGCAGCTCGTGATCCACATCGACTACCGCGATGGGCTGGTGAAGTTGGATTACGACCCGAAGCACGGCTACCACTACTGAGGACCGGGGCGCTCTGCACGGGGTGGAATGCGCTGTTGAGATTGTCCCAAGCGCACAAGGAAGGCTTGCGTGCGCGAGGACCGCGCTTGTGTGCTCGGAGATAAGCCGCGGTTGTGCCATACTGAATTTTCGGACACACATTTTTTGTGGTACGCATTCCCCTGTGGAGACAAATCCATGCCAGGCCAAGCCAATCCTGAGTTTCTGCGCCGAGCCATCGAGTTGGCCACTGAGAATGTGCGCAGCGGCAAGGGGGGGCCGTTTGCCGCGCTGATTGTGCGCGATGGCAAGATTGTGGGCGAAGCCGCCAACACCGTTACCGCGACGAACGATCCAACCGCGCACGGCGAGGTGAATGCGATTCGCGCGGCGGCACGCGCACTGGGCACATTTACGCTGGCCGGATGCGAGCTTTACACAAGCTGCGAGCCTTGCCCCATGTGCCTGTCCGCCGCGTACTGGGCGCGGATTGAGGCCATCTACTACGGAGCAAGCGCGGCCGATGCGGCGCGTGCCGGCTTTGACGATGCGTTCCTGTACGATGAGTTGCGCAAGGAGCAGGCCGAGCGGTCGCTGCCGTCAACGCAGATGCTGGGCGAGGAAGCGTGGGCGAGCTTCAAGGCGTGGATCGACGCGGCGAACAAGGTGGAGTACTGAGGGGCAGTGAGTTAGCAAGTCAGCAGGTCAGCAAGTCAGCAGGTCAGCAGGTCAGCAGGTCAGCACGTTAGCACGTTAGCGAGTCAGCAGGTCAGCAAGTCAGCAAGTCAGCAGGTCAGCACGTTAGCGAGTCAGCAGGTCAGCGGGCGTCAACTCGCTGCAATGCTCGATGCTCTGATGAGAGATGTTTACTGGGGTGACGCGAATCACCAACTGGGATGGGGTGTCCGCATCCGGGCATGTAAAATAATCGATAACCGAATGATGCAAACTCCTCCAGCGGCTGCCAGCCAGGCCACCCGCTCCACACGGGACCAGGAGTTGCGGGCACAGAATCCGGATTCAGACAACAACCAGTTCGACCGCGAACCCATCGTCAGGGTGGAAGGGTTGCGCAAGACCTACCGCACGGCGCGTGGAACTCTGAACCTTTTCGACGACCTGAACCTGACGGTAGAGCGCGGCGAGATGGTGGCAATTGTTGGGCACTCCGGCTCGGGAAAGAGCACTTTTTTGCATATCTTAGGTGCTCTTGATGTGCCCTCCGCGGGAACTGTATACTGCGCGTCAACCAATGTGACCACTCTGCCGGTACGCGAGGGGGCGGTTTTTCGTAACCGCGAAATCGGGTACGTTTGGCAGTTTCACTATCTGCTGCCGGAGTTTACGGCGCAGGAGAATGTCGCCATGCCGGTGCTGGCCAGGGGTGCGACCCGGCGAGAATCCATGGCTTTGGCGGCTAACTGGTTGCGCGAGGTTGGTTTAGAGGATCGGGCCACGCACCGGCCCGGCGAGCTTTCTGGCGGCGAGCAGCAGCGGGTTGCGCTGGCCCGCGCACTGGTCAACAACCCTCGGCTGCTTTTGGCCGACGAACCGACGGGCGATCTTGACGAGACGACCGCCGAGATGGTCTTTAACTTGCTTGCTAAACTCCACCTGGGTCACGGGCTTACCTCTATACTGGTAACCCACAACATGGACCTGGCCGCGCGCTGCACCCGGGCGCTGCGGCTTGAAAGCGGTCGGCTGGCGCCTCTGGGGGCAACAACCCCGGCGGACCCAAAGACCGGAGGATAAACCGGAAAAGCACCCTAAGGGGTGGTTTTTGAGTCTTATCTAGTAAGCAACCTGGTTTCGCTGGTTTTTCAAGCTCTTCCAGGTTGAAGAGGAGAGGGTGGGAGCCGACCGGCAGCGGGAACGCCGCAGGCTCAGCGGGCGGAGGTCGCCCGGGACCATCCAATGTTAGCTGTTCGGGGACGCGGTTTCCATTTTCCGAAAGGGCCCCCCGGCGGCGAATTTAAGGCAGGGCACGCGCGGGTTGGGCCGAGGCCGGAAGCGGGGCTCCCAACGACAGAACTTCGTCGCAGGGCGCAAAGTGAACCGGACGGTTACATCAGCCGATAGCCTGGGGAAAGCCCGAATTGAGGGCAGGGAGTAGATTATGTTCGAACGCTATACGGAGAAGGCACGGCGTGTGATCTTCTTCGCGCGATATGAGGCCAGCCAGTTTGGTTCGCCATATATCGAGACCGAGCACCTGCTGCTTGGACTTTTGCGCGAGGACAAGGCGTTAACCAACCGCTTTTTGCGCTCCCACGCCTCGGTGGAGTCGATCCGCAAACAGATCGAGGCACACACGACCATCCGCGAGAAGGTGTCGACCAGCGTCGACCTGCCTCTCTCGAACGAATGCAAGCGCGTGCTGGCCTATGCGGCGGAAGAAGCCGAGCGGCTGGGACATAAACATATTGGCACCGAACATCTGCTCCTGGGCCTGTTACGGGAAGAGAAGTGCTTTGCGTCGGAGATCTTGCAGGAGCGCGGCCTGAAACTGGCGCAGATTCGCGAAGAGCTGGCGCGCGTGACGCAGGAGAAGGCTCCGCCGCAGCAGCGGCAGCGGGAGTCAAGCTTGCTGGCCGAGTTTAGCCGCGACCTGACGCAGGCGGCGATGGATGGGCAGCTCGATCCGCTGGTGGGCCGGGATGGCGAACTGGAGCGGGTGGTGCAGATTCTTTGCCGGCGCACCAAGAACAATCCCGTGCTGATTGGCGAGCCGGGCGTGGGCAAGACTGCCATTGTCGAAGGTCTTGCGCAGCGGATTGCCGACGGGGAAGTGCCGAGCTTTCTGGCCGACAAGAAAGTGCTGGGCCTTGACCTGTCACTGATTGTGGCGGGAACCAAGTACCGCGGCCAGTTTGAAGAGCGGCTGAAGACCATCATGAAAGAGCTGATGGAGAATCAGAACTCCATTGTGTTCATCGACGAACTGCACACGCTGGTGGGTGCGGGCTCGGCGGAGGGATCGCTGGACGCGGCCAATATTCTGAAGCCGGCATTGTCGCGCGGGGAGATTCAGTGCATTGGCGCAACCACGCCGGGCGAGTATCGCAAGTCGATTGAGAAAGACCGCTCGCTGGAGCGGCGCTTCCAGGCAGTGAAGGTGCCGCCTCCGAACGAGGCGGACGCGATCAAGATCATTCACGGCATCAAAGACCGCTACGAGAAGTTCCACGCGGTGAGCTACACCGACGCGGCCATCGAGTTTGCGGTGTCGCACTCGAACCGTTACATACCCGACCGCTTTTTGCCGGATAAGGCGATCGACCTGATCGACGAGGCGGGCGCGCGCGTAAAGCTGCGCCAGACCTCGCTGCCCGAGGAGATCACCGAGGTTCAGAAGCGGATCAAGTTTATTGTGCACCGCATGGATTCGGCGATTGCGAATCACGAGTTCGAGAAGGCGCGGTTCTACTCCGACGAAGAACGCAAAGAGCGCGAGAACCTGCGCGCACTGCGCGAAAAGTACCACCTGGATGACTCGGCGGCCGGCATTGTGGGGCGCGAGGACATTGAGGACGTGGTAAGCCGCTGGACTGGCGTGCCGGTAACCAGCATCAAGGAAGAGGAGACGCAGAAGCTGCTGCGCGTTGAAGAAGAACTGCACAAGCGCGTCATCTCGCAGGAGAAGGCGATCTCGGCGCTGGCGCGTGCCATTCGCCGTTCGCGCGCCGGGCTCAAGTCTCCGAACAGGCCCATTGGCAGCTTCCTTTTCCTGGGACCGACGGGCGTGGGCAAAACAGAGATGGCGCGCACGCTGGCGCAGTTCCTGTTCGGCTCAGACAAGGCGCTGATCCGGTTCGATATGTCGGAGTTTATGGAGAAGCACTCGGTGTCAAAGCTGATCGGTTCGCCTCCGGGGTATGTGGGCTACGAGGAGGGCGGCCAGTTGACGGAACGCGTCAAGCGCTCGCCTTACTCGGTGGTGCTGCTGGACGAGATCGAGAAGGCGCACCCGGATGTGTTCAACATTCTGCTGCAGGTGTTTGAAGACGGCCAACTGACCGATGGACTGGGCAACACGGTCGACTTCAAGAACACGATCATCATCATGACCTCGAACATTGGCGCGCGGCACCTGCAGAAGAAGCAGGGGTTGGGCTTCCAAAGCGAGCGCGAGGACATTGTGAGCGATAAGGTGGAAGAACTCGTAAAGCAGGAGGTTAAGAAGACCTTCAATCCCGAGTTCCTCAACCGTCTCGATGAAGTGATCCTGTTCCAGTCGCTGTCGGATGGCGACCTGCTGCAGATTGTAGAACTGCTGGTGCAGCAACTGAACCTGAACCTGGCGCAGAAGGCGATCACGATCTCAGTGACCGAGGACGCCAAGAAGTGGATTCTCGAGAAGACTCTCGGCGACCGCAGCTACGGGGCGCGTCCCTTGCGCCGCGCACTGCAACGGTATGTCGAGGATCCGCTTTCAGAGGCGCTGATTGCCGGAAAGATCACCGACCGGCCGGCGTTCCTTGAGGTCTACCTCGAAAACAACCAGCTCTTCTACCGTCCGGTAAGCGCGGAAGAGGGCGGCAACGAGGAAAAGGCGGCAGGCGTTCTGCTGTACAGCGCCTGAGCTTCTTCATGATCGGAAACAGAAGGCCCCCGGCGAAACTGCCGGGGGCCTTTTGCTGTGATAGGGGTTCGCAGCTCTGTGATGTCACCTGTGATATCATTCTTTCGTGCGGATTGTTCTCGATACTTCCGCTTTGATTAGCGCGTTACGCTCCAGCAGCGGCGCCTCCGCAGAGATTGTTCGCCTGATTCTCGGCGGCAAGCTGGAGTTGCTTCTCGACTTTAAGCTGGTTTGCGAGTATCGAGATGTCGCTTTGCGTTCTGAACATCTTGAGGCGTCTCAAAGATCTCGGGACGAAGTGGAAGCAGTGATTGAGGCAATCGAGTCTGTCGCGACGCCGGTTTACGTGGCTGTTCGGCACAGGCCTTTGTCGCCTGACGCCGATGACGACATGGTTTTGGATGTTGCGATCAATGGTCGTGCCGATGCTATTGTGACCGTGAATTTGCGAGATTTCAGTAAGGCAGCGAAGATCTTCGGTATCGCAGTTCTTACGCCGAGAATGTTTCTGCTTGAGAATCACGAATAGGAGTTCCTTTCATGCAAACAAATCCGGGAAAGGCGGCAAGCAATAAGTTTCCCCTTCGGCTGATGCCGTCGGTACGCAAGGGCGTGGAACGGTTTTCGGCGCAAGAGGGCGTTTCGTTGAATCAGTTCATCAATGTTGCGATTGCGGAGAAGTTGGCCCATCTGGAGCACGATGAGTGGCTGGCTCGGCGTGCCAAACCCACAGCAGCCAGCATTGCTCGCGCGCTCGATATTCTCAATAGCTCTACCGGGCGACAGCCAGAGCCCGACGATCGACTCCCCGAGGGTTATACTCCCTTTTCGTCCAAATGACGAGTGGGAGGGAATCCATGGAACAGAGTGATCGATTCGAACTCGCAAACCGGAAGGCGCAGGAGTTGAACGCTTCGCTGCCTCATGCGGTCAGCGCGCGTTATGACCGGCGCATCGGGCGTGTCGTCATTACGCTCAATTCCAATCTCGAACTGGCGTTCTCGCCCCGCGACGCCGAGGGGCTGGAGAACGCGTCGCCCGCGCAGTTGGATGCAATCGAGATTTCGCCGTCGGGCTTTGGCATCTATTTTCCGAAGCTGGACGCGGATATTTATCTGCCGGCGCTTCTTGAGGGGTTTCTGGGATCGAGGAAATGGATTGCCAGCCGCATGGGTGCGGAGGGCGGCAAATCAAGAAGCGCGGCAAAGGCGGCGGCAGCCAAGCAGAATGGCCGCTCCGGGGGTAGGCCGAGGAAGCGCACTTCGGTTGCTGCTTGAAGCGGCGTGATGAGCGCCTCAGGGGCCAACATGTGGGACAATACGAGATGAGGCTTCAATGACGGGGAATCGGTCGAAGGGCGCGTGGATCTGGGTGGCGATGGTAGCCATCGGTTTCGCATCTTTTGCGCGCATCCAAACCGGCGTAGACAATGCGCGAACTTACGCCGATCCAGTCATCAAGTTTTTCGCCGCGGGCAATCAGGCGGATTCGAATGTATCGGTTGGTGCGCATCGCGCAAGCTCGCGCGCTCACGCCGGTGCTTACGGCATCGATCTTCTCGTGGTTTTCGTCGGCCTTGTTGCGCCCCTTGCTCTTCAGTCCGCGCCGGTCGGCGTATCTCGCAAGCGGACTCCTACTGCGCAGTTCCTCCCGGCGCTTCTCCAGCGTCCGCCGCCTTTCTCCCTGGCCTAAACGCTCTTCTTCAGCAGGCGCGCAGAATCGCTGAATAAATGCCGTCTGTCGGCTGGCCGTGTGCCGGAGCGGCGCGCCGCCTGCATCGTCATAGCGCATTTAAACTAATAAGCGGAGAAACCTGTGTCTTCTTTTGATAAAGTTCTGACGAAAATTTTTGGCACCTCGAACGAGCGTGCCGTCAAGAAGCTCATGCCTCTTGTGGAACAGATCAACGCTCTTGAGCCCGGGATCAAGCCGCTCACCGACGAGCAGTTGCGCGCCAAGACCGTGGAGTTCCGTGCGCGGATGGCCGCCAGGCTCGAAGGAATTACCGACGAAGAAGCGCGGAAAGAAGCGGAGAAGCTGGCGCTGGACGA